>Ga0182017_10003595_pt1 | contig 11541 bp, 7 predicted proteins | sample 712E3DmetaG_FD_120492 | JGI IMG/M metagenome (GOLD analysis project Ga0182017, IMG submission 120492) | Permafrost microbial communities from Stordalen Mire, Sweden - 712E3D metaG | ecosystem: Environmental > Terrestrial > Soil > Wetlands > Permafrost | place: Sweden: Stordalen | collected... | reverse complement strand
TTGCGCTGCTGGTTCATGACGTCGTCGTATTCGAGCAGGCTCTTGCGGATGTCGAAGTTGTGGCCTTCGACCTTCTTCTGCGCGTTCTCGATGGCGCGGTTGATAATGGGGTGCTCGATGGGGACGTCTTCTTCCATCCCCAGGCGCTCCATCAGGCCGCTGATGCGCTCGGCCCCGAAGATGCGCATGAGATCGTCTTCGAGCGAGAGGAAAAAGCGCGAACTACCCGGATCGCCCTGGCGGCCGGCGCGGCCGCGCAACTGGTTGTCGATACGGCGCGATTCGTGGCGTTCGGTGCCCAGGATGTGCAGGCCGCCCGCGGCCAGGACTTCCTGTCGCTCGGCATCGCACTGGGGCCTAAACTTGGCGAAGGCGACGGCGAATTTCTCTGGGTCGACCTCGGCACCTGGCTGGCCCGCGGCCTCGGGATCCACCTCGGCACGCGCCATGAACTCGGCGTTGCCGCCCAGGATGATGTCGGTCCCTCGGCCGGCCATGTTGGTTGAGATGGTCACCGCGCCCTTGGCGCCAGCCTGCGCGACCACATGCGCCTCGCGCTCGTGCTGCTTGGCATTGAGCACGTTGTGCGGGATGCCCTTCTTGCGCAGAAGCGATGCCACCACTTCAGATTTCTCGACGCTGATTGTGCCCACCAGCACCGGCTGGCCGCGCTGGTGGCAATCCTCGATCTCGGCCAGCACCGCGCGGAACTTGCCCCGCTCGTTCTTGTACACGACGTCGTGGTGATCCTTGCGGATCATGGTCTTGTTGGTGGGGATGACCGAGACTTCCAGCTTGTAGATCTTGGCGAACTCCTCGGCCTCGGTGTCGGCGGTGCCGGTCATGCCGGCCAGCTTCTTGTAAAGGCGGAAGTAGTTCTGGTAGCTGATGGTGGCCAGGGTCTGGTTCTCCTCCTGGATCTGCACCCCTTCCTTGGCCTCTACCGCCTGGTGCAGACCGTCGGACCAGCGACGGCCAGGCATCTTGCGGCCGGTAAACTCGTCGACAATGATGATCTCTCCGTCCTCGACCAGGTAGTTGACGTCGCGCTTGTAGAGCGTGTGGGCACGCAGGGCCTGGGTCACGTGGTGCAGCCAGGCGATGTTATCCGGGTTGTACAGGTTGCCCACGTTCAGCTTGTGCTCGACCCGGTCCACCCCCGAGTCGGTCAGCATGGCCGAGTGGGCTTTTTCGTCCACGTTGTAGTCGATATCCTTGCGCAAGGTCGGAATGATGCCGTTGACCTTGGCGTAAAGTCCCGCGCTCTCCTCGGCCGGACCCGAGATGATGAGCGGCGTGCGCGCCTCGTCGATGAGGATGGAGTCGACCTCGTCGACGATGCCGTAGTTGAGGTCACGCTGCACGTAGCGCTCGATCGACTCCTTCATGTTGTCGCGCAGGTAGTCGAACCCGAACTCCGAGTTGGTGCCGTAGGTGATGTCACAGCGGTAGTTCTGCTGGCGCTGGGTATCGGAGAGGCCGTGCACGACCACGCCGACCGACATGCCCAAGAAGCGATAGATGCGGCCCATCCATTCAGCGTCGCGACGGGCCAGGTAGTCGTTGACCGTGATGAGGTGCACGCCCTTGCCGGGGAGCGCGTTCAGGTAGAAGGGCAAGGTGGCGACCAGGGTCTTGCCCTCGCCGGTCTTCATTTCAGAGATGCAGCCCCGGTGCAGGATCATCCCGCCAATGAGCTGCACGTCGAAATGCCGCATGTTCACCGCGCGCCGGCCCGCCTCGCGGCACACCGCAAAAGCCTCGGGCAACAGGTCGTCCAGCTTCGCGCCTTGGTCGAGGCGCCGACGGAACTCGGGCGTCATCGCACGCAGGTCCTCGGCGGATTTCTTCTGCATCTCCGGCTCGAAGTCGTTGATGCGAGCAACCAGCGGGCGCAGTCTCTTCAGGACACGCGCGTTCTTCGTGCCGAAGATCTTCTTGGCGATGTAGCTGAGCAAGGGGTCCTTCCGGTCCGCGCCTGGCGGGAGGGCCTAAGTTATGGCGGCCAGGGCCCGCGAGCAAGTGGAGGATCCGTTTCAACGCCGCAAGCAAGGACGGTCAAGGATTATCGACGGGTAGCAAATTTTCGGGTGGACGGTGTCCTATCTGATATGAGAACCACTTCGCTTTGCACCGCATTACTCTTGACCGCAACCGCCGGCGCCTGGGCCGGCGAAACTGAGGACAACCCGAATCCCGGCACGCCCGGTGCACCCAGCGCACCCGCCGCACCCAGCGAGCCGCAAGCTGAAGTTGCAGCAACGCCGGAAGCCCCAGCGCCCGTCGCGACACCTGCGCCACCGCCCGTCCAGGTTCCCGCGGCCGAAGCCAGTGCACCGGTGCAGAGCGAACCCCAGCCCTACAAGGGTTGGGGGCACGGCGTACGCGCCCCGATGTACGTCACTTTGATGCTGACCGCCGGGGCCTACGGCGAAGACGGCAGCAATCGTCTCACAACCCGCGACTCGAAGATCCTAGAAGGCATCGGCGTCGGGTTCCGCGTCGGCGCCGTGATCGACCAGCACCATCGCCTGGGTGCTCGCATGCAGTCGTTCTTCCGCCCCACCAAGAAGATCCTGCTCGACACGCCGGGCGACGCAGCCAGCACCAACCAATGGGGCGCTGTCACCTTCGGCTACATCGGACCCGAGTACATCTACAACACCGACTTTGGCCTCTACGCCGGTGGTTCGATCGGACTCGGCGGCGCCATGTCTACAAGGAACCGCGATGACCAGGACGACAGAAAGAGCGACAAACTCGAGCGCGGTTCGGCCGGGGTAGCCGGCATCCTGTCCCTCGGCTACGAGTGGCGTGCCTACAAATGGTTCGCCATGAATGCCGAACTTTATGGCGGCCTTTATCACGGAATCGACGACAACGAAAACTCGATGAACGGCAGCCTGTTCGGTGTGGCCATGGGCGTCGGGTTCTGACCGGCCACGCGGGATTGGCGCTCACGGCTCGGGTCGGAGGCACTGATCCTCGGCTCCTGGCGCAAGCCCGAGGAGTTCCCGCGAATGCTTCAGGTGTTGGGCAAGCCACCCGTCTGATGGCGCGAGGCTCACGCCTCGGCAATAGAATGCATAGCCCTCGGCCACTTGTCCCAAAGCCTCGTGTGCGAAACCGACGGCGACGTATGCGCCCACCAGATGGCCCCCGCGCGTGCGGTTCTGTTCCAGAAACTCCCGATCGTGCAAGGCCGGCTCAACCTCGGCGATGACCTGTTCATACTTGTGCTGTTCGTTGAGTGCGTGGCCCAAGTTCCCCAGCGGGACTGGGTCCAAGCTCACGCTCAAGGCTTTTCGGTATAGCAGTTCGGCTTTGGGATAATCTCTTTCCGCGTAGGCGATGGCGCCGAGGCCATCATAGCCTTGACGGCTCCAGGGATTGTCGTGGATCCAAGCGGTAAACAGGGTCCGGTCGTTCTCCCAAACCGCAACGCGGGCGAACGCGCGGCCTCCTAGCAGGATCAGTATGATGGACGCCGCAAGCAACACCAATGCAAATGGCCTCCGCGCGATGAAATACGCAAGCGTCAAAGAAATGCCGAATAGAGGTAGATACATGTACCGATCGGCGACGCTCGAGATTGCCTGAAAATCGAACGGCACGAACCCCAATACTGGCGTGAGCACAACCAGCGCAAACAAGGGGCCAACCACAACTGCTCGACCTCCACGGCGCACGAAAACAGCAAGCGCGACGGCAAAGATGGTGAGAACTAGGCCGGTCCCAAGATACGCCGACGAATCCAACACCCAGCGGGGCGTCCGCCCGTAGTCGACCGCGAGATGGGCAGGCCAGAATAGTTTCGACAAATAGAAGCCCAAACTGTCTATCGCTATGAGAGGTCGCAAGACCAAATGCGGCTCCCAATGGGTTTGCTCGGAAGCGGGTTGCGCGCCGATCGCGATAAACGTGATTGGAATGGATGCGATTAGGAGGGGCAGAAGACGCCGCAAGGCGTCCTTGTAATGGCGGCGTAGCCAGCCGACTTCTAGGACCAGAAGGCCGAGAGGCAGCGTCACGATGGAGAGCTTCGAAAGGGCAGCCAGGATGTAGAACGCTGTTGCCCCATAGTCGCGTAACACGGTGGAACCGGACAGATAGATGCGAACCGCTGCCAAAGCAAGAGCGGCGCTCAGCACGTCGCGCATTCCCGAGACCCAGGCTACCGTCTCGACTTGCAGCGGGTGGACGCAAAAAAGCACGGCACCGGCCGCGGCGGCCCACGAGACGGCTGGAGCATCGGCGGGTGAGCCGTCGGAAGACCCTTGCAGGAGGTGCCGTAGAATACAATAGACTTGCCAACCGTTGAAAACATGCAACGCAACGTTGGCTGTGTGAAAGATACTGGGTGCGGGCGAAGGGCCGAGGCTCGCTAGCGCCGACCAGACCGTGTAGCAAACCGGCGTATAGAAACGGAAATAGGCATGTTTCCAGAAATACCCGATCGATCCGTGCAGCAACCTATGGTTGTTGACGATATTGAAGTTGTCGTCCCAGGACACGAAGTCATACCGAATCACTGCGCCAAAGATTGCGATGCAGGCAAGCGCGATCGTGCAAGCCACGACGCGCGGGCTGATCGGTTTGGTCACCTTTCGTCGAGCCAACTTGGGCATATGTCAACTAACAGCCAACAGGGCCTGCTCGGCGGCCGCGCGCTCCTCGGCGGTGTCGACCTCCAGCCAGCCGTGGCCGCTGATGTCCCGACATAGCGGCGGAGCGTCACTTTCGGCAAGCCGGGCCAAGATGCGCTCGACGTGAATGGCGCGGCCCTCCTCGGCCAGGGCCGCATCGGCGTTCTGCCAGTAGCGGGGCAGCGCGGGTGTGGGCACGCGAGTCATGCCCACGTAACCTGAATCAAATGTGGTCAGGGTCTTGGAGATGCGACGGACGCGGCCGTCGGGGCGGCGCTCGACCTTCATGTCGTCGGCACCCAAGTTGCGGTCGTTATCGATGAAGGCCGTGATATCCACTACGTCCGGCGCCACCACCTCGGCAATGCTGGGCCGGTAGATGTGGTCCACGTTGAGTAGAACAAAGTCCTCGCTCACGCGCGGCCGCGCCGCCATTAGCGAGATGAGGTTGCCGTCGCGAAAGCTGGGGTTCTCAACCAGCTCAATGGGCAAGCCAGCCAGCACCGGGCTCTGCGCCTGGCCCCGGTCGAGCGCCTGCGCCACCAGGGCATACCCATAGCCACCCACCACCATGACCCGTTCTGGTCGCAGCCGGGCCGCGAACTCCAGCGCGTGGAACATGAGCGGCTTTCCCGCCACGCTCACCAGGGCCTTGGGAATGTCCTTGGTCAGCGCGCCCAGTCGGCTGCCCAGACCCGCGGCCAGCAGGACGACCTGCACGGAGACCTATCCGGCCGCCACGGCCCGCGCCCTCGGCAAGAGATCCAGGATCTCGGCAAAGCGACCAATCACTGGCTGCCCTGGGAAGCGCAAGGTGAAGCGTTCCTTGGCGAAGGTCCCGGCCAGCGCAACGAAGGGAATCTTGGCCAGGTACGCAACTTCGCCGTCGTGTAAAGAATCGCCCACGAACAGCATCTCGTGGCGGTCCACACGGAATGTTCGCTCAGCCAGCTCGATATGCGGGCGGCCCTTGGCCAACCCGTTGCCGTGGCCCATGACCAAATCGAAGGGGAAATCCGAACGGCGCGCGAAAACCTCCACGTTCTCCCGTCCGTTGTTGGAAGAAACTGCGATGCGCACTCCGCGTTCCTGCAGGTCAAAGAGGGCTGCGCGCGTATCCTCGGGCATGCGCGCGGCACCACAACGCGCGGGCTTGCGGCCTTCGAACAAATCGGAAGCGGTGGGGTTGCGCGAATCGCCTGGGAAGATGTCCTCAAGTTGTTCGACAAACGGCAACCCGCAGGTGGCCAGGTACAGCTCGCGGGCCAAGGCCCGCGGGATTCCGTACACACCCGTCATGACCTCGGTGGCCAAATCGGCAAGGACAGGCATGGTGTCAACGAGCGTCCCGTCCAGGTCACAGAGCAGGACCTTGGGCAGAGCCAGGCACACCACACGACGTGGAGGCGCCGATACAGAGAGTCGAGTATCCTGGCGAGTGTTGGTAGCCGTGGTCGCTTGCATCACACGCCGACTAAAGCAAGCGGCGCGCCAGTTGCCGCGCGGGTCTAAGTGGCTGGAAAGACTGAGTCAAGGTTGGTGAGACACCTTGATGGTGTTAAGGATTCACCACATCATGTGTTGGGAGTTAAACGCTCGCACGCGCCGGATGACGCCAGGCACCCTGATCCCGCGACAAGCGAGGCGAAGGGACGAACGCCCTCAGAAAGACTCGCCTTTCCATGATCAAGCCGCGCACCCAATCGGGGCGATCAGTGGTGGTGGTGGCCGTGGTCGTGGCCGTGGCCGACGGTGATCACTCCGGCCACGGCCACGACCACGACCACGGCCACGACTTCCTGCCGCTATCGCGGGACTGTGGAGGCAGTGGAGGCAGGCGCCATACTGACAGCCCGCAACCCTGCTGATATCCTGGCTCTGTGCCATGTCCGCATTGCGGTGAGATCCACCCGCCCGACGCTAGCCATTGCCCCGTCACGGGCCGGGAGATAGTCACGCCTTTCCCTTCCATTGGTTTGACCGTCGGTCAGACGCTCGAGGGCAAGTACAAGATCATCCGCGAGATCGGCCGAGGCGCCATGGGGGTGGTGTACGAGGGACTGCACATGGCGCTTGACCGACGGGTGGCGGTCAAGACCCTGCGCCAGGAGATGAGCAACGACGCCGATTTGGCCACCCGCTTTCAACGCGAGGCTCGTGCCGCCAGTGCCATCGGCCATCCGCATATCATCGACGTCTTCGACCTGGGCCGCACGCCCGATGGGCTCTTGTTCATGGTCATGGAACTCCTCGACGGCAAGCCACTCACCACGCTGCTGCAGCAGAGTCCATTGCTGCCCGTGCCCCTGGCTGTGAATCTGATGACCCAAGTACTGGGCGGCCTGTCAGCAGCTCACAAGCACGGCATCGTCCATCGCGACCTCAAGCCCGACAATGTCTTCGTCATCAACACCGAAGACCGCCCCAACTTCGTCAAGATCGTCGATTTTGGCATCGCCAAGAAGCTCTCGGCGCGCCAGCCCGGCCAGGTGAGTCCAGCGGCCATGCGCGGGACCATGGTAGGCACGGTGATGGGCACGCCCCTGTACATGTCGCCCGAGCAGGCCATCGGCCAGGTGGAGAAGATCGACCACCGCACGGACATCTTCGCGGCCGGCGTGGTGCTGTACGAGATGCTGTGTGGTCGGACGCCCTTCCATGCCGAGGGCTACGCTGCCATCTTGGGCGCTATCCTAGAAGGCAAGTACCCGCCGCCGCGCAGGTTGCGACCCGACATTCCAACCGCTATCGAAGCGGCCATCGTACGCGCCCTTGACCGCGACATCGAGAAACGCTTCCCGTCGGCGGCAGCCATGCGCGACGCGATCAGCGGCGGCGGCGGCGAGGTCACGCCAGCACCCATCACCATCGGGCCGGGCGCGCCTGGCGATGGCTTGCCACTAGTGCTATCGACCCTGGACGGGCAGGAAGCCCCGGCACCCGGCTTCTCACTCCTGGCGGACATTCCCCCGCCCCAGGGAGCGCGGCCGGTCCCGCCGGGACGGCCGCACGTGGCCCGCGGCCCGGGAGACGATCGGTTCGCACCGCCGCCCGAGCAGGAAGCTCCGCTGGAGCTTGGCGGCACCCGCTGGGGATCTTCGCCGCCACCCCGACAGGCGGCGCGTGGAGGCGCGGAAGGACCGCCTCGCCAGGAGAGCCGGCGTCCGACGCCACGCCCGGAAGCTGACCAGCCCCGCGCCTGGGCGCCAGGCGGACCGGCTTCCGCGCGCGACGACGACGCTCAACCTTTGCCCCTGGCGCGCGCGCTCGACCATCCCCCGCTGGTCGAGCGGCCGCGCACCCGGCCGCCGACCCACGACCCGGAAACCATGGCACCCGAGCGGGTCGTCTCTCCCCGTGCCCGCAGCCTCCTCATCAAACTCGGGATCGGCCTTGGCGTTCTTGCCGCTGCGCGGGTCGGGTATCATTTCTGGCAGACTGGCGGGCAGAGCCGTTCTGCCAGCAGCGCGCCCGCGGTTGCCAAGGGGGTCATGCGCAAGGTGACGCTGGTGCCGGACCCACCGGATACCAGCGTTCAGATCGACCATATCCCCACCAGCAAGCGGGAGCTTTCGCTCGACTCGGCCACGCCCCATTTGCTCAACGCCACCGCACCCGGACGGCTGACCCGCCGGTTCTCGTTCGACGCCAAGCCAGGGCTCAACCTGCCGGTGCGCATGAACCACCTGCTGGTGCCACCCTCACCGCTTGACCCGCCACCTGCGCCTGCCGAGCTGTCCCTGGCCTATCCCGAATCGCCGCGCCCGTCGGAAGAAATCGACGGTGCACTCGCCAAACTCGACAAGTACGCCCAGTGCCTAGCTGCCGCGAGCGACACCAACGAAGGCAGCGGCAGTGACAAGGCCGCAGCCGGTGCGCGCGTCCGCCTGCACGGCGAGGACTTGGACCGCTGCCGGTCACTGGTGCGCGAAGCGCGTGACCTAGCTCCCGCTATCCCCGCGCTTGAGGGCGCAGCCGACGCCTACCTTTCCGCTGTGCAAGCGGGACAGAAGCTGGACGCTGTCATGCGCGCAGGTGCCGCTTTGCGTGCCGAGCTTCTGGCCGCACGCAGCGAATGGCAGTGGCAGGAGTTGGCCTTGCAGGAGAAGATCGACGGTCGCAAGGCGGCCTGGCACATGCGCCGATTTGCCCTGGGTGCGAACGCCTGGCTGCGCGCGATGAAGTCCGATCCGCCGGCTCGGCAGTCGGTGGACGAGCGGGCCAGTGCCCTCGCGGACATCTGGGCGATGTTTCTCGACTACGCCGAGAGCGCGCGAGCAGAGATGGCCCGCACCACGGGGGCCAACGACTTCATGAAGGCGGCGCAGGACACCATGGCCGTGGTGCGACCCACGGACGGCAAGCCGCGCAGCGAATTCGCCGCGCTCAGCGCCTGCCGTCGCCTAGTGGCCGCCTTCAATGCGCTGGTAGTGGAATAGCGACGCTATTTCTTGCTCTTCACCTCGGCCAGCCACGAGGTGATCTTCTTCTCGCGTTTGTCGAGTTCGGCGCGCGCAGCGGCGAGGGGCTTTTCGTCGCCTTGGAAAGAAGCCGCGATGGCCTCAGGATAGCCGTTGGCCAGTGCGTTCAAGCTGACGTCGTGATCGGTAGCGATGTTGGAATTACCACCCTGCGGATCCATGGCGCGCAGGATCTTGGCCTGGGCTTCGATGGGTTTGCGCTGCGAGGCCACCAGCTTGTTGAGTTGCTCGGAGGCATCGGACTTGCCCTTCAGCTTCTCGGCTGCATCGTCGAGTGCCTTGCGGGTCTTCTTCTCGAAGGCGAGCAAGGCCAGATGTTTGGGCATCTTGCTCTTGTCGAACTTGAGTAGGCGTGCTTGCTCCTCGGCTGCGAGCTGGGCCGCCAGCTTCTCGTCGGCCTCTTTCTTGGCTTTCCAAAGCGCGTAGCGCTCCATCATGCCCAGGCGCGCATCGGCGGGTCGCGCGTCGGTGGCCGGGCCGGCGGGCGCGGGCGGGGCTGGCTTGGCAGGGGCCGGCGTGCGCTCGGGCTTGGGTGGCGGGGCTTGCTCGGTGCAGGCGGTGGCCAGAAACATAGCTCCGGCCCCCAAGAAAAGTGCGGTTCGCTTCATGGTGTCCTCCCTGGTCTTTGCATGCTCGCTTCGCGTCGAGATGAAGACCATTCGGGGACGTTACGACGGCAAAGCCCTGCTTGTCACTTCGTTCTGCTGGCGCCGGTCCTTGCGGCCCTGTAGCGTTAGGGTCGTCATGCGCATCCTGATTTCGGGGTCCTCGGGTCTGATCGGCCGGAGCTTGACCGAACGCCTGCGTTCCGCTGGCGACACCCTGTGCACTCTAGTGCGGCGCAAGGCCGAGAAATCGCAAGACGAAATCGGATGGGATCCCGAGGCTGGGGTGCTGGATTCCTCGCGCCTGGATGGGGTTGACGCCGTGGTGCACCTGGCAGGCAAACCCATCGCCTCTCGTTGGACCGAGGAGACAAAAAGGGCCATCCGCGACAGCCGAGTGCGGGGAACGAAAAGGCTCGCCGAGGCTGTGGCGCAGCTGCCCAGAAGACCGAAGGTCTTCATCGCCGCTTCGGCCGTCGGGTTCTACGGATCCCGCGGGGATGAACCATTGGACGAAACCTCGGCCCCGGGCACAGGTTTTCTGGCGGATGTCTGCCAGGAGTGGGAGGAAGCTGCCGCGCCTGCGCGGGACGCCGGCATCCGCACGGTTCACTTGCGCACCGGCCTGGTGCTGTCCCGCAAGGGCGGGTTGCTCGCGCGCGTTCTCCTGGCCTTCAAGATGGGCGCGGGAGGCATCGTGGGCACTGGACGGCAATGGTTGAGTTGGATCTCGCTGGGCGACGCGACGGCTGCCATTCAGTACGCGATTGGCGCGGCGGAGCTTTCCGGGCCGGTGAACCTGACGGCTCCCCAACCCGTCCCCAACGCCGAGTTCGCGCGCACCCTGGGAAAGATATTGGGCCGCCCGACCCTGGTTCCGGTGCCGGCTTTTGCCGTGAGGCTGCTGCTGGGAGAAATGGGTGACGAGTTGGTGCTCTCGGGTCAGAAAGTCATGCCCAGGAAACTCCTGGCTTCGGGTTTCTCGTTCGCCCATCCGGATCTGGAATCGGCGATTCGCTGGGCGCTGACTCACTGAACACCTGACTTGCCTCTCGGCCTTGGACAGGGAAGAATCCTGCCTCGGGAGGACCCATGATCTGTTGTAGGTTCACGCTGATGACTGCTCTGCTGACCACAACCGCCCTGTCCGCCCAGGCCGCGCCCAACGGGGCGGCGCCCAACCCGCCGCCGGCCAAAGCCGCGCCCGAGGACGCCCCGCCCGTTCCCAGCAAGGTGACCACGGTTGAAGGTATCACCGAGTATCACCTGCCCAATGGCCTGCGCGTGCTGCTCTTCCCTGATCCCACCAAGCCGACCGTGCTGGTCAACGTCACCTATCTGGTGGGCTCGCGGGTCGAGGGCTACGGCGAAACCGGCATGGCGCACCTGCTTGAGCACATGATGTTCAAGGGCACACCCAGCCGGCCCGACATATGGAAACTGCTGCAAGCCAAGGGCGCCAACTTCAACGGCAGCACCTGGTGGGACCGCACCAACTACTTCGAAGAGCTGCCTGCCTCGCCGGAAAGCCTGGAGTTTGCGCTGGCCCTGGAAGCGGACCGGATGATCCACAGCAAGATCGCCGCCGAGGATCTGGCCAAGGAATTCTCGGTGGTGCGCAACGAGTTCGAGATGGGCGAGAACAACCCGGCCAACGTGCTGGAAGACAAGATGATGGCCACGGCCTTCCAGTGGCACAACTACGGCAAGTCGACCATCGGCTCGCGCAGCGACATCGAGCGCGTCCCGGTCGGCAGCTTGCGCGCCTTCTATCGCAAGTACTACCAGCCCGACAACGCCATCCTGATC
>Ga0182017_10003594_pt1 | contig 11542 bp, 9 predicted proteins | sample 712E3DmetaG_FD_120492 | JGI IMG/M metagenome (GOLD analysis project Ga0182017, IMG submission 120492) | Permafrost microbial communities from Stordalen Mire, Sweden - 712E3D metaG | ecosystem: Environmental > Terrestrial > Soil > Wetlands > Permafrost | place: Sweden: Stordalen | collected... | reverse complement strand
GCTAGGGTCGAGAGAATACAAGGACTCGCGCGGCACCTCGGAGGCTCCCCTTGATTGTGTCCGCCGTTTCCAGCTTCGTGCCCGGTTAGGGGTCGCCGTAAACCCCTCTCCAGCCCCCGCCACCTTTCGATGCCGGGTGAAGCACCGCGCCCAGCAGAACCAACCCGAGCTGCACAGAATCCGACGCCCGGCGGGGCCGCACGTGCCGTTCCCGGATAGGGTTCTAAATCCCGACGGGAGAGTCTATTAGCACGAGATGAACAGCGGATCGAGTTCTTGCGGACCACAACCTGTGGTGGGGGTAGTCAAACGGTGGAGCGATCCTGGAAGGAACGAATAACACCTTTGGTGTCGGGGCTGGAACGCTCGCGACGAGGACCTCGGGACAAATGGCTAGCGGGCGGGCGGCGGCGATTCTTCGACTTTCTTCCAGGCGCCGTCCGGGTTGTACGTCTGCATGGCGCGCGCGCTGTTTTCTGTTCCCGGGCCCAGGTCCTTCTCGTAGACGACACCCTGGTGGTTCACGGTGAAGGTCATGACCCCGGAGACCCCATATCGCGCCGGATACGCGACGAGGGCGAACCCGCCGATCATCTTGCCGTCGACGACGTAGTCATAGGCGCCGCCCGGCGCGTCCGGGCCTTGGGCCGTCAGGATCCGGTAGAGGTAGCCGTGGTAGGGGGTGGGCTTGCCGCCCGACCGCTTGTGGGAATACCCTTCCGCCCTGGCGGTCGCGACGAGCACGCCCAAGGGGCTCGGCGCCTCGCCCTCCCTCGCTCGCCAGTAGAGGCCGTTCTTCTTGCCCTTGTCGCTGCGGAACTTCATCGCATACTTGAGCAGCCCGTCGCCCTCGCGGGGCACCCGGGCGTACTCGCGCTGGGCGTCGACATAGGCCAGGCAGACTTGTACGGTGTTCAGTTCGTTCCGCCCGAGGCGGCGATTGAGAATCTCCTCCTTTCCCGCGGCGGTGTCGAAACGCCAGGCGTTCCCCTCCTTTACCACCGGGATCGGCAGCGGCCACTTGTCCTGGCCGAGGAGCAGGACCGCTCTCGTCTCGGTGGGTTTTTCCAGCAGGTTCGACTGCTCATAGGCGCGAACAAAGCGCTCCCGCGCCTGCCGGCTGGCCACCTTATCTCCCGACCGGATGAGGGGCCGGCTCTCGGGGCCGAGGATCGCGGCGAGGGCCGTCGTGTCCCCCGCTTTCACGGCCGCGACGAGGGCCTGCACCGCCTCCTCTGGCGAGGCGAAGGTCCGCTGCGCCGGGCTGGCGGCGACCGCCACCTGGAAGCCGGCGGAAACGATGAGCAGCGTCGCAACGGCAGCCAGGGTAAGCCGGCTCAGGGTGAGACGCGCGTGCCGAGTGGATGACGACATCCTGTACTCCTCCGCAGCTACCATACCTCCGATGCTCCACGCGGGGTGGAAGGCGGCGGGCTATTTCCCGGGGCACCCTCCCTGCCGCTCACCTGCGCCTTTCGCTCCCGCCGCCGGTCCGGCCGCCCCCGCCCGTCGTTCTAGGCGCGCTCGGGGCCGGTTGACTTGCCCCCGTGCTCGGACGGGCCACGGGCACGCTCAGGGCCGGCCCGGCCGGGCCCATGCTCTGACGGCTCGTGCGCCCGCGGTCACTGGAGTTCCGGGTCTCGCCGCCGCGTCCCAGCCCCTCGAGCACGGCTGGTTGACGGGGTGCCTGGAGGGCCGCCGGTCCGACCAGACCGCCCGGCGGCCCTCCCACGACGCGCGCGGCCGATCCGCCGCCCGGGCGGTTGGCGCCTCGCGGCGCGAGCGGCTGAGGAGCCTCTTGCGCGCGGCCGCGGAACATCTCGCGGGCGTCCACACCCGGCCGCGGAGCCTGCCCAAACCGCTGGCGTACGCCGGCATCATAGTAGGCGACGCCCCGGCGATGGCTCGCGTCGTGCCGCCAGGTGGGGTCCACGATGGTGGTCCGATTGAAGGTGTTGAAGTTGGTAAGATTGATGTGGACGTTGTGGTGGCCCCAGTCGAATCCACCCCAGAGCATCGCGCCAACGCTCACACCGAGGCCGAACGAGAATACCTCGGCTCCGACCACGTACCCCGGCGGATACCAGTAATAGGGAGGATAAGCAGGGTACCACCACGGCCCGTACACCACGGTGGGGTCATAGATGGGCACGTAGACGACCTGCGGGGTCGCCGGCTCGATCTGGATCCCCTCTGGCTCGACGACAACCGCCTGCTGGGGGGTACTCTGGAGGTAACCGGCGGCCCGGGCCTTGGCTCGCAGCGCCTGGACGGTGGCCATCACGTCCTGCTCCTGGGCCAGGAAGGCGTCCCCCACCTTCTGGGTCCAGTCCAGCTTCGCGCTCATCATGGCGAGCACCTGGGGAAAGGCCGTCAGCGACTTCACGCTCGGATCCCAGGGCTGCTGCTGCATCGCCGCCTCCAGTTGCGGCCCCTGGACGTTGGGATACGCTTGGACCCAGCGAGCGGCCTGCACCACCTCCAGCGGGTAGGTGGCCGCCATCAGGATCTGCGCCAAGAGCGCATCGGGATACAGGGCAACCGGCGCCAGGAGCTGATCCAGCTCTTCCGCCCCAAAGGTCGGGGGTGCGGGTGCGCCCGCGGAAGGCGGCGGGGGCGGCGGGAAATCCTGCGCCAGAGCGCCGGGCGGCGCCACCAGCACCAGCATGAGGCACCCAAGAACTGCGTGCCGTGCGGCGGCCTTTATCGTCATGCTGCTTCCTCTCTCTCCTCGGTGCCGGTCCGCCCTGCCACGCGCGATCAGCCGAGCCCCTGATTCTTCCCGGTGGATGTCGCAGAGGCTCTCGTGGCCCCTCGCGGTCGAGGGGCCGTCACGCCCGGGGCGCGCAATGGCGTCCACCTATTCCAGAAGCAATAGGAGACACTCCGGGGCCCGTGGTCGGCCACGAGGCGCTCAGCGCGCTATCTAGAACCATTTTATATTACAGGAACTGCGGAGAGAGCGCAAGAAACGGAGAACTTCTACTCAATTGGCGGTCCGGGGGAGCGGCACCAATAGGTATACGCATAGTGCAGAATTGGAGGGATCGTTCGCCTGGCGGGAAGATCTTCCACGATGTGTACAGCGAGTTAGTCCATGGAAAGACACCTGCGGGGGGGGCTTGTCGGCACCGAGCGCGCGGTGGATGAAATTGTTGCTGGACGACAGGCACCTCCCATGCCGCCTGCCCCTCGATCGGTACCCGCTCGCGTGTATCTAACGCTCTGGAATCATGCGAGGCTGATCCCGGGCAGCTCGATCTCTTCCGCGCGATGGCAGGCGACGAAATGCCCCGGATTGACTTCGCGGAAGGCAGGCGGCTGCGTTCGACAGACCTCCGCCGCATAGTCGCAGCGCGGGTGGAAGTAGCAGCCTGAGGGGGGATTAGCGGGGCTGGGGACGTCCCCTTTCAGCTCGACATTGCCCGATTGCACGCGCGGGTCGGCCACCGGCACGGCCGCCATCAGGGCGGCCGTATACGGGTGCCTGGGCCGGTGGAACAACTCCCCGGTGTTCGCCATTTCGACCAGTTTGCCGACATACATGACGGCCACCCGGTCGCAGATATGCTTCACCACGCCCAGGTTGTGGGCGACGAAGATGTATGTGAGGTGGAGCCGCTGCTGCAGGTCGAGCAGCAGGTTCAGGATCTGCGCCTGCACCGACACGTCCAGGGCGGAGACCGGTTCGTCCGCCACGACGAGGCGCGGGTGAACGGACAGCGCGCGCGCGATGCCGATGCGCTGGCGCTGGCCCCCGCTGAAGGCATGCGGGAAGCGTTGCATGTACTCGGGGCGCATACCCACCAACTGCAGCAGCTCGGCCACCTGCTCGGTGCGCTGCTTGCGGCTCGCCAGTCCATTGACTAGGAGTGGCTCCCCCACGATCTCGAACAGGTTCATGCGCGGATTGAGTGAGCCGTAGGGGTCCTGAAAGATCATCTGCATCTGTGGCCGCAGCGGCCGCAGCGCGGCCCGGTCCAGCGTGGCCAGGTCGACCACCTGTCCCTCGGCGGTGCGGAACAGCATCTGGCCGCTCGAAGGGGCTAGGGCGCGCACCACACAGCGCGAGGTAGTGGTCTTGCCGCAGCCGCTCTCGCCGACCAGACCCAGCGTCTCCCCCTCCTCGACGAAGAAACTGACGTCGTCGACCGCACGAACGTTGCCAAGCGTCTTCTTGAAAAACCCCTTCTGGATGGGAAAATACTTACGGAGGTTTCTCACTTCCAGAAGCGGCGTGCTTCTCGGGCTCGTCATGCGGAGACCTCGACATCGTGATAGAGGAAGCAGCTTACCTGCTGCGCCTCACCCACCGCCTGGAGCGCGGGGGTTCCCTTGTCGCACCGGCCCGGCATGCGCTTCACGCAGCGGGGATGGAACGGACACCCCGTGGGCTTGTTGAAGGGGTGCGGGATCGATCCGCTGATGGTCGGCAGGCTCACGCGCGGCTGCGAGCTGACGCTTGGGATGGAGCGCAGGAGCGCCTGGGTGTAGGGGTGCTTCGGCGCATGAAAGATGTCGTCCACAGGCCCCTGCTCCATGACCAGCCCCAGATACATGACCATGACGAAACTGGCCATCTGGGCGATAACACCCAGATCGTGGGTGATGAAGATGATGGCCGAGTTGTGCTCGCGCTGCAGCTCCCGCAACAGGCGTAGCACCTGGGCCTGGGTCGTCACGTCGACCGCGGTGGTCGGCTCATCGGCGATCAGCAGCCGGGGATTGCAGCACAGGGCCATGGCGATGATGGCCCGCTGGCGCAGGCCGCCGCTGAGCTGCCACGAGTATTCGTCCAGGCGACGCTCCGGCATCGGCACCCCCACGTCACTCAGTAGATCGCGCGCCAGATTCCGGGCTGCCTTCTTTCCGATAGTTTGGTGGAGCATGATCGTCTCGATGATCTGGTTCCCTATGGTGTGCAGCGGACTGAAGGAGGACATCGGTTCCTGCGGGATGAGCGCGATCTGCCCGCCGCGGATCCCGCGGATCTCCGGGCCGTGCGCATCCAGTCCGACCAGGTCCAGCTCCTCGTCGCCGCTCGTCCCATCCCGACGGGGCCGGCGCAGCAGGATCCGGCCCTGGACGATCTTGCCGGGGTCCTCGACGATGCGGAGGATGGACTTCACGGTTATGCTCTTTCCACAGCCGCTTTCTCCGACGATACCGAAAATCTTGCCGGCATGCACGTCGAAGCTCACCCCGTCGACCGCCTTGACGACGCCCTCGTCCATCAGGAAATAGGTCTTCAGGTCGCGTACGGACAGAATTGGCGCAGTTGCCGAGACCTGGTCACTCACAGCGGGTCCTCATGCGTCTATCGAGTTCGGCCGTGCGACAATTCGACAGTTCGGTTGTTCGGCAGTACTGGAACCGCCAAACCGCCGAACTACCGTACCGTCGAACCTTCTCTTAATGCCCATAGGGGTCCGCGGCATCGCGCAGACCGTCGCCGACGAGATTGAATACCAACACCGCCAGGATCACCACCAGCCCGGGAAACATCAGCCACGGCGCCAGCGCCACCGTCTGGATGTTCTGGGCCTCCTGCAGCAGCACGCCCCAGCTGATGGCCGGCGGTCGGATGCCCAGCCCCAGGAAGCTGAGCGAGGTTTCGCTGATGATCATGACCGGGATGGCCAGGGTACTGGAGGCGATGATGTGGCTGGTGGACGCGGGCACCATGTGCCGCAGGATGATGCGGAGGTGGCTGCACCCGGCCAGCTCCGCCGCCAGGATGAAGTCATCCTCGCGCAGGGATAGAAAGCGCCCGCGGATCTCACGCGCCAGGGTCGACCAGCCGATGAAGGCGAGGATGATGGTGATGGCCAGGAACACCCGCTCCGGGGGCCAGCCCTGCGGCAGGGCCGCCGTCATCATAAGCCAGATCGGGATCGTCGGAAGAGACTGCAATATCTCGATCACCCGCTGGATGAGCATGTCGGTCCAGCCGCCGAAATACCCCGAGATGCCGCCCAGGAAGACACCGAAGATCGTGCTCAGCGCCACGGCCACCAAGCCGACCGTCATCGAGGTGCGCGTGCCGAACATCATACGCGACCACTGGTCGCGTCCCAGGCGGTCGGTGCCCAAGAAATGCGGCCGCCCCTTGGACATCGGGTCCTTGGCGTCGATCATGTGGATGTTGGTCCCGAGCAGCCCCAATACCTTGTATTTGTACCCCCGCACGAACAGCGCGATCGGGATGCGCACCCCCTCATCGCGCACCCACTCCATCTTCAACGTTACCGGATTGCGCTTGCCGATGACGCCCGGCACCGACGGATTGAACCCCGTCGCGTCGAAGAAGGAGATCCACTGTATCGGAATGAAGGCGAGAGCCGCATCGGTCGCTTCCGGGTCCTGATTGCTGAAGAAGTCCGGCACCAGGACCACGGCGTAGAAGGCAAGCAGGATGATCATGCTCGCGACCGCCAGACGGTTCTTGCGGAATCGCCACCAGACCAGCTTCCAGTTCGACGCCACGGAGACGCGCTCTTCGTCCTTGGAGGAAAGCTCCACCGACGGCGCGGGCGCGGCCTGCATCTCGTCCGCCATGGGCTACGTTCCCTCCATCCGGATCCGGGGATCGAACAGCGCAAGCAGGATGTCCGAGATCAGGGTCCCGACGATCGTGAGCCCGCAATAGATCAACAGGATGCTCCCCGCCAGGTACATGTCCTGCTGGATCAGCGACCGCAGAAGCAGTGGACCGATATTGGGCAGGTTCATCACGGTCGCCACGATCAGGCTGCCGGAGAACAGCTGCGGCAGGTACCAGCCGATCGTGCTGATGATCGGGCTGAACGCCATGCGCACAGGGTACTTGACGACCAGCCTCCACTCCGACATCCCCTTGGCGCGGGCCATCACGACATAGGGCTTGTTCAGCTCATCCAGCAGATTGGCGCGCATGATCCGCATCAACCGCGCGGTGCCGGCCACGCCCAGCACGATGGCGGGCAGCCAGATATGCTTGAGCAGATCGATGAATCGGCCGAGACTCCAGGGGGCCTGGGTGTACTGTGGAGAGAACAGTCCGGTGATCATCAGGCCAAAATTGGAGAAGCAAACCCACATCAGGATCAGCGCCAGCATGAAGTTTGGCGTGGCTACGCCGACGTAGTTCAGCACGGCGAAGATGTAATCCAGTGCCGTGTTCTTGTGCATGGCCGCATAGATGCCTGCCGGAATGGCCACGATCCAGGTGATGGCGAAGGCGAACAGCGCCAGCAGCAGAGTGACCAGCATCCGCTCGCCGATCAGCTCGGAGCTTGGCCGTTGGTATTCGAGGGAGAGGCCCAGGTCCCCCCGGACCAGACTGCCCAGCCAGAGGAAGTACCGGACGTAGACCGGCTGATCCAGCCCGAACTGATGCCGGAGCGCCTCGACCTGGGCCGCGTCCATGGACGACCCGGACGAGGCCAGCATGGCCACGTAGCTGGTCAGAAAGTCACCCGGAGGCGCCTGGACCAGGGCGAACACCACGACCGTGAACAGCAGCATCAAGAACGGTAGCAGCAGCAGACGCTTGATGATGAAGCGAAGCATACGTGGAGTATCCCAGAACAATAGGGAGACGGGAGAAACCGAAGTCCTCCCGCCTCCCTGTCACCTTGTCAAAAAGCTGTTACTTGAAGAACCAGACCTCCGGGCGGCCGTTGCCGGGCGTGCGCAGCGGCCAATCCTTGGTCACGCTGGCCGGGACGTTGTGCAATTTGGCGTTGACCACGACCACGCCCTGATCCGTCGCGGTCAGGCCGACCGTGCCGATCTCGAACATGTTGTCCACCCACAGCTTGAAAAGCTCCTGGGCGATCTTGATCTGCTCGGCTGGCGGGGCGGCCTTGGCCTTGTCCTGCAGCTCGATCACCTTCTTGGCCTCCGCCGGCGGCTCGACGCCTTCCTTGCCGTTGGTGTCGTACCACTGCTTCCACAGCGGGCCGTAGGTGAGGTTTCCGTACAGGTCCTTACGGAAATCGTACTTGGTCGAACCGGTGAACGGGAACCCGGCCGTGTCCTGGTTCCACAGCTCGGCCTGCAGATCGTTGGCCTGGCGCATCTGGAAGTGCAGGGAGCGCTCGCGGATCTGCATGTTGACCTTGACGCCGACCTTCTCGAAGTCCTTGACCAGCAGCGTAGCGATGTCGCGGTAGGGGCCGAAGACCTCGACCACCGAGAGGTCGATCATGAGGCGCTTGCCGCTCGGGAGCAGCCGGAAGCCCTCGCTGTCCTTCTTGTTCAGGCCGATCGAATCGAGCATCTGGTCGGCCTTTGCCGGGTCGTACTGCGTGTACTTGAAGGCGTACTCGTCTCCGGGATAGAAGGGGTGGCCCTTCTTGGGCACGGCCTGGCGCGGCTCGCCGGTGCCGAGGAATGCGGACTCGTTGATTTGCTTGCGGTTGATCGCCAGGGACATGGCGATGCGGAAGTCCTTGGTCTGCATCACTTTGGCGAGCTCCGGATCCTTGGCGTAGGTCTGGTTGAAAATCACGCCGGCGTCATGGCCGCCCGGGCTCGACCACAGGAGGATCTTGTACTTGCCCTGCTTCTGCTCGTTCTCCTTCAACACGGGGTAGTTCAGCAGGTTGATGTGGCGCTCCTGCTCGTCCAGCTCGCCCGCGATGGCGGCCAGGTTGAGCGCCTGGGCATCGGCGAAGAACTTGAACTGCACTTCGTCGATGTAGGGGAGCTGGTTCCCGGCCTTGTCCACCCCAATGTAGTACGGGTTACGCTTGAAGATGAAAATCTGGTCGCTGATCCGATTGGTGGCAACCCAGGCCGCCATCACCGGGCGCTCCGGGTTGTCGAAGGGGCTCTGCTTGTTGGCGTAGAGCTCCACCCAGGTCTTGAACTTGGCGTCCGCCACCTTCTTGTCTAGGTCCGCCTTCTTGGCGTAGCCGGCGTGGAACTGCTTCAGATACTTGGCGGGCTGGAAGATCGGGAACATCTTGTCGCCGTAATCCTTGGTGGTCAGCTCCAGCAGGAAGTTGGTGTTGGGATCCTTGAACGTCCACTTGACGGTCAGGGCATCCACCTTCTCGACCTGAACCAGGGAGCCGTCCTTGTTCAGCATCCAGCTCTGGACGGCGGGCACGAGGTCCTTGTTCTGCAGCACGTCCTTGTACCAGTACATGATATCGTCGGTGGTAAAAGGCGAGCCGTCCGACCACTTCATCCCCTTGCGCAGCTTCACGGTCCAGGTCTTGAAGTCCGCGGACGGGGTGACGCTCTCCGCCAGCTTCATCTCGATCGTGGCGCCGTCCGGCCCGAAGCGGGCGAGCACGTCGTAAACCACACGATTGACGCCGTTGAAGTCCGAGGGCCCCAGGAACCCGCGCCGCCACACCCCGCCGTACTGGCCGATTTCGTCCGCCGGGACGACGAGCGGGTGCTCCGGGAGGCGCTTCTCGACCGCCGGCAACTTCCCGGCCTTGACCAGCGCGGCCAGCGCCGGTGCTTCCTTATACTTGGTGGCGGGAGCGGCGGGCTTCGCAACCGCCGGCTTGGCTTCCGGGCCCTGCTTTTTCGTTTCGGCGGCAAAGGCCGCCGGTAGTGCGATCAGCGCGCACAGGCAGGTGATCATGATAAGTGCCAGTCTCTTCATCGCTCTTCCTCCCTGAATCGCCCTCAACCTCTTTCACGCATGAAAGAATTTCACTCATAGAAGGACTTCTGCCGTCTTGCGCATCGATAATCTGCCATCCTCCTTTGTTGTGATCGCCCTGGACAGCTATCGCCTGGAAGGCGGCAGGTTCGGGCGGTCGTCGGTTAGAAATCGCGTATCGTCCTAGACCGGTCCCCTTCTTGCTCCGCGATCTACTACTTGATCATCGCATCCACCAGGACCGCATCGGGGTGGAGTTGCTTCACCGACGCTATCGCCCCTGGACCATCCGCCACCCCTGAATTCATACTCCGAACCTAATCGGCCGTCAAGTGTTCCTCCGATCAATGTACCTCCGATCGACTGTCTGCCGCCGGTTGATCAAAGGGCTGGCTCGGGTTGCTTCCATGGCCTCACCAGCATGGGCGCATCGGTAACACCTAGCGCTCTGGGGCGGGTGTCGGATCCGCCGGAAACCGGGGAGCCGCAGGACACAGGGTTCTCGGGGTCCGGTCTTGCCCCATTTTTGCAGCGGACAAGTTTTCTGAGCTACCCCATGCCCCATTTTTGCTCTTGACACCCATGGCCGGAGTGCAGCACACTTTGACATCTAACATAAAATCCCACGGATAGTCGCTCCGGTGTAAGAATGTTTTGAACGCCTGACCGCAATCCGGCGTCCTATTTGAGACTATCCCATTCTAGCCGGGAGGACATTCTCGGTGCTCCCCCCGGAGGTTATGCATGCACTTTTATGACCGTGTGCTCCGCCTCGTTCTGCCCGCAGGAGCAATCGCGGTACTGGGAACGGTCCTCGCGGTGGGCTGGTTCACCCAGCCTGATCGGTTCGCCAGGGGATATACGCCCGAACAGCCCATCCCTTTTTCCCATCAGTTGCATGCGGGAACGCTGAAGATGACGTGTACCTACTGTCACTCCGGCGCCACGAAATCCCGCGCGGCGGGCGTTCCCAGCGTTGAGACCTGCATGGGCTGCCACAAGGTGACCAAGACCGATGTTGCCGCCATCCAGGAGCTGACGCGGATCTACACCACCGGGGAGGCGCTGCCCTGGAAGCGGATCCACACGCTGCCCGATCATGTTTTTTTCGATCACCGGCCCCACGTCAACGCCGGAGTCGCCTGTCAAACCTGCCATGGCGAAGTGCAGACCATGAAGGTCGTCAGGCGCGAGATGGGCATGCGGATGTCGAACTGCCTGGCCTGCCACCGGGATCCCCGCGCGGCCCTGCCCAGGGGTTCGAAGATCACCAAGGCGGCCGAGCACTGCTCCGTCTGCCATCGCTAGGAGCCGAACATGGAGCCGAAGAATCGCCGTCAGATCCTGGGGAGCGTGGCGTCCCTGCTGGCCGCCCCCCTGGTTCTCGGGAAAGACGCTCTGTTCCGGACTTTCCGGCCGCAGGGAGCCAAGCCCGGCCCCCCGGAGGCCTCGCCGCGTACCCGGATCAATCCCCCGGCCCATTCGGTGAAGCGCCGTGGATAAGCTCCTCCATTCCCGCCGCACCTTCCTGACTCTCGTGGGGGCGACCACAGCCCTCGCGGCCTGCGAGAGGAAGGGGCGCTCCGTCGTCGTGCCCTACACGAAGCGGCCCCAGGAAGTGGTGCCGGGTGTGGCCAACTTCTACGCCAGCAGCTTTCCCGAAGGCCGGCGCGCCTATTCGGTTCTCGTCAAGACCCGCGAAGGACGCCCCATCCACATCACCGGCAACGACGAACACCCGGCCCTCAAGGGCAAGACCAGCCCCCGCGCCCTCGCCGATGTGCTGCGCCTCTACGATCCCGACCGCCTGCGCAGCCCCAAGATTCAAGGCCGTCCCGCCTCCTGGCCCGAGGCCGAACAGGCCCTCATCGCCGCACTGGCCGCAGCCAAGCGAGAGAACAGGCCCGTTCTTCTCCTGACCGGCGCCACCAGCAG
>Ga0182017_10003592_pt1 | contig 11546 bp, 2 predicted proteins | sample 712E3DmetaG_FD_120492 | JGI IMG/M metagenome (GOLD analysis project Ga0182017, IMG submission 120492) | Permafrost microbial communities from Stordalen Mire, Sweden - 712E3D metaG | ecosystem: Environmental > Terrestrial > Soil > Wetlands > Permafrost | place: Sweden: Stordalen | collected... | reverse complement strand
TGCCGACATCAATCTGCGGCGTTCGATAGACATCGATTCCGGCATCACGAGTATCAGCCGGTAGCGCTTGACCGCCGCCACCATCGCAAGGCCGATCCCCGTGTTGCCTGAGGTGGGTTCAATGATGACGCTCCCCGGACGGAGCAGCCCCTTTCGTTCAGCGTCCTCGATCATCGAAAGCGCAATGCGATCCTTGATGCTCCCCCCCGGGTTGGCCCGCTCAAGCTTCACCCATACCTCCGCCCCGGCAGGATAGAGGCGATTGATCCTGACTGTGGGGGTCCGGCCGATGGTTTCGAGAATGTTGTTCGCTTTCATTTTAACTGTTCCTTGTATGTGATAGTAGTTGTCCCGGGGTTCCTTTGCTGGGGGCATAAATGAAAAAGCCCTTCACAAAGGAAGGGCCGGGACTGGATTGACCGCACAAGAGTGAATTACTACACAGGCGGACGCCAGCTGCCCCTCATAGAAGGGAGACAGCAGCAACATGGGAAGCTCACGGGCGAACTGATATGTCGGTCAGCAAGGCTCATAAATTGTCATATTTTAGTGTAAAACGGACATAATGTCAACACTCGCAGTTCCATCAAAAGTTCCATCGGAAGTTCTCTGTATTAGCTCGGCAGAAATGAAACCTTTACGACTCGAAAGAAATGTCAGCGCATGGCGAATATTGTACAATTGTCTATCCCGCGACCTCCGCGCCCAGAAAACCCTTCGTATTCTGATCGTTTTTGATGTTTTTTGCGGCATGTATAGTGTGTCTTATTACTGAAAGCCGAATCCCTGGCTCATTGGAGGTCTCTTTCGACATTGGAAGGATTATGATTGTGAATCGTTTCCGAAATCTCCGTTTTCCCAGAGAAATTTCTCTCGCGTTGATAGCGGGGCTGGCCGTCAGCATAACATCTACAGCCCTGGCTCTCGATCCCCAGAAAACAATCAACCAGTACGGGCACGATGTATGGCTCCGTCAGAACGGCCTGCCGGCGAACAGCATCAACGTCAGTTTGCAGACACGTGACGGTTACCTCTGGCTGGGGACCTCAGCCGGTCTGTTCCGTTTTGACGGAGTGAGCTTCACAGCCATCAGCACGGACCCTGAGAACAACAAGAGCCCTGAAACCGTCTCCGTTCTGTGCGAGGCCAACGACGGCAGTCTCTGGATTGGCATGCTATACGGTGGTTTGCGTCGTCTCAAAGATGGCGTGGTCCGCCGGTATGGCTCGCAGGAAGGACTCAACTCGCCCCAGATCAAGGTGTTGTTCGAGAGCCGGGCCGGGAATCTGTGGGTTGGCACGTCGAACGGACTATTCAGATCAGCCGGTGAGGGATTTGTCCCGGTACCAGTCGATCAGACGTTTTTCACCTCTATCGCTCAGGACGCCGCCGGGAGGATCTGGGTTGGTACGTTCAGAGGTGTCCGTATTTTTGACGACGCCCGGGGGATCCTCCTGGACAGCCTGACCACTTCAGGCGGCGTTCGTGTTGTAATGACAACGGCTCTCCTGGCCGACCGGCAGGGGACAATGTGGATTGGCACGAACCACGGACTGGTTCGATGGAACAACGGCGTGGCGACGATGATTCTTAAGAACGACGGCCTCGTCAACGATCATGTTTCCGCGATCCGTGAAGACCGGGACGGGAGTCTCTGGGTTGGGACGTTCGGGGGATTGAGCCGTCTTGCGGGGGGTCACTGGACGAGTTTTAACGCTGCGGACGGTCTGACGCACAATCAGGTCAACTCGCTCGCCGGAGATCGGGAGGGGAGTCTCTGGGTCGGCACACTGCAGGGGCTGAACCGTTTTAGAGACGTGGACATTACCCCATTTACAACGAAGGAAGGTCTCGACAACAACTATGTGTCGGGCGTCCTGGAGTCAAAAGAGGGAAGTCTCTACTTCTTCAGCAATGTCAGTGAGTCCATTACCCGGCTCCGGGATGGCCGGATGACAAGGTTCTCTTCGCCCGTCGGGCCGTCGTATGTGGCCCGAGACAGCAGTCTTTGGGTTGGCCAAACGGGCATGTTGGTCAATATCAAGAATGGTCGATCCACCCGGTACGATTCGACAACGGGGTTCCCGTTTACATGGATCTCCGCGATCACGGAGGATGATCAGGGTCTGATAGTCTTTCTGGATCAAACCGGAATTCGCAGGTTTGTCGGAGGCCGCTTGCGGCCGTATCTCTTGAAGAACGGACAACAGTATACCTCCACCGAATATGTGGAGTGCTTTTTTCCGGCTCCCGGAGGGGTGCTCTGGGTCGGGACAACGGGCGGACTTGTGCGGTTCCAGAACGGAGAGAGCAGGATATTTCGACAGAAGGACGGGATGGCCGACAACTGGGTCAGCTCGATTGCCGACGACCGGAGGGGGAGTCTGTGGATCAGTTCTGCTCACGGTGGTCTGACGCGCTACAAGGATGGCAAATTCACCACGTACAACATCAAGAACGGCCTCTTTACGAATGAAGTTTATTGCGTGCTTGCCGACGAACAGGGCGATCTCTGGCTCGGGACTTCCACAGGAATCGGGCATTTGACCCGAAGTGAAATCGATAATCTCGATTCCGGCAGGATCACCGCTGTGCACGCACGGGTATATTCGATGGCGGATGGAATGAAGCAGGACGCCTGTTTTGATGAATGGCAGCCGGCCGGTGTGAGGGCCCATGACGGCAGGCTCTGGTTTGCTACGAAGGGTGGGGCGGTGATGATCGACCCCGCGGCCATCAAGCGCAATGAGATTATCCCTCCTGTCCTGATCGAGCAGGTTGTCGTAGATCAGCAGATAGTGACACCGGAGGAGTTCATCAAATTTTCTCCCGGCAAGGAGAAGCTGGAGATTCACTATACCGCTCTCAGCTATCTTGTTCCGGAGCGGGTCCACTTCAAGTACCGGCTTGACGGGTTTGATCGGGATTGGGTAGATGCAGGCACGCGGCGTGTGGCATTCTATACGAACCTTCCCCCCGGGAAGTACCGGTTCCGTGTCATCGCGTGCAATAATGACGGCGTGTGGAATGAAACCGGAGCGAGCGTGGGTTTCGAGCTCTCCCCGCATTTCTACGAGACCTGGTGGTTCTACGGCCTGTCGGTCCTTGTGCTAATCGCGGCAGTCCTGGGAGTCTATCGGGTCCGGGTCCGGACCCTGAAGGCAAGCGAAAAGCAGCTTGAAGATCTCGTTCACGTGCGCACGATCGAGCTGCACGAGGCGTTGGAGACTGCCGAAGCGGCGACCCGCTCAAAGAGCGAATTTCTTGCGAACATGTCCCACGAGATCCGGACGCCGATGAATGCCATCATCGGGATGACCGGCCTCCTCCTGGACATGCCCCTTGAGGCCGAGGAGCGGGAGTTCGTTGAGATTGTCCGGACCAGCGGAGACTCGTTGCTCACGATCATTAACGAGATCCTCGACTTCTCGAAGATCGAGAGCGGAAAACTCGAGCTGGAACAGCAGGCCTTCCCGCTGGCGACCTGCATTGAAGAATCGCTCGACCTGCTCTCCACCAAAGCGGTTGAAAAAGGGATCGAGCTGGCGTACCTGCTTGATGAGAACACCCCGCAGTGCATCGTGGGGGACGTGACACGTCTGCGCCAGATTCTGGTCAATCTCCTGGGCAATGCGCTGAAATTTACCAATTCGGGTGAGGTCGTCGTCTCTGTGACATCCCGGTCACTCGGCGGTGATCAGTATGAATTGCAGTTCGCCGTGCGTGACACCGGCATCGGCATAGCCGGGGATCGACTGGACCGGCTCTTCAAGTCCTTCAGCCAGGTGGATTCCTCCACGACGCGTCAGTACGGGGGGACAGGCCTGGGGCTGGCGATCAGCAAGCGCTTGAGCAATCTGATGGGGGGGAAGATGTGGGTGGAGAGCCGTGTAAGCGCCGGTTCGACGTTCTATTTTACGGTCGTGGCATCCTCGGCCCCGGCCCTTCCACGGGAGCACCAGCGGAGCGATCAGCCGCTGATCTCCGGCAAGCGCCTCCTCATCGTCGACGACAACGAGACGAACCGGAAGATTCTCACGCTGCAATCCCGGTCGTGGGGGATGATTCCTGAGGCCGTGGCGAGCGGGGCAGAAGCCCTCAAGTTGTTGCAGCGGGACAAACAGTTTGATCTGGCAGTCATCGACATGCAGATGCCGGAGATGGACGGCGCGACGCTCGTCGGTGAGATACGGCGGAGGTTCGACGCGCGGAGTCTGCCGGTGGTGATGCTGACATCGCTCTCTTCCAGTGCCCGGCAGATGAGGGAGGAGCACGGAGAGCTCGGCCTGTCGGCGTATCTCACCAAACCGATCAAGCCCTCGCAGCTCTACGACGTGATCATCGGTGTGTTCGACACCGGGAAGACCGGGATCGAGAATGCGGAGGAAGAAACCGGCGTATCTCCGAGGAAACCGGATGCCGGGACGGTTCCCCCTGTGCCAATGCGGTTGCTGGTTGCGGAGGACAATCTGATCAACCAGAAAGTTGCGTTGCGGATGTTGGAGCATATCGGCTATCGGGCCGATGTTGCCGGGAACGGGCTGGAAGCGGTCGAGGCGGTGCAGCGCCAGAAGTACGATGTGGTATTCATGGATGTTCAGATGCCCGAAATGGACGGCTACGAGGCGACCGCGCAGATCCGGAGGCTTGAGGGGACCTCCAGGCACACCACCATTATCGCCATGACCGCCAATGCACTGCAGGGGGACAGGGAAAAATGCCTTGCCGCGGGGATGGACGGATACATCGCCAAACCGATACGGCAGGACGACCTTGTTTCGGCATTGAAAGAGCACCCGTCGGAAGTAAATAGCGCCCGGATGAGTGCACGTGGGGGGAAGGCAAGCGGCGATCTTCTTGACGAGTCCATTCTCACGGATTTACGCGAACTTGCCGGGCCGGAAGACCCGGACCTGGTGGAACAACTCTTCACGATGTTTATCGCCGAGACCCCCCGGAGCATCGCGCAGATGATGGCGGGGAACGTGTCGGGCGAATGGGAGGTGGTACGGAAGGCCGCACATAAGCTGAAGGGGACATGCAAGCAGCTTGGCATCATCGGCATGGTGGATCTCTGCCAGCAGCTTGAAGATTGCCAGACGACAGATGAACGGGGGTGGATCGAACAGGCGCTCACGGATCTCGCAGTGGTGTTCCGTCAAACGAAAGAGCTCCTTGATACAAAATACACACTGGACGCAGCGTAAACCATGACCGTGAAGCGTTTCCGATATCTCCGCATCTCCAGGGAATTGTCTCTGGCATTGATAGCGGCGCTGGCCGTCAGCGTAACATCGCGAGCCCTTGCCCTCGATCCACATAAGACGATCAACCAGTACGGGCACGACGTATGGCTCCGTCAGAATGGCCTGCGGGCGAATAATATTAACGTCAGTGTGCAGACACGTGACGGCTACATCTGGCTCGGGTCCACGGCCGGATTGTTGCGTTTCGACGGAGTGAGCTTTAAAGCCGTGGGTACGGACACGGAGAGCACCAGGATTCCCGAAACCGTCACGGTTCTGTGTGAGTCCGGCGACGGCAGTCTCTGGATTGGCACTGCGTATGGGGGATTGCGTCGTCTCAAAGGTGGTGTAGTCCGCCGGTATGGTGCAAAGGAAGGACTCCCCGAGCCCCAGATCAAGGTCGTGTTCGAGAGCCGTGCAGGGAATCTATGGGTCGGGACGGCGTACGGACTTTTCAGGCTTGTTGGGGGTGCATTTGTCCCTGTCCCGCTCGATCAATCATTCGTGACTGCGATCGCTGAAGACTCTCGTGGAAGGATCTGGGTTGGTACACAAAAGGGTGTCCGCATCGTTGACGATGCCCGGGGAGCCCTCCTGGACAGCCTGACCGCTGCCAACAACGGTCTTGTTGATGGAGTAACAACAGCCCTCTTCGCCGACCGGCAGGGGACGGTGTGGATTGGAACAGCAAACGGCCTGGCACGCTGGAGCAACGGCATGTTGACGACAATTCACCGGAGCGATGGACTTATCGATGATCGTGTTTCTGCGATCTGTGAAGACCAGGACGGGTCTCTTTGGGTTGGGACACACGGGGGATTGAGCCGTCTGAGCGGTGGTCATTGGGCGAGTATCGGTGCAACGGACGGTTTGAGCCACAATCAGGTCAATTCGATCGCCGAAGATCGGGAGGGGAATCTCTGGGTTGGCACGATGCAGGGGCTGAACCGTTTTAGAGACGTGAACATCACCGCCTACACAACCAGGGAAGGTCTCAGCAACGACTATCTGACGGGTGTCGTACAAACGCGTGAAGGAAGTCTCTATTTCATGAGCAGTCCCAGCGGGACCATTACCCGGCTCCGGGATGGCCGGATGACAAAGCTCAGCAGTCCCGCCGGGGCGTCGTACGCGGGGCGCGACAGCAGTCTGTGGGTCGCTCAATCGGGCGTTTTGATCAACATCAAGGATGGCCGGTCCACGCGCTACGATACGACAACGGGGCTTCCGGCAAAATGGATCTCCGCGATCACGGAAGATGACCAGAGCCTGATCGTCTTTCTGGATGGTATAGGCATTCGGAGATTTGTCGACGGGCATATCCGGCCGTATCTTTTGAAAGACGGACAACAGTATGCATCCGCCGAATTCGGGTTGTGCTTCTATCCGGCGCCGGGAGGCGTCCTCTGGTTCGGGACGACAAATGGGCTTGTGCGATTCCAGAACGGGGAGAGCCGAGTTTTCGATAAGCGAGACGGGATGGCCGACAACTGGGTCAGCTTCGTTGTCGACGACCGGAGGGGCAGTTTGTGGTTCAGTTCTGCCCGCGGCGGTCTGACGCGCTACATGAATGGCAAGTTCACCACATACAGCACCAGTAATGGCCTTCTTACCAATGAGGTATATTGCGTACTCGCCGACGATCAGGGTGATCTCTGGCTTGGCACTTCCGGTGGGATTGCGCGTGTGAGCCGCAAGGACATCGACGATTACGAAGCCGGCAAAATCGCTGCCGTGTGCCCGCAGGTGTTCACGATGACCGATGGGTTGAAGACGGACGCCTTGACCGACGAAAGCCAGCCAAACGCTCTCAAAGCCAGTGATGGCCGGCTCTGGTTTGCCACGAGGGGTGGGGCAGTGATGATCGACCCCGCGGCCATCAAGCGCAACCAGATTATCCCGCCTGTCCTGATCGAACAGGTTGTCGTTGACAAACAAAGCGTCTCTCTGAAGGAATTCATCAAATTCCCCCCCGGCAAGGAGAAGCTGGAGTTTCACTATACGGCTCTCAGTTATACTGTTCCGGAGCGGGTCCTGTTCAAGTACCGTCTTGAGGGGTACGACAGGGATTGGGTGGATGCGGGGACGCAGCGCGTGGCGTTCTATACGAATCTCCCCCCCGGGAAGTACCGGTTCCGGGTCATCGCGTGTAATAATGACGGCTTGTGGAATGAAACCGGAGCGAGCATAGGGTTCGAGCTTTCACCGCATTTCTATGAGACCTGGTGGTTCTACGGCCTGTCGGTCCTCGTGCTGATCGCGGCGGCCCTGGGAGTCTATCGGGTCCGGGTCCGGGCGCTGAAAGCGCGCGCGCAGCAGCTTGAGGAGCTCATTCACGTGCGCACAACCGAGCTGCGGGACCAGCGGTCCTTCCTGAGGAAAGTGATCGATCTCAATCCGAGCTTCATATTTGCGAAGGACATCGACGGCCGCTTCACGCTCGCCAACCGTGCGCTGGCCGAATCGTATGGGGCGACGGTGGACGGGCTGATCGGGAAGACCGATGCGGACTTCAACCATGAGCCGGGCCAGGCGGAGAAATTCCGGAAGAACGACCTGGAAGTCCTGGTATCCGGCTCCGAGAAGGTCGTCTCCGAGGAGGAGTTCACGAACGCGAACGCCGAGCGGCGGTGGCTGCAGGTCATCAAAATCCCGTTCGTTGCGGAGGGGGGGACGGAGCCGCAACTGCTCGCAGTTGCAACGGACATCACACTTCAGAAAGCAGCCACCATGGAGATGCTCCGGGCAAAAGATGCGGCCGAAGCGGCAACACGTTCGAAGAGCGAGTTCCTTGCGAACATGTCTCATGAGATCCGCACGCCGATGAACGCCATCATCGGGATGACCGGACTTCTCCTGGACACGTCCCTTGAGGCGGAACAGCGTGAGTTCGTTGAAATCGTCCGCACCAGCGGTGACTCGCTGCTCACGATCATAAATGAAATCCTCGACTTCTCGAAGATCGAGAGCGGAAAACTCGAGCTTGAACAGCAGGCCTTCCCGATTGCCACGTGCATTGAAGAATCGCTCGATCTGTTGTCCACCAAAGCGGTGGAAAAAGGGATCGAGCTCGCCTATCTGCTTGATGAGAACACCCCGCAGTGCATCGTGGGCGATGTTACACGGCTGCGCCAGATTCTGGTCAACCTCCTGAGTAATGCGATGAAATTCACGAATTCGGGCGAGGTCGTCGTGTCCGTGACATCCCGGTCACTCGCCGGTGATCGGTTTGAAATCCAGTTCGCCGTTCGGGACACGGGCATCGGCATAGCCGGGGATCGGCTGGATCGGCTCTTCAAGTCCTTCAGCCAGGTGGATTCCTCCACGACGCGTCAGTATGGGGGAACAGGCCTGGGGCTGGCGATCAGCAAGCGCTTGAGCGAGATGATGGGGGGGAAGATGTGGGTCGAGAGCCGTGTGGGTGTCGGTTCGACGTTCTATTTTACTGTCGTGGCATCCTCGGCACCGGCGGTTGTACGGGAGCACGAGCGGAGCGATCAGCCGGTGATTTCGGGCAAACGTCTCCTCATCGTCGACGACAACGAGACGAACCGGAGAATACTCACACTGCAATCCCGGTCGTGGGGGATGATTTCGGAAGCCGTGGCAAGCGGTGCGGAAGCCCTCGAGTTGTTGCAGCAGGATAAACAGTTTGATCTGGCCATCCTCGATATGCAGATGCCGGAGATGGACGGTGCGACGCTCGTCGCCGAGATACGGCGGAGGTTTGGCGAGCGAAGTCTGCCTGTGGTGATGCTCACATCCATGTCGTCCAGTGCCCGGCAGATCAAGGATCAGCATGGAGACCTCGGCTTATCGGCATTTCTCACCAAGCCGATCAAACCCTCGCAGCTCTACGACGTGATCATGGGTGTCTTCGACACGGAGAAGCCCGGAACCGGGAACAAGGGAGAGAAGCCAGGCACATCCCGGCCAGGCACATCCCGGCCAGGCACATCCCGGGATGAACGGGACGCAGGGACGGCCCGCCCCGCACCAATGCGGTTGCTTGTTGCGGAGGACAATCTGATAAACCAGAAAGTCGCTTTGCGGATGTTGGAGCGTCTCGGCTATCGGGCGGATGTTGCGGGAAACGGGAAGGAGGCCGTCGAGGCCGTGCAGCGCCAGAAGTACGATGTGGTATTCATGGATGTTCAGATGCCCGAAATGGATGGCTACGAGGCGACCGCGCAGATCCGCCGGATAGAGGGGACCTCCAGGCACACCACAATCATCGCCATGACGGCCAATGCACTGCAGGGGGACAGGGAAAAATGTCTCGCTGCGGGAATGGACGGATACATCGCAAAACCGATACGGCAGAACGACCTTGTCTCGGCGTTGAAGAGGAATCCGTCGGCAGTCGAAGAGACCGGTGCTGGTGCGGGGAAGACACGGGGCGAGCTCCTTGACGAGTCCATTCTCACGGATTTACGCGAACTTTCCGGCCCGGATGACCCGGACGTGGTGGAACAACTCCTCACGATGTTCATCGTCGATACCCCCCGGAGTATCGAGCAGATGATAGCGGGGAGCGCATTGGGCGATTGGGAGGTTGTGCGGGAGGCCGCACATAAGCTCAAGGGTACATGCAAGCAGCTTGGCATCATCGGTATGGTGGATCTCTGCCAGCGGCTTGAAGAGTGCGAGAAGACGGCCGAACGGGGCTGGGTCGAACATGCACTCACGGAGCTCGCACTCGTGTTCCGTCAAACGAAAGAGCTCCTCGGCACGAAATACAAGCTTCCTCCTGATATGCCGTGATCGAACCGGCGGAAGACATATAGCAAAGAGCCCGACGCTCGCGCATCGGGCCCCTCGTTGAATCCATTGGGAATCTATTGGCGGCCCCCATTGCCAGGAACAGCCCGGCGCGGCCTCATTTTAGCAGAACGAGTTTTTTCATTTCCACATACGGACCCGCCTGCAGCCGGTAGAAGTACAGCCCGCTCGAAAGTCGCGAACCATCAAATGAAACCTGGTGAATCCCCGCCGGCTTGTTTTCGTTCACCAGCGTGGCCGTTTCCTGTCCCAGCACGTTGAAGACGGTCAGCCTCACGTCCGCTGCATTGGGGAGGGAATACTGAATAGTGGTGCTCGGATTGAACGGGTTCGGGAAATTCTGCTCCAGCGCATACGCGGTGACGATCGGACCTGCCGCAATCGCCAGAAGTGCCGTCGTGGCTGTCTCTGAATAATGGACGGCGCCATTGAGATCCACCTCTTTGATTCGGTACGTCCACGTGCCGGCAGTGACACTCGAGTCAGTGACCGCATAAACCCGTTGCGAGAGACTGGTCCCCCCCGCATTGACGGAATCAATCGTTACCCACGCTTGCATCTGCTTTTGAACATAGAACCGGTATGTGTTGATTTCCGAAAGTGTCTGCCATTGCACCTGCACACGGTTCCTCGTATTTGCCGTCAGAATTGGCGGACCCGCCCAGGTCACTGCCAGGGGACCGCCTTCATAGGCGATTGCCGCGTCGAAGATTTGCTGGACGAATTGTGGATCGATGACACCGGCCGCAGAATTACTGGGATGATCACCTTCTCCTATGTCCGCTGATCCATAACTCGGATCGCAATAACCGTCCACCGAGCTGGCAATCATGTGAAACCAATCAAGCACATAGACGTTACGAGGAACGGACAGATTCTTCGCCCAGGTCGAGAAGAGACTCGACTGCTGGTCCCGGGGTGAATGCCCGTCCGTCGCCGCCGGGTAGTTCGTCGTAATCACGAAGAACTTATCCGGGTGCTGACCCATCACATTGAGGATGCGTGCCCACTGCCCTTGGTAGTCGCTCATTGAGTAGCCGGGGTAACTCATCTGTTGTGTGGCGATATACCCTGTCTTGACGACAATGATCTGATAGTTGGCCATTATATCCTGGAAACCTGAAGCCCATTCGGTTCCCTCAAATACATTTGCCCAGTCTGACCAGTTGTTCATAGGGTCGGGTGTCATGTTGTTCAAGTCACAATACATGCTCACCGCGTTTGACCCGGAGTACCCATGTGATGAGTTATATTTCGCGATTTCATTCGGAATAGTCGTCGGGGGGTAAGAGCTCGCGTCGACGAGATGCCGGTCCCAGAGGAAAATGCCGGTCGAATGACGCGGAAATACCGCTTTCCGGAATTGCTGTGCGGCCGCCAGATTTGGTATCTGTGTCAGCAGCAGAACCAGGAGGACTGGCATGATCCGGCCTGCAGAGCAAATCTTGCGCAGTGCACGTTTGCCGCGGCTGCCTGGCGTCCCGGCGATCGGGATATGGTTGTGATGTGACATGACGG
>Ga0182017_10003591_pt1 | contig 11548 bp, 8 predicted proteins | sample 712E3DmetaG_FD_120492 | JGI IMG/M metagenome (GOLD analysis project Ga0182017, IMG submission 120492) | Permafrost microbial communities from Stordalen Mire, Sweden - 712E3D metaG | ecosystem: Environmental > Terrestrial > Soil > Wetlands > Permafrost | place: Sweden: Stordalen | collected... | reverse complement strand
TAAAAGACGGGACGCTCGCGAAACGTCCCTTCCGCTCCGGTGCTACGCTGAGTCGCGGGAGGGTCCGGGACTTCACAGGCAGCCGCGGCCAGGCGATCGCCGGTGCGTCGGGCGTCCTCCGTCTGCGAGCGTCGAAGCCGGTCGCAGACAAACGCGACCGGCCCGACGGGGCGAACGCACCCGAGCACGTGTCTCGAACCGGGTCAGCGGGTGTGGGGTGCACGGTTCACCGGCTGGGGGGCCGGTGCCACACCGCCGAGCGGGCCGTCAAGGCAGGCTCTGGCACTGCGTGAGCACTGGTAGTATTCCTCAGGAATGGAGAAAAGCAAAGCGAAACGGCGATGGTGTTGGCCGGTGGCGGAATTTGGCGGGTTCTGGCGGAGATTGACGGGAGCTGCACGGTTTTTGGCGTGCGGCGGCGGGCACGCCAAGCCCAGCCCAGGGTGCTGGCGGCGCAAAGCGCGGGCGGTCGGGGCGTGCCCGAATGAGCGCAAGAGGATTGCTCGGCGCCGCGCTTCCGTTAACTCGCCGATGGCGGTAGCTTTGGCGCGTGCCTGCTGGTGCGCACACCGGGGATGGAGAGGCTAGTACGCGATGGCAAGCGAAGCCCGATCAGCCCCGCACCTCAAGGTTCTGGACGACTTGCTCAGCCTGGGTCGCGCGGTCCTCGCGGAAATCGAGTACAGCAAGCCCGATGAAGGGCTGCATGCCTGGGTTTTTGCGCTTCTGGCCCGACTCACAAGCTCAGGGCTTGCTGCGCGGGCTTTGATTCGCGCGGGCCATACGTGGGACGCCAAGATCATCGGACGGGCCATGCTGGATTCGCTCATCGACATGGCTTACATCCTCCACGATCCGTCAAAACGGGCCCACCTGATTGAGCTCTTCCGGCTGGAGTCGATTGTTGACCAGCATAGCATCCTCACGTTCCACGCGGCGCTTCAGCATAAGTCACCGAGACAACTTGCCAGAACCGACACGAGAGCACAGCAGATAATTCACAATTACAGGCAGGCACTGAAACACCCGGCGTTCCAGTCGCGGGGGCCAAAGGTACCGAAGGGACGTAAGCCGCAATGGCCCAGGCGCTGGAAGGACATCGGTCGGAACGAGAAGCAGAAGGCGCTGGAGGAGTACGCCGATGCAATGCGCCTGATGCAGTTCCCAGTCCGCGAGTTGGGGAATGCGGCGGCCCATGCCCGTCCTGTCGTGCTCGAAGAGCTTCTGCAGAAGCGCCCAGACGGGTCGTCCCACTTCTTGGTCCGCCCTCGCGCCCGATCTTCGCTCCTTTTCTCAAGAGACGTGCTCGCGCTTGAAGCGTGTACCGTCCTCCACATAGCGTACGAGTATGTGATCCGCCAGTTTCGCCTGAGCGCGGCGCTTGAGGGCCGTGCGCAAGAGCTGTTCGCGCACCTCGAACGGTTGTCCCTACGGGCAAAGCGGTGCGTCAGTCGTCCTTCGGTCGGGTCAACCGCTCAATCTCCTTCACCAACGCCAGCACGTCATAGTTGGCGTTAGCAAAAAACTCGGCGTTCGCGGCCGAGTTGCCGTGTATCTTCGGAATCAGCGCGATGACGTGGTCGTTGTGTTCGGGGTGCGTGGGGCCACCGATCGCCAGAGCCTTGAACGGAACCTCGATTTCACCCCAACACGTTGCCCCGATATCACCAACGCGGGCACAGCCCTCTACCTCGAACACGCTGTAGCGCTCCTTCTCGTTCGAGCGGCCCTCAGTCGCTCGCAACGCTCTGTCGCGGATTGCCTCCAAGTCGAGAGCGGGGTCGTGGCCGGCACGGCACAGCCGAGCCAGCCTGCCGAGCGCGTTGGATTCGCCGAGCTTCCGCGGCGCCCTGATCTGAGCAAGGCTGCACCCGCGGGCCAGCTTCGCGAAGAGCGTCATGAGAATTTCGAGGATGGCCTCGCGCGTGAGAGAAAACCACTCGCCATTCGAGCGCTGCGAGCCCGCGTACGAGCCAAGGAACCGGTGTAGTTCCGCTTCGACGCGTTGCGGTTCTTCGCAGGTGAATGCGGCCAGGATCTCGAGTTTATGCGGCGACCCGGTTTGGAGCTGTCGAAGGCGGCTCTCTGGCGACGCTGCGGTAAGCCCAACCTTGAAGAGGTGCTGCCCAACCGCCTCGATGACGTAAACCCAACCGAGCGCGCGAGCGCGATCGTCCGGAGCGTCGTTCATCGGCAACCCTCGCAGCGGCACAAACCCGCGCGCTGGATGATGCAGCGAGGCCGCAGCGAATGCAAGAAGAACTGGAACGGGGTTCCGTCGCACCGCCGGACGCCGCGTGGCGATCGGCGGTGGCGCAGCGCGGCGGGGAGGATCAGGCCAACGGTCCGCACAGTCGTCCCTCCGGGACTTCGATGCGCGCCAAGCGGACTGGCAGGTCGCGGACGGATGCGACCGCCCCTACGCGCTTTACCCGTGGCTACGTTCCGCCGCCCCGCCTGGGCGAGGAACGTCCGCGCCCACGGCATCGATTTCGACGAGCGCTGCGTGTTCGATTGATTCGTTGCGCGCCCCGGCGGTCCCTCCGCCCCTTCGGGGCGGGTCGGTTGAAACATGACCCCCTGCCCACGGGTTGCGCTCCGCCCGCCTTACCGGCGGGCTGCGCTACACCCGTGGCTACAATCCCGCGCCCCTTCGGGGCGAAGATCGCTCACGAAGGCCGGGTTTTTCCGCATTCTACGTCGGCCACGGGGGGCCGACGCTACGGCACAGGGGGCCGACGCAACATTGGGTTGCGGGCACGGTCTGCGCTGGGGGATGATGACGCCGCGAGACGGACGTGCGGCGGGCCACGAGCAGCGTCCGGCCCGCCTCGGTGTAGAAGTGTCGGATTTCCGCGCCGGCGGCGGCGCAAATGCAGGCCAGATCGCGCGGCGTCAGGATCGGGACCGCGGCCACCAGCACCGCCGGGTTCTGATACCCGATGACCACCCACTCGGGCCGCGCCAGCGCCGCCGCTAACTGCGCCGCGGGCTCGGTGCCGGCCTCCAGGTGCGGCACCAGAACGACGGTTCCCGCGCCGGCTGCCACGCCGTCCGCAGGCGCCTCGCCTGGTAACGTGGGTCCGTCGGTCGATGCGAGAGCATCGTCGCTGACCTCGCAGTTCAGCTTGCGGAGCGTCTCGCGGAGCTCGCTCCATTTCCACGCCGGCCGCCGGACTTGCTGCGCTAGTCGCCGGCGATCCTCCTCCTGAACCACGAGTCGCGGCCGCTCGAACGGTGCCGACGGTGTCTCGCCGGCCATTCGGACGGCGGAATTCAGGATCGCCGGCACCAGTTCGTCCGGAATCTCCGCCAGGAAGTCGCGTGTGGCTTGCGCAGCGCTGGCCAGGTAGGCCCGAAAGCCCGGCGTCGCCGCCAAACCGCCGTCCTGCGTGTTGTGTGCCGCGACGTCCGGCAGGCAGCTGAGCAAAGGCGCCCGCAGCGGCGACCACGGCCCGACCAGCGCCGCGTCGAGGGCACCCCAGAGCTCCGCGACACAGGTGTTGCGGGCTTCGGCCGTCACCAGTGGCCAGCGTGCCAGTGCGGCCAGCAGATCGCGGCGCGCGTGGTGGAACCACAGCATTACGCTAAGCGCGAGCGTGTCCGCGTGCGGGCTGTGCAGCGTCTGCGACAGGCTTTGCACGCAGTAGGTCCGGTTGATCCCCAGCTTCTCCACCAGCCCGGGCAGGCTCTCGAACCGCGGCCGCTGACGGTGAAACGAGTACACCCACCGCAGGTCGAGCACGCTCTCGACGCTGTCCCGGCGATCATGGTGCGCCACGGCCCCCGGCTCATAGCGCAGTGCGAATCCGGCGTGCCGCAACCGCTGACACAAATCGGAATCCTCGCCGTAGGCCAGGTCAGGCAGGTATCCGCCGACGGCCCGCAGCGCGTCGACCCGCGCGAGCATCTCGCTGATCAGCATGAACGGGTTGTCGAGCGGCAGCGGGCCCCAGTTGTGCGGCATATTCACCGCACGCCAGCGGTCGGCGTCGGTGAATAGGCGCTCGAGCGTGCAGCCGCTCAACGCCGCGATGTGCGGCTCAGCCCGCTCCATCAGCCGCGTCAGCCAATCGGGCTCGAGCGTCACGTCCGCATCGCACGAAGCCAGCCACGGCGTCCGGCAATGCGTCAGCGCGAGGTTGCGGGCGTATCCCAGCCGGCCCTCCCGCTGCTCGATCACGCGCAGGCCCGACGCCCGCGCGATGCGCAGCGTGTCGTCGTCCGAGCGCGCGTCGGCCACCAGCATGATCTCGGCCGGCGCAGCGGCCTGAGCCGCCGCGCCGGCAATCGCGGCCGGCAGCGTCCGCGCGCAGTTCCGCACGGGGATGTAAAGCGTGACGTCGGTGCCCTTCGGACCGCTCATGACGCCTGCCCGCCGGGAACGAAGGCCGTCGCGACGGCGTCCAGCGGCGGGGCGAGCGCCGCGATGTCGCCGAGCGTAGCTTCGTCGGGGAAGAACGGGCTGCGCGGCCGCAACTCCGCACGCCGGGCCAGCCACGCCTGCAATTCGTGCGCCTGCGCGACCGTCCCGCCCACGCGCGTGACCGCGAAGCTCTCGGCCGCGCTGGCCAGATACGCCGCCACCGGCAGCGTTCCGCCCGCCGCGAGCGTCAGCGCCGCGACCGCGAGCTTGGTTTCCTCGGCCTGGAGCGAATCGACGAAGTTCGGCGCCAGGCACGGCACGAATTCGCTCGTCAGTCGCTCGTGGAGGCCGGCCGCGCCGTCCCCGTCCGGCCGCCGGAACCCGACCAGCCCGCGCTTGCGCAGCGACACGAGCAGGGTCTGGCCGTGCGTCGCGTTCAGCAGCGTGTACGCGACGGCCGGCAGGCTCGACCCCATGTCGTGCATGGCCTCGCGCAGGCGGCGCTCCGTCGTGTGGAGCATGTCCGTCTCAACCAGCCCGGTCAGGTTTCCACCTTGCCCCGTCGCGTAGCCGGCAACCGGCACGCCCTGCTGCCGGGCCAGGCACGCCCCAGTCCGCATCAGCTTCGGCTGCACCATCCCATAGCCGTAGTCGCACCAGATCAGCAGCGACGCGCCGACCAGCAGCTCGCGGAGCGCGGCGACCGCCTGTTCCTCCGCGCGGCTGTCCAGCGGCGCCGTCCCGCCTTCGGTCAGCCGCACCACCTTGCTCTCGTCCGCGACGAACGTGCTGTGCTCGACCAGTCCGGGCCGCACCGGCAGATAGCGCCCGTCAATGCCCAACTCGGTCAGTCCGGCGACCAGCCGCGACGAAACCCCGTCGCGACCGACCGCGCTCAGCACGCACGGCCGGGCACCCAGCGCCCGGAGCTGCGCGGCGACCGCCGCGACGCCGCCCCAATGGTCCGTCGCGCCCAGACGCTGCAACGAGAGGATCGGCGCCCCGTCGTCCGCCCCCGACGCATCGCACAGGACGTATCGTTCCCACACGAGGTCCCCCACGACGACCACGCGCAAGCCCGCGAAGGCCTCCACGGTCGCACTGGCAGTACGCAAGTCGATCTCGTGCCGCTCGCAGTACGACCGCAGCCGCTGCTCGTCCAACGCCTCGTCGCCGCGCGTCGCTTCCAGCAGTCGCGTCGAGCTGAACACCACGTCGCCGCTGTGGAAAACCACGCGGCCGCCGTAGCGGGCCACGATCTCGCACTCGCGGCGGAAGCGCTCATCCGTGGCGGACGCGTACTCGCGGCCCTTGACGTACACGTCCGGCCGCAGCGTGTCGAGCAGCTCGCAGGCGGTTGGATGCGTGTCGACCACGACCCAATCGACGCACTCCAGGGCGGCGAGGTTCTCCGCCCGCAAATCCTGCGGGATGTAAGGCCGGTCCGGCCCCTTGCCCACCGAGCCGTCGCCGGTCAGCGACACCACGAGCACGTCGCCGAGCCCGCGTGCGAATTGCAGGTAGCGGATGTGTCCCGGGTGCACGATATCGAAGCACCCGTGACATTGGACGACGGTCTTGCCCGCCGTCCGCAGCGCATCGAGCGACTGCGACAGCGCTGCGGCGTCCACGATCTTGCGGGCGGTGTGTGTGCTCATGCGCAGCGTTTCGTGAAGGCGCGTAACGATCCCGCTCTACCTATCGGACCCGTCGCCGGCCGCGTTCATCCCCCCAACCCGCCACCCGCGCGCAACGCTCAAGCCCATGTGTTCGCTGTCCGATAATGCACACGGTTGCCAACCGCATTACCAGGCCCGCACCGCGACGTAGAACTGTGAGCAGACCGACGCGCATCACGGACGTCTCCGTAATCATCCCGACCTGCGGGCGCCCCACCAAGCTGCAAAACTGCCTGGCGGCGCTCGCGCAACAGCGCCTGCCGGCGAACGTCGCCTTCGAGACCGTCGTCGCCGTCGACGGCGCGAACGCCGCCGACGATTACGCCGCGCTCGACGCGCCCGCGCGCACGCAGTTCCTGCCTCTGTCCCGCTGCGGCATCGGCGCCGCCCGCAACACGGCAGTGGCCGCCTCGGCCGGCGAGCTGCTCATCGTCACCAATGACGACACGTACGCGCAGCCCGATTGGGTCGCCCAGCACGTCGCGGCACACCATGAGCGTGGCCGACCGGGCCTGGTCGTCGGGCTGACGCGCTTCTGCGAATGGCCCGCCCCGACCGTGTTCGATGCCCTCGCGCGCGACACGTCGCTGTTGTTCTTCTACGACCAGATGGAGCCCAAACGGACCTACGGCTTCCGTCACGCCTTCGGCTGCAACACTTCGGTGCCGCGCACGCTCTTCGACCGCGTCGGGGGCTACGACGAGCGGCTCCGTCCCTACGGCTACGAAGACCTCGAGCTCGCCTATCGCGTCGAGCAGAGCGGTTACCCCGGCGTCTTCTACCAAGCCTCGGCGCTCAACACCCACGATCACCGCATGACGTGGCCGGACTACTGCCGCCGCGAGACGTGCCTCGGCCGCATGGCGGCGTGCCTGGCGGCGGTCAACCCCGACTGCTTCGAGGCGATTTTCCGCACACGCGACGCGGAGGCGCTGCGCGACAGGTTCGCTGCCTGGCTGGAGCTTGACCGCGGCGATCACGCGGCCGCCGCCGCCGAATTCGAGAGTTGGGCGGACCGCCCGGTGGCACAAATCGCCGCTTGGCCGGCCATGCGTACGGCGCTCTTGCGGCTGCTACAGCCGGTCAAGCGCCGCTGCTTCCGCGAGGGGTTTGTCAGCGGCTTCCACCTCCGCTTCGACGCGAGCTGGGGCGAGCGCCTGGCGCTCGGACACAGTTTCCCCTGAGCCGTCCGCATCGCCGTACAGCCGAAACACCCGCAGGCCGTGCTGCTCGAACCCCCGGCGGCGCTCCCAGATCGCCGCTTCGTGCATCCACGAGCTAATGACCACGGCGCGGGCGCCGGTCGCGGACGCGTCCGGTGCTGCCACTATGGGCCACCCCCACAGTCGCCGCCCGATCAGACTTCGGTCGTCGTCGAGGATCGCCACGATGTCCACCGGCGACTCGGCCAGCACGGCGCCCAGCGCCCGCGTGTGGTTGCCGGCGCCGTAGATCGCTACCGGCCCCGCGTCCGCCTCGGCCACCGCCTGTAGCATGCGGCGCAAGCGCTCGGCCGCATCGTGGTCTGCGGCGGCGCCGGTGGGCGCGCCCGCGGTGTTCATGTGCGCCGGCCGGCTGGACGGCCAGGCCCGCGCAGGGCCGCGCGCCGCCTCGTCCATGATCGCCAGCGCCCGGGCCGCAAAACGTTCGTAGCCGCTGGTCTCGTCGGCCGCCTGTCGAGCGGCGCGCGACATGGCCGGCAGCTCCGCGGGGTGCTGCGCCAGCCACTGAACGCAGTCCGCCGCCGTTTCGAGATCGTCGACCGGGAACGTCAGGCCGTTGCGCCGCTCGCGCACGATGTCCGCGACGCCGCTTTGCACGCGGCTGACCACCGGGATGCACCCGCACGCCATGGACTCGATCATCGAGATGCTGAACCCCTCGTACCCCGAGGCCAGCAGCGACGCGTCCGCCCACGACCAGACCGCCGGCATCGCCTCGTGCGGCACCGGCGGCTCCCAGCGAATCGTGTTGGCCGGGTTCGCGAGCTGCGCGGTCGCGGCGGCGATCCGTTCGCGCAGCTCCGCGACCTGCGGCCCGTCGCCGACGAGGCGCAGTTCGAACCAGATGCCCCGCCGATCCAGCAGCGTTCCCAGCTTCACCAGATCAAACACGCGCTTGTTGAATTGCTCCATCCGGCCGGCGTAAACCAGCCGGATCGGACGCCCACGGAGCGCCGGGCGCGGCGTCTCCGGCGGCACGTGCACGCCATACGGCAGGTGGTCCATCTGGGCCGCGCGGGTCGGCAGGCGCGACCGGAGCTGGCCGAGGCACCGCTGGCTGACCGCAACGTAGCGCTGGATGATCGGCTCGTAGTACGACAGGTAGGTGTAATCGTACGGGTTGTCCGAGTGGCACCAGCCGACGACGCGCAACCGCTCGGGAAAAACCGCGGTCAGCACCGCCGCCAGCGCATAGCTCTCGGCCAGCACGTTCGGCACGAGAATCGTCGGCAGTTGCCCGCGGTACAACTCGACGTTTCTTTGCCAAGCCAGCGGGTCTTTCAGATTCGGCGCGCGCACCACCCGTACCGCCGGCGGCAGCCCGGCCGCGTCCGGCGTCAGCTCGTCGTGTTCTTCAAACGGCTCGTGGACGATAAGACGAACTTCGCGCTCCGTCTCTGCCAGCTTGCGTGCCCACTGCACCGCCCAGGTCGTCACGCCGCCGATGACCAGCCCGGTGGGCAGAGAAATCGTGATCGGCCACGGCTTCATCGGCACGTCACCTCGGCCGCGGCGTGCTCCAGCAGCCCCGCTTCACGCGTCAGCACGAGGAAATCGACCCCCTCCTGCCCGCCCGCCAGCCGCAGCGTCGTGCGCATGGCCGCGTGGTCGTTCGGCGTAATGACGACGCGTGTTCCGTGGGGCCAGTGCCCCCAGCGCCGTGGATCGTCGGTCGGCAACCCGAATGCCGCGAGCACCTCCAGCGCTGCGAAATCGTCGGCGACCGAGAGCCTCGGCCGGCCCCCCCCGCCGTCGCTGCAGAGCATTTCCAGCAACACCAGTCCGTTGAGCCCCACACCGTACACGACCAGCCGCTGCGTCCGCGGATAGCGATCCAGAAATTCGTTCACCGCCGCGTACCGCCCGACCGCGTTCAGCGGAAACGCGGGCGCCCGCTCGACAATCGCGTCGGCCGAAGCCGCCAGCGGCGTACCCGTCAACCACGCCCGCGCCTCTTCCAGCCACTCCGCGCGATGCGCGCCCCAAGTCTGTCCCTGCGCGCCACGCACGAACTGAAAGGCCGCGTGAATGGCGCCCGCGACTTCCTGCTCGTACTCCGGCGTGACCGCCACGGGCGGCAGACCGCGCAAGTATGTCAGGACGGCGTCCGGCGCACCGCTCGCCGCCGCCATTGCCCCGCAAGTCCACCCCAGGCGGCGGTAGTGCCCAGGCAAATCGTTGCGCGCCCGCGCGTGCGGCCCCCACTTGTCCAACACCATCCGGCCGGCCCGATACAGCCGGTCCGCCGCGTGCGTGAGGCTCCCATGCCGCAGCCGAAATCCGTAGATCACCTGCGGCACGGTTACGCACCCGACGTCTTCGTGCGCTAGCCGCAGCCACAGGTTCCAGTCCTCGCACGTCGGCAGCGCCGCGTCGAACGGCGCCGCGCCCAGCACCGCCCGCGGCACGAGCGTCGTCGGCGAAAGCTGATTTCCCCGCAACAGCGCATCGAACTCGAACGCCCCCGGTGTCGGAAAGTGGTAGATGTTCAGCGTCCGCCCCGCCTGGTCCAGTAGCTCATACCCCCCCGCGGCCAGCGCCCGAGGTCCGGCGCGCCGCGCGGCACGCAGCAGCGTCGCCAGCGCCGTCGGCCGCAGCACGTCGTCCGCGTCGAGGAACAGCACATACGGTGCCTGCGTTAGCGCCACGCCCGCGTTCCGCGCCGCCGCCACGCCGCCGTGCGGCACGGGGACAACCCGGATTCGCGAATCCACCGCCGCCGCGGCCGCCAGCAACCCCGGCGTCCCGTCGCTCGATGCGTCATCCACGCACAGCGCCTCCCAGTCGCGCTGGGTTTGCGCCTGGATGCTCGCGAGCGTGGCCGGCAGCGTCTCCGCCGCGTTGTAGCACGGGACGATCACCGATACCTCTGGCGCGCGGGTCGGCATGTTCACCCCATCGACGTGTCCGCCCGCCATCTTCAGCCTCCGCCGCAACCCCCCGATAGGAGCGCGGGCGACCCGCCGCGCGGCCAAGGTCGCCCCCTGCGATCCGCGGTCTTCTATGCCCCCCGAGTTCCTCATTGTCGGCAGCGGCCTCACTGGCGCAACTATCGCGCGAACCCTCGCCGACAATGGCCGCTCCGTCCTCGTCCTCGAACGCCGCCCCTTCCTCGGCGGAAACGTCGCCGACACCCTGCACCCCTGCGGCGTCCACATGAGCCGGTACGGGCCGCACTACTTTCGCACCTCGTCCTCAGCCACCTGGGCCTTCGTAAACCGCTTCGCCGCCTTCCGCCCCTTCGAGGCCGTCGTCCAGTCACGCGTCCGCGGCCGCTGCGAAAACTGGCCCGTCGCCGCCAGCTACATCCGCCGAACCGTCGGCGCGAGCTGGTCGCCCGAGTTCCGCGGCGCGCCGACGAACTTCGAGGAAGCCGCTCTGGCGCTCATGCCGCGCGCGATCTACGAAGACTTCGTCCGCGGTTACACGGAAAAGCAGTGGGGCCGGCCCGCCCACGCGCTAGCCGCCGACCTTTGCCGGCGTTTTGACGTGCGTGCGGACGACAACCCGCGCCTCACGCCCGACCGGCGCGTCCAGGGCCTCCCGTCCCGGGGCTACAGCGACATGATCGAGCAGATGCTCGCGGGCATCCCGGTGCGGCTGAATTGCGACTTCCTGCGCCGCCGCGACGAGTTCCGCTGGCGCGAACTGCTCGTTTTCACCGGCCCGATCGACGCCTTCTTTGATAATGCGCTGGGCCGCCTGGCGTATCGCGGGCAACACCGCGCGACGACGTATCTGCCCGATACGCGGTGGGCGTTACCGTGCGGACAGGTCAACGAGCCAGCGGCCGACGTTCCGCACATCCGCACGATCGAGTGGAAGCACATGCTGCCCGCCGCTGAGGCGGACCGCATCGCCGGCACGCTCCTGACGACGGAATGTCCGTGCACACCGACCGCCCCGGATGATTATGAGTACCCGTTCCCGGACGAGCCGAACCGGCGGCTGTACGAGCGCTACCGGGCCTTGGCCGATCGCGACTCCAACGTCCTGATCTGTGGCCGGCTCGGCGAATACCGCTACTACGACATGGACCAGGCGATTGAGCGGGCGCAGTCGCTGGCGCGGCAGATCCTCACCACAGAGCGACCCGCCCACGAGTTCGCCGACGCGATCCGCTAGAGCATTTTCAATTAATATCCGATGCGTAGCCACAGTGGCGGAAGAAGCCGGCGGCGTCGCTAGCCGTGATGCGGTCCAGCACGGGTTGGATGCCGTTCCACAGGTCGGCCACCGCGCGCGCCGCCAGACTCCGCAGCAACGGCTTGATCTTGCTG
>Ga0182017_10003588_pt1 | contig 11549 bp, 11 predicted proteins | sample 712E3DmetaG_FD_120492 | JGI IMG/M metagenome (GOLD analysis project Ga0182017, IMG submission 120492) | Permafrost microbial communities from Stordalen Mire, Sweden - 712E3D metaG | ecosystem: Environmental > Terrestrial > Soil > Wetlands > Permafrost | place: Sweden: Stordalen | collected... | reverse complement strand
TTACGCCGCGCATCTTTATGCGACGGCATGGACGGCGGCAACGGATGATCAAAAGGCTGTGGCGCTGGTGATGGCGACACGCTTGATTGACGCGGAATATCAATTCAACGGCACGCGGACCACTGCCGGTCAATGCCTGCAATGGCCGCGGGCGATGTGCCCCGAGCCGGACAACGTCCATGTGCCGATTTCGGTGCTGCTGCCGATTCCGTATGACTACGTTGAATATGACAAGGTGCCGAAAGCGGTCGTCCAGGCGACATGCGAAATGGCGCGCGAGCTTTTAATTGCCGACCGCACAACCGCGCCAGCGGGTGAAGGTTTGAAGTATTACAATGCTGCCGGCATTCAAACCGGTTACGACAAAACCGACCGGCGCCCGGTTCTTTCACAGGTCGCGCAAGTGATGCTGGCGAAATATGGCTCGCAAATCAGCGCCAAGAGCGGCGCGGTGCGGCTGGTGAGGGGCTGATACCGTGTTCTGAGCAGCAGTAAGGGTCGCCGGTTGATCTCCTTGGGTGAAGGTGCTTGACATCATAGTCATTCTTGACGATGATGCGGGCATGCGATTTCCAGGTGGAAAATTCCGTTGCTATCAAAGGCTGATTAACATGATTCCGCCGCATCGGGTTTACATCGAGACTCACTTGGGTGGTGGTGCGGTGCTCAGGAACAAGTTCCCTGCCGAATTGAGTATCGGGGTTGACTGCGACGCCTTGGTGATTGATGGGTTTGCTGGCCTTTTCGATTCGAGGTTTACGTTCATCAACGCCAGGGCAGAAGATTTTCTCGCGGCGTACCCATTCGTTGGCGACGAGTTCGTGTACTCGGACCCGCCGTATTGGCCGGCAAGCCGGCGCTCACCCCGAAGTCCGTATCGCCACGATTGCAGCGAGGGACAGCATGTGTGCCTTCTTCACGAGCTTCGTAAGTTGCCTTGTGCGGTGATGATTTCGGGCTACGGCAATGCGACGTATGACAAGATGCTTGCAGGCTGGCGAAAGCACGTGTTCCCGGGGACTTCGCATGTTGGCCGGCGGGAGGAAATTGTCTGGCTCAATTTCGAGCCGGCCGTTGTGCACGACACGCGGTTCCTCGGGGATACTTTCCGTGATCGGCAGGCGATCAAAAGAAAGCGTGCAAGGTGGTTGTCACGCTTTAGAACCGAGCCGGTGAGCGTCCAACAGGCAATTTTGGCAGACTTGTCGGGCGCTTTTGTCGGCGACGATTGGAGGCTGCGGCGATGACGGCAAGTCGGGACAATTCGGCACCTACGTTCGTCCCTTGGGACATTGATGTTGCGCGAATCAATTTTGGGGCAAACTGCGGGCCTGCCGCGTTTGCGGCGGTGACACAGAAAGAGGTTTGCCGGGTGATGCAGTATTTCCCGCACTTCCCTGGTTGTAACTGGACGAACCTGACTCAGATGTTGCGAGCCTTCGCCATGTCAGGATACGGGACCTGTGTTGAGAGGTGCGCGGCTCCGTCCCGCGGTGTGGCTCTCGTGCAATGGCTGGGACCCTGGACGAAGGGGCAATTTTTCTCACGGTGGAGTCTGGTTCACACGCATTGGGTAGGGGTCGAGGGAGATTGGATATTCGACCACAATGTTTCCTGCTGGCAGACGCTGGGCGAGTGGTCGGCGCGAACCGCGGCAGAACTAATTGGGGAGGTTCCTCGCGCAACTGGCTGGAGGATAAAATATGGGGTAGAGGTCACCAAAGAAACGCAGATTGATCTGGGCTCTCCCGTGGAAGCTCGCGCGGTGCATCCGTGCAGGCAAGCAGCATCTTTTCATAGACTCTGACGTTTGCCTCGAACAAGTGGTAAACTGACGAACCTGGCTGCGTGGGCACGGATTTCAGTTCGTAGCTGCCTGACGCGCACTTTGCAATCAACTTGCGCTTTTGCGCGTACATGAAAGGGTTGCTGTCAATAACCGTGAAATTCCAGCGGCGTTCTCGGGCTTGTAGGTAGAACCGGGCGGCGCCGACCAACAGGATGTGGAGCGGCCTGCCCACGCGGTCAAGGATGTCATCGAGGTCGTCGAAAGCTCGCTGGCCGACTGCATGATTTGCGAGGGGACCAGTTCGAAATTCCAGTGTGAGCGTGGTTACCTCGGTGTGTTCGCGCAGGAAGGCGAGCCAGAACGCCCAATCAGTCTTGGTGATGGCATTCAGATGAGGCGCCACACGGACGCCAGCTTGGGAGAGGCGTTCGGTCACAAGGAGGATTCGCTTGCGGTTCCGCAGGATTTGGAAGCGCGGGACACAGTTGAAGAAAGAATAGTTCGGGACCGTGACTTCAAGACCGAGTGTGGCAAGCGCCTCGCAAGTATGGTGGGTGCGGTGGTACTGCCAGAACCTTTCCAGCGGCGGATCTTCGTCCACGCCGACAAGGATGATGCGGGTATCTGGCGCGAGTCGGTAGGCGGCGCGCAGGTCGGCGGCTGTTTGGTATTTGACGCCATAGGCGCCGCCCCGCTGTCGGCCCAGGATTTGGAACAAGCTCAAAGCGACCACCTTTGCCTCCAATGGTCGCGGTGGATGTAAGTGTCGGCCCTGCAATAGCGGGACGTAGCGGGGCAACCCTTTGGCGTTAATTGGTAGGACGGTGCCGATGGAATAATCCACAAGGCCGTGGACGTCATCCCAGAGTTCCCAGAACCTCTCTGGGAATTGGGGATTCATGTCGTCGGTGCTGGTGGGCGGCACGTCGCCCACATAATTGGCGCAGCCGATTTCGAACAGGATGGGGCGCGGGTGACCGCCGCATGGCTTGAAGAGGGTGCAGTTCGCGCAGCCTGTATTTCCCATTGTCTTCGGGATGCTTGCGGGCGTTATTTGTCTATGGACAACAGCGGTCATTTAGTCGCCGACAAGCACTGTGAACGTGGGGGTCAGTTCCGAGACTTCTGTGATGTGGCCGCGGATCGCCCGACCTTCTCGCTGCGGCAATTTGAGATGGTCGCGCATGGCTTCGGTTTGACTCGGCACCACGTAGCCAACCGGCCTGACTCTGATGAAAACTTCAATGCGGTCCTTCATGTCAACGAGGCGTACGGCGTCGCCGACGGCGGCGGCCGCGTTTGCAGGTTCGCGGACGCATTCGTAGGTGCGCTGGCATTCGACTAGCGTATCGGAAAACAGGTTTGCCTGTTTGATATCATTGGCGAGCGCCTCGTCGGTTTGTTGTTTGAACTGCTTTGCTCTATTTCTTAGTTCTTGCCATCCCATAAGTACCTCAGCTTTTAACCGTTGGTTCGTAAATCCAGAAGCGACCTTCGCGGCTGCGGTGCGCGATGCGCATGTCCACGAGTTGCACGAGTCTGTTGTTCCAAGCGGTTTGGTTCGTGGTTGCCTCGCGATGTCTCTCGTAGAGCTGCGCGGCCGTACATTGCTTAAGTTCCCGCAAATCTTCAAATGTCTCAGCCGCCGCGCCGTCGAGCCGGCCAAGAAGGTGTTGGAACTTGGGTCGGTCTTGGCGAGCGTCGGCGACAATTAAGACGCGCCCCTTACCGACGAGGTAGTCTTCAATCTCCTCCTTCAAATCCGACGATTCAACGTTCGTCAAGATCGGCGAGACTTCCTGGGGGAAGCTTTCGGGGTCAGGGGGCGACGCGAAGAACGGGTTAATGAGCCGCTTCAGATAGCTAGCGCTCGCGCTTTCGACGCCGGCGAAGTCAAGGATGACTGCATCCGCTTGCTCCGCTGCGGTTGTGGGGACAAGCGAGCGCACGAGTTTGGCGTGCGCCTCTCCTAAGGTGGCCCCTGTCAGCCTTTTGCTGAACGGCTTCAATTTGGCGATACGTATCGTAAGCACGCATCTACTTTCATTTATCTTTGTAAATAAATCAAGAATTATTTTCGAGTGCCTGCTCTGTTGGCTGGGCCGTCTTGGAAATAACTGTCGTTACGGCAGATCCGGGGACATGGATGCAGGCTGTGGCAGTGCGCTTGCGGGTGAGAGCAGCCGTGTTTTCCATGCGGAAAGCGGAACTGCCACTGCGAAGGATCACTAGGCCATTGAAATCGAGCAGGCTGTTGAACAGTTGTTTGAAACCGCCACCATCCTTTTCGCCGACACGGCTGGTGGCGTGCTTTCTTACGACAGCGTCCAGGGCTTCGTGGTCGGTTTTTAGCTCTGCCCACTTTGGCAACCGATGGAGGCTGCGGAGAAATCCTACCCCGGAATCAGCGACACAGAATGAGGCACTATCCTTGGTCACATGAAAGCCAGCGATGGCCGGGCATGGTTGGTCCTCGGACTCGAATGCGTGCCAAACTACGTTGTCAGCCATTTCGCCAAGGACGCCTGCGATGGCGATGAACATATCGCTCTTGTGATGTCCGGCGGCGCTGCGTCGGAACCGGTCGCGAAACAGGCTCCATTGGTCGGAGAGCAGGTCGCTCTTGGAGCCTATCCTGTAAACTTCGAACGACGGGGCGCCGAAAGGTTCGCGGCATTTGTAGGGGCTGCTGTTCGCGAGGCAGTTGATGGCTCGCGAAAGACCTGGCAGACCGAGACGCGCAATCTTGCTGGCGGCCTGGCTTTGATGAGAATTCCAGAGCGTGCGGTGCGCGACCGCGAGAAACAGGACGATGCTCAAGGAGACGTCGGCCCTCTTGATTTTATCGATGGCATCGGCGTTTGGCTGGTCGAGAAGCCGCTGAAGTTCTGGAATATTTTTCGATTCGAGAAACATCGGGTGGCGTTGAGGCTGCCTGTTCGGGTCGGGATTGATTGTTGCTATTGGGAGGTCCTCAGGATGTAAGCGCGCTCGGATTAGCTCATAAATCACTTCATCGGCCAGCCGCCATGCTGGGCGATCGCGGCGTCAATTTCCGACATGAGGCGGATGGTTTCGGAGAGGGCGACGATGATTTTTTGGTAGTGGGTGCGGTCGTCGGCGCTGAGATTGCGGTCTTTGCGGTCTTTGAGCCATTTCTCGCAGACCTGGTAGCCGCCGATGTGGAAGTTCCAAACGTCTTCACGCACGCCTTTGAAGCCGGTGGTCTCCGCCTTATCCAGCCAGACCGTGTTTTTGGACCATGAGACTTTTTCGACCACGGGATTGCGCCCACCAATGTATTCGGTTATGGGCTGGTCGAGCTTGGGCGATTCCAGCAGGTGCAGGGCGGTGAGTTCGCCGCCGAGGCGGGCCAGCGCGCGGAACAACTCCAGATTCCCGGTCAAGGGCAGGCGCGGAAAATCTATCTTCAAAAACTCCGCGTAGCGACTCCGGTAGCCGGGACTGTGAAACACGCCGTAGGCGTAGTGGAATATGTCTTCGGGCGACATTCCTTGCGGTAGCCCTTCAGCGGATTGCGTCAACTTCAGCGCGGACGCGAGCGCCCTAAGGAAAGATGGCGCGAAATTCGGATGCCGCTTACCGTCGTCGAAAAGCAATGACCTTTGTGCGCCACTGCTTGGCGCTGTGGTCAGAGGAAAGACATAGTTTACGTCGTATGCGCTGACGCTCTTGTGCGCCGGGGGTAAAGTTGAAACGAAAACCGAAAAAATATCCTGAGTAATACGTGTAGTGATGAGTGCCTTGTTGCCTCGAATATCGAGGTGGCGCGTCAGTTCCGGTCGCGGCCAATCCACCATCCAATCGACCCAATAAATTTGGCGCTCATCAAACGGGCGATAGAGGCAGTTTCGCACACGGTCATGAGAAGTTTTGTCCGATTGAACGTTTTTACGGGCACTTGGAACTTTCCAGCCGCGTGTATCTCCATCCGGATATTTGGCGGAGCCGCAGCCAGCGAAATATTTCGTGCGAATCTCTGAGTCGGAGAGTTTTGGATTTGCAAACTCGGCAATGCGAGCGAGCAACGCCTCTTTGTCGAAGTCTACTACGAAATGATCGCGCGCTGTGATGAACCCGGCGCTGTTCACCGGCATCACTTCGTTGATCTTCCAACCTTTGTCGTATTCGGCACGGCAGTCTGTGTTCTGCGGCTCGAAGAAGTAATAAGGGGAGTCAGGTGTTAGTGTCGAAAAACTGCTATTGTCAACGAGGTGCTTGGTGAGCCAAGCATATTTTGTTTCGCGTGATCCCCACAAATCGGCGTGTTTAATACTGGCGTTCGCGCCGCCCCGAGTGGCAAGGCAAATTGCGACGCCTTGTCGAATGTCGAACACGTTCTTATCTTCGGAGCCATCGGGCGATTCCTCCTTTTTGTTCGCGTTGCCGTGGAGGTCGAGCACGCACATTTGCTGAAAAGTGCCCATGAGACTCTGCCTCATTCCGCGAAACGTTGGATTGTCGAGATACCCGTGATTGGTGATGAAGCCGAATACGCCAACACGTGCGTTTTCGATGGTGGTCTGTGCCTTACGGATGAACTTCACATAGTCGTCTTGCAGCCAAAGTTTCTTTTCATTCAAAGCAGCTCCGTCTGCGATTCTGTATGCGTCCACAATGCGTTGCCCGTATTCGCTCATGTATTCCGTGAACACCAGCACCTTGCGCCCCTTGAGATCGGGATCGGATTTCAGGAGTTTGACCAGCGCCTTGAGCTTGTCATCGTGGGCGGGCGTGAATTTTTTCAGTTCTTCGAGGAAGTCCACGAGGGTTTCCAAGTCGGCGTAGGTATCGTCAAATATTTCATCCACGCGGTAGGTCTTGCGGTCGAGCGGCTCGAAGTGATCGAGAAACTCTTCGCCGAGCGAATCCTCGGTTTCCTCGCTAGCCGCTTCCTCATTGAGTTCCTGCCGGCGGGCGCGGATGTGATCGAGCAATTCCTTATTCTGAATGTCCCATTTTTCGAGGCGTTCCGATTCACGTTTGGACTGGTTGTTTTTTTCGAGGAAGGCGTGGAATTTCAGCAACAAATTCTGGCATGACTGTTCGAAGGCGGTGATGGAACTTTCAAAGCGTTTCAGGAACTGAATGCGAATGAGGCGAACGAGGCCGCGCTGGCGACCGATTTCAAAATTACCCTTTTCATCCACGGCGCCGACGGGGTAATCCAAGGGATGATACGGGGCGAGCGCGAACAAGGGTTTTTCCTTGGCGAAGGCGACTTCGACTTTGCCGAGCAGGTGGCCGTAGGTTTTTTTAACCGAATATTCGGCGACGCGCGGATCCTCCTTGGTGGGGAACAGGGCGGCGGATGATCCCTGCTGTTTCTGGCTCTCGACGACGTAGGCGCGGCTGCGCTGGACGACGAGTTCGCGGAACAGTTTATCGTTGAACAAGACCTGACCGGCCTCGACCGAATTGGCGGTGAACAGCTCGCCGAGAACCTGACCGCTGACGATGCCGGCGAGATGCTTTTCCAACTGGCGAAAATGGGCGGCAAGGTTATGAATGCCGACGCGGGTGGCGAAGGCATCCGGTTTGTCGCGGGAAAAAAGTTCGATCAAGTGCTGGAAATCCGTCAGTGCGTTATTGACCGGCGTGGCGGTGAGATGAAACACCTGCTTGTTTGCGCAGAGGTCGTAAAGCGTCCAGTAGCGCGAGCCGCCGGATTCGCGAGCGAGGCCGCGATTACGAAAATGGTGGGCTTCGTCAATGACGACGGCATCCGCCTGATCCGTCATCTGTTCAAAGATGGACGGGAAATCCGTGCCGTCGGCGCTGACGCCGCGCATGAGGTCGGTGTGATTGAAAATTTTGAACGAGAGGAAGCCGTTCAGAAGATGCGGCAGATATTTTCTTATGTTCCGCTCCCAGACCGGCACGCGGCCGGACTTGGGGACGAACAGGACGACGCGCTTCTTTTGATACATCACCAGCCGCTCAATGAGCATGAGGCCGATGAAGGTTTTCCCCAAGCCGACGCCATCGCAAAGGAATGCGCCATTGTAATTGGAGGCGGTGTGATAGAGCGAGGCGTAGCCGTCGCGCTGGTATTGATCGAGGATGGGATAGATTTTGGATTCGGACTTTTCCCATTCGCTGGCGGTTAGTTCGTGCCGGCGGAACAGTTCGTCGAGCGCCTTGGCGTAAACGTCGAACGGCGGGTAATCGCGGATGTGGCGCTCGACGGTGGCGAGGATGTCCGGCGTGATGTTCTCGGCCTCGTTCCAATGCAACTCAAACCAATCCTGCAACTGGCGCACGTCGCCCGCCGCCTTGACCTGGATATTTAATTCGATGTTTTGCGTGAGGCCGGGCAGGGTGAAATTGCTGGAACCGACAAGGGCGACGGAGCCGATGACGGCCACGCGCGGGTGCGTGATGTATGCCTTGGCGTGGAATTTTCGTTTTGCGTAGGCGCGGCATTCGATCTTGCCAGCGCGGAGGGCTTGAACGATGGCGGCAACTCCGGTGAGGAAATCATTTTTCTCCTTTTCGGATTCGATGCTGTCGTTGAGCCGCGTCGTGATGTCCTGCTTGAGACCGTCTAGGATGGCCTGACGCGTCCGCGAGGAAACCTCGTTGCCCATGAGGATGCGGATTTTGTCCAGCTTTTGCCATTTGCCGTCGAGGGCGAGCAGCGCACCGATTTCAAAATAGCCAGTGGCGATGTCAAAGGCGCTGGCGATTTCAGTCCAATCCTGGAGATATTTCAACCCCCTCCACGCCTCGTCGCTGTTATCAACGATGAACAATTCGCCGCCAGATTTTGAAGATTCGCTCATTCCCATACCGATAAAGATTGTCTGTAATCGTAAACCTCGGCTGATTTAAGGCAATCGCAAAGCGTGCGGGGGGAGGGACAGGTCCTTGCCAGATTACTCCCGCGTTGATAATCGTTCGATTGCACGTACCTACTCCTCGTTGCTGCGAAACACCTCTAATCTGGCTGCGGAGGCGGGCAGCGCTCCTTGAAACATGACTAAACTGGCATTATCGATGCTTCGAGATTATGTTGAAATTGCTGGTTTTGCTGTCGACAAACGTTAAAATTGAATCTCGAACTTGATAATGAACGCCCCGCTCATCAAGGAAATCGCGTATTACCTGTTGAGCCATGCTGCTCGGGATCGCGTGGGTTTGGGAACCACGAAACTCGTCAAATTGTTCTACCTCATCGATCATGAGTATTATCGCTGGCATCGCCGTACGCTCACTGACGCTCCCTGGCTCTTCTACCACTACGGACCTTATTGCGAGGAGTTGGTCCAAGTTGCGCAGGCGGCGGATGGTATTGAGCCCGAAGCGGCTTTTGAGTTTAGCGAAGGAAAATTCTATCAAGGATACCGAGTTGCCAAGTGGCATACTGATGCTTCAAAACATTGGCCAGCACCGGTGCGTGCAGTCGTGGAATCTGTTTATCAGCGTTGGGGCGCTATGACCCTTCCGCTCCTTCTAGATCATGTTTATTTTGAAACTCAGCCGATGTTGCACGCGACGCGTTTCAAGCCATTGGATTTCAGCGTAATTCTAGATCCAAAGCAACCGATAGAAACTGCCCGCGACTTTTCAAAGCTCATTGCAAAAGATAAAAGCAATGCGCTCAGGCAACGATTGCAGACACGCGAGGGTGGTTTCCGCCCGACCAGACCGGTGCAAGTCAAGTTGGACAACGCAAGTGAAGCTGCTCTCCTAACGATGGGCGAAGAGGACTGATTCGTCGTGGAGGGAATATTACCCAATTATTTCGACGCTCTTGCTCCCGACGAACCACTGTTTTCGCGTGGCGCTATAGCATGGGCTCCAAGCGCGTTTCTCCTGGAGGAATTTCAGGAAATTCAGTTTGAGAATCCGAATCCGGCAGTTGATTTCGGAAAAGGATTCATCACGTTGCACAAACGGACAGCGGAGGATTGCCACGATCCTCGGTCTGCGCTTTTTAGGCACTTGCCAATTCATGCTGTTCATTTGCGGGCGAATGAGGCGTGGGGTGCCCTGAAATTTAAATTGCGAAAAGTGGTCATCGTTTCGGTCGGAACTGAACTGGCTGGCTTGGGCGACCGCGCACTTAGAAAGGTGTCGTCGCGTTTTCCAGACTGTTTTGTGTGTGCGCCGATTTATACGCTCCAGAGTGCTGATGAGCCGTCTAAATATCCCGCTTCGTTTATCGAAATGCTTAAGGCTTATAGTTTTCCGATGGCTTTTCATCTGAAAGATGAAGGCGGGATGCGGGAATCTTGCGTTCGATTCGACCGAATGCAGGCCATTGCCAAGCCATTTTTGAGGCCGGACAAACACCGGCTCAGCAGCGAATGTTTGAAAGTTTTCGACGATTGGCTTTACAACTATCTGTTTGGAGTTCTGCCGGCGGCCAGTGAGATTCCTGCCTATCGGGCCTTATTGAGAGAGCAGGGCCTTCTACATGACGGCGTCGGGGCGGGTCCCGTGGTCAACCCCTGAGAATCCCGAATCTGGACATTACAGAGAAATCGCATTGCCAGCAGACTTCGCGCCGCCTATCCTTTTTAAACAAATGAAATCAACGGCCAAATCCATCTATCTTTTTCTATCATCCGAAAAGGATTTCACTGCATTTCGCTGCATCTTAACGAAAACGCGAAAACGCATTGATACCATTGATTCTATTGGCGTTACTGTGTTTTCAATGGTTTCGCCAAATATGCCATAACGAGTTCGAATCTCACCGCCCCGACCATCTTTCAAATTACGATTGCCGATTTCCGATTTGAAAACTCAAACCAGCACACCGGAAAATCTGGTTGTGGAACTGCGTTCCATTGTCGAACCGCTCGACTTGGCGGAACTTTTTCCCCAATCGCAGCCATTGGAAGTTGAACTCGGCTGCGGTGATGCTTCATTTCTTGTCGAATATGCCCTGCGGCATCCGGAACGGAATTTCATCGGCGTCGAGCGGCTCCTCGGCCGCCTCCGCAAGCTGGATCGCAAAGGCCGCCGCGCCGGGCTGACGAATTTACGCGGCGTGCAGATCGAATCGTCCTATTTCTTGAAATATCTTTTGCCGCCGGGCCTGGCATCCGCGTTGCACATTTATTTTCCGGATCCGTGGCCGAAGAAAAGGCACCGCAAAAACCGGCTTATCAATGAATCGTTTCCGCAACTGGCTCAGGCTGCGCTCGCTCCGGGGGGCGAGGTTTATTTGCGAACCGACGATGAAGATTACTTTGCGCAAATGACGGGAGTGTTTGGCGCGAGCAAGGAGTTTCAGCGAATCGAAACGCCGCCGGAACTGGCGGAACTGCTCACGGATTTCGAGCGGGAATTTCATGCACGCGGCATTCAAACATTACGCGCGGCTTATCGAACGCCGGCATGAATTTCAAACGTCAATGACCGGGCCATCATCATCGGATTTTGGGGGCGGCGGCGGGCGGTGCGAAAAGGTGATGCGTGTGCTGCCGGTGCCGGTCAAAATGTTCAGCGTGACCGACACGGTGCTGATGATGAAGGCGCCGAAGAACGCCGCCCAGAACGTGTCCACCGTGAATTGCAGTCCCCACAATCCCATCAGCCAACCGATGCCATAAAGCAGCAATGCGTTGATGACGAACGTGAACAGACCGAGCGTGAAAATCAGCAGCGGCAGCGCAAAGAACATCAGGATGGGCCGGATGAACGCGTTCAGAGTCCCCAACAGCGCGGAGGCGATCAACAAATCGCTCCAACGGCCGAAGTGGATGCCCGGCACGATGTAGTAAGC
>Ga0182017_10003585_pt1 | contig 11559 bp, 8 predicted proteins | sample 712E3DmetaG_FD_120492 | JGI IMG/M metagenome (GOLD analysis project Ga0182017, IMG submission 120492) | Permafrost microbial communities from Stordalen Mire, Sweden - 712E3D metaG | ecosystem: Environmental > Terrestrial > Soil > Wetlands > Permafrost | place: Sweden: Stordalen | collected... | reverse complement strand
GCCGTTCAGCTCATCATTGTCCGAAGGCCCATTACAGCGCGGCGTGGACATTACCCAGGGCGGGGCCTGGTTCACCACTTACGGCGCGTTTATGGCCGGTCTGGCGGATACAGCCGATTCCCTGGGAGTAATCGACCGTTTGATTTTCCGGGAAAAGAAATTAACCTGGGATGAATTAACCAAAGCGCTGAAAGCAAACTGGCAAGGCTACGAAAATTTGCGGCAGGAATGCATCAACAGCGTTCCCAAATACGGTAATGACGACGACTATGCCGACGAATGGGCGGCATGGGTGCTGGATACCTGGTATGACAGCCTGGACTGGATCAATACCCAGAAAGAATTGCTGCCGCGCTGGGGCGGACGGTGGACCGGCGCAATCATCACCGGGTCAAATACGGTGATGTTCGGACAAATTGTCGGGAGCCTGCCGAACGGACATATTTATCCCAATCCGCTGGCGGATACCATGTCCCCGGTTCAGGGAATGGACAAAAACGGCGGCACTGCCGTCATCAAATCAGCCAGTAAGCTGCCCATGCACCGGTTTGCGCTGGGCGGCCCGTTAAATCTGAGGTTAAGCCCGCAATTGATTGCGACCGAACGGGATATTGATAATGTCATGTCCTTCCTTCGGGCAATTGAGAATGAAGGAATTTATCACGTTCAGTTTAATATCATTTCCAGCGAAGAGTTGAAAAAGGCGATGAAAGAACCGGAAAAATACCGCGACCTGATGGTGCGGGTGGCCAGTTTTACCGCCTACTTCGTTGACTTAACGCCTGAACAGCAGCAGGATATCATTAATCGCACCGAACATCAGGGCTTCTAACCTGTAGTCTGCTGAATATGAAAAGTGAAACGCTTTTTCGCGAGCCCGGAACAGATGAAGACAGCCGTCTGGTTCTAAGCATCACCCGGATGACGGTCCACAATGGACCGGGCTTGCGAACGCTCATACTCTTCAAGGGATGCCCTTTGCGCTGCTGCTGGTGTTCTACACCGGAATCGCAGAAAACCGAGCCGGAATTGGGTGTCTATCCTGCTAAATGCATTCAATGCGGATTATGTGTCCCCGTCTGCCCTGTCCACGCGGTAACTTTAGTCGACGGTAAGCCTGTGATCGACCGCACTACCTGTACGGTCTGTGGTAAATGTGCCGAGGTCTGCAACGCTCAAGCCCTGGTGGTGCTCGGACACAGGATGACGGTTGCCCAACTGGTCGCCGAGGTTAAAAAAGATGAAATCGTCTTCAAGTATTCCCACGGCGGCGTTACCATCTCCGGCGGCGAGCCGCTGTTTGTTCCCGGTTTTGCGCTGAAATTACTCAAGGCCTTAAAACAGGCTGATATCAGCACAGGCGTAGATACAAGCGGCCAAATTCCATGGTCCGGGCTGGAACCGGTATTACCCTATGTGGATTTTTTCCTCTGGGACATCAAACAAATGGACCCCGCCCAGCACAAACACCTTACCGGCGTCTCCAACGAGTTGATTCTCAGTAACGCCAGGAAAGTCTCGGAACGGAACGTGCCGCTTTATATCCGGATACCGCTGATCCCGGGCTGCAACGATTCCGAAGAAAACATCCGCGCCACCGCGGAATTTGCCAAAGAGCTGGCTTCAGTTGTGGAAGTGGGCATCATGCCTTTACACCATCTGGGCAAATCGCGGTATGAAAGCCTGAATTTACCCTATCCCATTGAGGGGCTGGCGCTGATTCCGGAAGAGCAGCTGCAGAAAACCAAAAACCTCATCGAGTCCTACGGCCTGAAATGCCGTATCGAAGCATGAACCAAATTACTGGTAAATCCGAATATCTGATATTTAAATCAGAAACAATTTTGTATTTTGTGATTTGAACATTGTTTCGGATTTCGTATTTCAGATCTAGCATTTCATTTGATAACAAAAGAGCCGGAGAGCGCTAAACTCTCCGGCTTTTTTAATTCATTTCCCAGGGTATTGTTATTTCGGCGGGGCAGGTTTCTTATCCCCGAAGGCGTTCATAGCATCTTTATTCGCCTGCGACTGCATGGTGATGCCGCCGGCCCAATTTTCAAAATCCATCTGACGGGCAGCATCGCCGAGCATGCTGCGATAAACTAATCGCTTGGTTAATGCCAAACCCAGCACCGGATACTGCGCAATTTGCGCGGCCATTTCCATGCTTACTTTCATCAGTTCTTCAGCGGGGACAACCTGATTGACCAGACCGATTTGCTTAGCTTCAGCGCCCATGACAATTTTGCCGGTCAAGAGGAATTCCAAAGCGTTAGCAATCCCAATGATTTTCGGCAGCCAATAAGTCATGCCGTTATCCGGCGTCGCGCCGAGTTTGATAAAAGCGGAACCCATTTTCGCCTTATCGGAAGCAATCCGGATATCGCAGGTCAAAGCCAGCGACAAACCGGCTCCGACACAAGCGCCGTTAATGGCGGCGATTACCGGTTTTTCCACCTTGAAAAAGGCCGGCCGCGGCGGTCCCTGCAAACGGTCGTAAACCGTCGGTTCGACCGGAGCCATACTCATCAATTCGCCAAGATCGGCGCCGGCGCAGAATCCGCGCCCCGCCCCGGTCAGGATCGCTACTTTGATGCTGTCGTCTTTGCTGATTTCATCGGAAGCCAGCATCAGGCTCTCTCTCATCTTGATAGAGATTGCATTCAACTTATCGGGGGAATTAAGCGTAATAATCGCAATTCCATCTTTCTTTTCGAATAATATACCTTCGTAGCTCATTTCAAAATACCCTCTTTTCAAGAACTTTTTATTTGCGCAACTCTTTGGCTAAAACCTTACGCTGATAATTGGCATCGCCCAGCGTGACTTCTGCTGCTTTTGCCCGCCGGAAATATAAATGCATGTCGCTCTCGACAGTGAAACCGATGCCGCCGTAAATCTCGTGGCCGTTGGCGGTAACTCGCCGGTATGCTTCACTGGTCCAGGCCTTGGCCATAGCGATTTCTTTGGCGCAGGAAAGACCTTCGCTGAGCCGCCAGGCGGCTTCATAAGTTAAAAAGCGGCTGCCGTCAATGTCAATTACCATATTGGCAATGTAGTGCTGAATGACCGGAAAACTGCCCAGTGGGCGGTCGAAAACAATTCTTTGCTTGGTGTGGTCGGCCGACATTTCCAGCACTTTTTGAGCACCCCCGACCATTTCGGCGCATCTGGCAACAGTTACTTGCTGCAGCGTCTTCTCCAACGGCTCCCATGCCTGGTCCAGTTTACCGACGATATTCTTTTTGGAAACCTTTACTTTATTAAAGACCACTTCACAGAGTTTATCCCCGGCGATGGTTTTTAGCAGGGTGCAGGTGATTCCCGCGCTCTTCCGGTCTACCAGAAATGCGGTTAACCCTTCTTCCGCTTTAGCGCCCTTTTTTGTCCTGGCAACGCAGATAATATAGTCGGCGATGTGCGCATCGGGAATATACAGTTTGGTGCCGTTGATTACAAAGTCGTCTTTTTCGGCGACGGCTGTCGTCTCGACTGCGGAAGCTTCATAACTGCCGGTCGATTCGGTTAAGGCCAGGGTGAGAATTGTTTCGCCCTTGCCGATTTTTGTCAGTAAATCCTTTTTCTGTTCCTCGCTCCCGGCGTTGAGGATAAAAAGTCCGCCCAGCAGCACTGTCGAGAAAAAAGCCCCCGGTAAACAGGCGCGCCCCATTTCCTCTTCCAGCGCAACCAGGTCGATCATGGTTCCGGCGCCGCCGCCGTACTGCTCCGGATATATTAAGCCCAGCCATCCCAGTTGGGCCATTTTCTTCCACAGCTCCGGCGGGTTGCCTTTTTCATCCGCCGCCATCTGCCGGACTAAAGCCTTCGGGCACTCTTTCTCAAAGAAATCGCGCGCCCCTTTTTGCAGCATCTTCTGTTCATCATTAAAATCGAAATTCATTTTTTTCGCCCTCTCTTCCTTACTTCTTCACCGGCATTGTCATTTGCGGTTCGCGCGGCAGGCCCATGCTTACGGTCGCGATGACGCTTCTCATCATTTCATCGGAACCGCCGCCAAAAGTTCTGACTACTGTCTCGCGGTAACCCAGTTCGACTCGGCCATTGATGGGCGCCCATTTCGACCCGGGTTCGAGTTGACAGGACATTCCCAGAATCTGCATGCCCTGGTTTGCGACGCGCTGACTGGTCTCGGCTTCCCAGATTTTTGATTCGGCACCCGTCCAGGCCGGGTTCATGCCGCTGTCTACCATCCAATTGATGCGATGGCTGAACAAGCGCAGAATATTAACCTCAATGGCCAGCTGCGCCAGGCTCTGTTCGACCAATGGGTCGTCATATAACGGTTTGCCGTTATGCATCGTTTCTTTGGCGTACTTAATCAATTCTTCAACGATTTTCGGGGCCCACGGGGAAGACCCGACACTGGCCCGTTCAATGCTTAACGCTTCTCTGGTGATACCCCAACCGCCGTCTTCCGGCCCGATGCGGTTCTTCTTGGGAACCCGTACATTATCATAAAAAATCTCATGGGTGGCCATACCGGAGATGGTGTGCATTTCTTTGATGGTAACACCCGAGCTCTTCAGGTCCGCGACAAGGAGAGATATCCCTTTGTGCTTCGGCACATTGGGATTGGTTCTGACCAATAACCAGTGATAATCCGCTTTATCGACGCCGCTGCTGAACATTTTCTGGCCGTTAATAATATAATCGTCGCCGTCCGAGACCGCGCGCATCTGTAAAGACGCCAGGTCGGTGCCGGCATTGGGTTCGGTATAACCTAAGGAGAACAGCGCGCCCGCCGCAATTTTGGGCAGCCATTCTTTCTTCTGTTCTTCGGTTGCGAATTTCATCATTGTGGGGCCCGGGACGCCGCCCTGGAAATTCCCCCAGTGACCGGGCAGCTCGATATTCCTGGCTGCGACTTCCTGGTTAATGATGTATCTTTGTTCCGCGGTCAGACCCGCTCCCCCAAATTCCTTGGGCCACTCGGGAACCAGCCACCCTTTGGCCGCGAGCTTGCGTCCGAATGCCCGGGTCATGTCGGAATCGGTATCAGGCGGCAAGCCGCGTTCTTCAGCCGTTGTAGACAGGCGCGGATCCATATTTTTATTTATCCATTCCCGCACTTCCTGCCGGAACTTTTTTTGTTCCTCCGTATCAAATTCCCCGATAGAATACTCTTTAAAATCCATTGTTCACTTGACCTCCTTATTTATCCTTGCTGCTTCTTATACTTAAAGCTGTATTAAAACTTGAATTTGCGGAAATAGCTTTCTTTAAAACCGATGGTTCGATAGAATTCCTCCTTTACCTTTATACGATGATTTACTAATAAATCACTTCTGCGTTGACTAACTTTGCGATTTCATCATCGGACAAACCCAGCAGCGTCCGGAAAACATAATCATTATGCTCGCCAAAATACGGCGCTGCCGGATTAGAAGCGGTCAGAGCGGATTTCCACGGCGAACGCCAGGTCAGCGTATTGCCGACTTTCCGACTGTTCAGCTCAATTAAAGCTCCCCGTTCCTTAACATGCGGGTCGTGGTTCATTTCCTCCGTACTGAGAGATGCCCCGGAGGCGACTCCCGCCTTTTGCAATTTGTGCATCACTTCATAGTGGGTGAAATCCTTCGTCCAGCCGGCAATCAGTTTATTTAATTCATCCTGATTTTGCCAGCGGTTGAACTGGTTGGCGAACTTCTCATCTTTACCCCATTCCGGATTATCCATAACCTTGCATAAAGCCTGCCATTCTTCATTATTGGCAACGGCAATGGCGACCCATTTATCTTTGCCTTTGCAGGGATAACAACCGTGCGGCGCCATGATTTCATCGCGGTTTCCCATGCGCGGCCGGATACGGCCGGTCATTTCATACTCCATGACCACTTCCGGGAGCAGCGACATTATGGCCTCACTTTGAGCCAATTCAACGTGCTGCCCTTTGCCCGTCCTATGGTGATAATATACCGCACTGCAGACTGCCAGCACCCCGTACATCCCGCCCACCGGGTCCGCCATAAAGATGGACGGAGTTGAAGGTTCCCCGCCAGGATAACCGAACGAAGCTTCCAGCCCGCCAATCGATTGCACGGTGGCGGCGTAAGAAATGTAATTTTTATCCGGGCCGGTGCTGCCGAAACCGGGTACCGAAACCATGATAATATCCGGTTTAACCGCTTTCAACGCATCATAATCCAGGCCAAAACCGGGCATCCCCCGCGGGGCCTGGTTCTCCACCACGACATCGCTGATTTTAACCAGCTTCTTGAAGAGTTCCACCCCTTGTGGGTTTTTCAGGTTCAGGTTGCAGCTCTTCGCGCCACGGTTATAACCGTTAAAGTTAGGACCGCGGTTCAGGTCACCTTCGGTTTCGATGGTGCGTCTCAGGATATCAATTTTTTTATTGGATTCGATTTTAATGACTTCCGCGCCCATGTCGGCTAAAATTCCGCCCATCCAGCCGCCCGCCCAGACCTGCGTCATGGCAACAACCCTCACACCTTTAAGAAAAGCGCTGTTCATCATATTGCACCCGCTTCGCTCAGTTTGACAAGGTCCCGTTTGGAATAGCCCAGACGCCCGCAATAAATTTCTTCATTGTTTTGGCCGAGGAGCGGCGCCGCCGAGGGATTTTCCCGCGGGATACCGGAAAACCGGTAGGGTACGCCCGGATATTTCAGTTTACCGGTTTCGGGGTGGTCCGCTTCCACAAAAAAGCCCCGCTCTTCCATTTGCCGGTCGACGAGCACATCTTTGGCGGTGTAAAGCGCGCCGATGGCAGACCCTCTGGCCTGGCTGCCGCGGTAAATTTCATCCATTGTATGGTCTTTGGTCCAGTCCAATATCAAAGGTTTAAGCGCGTCCCAGAATTGCGACCGCGATGTATAATCCTTGAATAATTCATTCTTCGCCCATTCGGGATTACCCATCAAATCGACAAAACGCCACCATTCCGACTCTTCCATGTTGGCGTGATGGATATAGCCGTCCTTGCAGGGCAAAATATGCGCCGGCGCCCTGTCCAAAACGTCAGTCCGGTTGACGACCTGTTTATTGTAGTAATAACGAAATACCGAATGCATGTTTTGAATAATACTTTCCTGCTCGGAAACATCAAGATATGTGCCCTCGCCGGTTACGCTCTGCTGAAACAGTGCGCCGACGGTTGCTGTGGCCGCGCTCAATCCCGCCTGGAAACCGAAAATATGCGCCGGGGCTTTGATCGGCTCCTGGCTGATATCGACTTCGCGGACGGAATCATATCCGACACCGCCCATATGCGCGTTAATTAATTCGCAGCTCATGTAATCCTTGTAGGGGCCGGTCTGGCCGAAAGGCGTGATCGAAGTCATTACGATGCGCGGGTTAATCTGCTTAACACGCGTGTAATTTAATTTGAACGCTTTCATCCGCTTCGGAGGATTATTTTCTATAAAAACATCGGCGTTCTTTAATAATTGATTCAGGATTTTTCTGCCGGCGGGATTTTCCGGATTGAGCGTTATCCCCTTTTTGTTCATATTAAGATACAGAAACAACCCGCTGCGTTCCACTCCCGGAGAATCGTTCATAAAAGGTTCTAACCCTCTGGAATCATCTCCACAGCATGGTTTTTCAATTTTGATGACTTCAGCGCCCATATCGGCCAGTATTTTGGCGCAGAACGGGGCTGAAACCATATTCCCGTATTCGATTATTTTGACACCATCCAGTACTTTATAAAACAAACCTAACTCCTGTAAATCATCGCCGCGGGATACAGATTATGCGCTGATTTCCGCAAATTTTTTCCGCGGATGATATAACAATCCCGTATCGCCCGCGGCCCTTTTTTTACTTTAACACAATCAATTTTCGATTCAAACTCAAGCAGTCCCAAGACTACTTTCCCAGTCTAGGGGAAGGCCCGACCTTCTTTCATATAATCGGTTTCCGGCCGTTCCGCCAAAAACGTGCTGGTAAAATCGACATAAGGCTCGAGGAACGGATACTTATCGTATTTTGCCCAACGCGGTTTGGTATATTTCGGCGGATGGTCGACAACGGATTTTTTCCAGCCGTTGAAATCCTCATAGACCAGCTCGCTCTGACGCCACCAGGTGGGGGCAGAACGCCCTGGGAATTGCACTGCTTTGGCACTGAAATAGCCGATTAACCCCGGCTGCTGCAGGACTTCTTTCGAGTGCACATTTAGGAACCAGTCGTCCCCTTCTTCAACGGAAACCCCTTCGGGATATTTGGTGAAAGTGTACCAGCGCAGCATCATTTTTTCTTCCGCGCTGTATTTGCCGGCGAGGAAAACGTTCTGCGCGGGCACCGGGACGCACGTCGATACCCGCGGTATCGCGTATTTATCCCATTCAATCGGGTTTTTCATCCATCCGCCTTTCCATGTAAAGTGGAACATGCTGGTGCCGCCGAAATAATCTTCCATATTGCGGAACCAGACTTCGATCACTCGCATATTGTAATGCCCGTATTCCAACGCTTCCGGTATTACCGGCAGCGGCCGGTAGCCCACAAAGCGGGCAATCCACGGCTGGTCTTTAGATAAAACTTCACAAGCATGATAACGCAAATACCAACGCTCAAATGCCGGCATTTCGTTCGGCAGGTCTTTCGAGGCTAACATGAAAATTAATTTAATCACGGTGTGCTCCTTATAGTTTTTTGTATATAATCGATGCAATTTTCTATTTTATATTTATTTTACTAAACCCCGCCGCCCCACGCAGACAATCCTTGCTCTAATGCCCCATCTTTTTCTTCAATTCCGAATCAATCCAGCAGCGCCCGCCGTAAAAACTCAACCGGCTGGGGCCGCCCATCACTCCCATCGTAATCGAATGACACTGGGAATTAAAGCCCTTCAGCCACGGCTGATAAAGGGTGTAGGACATCGGCTGCAGCAGGCAAACAACGTAATGCTGCCGCGCAGCCCGTTCGTTAACATCTTTCATTATCTGCTTCAATTCATCTTCGGTAGTCGCCGCCAATGCCTTCGGATAATAAGTATCCATTACGGAATCATGTATCCCCAGCCAGTTGGGCAAATGATTCGAATGCAGGCGGTTGATCGCCCCCATCGGGGAATAGTTATGACCCAGCGGACCGTATTCCCGCCAGACCAACTCATGCTTGCGCTCGGTTTCGACGTAGGTAAGCATAGCATTATGTTCCATGGGACGTATTTCCATATCAATCCCGATATCGGCAAAATAGGATTGGACTATCGGCAGGAGATTCTTATCCCAGGAAGTATCGGCCACAACATTGGTTTTAAATCCATTGGGATAACCGGCTTCCGCCAGTAATTTTTTCGCCAAAGCCGGATTATAGGCATATTCGTCTTTTAGTTCCTGCGGCCAGATGTCGTAAGGGAACCCCCATCCTTTCATGTCCCGGGAAGTAATGGTAGACGGATAAGGTTCGACGGTGCCACGGTAATAGTCCCGGGCGATGGCCTGCAGATCGATTGCCAGCTGCATGGCCTTGCGGACCCGGATATCATTAAACGGCGATTTGTCATTGGCAGGCTGAACGGTCAACGCTTGCGGCCGGGGGATGGGTATCTGTAATATTTCCGGATTCGTTTTTCGCATAGCCGCCGCTTCCACCGCCGAAACGCCGCTGATGAGGTCTATTTTGGCATTACGCAAGGCTTCAAGAGCTTCTGCTTCATCAGGAATTATCCGATACATTATCGCGTCCATGTACGGCAATTTGTTAGCCGGATATCGCTCGTCATGTCCCCAGTAATCATGGTTTTTCACCAGAGAGGCATGACTGTCCGAAACAAAATCCTTCAGGATATATGGCCCGGTGCCGACAGCGTGGCGCCAGTCACTGACATCGCCCCACTTTTTGACGGCGTCGGGACTTTCCAGGCACGGTTCCTGTCCCACACCGTGCAAGGTTTCCATGATGGCTTCCTCGTTGGTGATCCTGAGTTTAAAAACTACGGTGTATTTATCGGCTGCTGTTACCGAGATTAAATTTCCGGCTCCGATACCGACACGGAACGGACTGGGTTTAATATAGCCCCCGCCCATGGCATATATGCGCTGATAATGAAACACCACGTCATCGGCGGTAAACTCCCGGCCGTTGGCCGGCGGCAGATTTTGCCAATGGATCCCCTTGCGCAAATGGATAACATGCGTGCCCGGTTCCGGGAATTCCCAGCTTTCGGCTAATTGTCCCTCTAAATATTTCACGGGATGCCACGGTATCCGGTAATCCCACACCGCCGGGTCCAGCGTCCAGTCATCGGCGACCAGTCTTTCCAGCCAGGCGCCGTAAATACTGGTCAGTTTCTCGCTGAAGTACGGGTCGAAGTTTACGATGTTACCGCCGGCGCGGATAACCAGTTCACCACCGTATTGCGGGTTGCCGAGCTTATCCCACCATTTTTTTTCAGGAATTGCTTGATTTTTCAAATTGCGCTCATTTTTTAGTGAAAACCATTTATTTTTTACGATATTCCAATTTACAGAAAAATTTCTAAAAAAAGAAAATATGTAAAATCCCTTTTAAGTCATGAAACATAAAGGAATTTAATTCTCGGATTAGTAAAGAACCTTAATTCGATTGCGCAAAAAACCGAAATTACCGGTATAAATATTGTTGAACCAGCCGGTTCGAAATGATTCCCGCTGGTCCTAAATATCCGAAGTGGGCTCTTTTTACGGAGCCCACTTCGAAATCTACTAAACTAAAACTAGTGTCCGAAAGTATTCTTCAAGGTCGGGTCAATCCAGAATCTTGAACAGTAGAAACCCATGCAAAGAACACCTGTGCCCGAAGAGACCGCGAAGGTCTGACCGTTATAACCGATTAACCACGGCTGACAAACGTCAAACATACTGGTTGTGCACAGGGAGATGTTCCACTGATGTTCTGCCTCATATTTGTTTCCCGCAACTACCAGGGCCTGGGTATCGGTCAGGGATACTGCCGCCAGAGCCTGCGCATACAGCGCGTCCCAGGCCGGGTCATTAACGCGGCCCCAGTCGAGATTTGTGATCGACTGCCAATGACGGAAACCCATCAGCGGCGGGAAGGTGAATCCAAGTTTGGTGCCGTAAGCCAACGCATCCTGTTTAAAAGAACGCAGGAGTGTATTCAAGGCAGCGGCATCCAGTAATTGGACGTCCATCGTGATGCCGACACTCGCCCATTGAGACTGGACTATCTGTAACAGGTCCAGATCTGCGGTGCCATGAGCTACATTCGAAGCTACAATTGTAGTATGAAAACCGGAGGGATAACCGGCTGCCGTTAAAAATTGCTTAGCTTTCGCCGGGTTGTAATCATACGTCGCCTTCAGGGTATCTGGCCATACCGAGTACGGATATGACCATCCGGTGATGGCTGAGGATGTCATTGTGGCGGGGTACGGTGAAGCCGTGCCATTATAGAAGGTCTGGGCGATAAGCGGCAGGTTGATGGCCATTTGCATGGCCTGCCGGACACGGATGTCGGAGAAAGGCGCGATGTCAATTCTCGGATCGATGGTAGCGGGACCGCCCGGTATGGTTATTTGTTTTATTTCAGGATTCGTTTGCTTCAATGCCGATATGTCGG
>Ga0182017_10003583_pt1 | contig 11562 bp, 10 predicted proteins | sample 712E3DmetaG_FD_120492 | JGI IMG/M metagenome (GOLD analysis project Ga0182017, IMG submission 120492) | Permafrost microbial communities from Stordalen Mire, Sweden - 712E3D metaG | ecosystem: Environmental > Terrestrial > Soil > Wetlands > Permafrost | place: Sweden: Stordalen | collected... | reverse complement strand
GACATCGACGACGAGAAGAAGTGGGCGTCGAGGGGGGTGATCCTCGGGGTGATCAGCATCGTGATCAATCCGTTCATCATCTTCTTCGTGCTGCTCTTTTTCCGCTGACGCTCAAGGCGACCGGTTTCGCAGTCGCACCCCTTCCGGCGCAGAATCCTGAACTGCTTCTCGGTCCTCCCTTCAGGCGGAGTCCCTGATCTGTCTGTAACGGAGCATCGCGCTCATCGCCGCCGCAGCGCGCCGGGCAGAGGGGAAGACGGGAACGCCTCCGCGGATGATCGGCGCGATCGAGGGGCTGGTCGCCGGTATGAAAGACAGGACGAACAGGGGCTTTCCATAGGACTTCGGCTGCTCGCAGAGGCGGGCCAGGAACTTCTCGTAGTTCGCGATCCATGGCTCCTGGATCTGCTTGAGCGCGGGGAAGCGCTTCTCCATGTTGGTCATGAAGTCCCAGCCGAAGATGCCGTAGAGCAGCGCGCCGTCCACTTCACCCGAGGAGTAGACGATGTCGAGCAGCTGCTCGAAGAGGGTGAGGTCCATCTCGAAGGTCAGGTCGACCGGGTTTCCCACGTAAGCGAGGCGGCCGGTGACCTCCTTGAGCCTGGCGTTGAGCGCCTCTGAGAAGAGCGGGACGGTCATGCCCGCTTTCTCGACGTGGTAAGCGAGCGACGTGCCGGGTCCTCCCGAGTTGCTCACGACGGCCATGCGGCCGCCGGAAGGGATGGGCTGGGAGGACAGCGCCCAGAGGAAGTCGAGCATCTGGTCGATGTCGTCGGCGCGTATGACCCCCGACTGCCTGAAGAGCCCGTCGTAGACTTCGTCCGGCCCGGTGAGCGCGCCGGTGTGGGAAAGGGAAGAGCGCGAGCCGGCCTCGCCGCCACCGACGTAAATTGCCACGATCGGTTTGCTTTTTACTGTCGCCCTGGCGGCCTTCATGAACTCGCGCGGGCGGCGCACCGTCTCGACGTAGAGCCCGATGGCCTTGACGTCCGGCTCGTCCTTGAAGTACTCGAGGCAGTCGGCGAGGTCGATGTCCGCTTCGTTGCCCACGCTCATGGTCTGGTACATCTTGATGCCCTGCGCGCGAAGCATCGGGTTGATCATCGCGGTGTATGCGCCGGACTGCGACGCGAACGCGATGCTGCCTCCCATGGGCGGCCGTGGGATGGTCGTCGAGTTGAGCGATATAAGCGAGTTGAAGATGCCGACGCAGTTCGGGCCCAGGAAGCGGATGCCGTAACGCTTCGCGATGTCCACGATCTCGCGCTCGAGCTCGCGACCGCCGCCGCCGGCGAACTCCTTGAACCCGCCGGAGATTATGATGGCCCTCTTTATCCCTGCCTTCCCGCATTCCTCGAGTATGCCGGGCACGACGTCCGTCGGCAGTGTCAGCTGGACCAGGTCGACCGGCCTTCCGACGTCGGCGATGCTCTTATAGGCCGGCAGGCCGAGGACCGTCGTCTCGGAAGGATGGATCGGGTAGACGTCTCCCTTGAAGCCGGTCTCGAGGATATTGGCGAGCTGGACCGTCCCCATCTTCATCGGGTTGTTGGAGGCGCCCCAGAATGCGATCGATGACGGGTACATCAGGTCTCTGAGCGGGTGCATATCTTACTTCTTTCCGGGCAGAAGCCCACCGATTCTGTCTAGGAGAGAATACCCTAAAACGCAAATTGGGGCCTGACCCCATTTTGCATTTATTTACGTTTGGGGCCAGGTACCATTATGCGTGTTTGTCGCGTTGGGGCCGCTGACAAAAGGGGTTTGATCCCTTTTGTCCGCCCTTTGTCACGTTTTGGGGGAATCAGGGGAGGCGGTAGGGCTTGAAGACGTGGGCGAAGACGGGTGCGAACCGCCTGAAGAAGGCGAACCAGGCGCCCTCGAAATGTCTCCGAAGGAACCAGCACGCCTTCGCGAAGCCGGTTGTCACGACGAGGAACCGGTCACGCTCCACTGCGCGCACGATGGCACGCGCGGTGTCCTCCGGCCTGGTCGTGATAGTGAAGACGTGGCGCGTCAGCTTCGACACTTCTTCGCTGAAGCCCTTCGTCCTGATCCTGTCTTTGATCGGTGTCTCGACGCTCCCTGGGCAGACGCAGGTCACGCCGACGTTGTGAACGCGTCCCTCGAGCATCAGCGCTTCCGAGAGCCCGACGACCCCATACTTGGCCGTCGCATACGGCGCCAGGTACAGGACAGGGTCGAACAGTCCGCTGGCCGATGCGACGTTCACTATGTGGCCGGCGCCCCTCACGATCATGTGCGGGTAAGCCGCGCTGACCGTGTTGATGACTCCCCAAAGGTCGACATCGAGCTCGTAGTCCCAGTCCTCTTTCTCCAGAACCTCGAAGGGGCAGAAGCTAACGACACCTGCGACGTTGACAAGTATGTCGAGCCCGCCACTGACTTCGATTGCTGAGGCCACTATCCGCCGCACCGAGGCCTCGTCGGACACGTCCGCCGGCAGCAGGTGGGTCGCCGATCCGAGTGCCTCGATCGTTCGCGCGGTCTCCGCGAGCCCGGCCTCGTCAATGTCGTTGAGCAGCAGCAGCGTCGCGCCGGCCTCGGCGAAGGCAATCGCGGTCGCCCTTCCGATGCCGCTCGCGGCGCCGGTCACCAGCACCGATCTGCCCCTCACGTCGCGGATCCTTCGGCCTCGCCTCGCCCGCCCGCCGGTCCCCACGCGCGGCTCGCGGTACCTGCTGAAGGCACGATCGAACAGGAGCACGAAGCGCTTCATGTATCCGAACCAGGCCGCCTGGAAATGCCGCCTGAAGAAGTAGACCGCCTTTGCGTAGCTCGTCGTCACGACGAGGAAGCGGTCCTTCTTCACCGCGCGGACGATGCTCGCCGCGGTATCCGCTGGAGTCTCCGCCATGTAGAAAGCGAACCCGGTCAGCTTCCTCGACTCCTCGCTGAATCCCTTGATCACTGTCGAGTCCTGGATCGGTGTCTCGACGCTTCCGGGGCACAGGCAGGTCACTCCCACTTCGTGCACCCGCGCCTCCAGCATCAGCGCCTCGGACAGCCCCAGCACCGCTCGCTTCGCTGTGGCATAAGAGGCCAGGTAAAGTACCGGGTTGAACAGCGCGGTCGACGAAGAGACGTTCACGATGTGTCCCTCACGCCGCGCGATCATGTGCGGGTACACCGCGCTGACGGTGTTGATGACGCCCCACAGGTCGACTCCCAGCACCTTCTCCCAGTCTTCATGGTCCAGGTCTTCGACGGGGGCGAGTATCCCGATGCCCGCCACGTTCACGAGGACGTCTATCCTGCCTGCCTCCGCCAGGGCGGCCTCGACGATAGAGTTGACGGCGGCCGGGTCCGACACGTCGGCGGGAAGAAGGATGACGCGGGTTCCAAGACGTTCGATGATGCCGGCGGTCTCCCGCAGCCCGGACACGTCCACGTCGTTGAGCATCAGCGGGCAGGCGCCTTCCCGTGCAAACGCGATTGCGGCCGCTCTCCCGATGCCGCTCGCGGCACCGGTCACCAGGACCGCCTTGTCTCTGAGGTCGCGCATGTTCTCCGGCCTTCCGCCCCGCGGACAGTAGTCGGCGTTCAGGCTTCCGTCTTCTCGACCCTTCTCTTCAGCGCGGCGTTCATGTCCTCGAAAGGCTTCAACACCGATGACTCCAGGCGCCGACCGAGCAGCGGCACCAGCAACCCGTGGAAGAACATGTTGTGGGCCACGTCCGTCTTTCCGCCGGCCGCCTCCTCCAGCGTGAAATAATGTTCGCTCTCCATGAACCCCGGGAAGCCGGGGTTGCCGAGCCACCTGAGCTCGCGGCCGGGCTCCGCGACCAGCAGTTTCGGGCGGAACATCCTTCCCTTGCCCCCCTCGGGCGCGAACCTCAACTTCAGCCGCCTGCCGGGCACGAGCTCTCCTGAAGCCTCGCGTATCATCGGGTTCCATTCGCGGTAGGAGGAGAAGTCGGTGAGCACCTCCCACACCCTCGAGGGAGCAGCCTCTATCTCAATGCCTGTCAGCACTTCTCTTCGTGGCACTTCGCCCGCTCCCGCCCGCTCAGGGCTTCCTGCCGAGCCGCTTCTCGCACTCCGCGGCATCGTGCGACGCGATCAGCTCGACACTGCCTTCATGGCGGGCAATCTTCCTGACTGCAGCCAGCTGCGTCATCGCCTGGGTTAAATCCATGTGGGCCAGACGCCTGAAAGCCCTGATGCCCGCCGGGGCTTTGCGGTACTCCAGCTCTTCGCCGCAGTAATAAGTGTCTCCGCAGTGCAGCAGCCAGCCGTCACCGGTGTCCACTGCTACCCCGCAGTGGCCGCGCGTATGGCCCGGCAAAGGCACGAGCACTATTTCGGGCGGGAGTCCCTCAAGCACCCGGATGCATTCGAGGCCGAACCATTTCTCGTCCGAGCCGGCCTCGTACGTGACCCAATTCACCCCGTGCTCGAAGTGCGCCGGCCGGTAGCGGTTTCTCTCCTTGGAGGTCTCACGCGCCTGGGCGGCATCGCGCTCCAGGCGTGTCACGTGGACGCTCGCGTCGGGGAAATCGGAAAGGCCGCCGGCGTGGTCTCTGTCCAGGTGCGTGCAGATGATATGGCGGACCTCTTCTGTCCTGATGCCGAGCTTCCGGACCTGGCTGAAAGCGGTGTCCGCCTCGTCCTCGTCCATGTTGAGGAGGTGGTTGGAGAAGCCGAGGCGTGTCGGGTCCTCCATGTCCCTGGTGCCGAAACCGGAATCGACCAGGATCGCCCCGTCGCCATCCCGGATGAGCAGGCACAGGCACGGCGCCGCGGTCATCTGTGGAACGAAGACCTTCGCCCCGCGCGGCCGGAGGACACCGCAGTTCAGGAACTGTACTTCCACTTTGCCCACCTGCCCCCGCGTTCGCGCTACTTCTCGATGTCCACCCCGGCCTCGACCCTTCTCCTGATGTCTTCGAGCAGCCGCGCGTCCGGCTCGATGACCAGGCTAAGCTGCCCGTTGTCGCATACGCCAGCACACGTGCCGCACCCGAGGCAACGGTCGCCTATGGTGGCGATGCCGTTCTCCAGTGAGATGTTCTCGATGGGACAGACCGAGACGCATTGCCCGCAACCGGTGCAGTCCTCACCGACATCGACGTGAACGCCCTCGAGCCGGACGATGCTGTCGGGGAACGCGCCGATCAGCCCTTTCATCTCCGAGCGGATGACGCAGCAGCAACGGCAGCAGAAACAGATCGTCAGCATCTTCGAGTAGTCCTTGATGCCGAACACGTACCTGTCGATACGGATGTGGCCGATGAGCGGCAGGAGGCCGAGTTCGATGGCCCGGTCGGCGTAAGCGAGCGCCTCTTCGACGGTGGCCCTGTGCCCCACGCCCGGGTCGACGTCCATGGAACCTCGTCCGAGGAGCATGCAGCCCATGTCCCTCGGGTACTTCTCACAGCCTTCGCCGGTGCGGCACGGACAGAAGTCGATGATGGTCCGGTTGCAGGCCCGGGTTATGAAATCCGCCAGCAACTCCCTTGGGAGCGGGACGCTGGACGGGACGTCGATGTCCTCGCTCACCGGGACGAAAGAGGCGCTGAAAGCGTCTTTCGAAGCGATCATCCCCGTGGCCGCGCGAAACGGGCCCCGGTGCGCGACCCGCTTCGCCCAGTGGGTCACGCGCCAGAGCTTAAGTGCCTGGTCTATCTGCCACTTCTTTCTTCCCATGTGACTCCAGATTGTATAACTTTCAATGATGTTAAAGGTGCGGCACTCTTGTCGCAGGTTTCGATCACGCCGATTTACAGGCGGACTAAGAGTCCGCCGCATTAATTTCCTTAAGAGGTTTCACCGTGCCTCGAATCAGTGCATCGCCAGGCGCACGCTGCCATAGATGACCAGCCCTACTATAAGAAGATCCATCGGGTAGAGGACGACGTCCGGGTTCAGTTCGATGCGCGGCGGGTGCCATCGATAGATGACGACCGACACGCCGAATATCGCGAGCAGCGTGCCGCCTCCCGCCGCGAGCCTGAACAGCCATGGGAGGCCGGTGTTCATCGACAGGAGCACGGCGAGCGGGATCATTATCACCGTCAGCGGGATCATCGAATACAGTAGCCGCGAGGCCCCGAAGAAGACGCCGGAGGTCCTGAACCCGGCTGCTTCATCGAAAGGTACGTCGTTGACGACGGTCGGTATGTAGACCACCGTGATGAAAAGCGCCCCCCAGACGAGGAACATGGCCGGCGGCGTGTAGCTTCCCGCGAGCGAGAGTCCGGCCATCAGCGAGAACCCCATGCCCAGGATGTTGCAGAGCATGTCGGTTACGGGCTTCGCCTTCAGGCGGAACCAGGGATGGCTGTAAAGCAGGCCGACGACGAGCGTGAAGCCGATGACGAAGACCGCGAACCGGAGCGATACCGTCAGCGAGAAGGCGACGCAGCCGGCACCCGACACCGCGAACGCGAGGGCCGTCTCGGTGCGGCCCATCTCGCCGGTCACGAAGGGCTGCCTCTTCAGGTCCATGTCCTTGAACTCGCCCTCAAACTCCCTGTCTGAGGTCACGTCCGCGTAGAAATTCAGCGTGCTCGAGAAGAACGTCGCGCAGAAGAAGGCCAGGAAGCCGAGGGCTATCTTGTAAGAGGGGATGGCGACGCCGGTCTCCGAGACGACCGCGTATCCCAGCGCCATCGGGAAGAAGAACGCGAGGGAGATCTTCAGGCGCAGCAGCGTGACATATTTGCGCATCAAGTCTCCTGTCGGGCGGCCGCCCGGCGCGGCCGCGGTAATCGAGCGTCAGGTGCTCAGCTGGATGATGCTTAGCACAAAGTAGAAGAGCAGCAGGCCTCCCAGCGGCACCAGCATCAGTTTCGGGTTCAACTCTATGTGCGGCGGATGGTAGAAGAAAAAGACGGCGGCGGTCGCGACCACCGCGGCGGGGGTGCCGAGACCGCAGAACAGCCGGTACTGCCAGTTGAGCGAACTGGAGAAGACGCCCCAGAGACCCACCGCGACGATCAGGGCCGTCAGAGGGACCATCGCGTCGATCAGCCGCTTCTGCCCGAAGACGACGCCCGACGTCCTGTAGCCGACGGCCTCGTCGAACTGGACGTCGTTGGCGACGCTCGGGATGTACAGCGTGGCGGAGAAGAGCCAGCCGAATAATATCGGGATGAGCGGCGGGTTGTTGCTCGAGACGATCGCCATCCCTGCGTACAGGATGAGGACGGCCCCGGTCGCGTTGGTCGCGATGTCGAGGACAGGCTTCTCCTTGAAGCGGAACCACGGGTGGGAGTAGAGGATGCCGAGCAGGAACACGGCCCCGATCATGAAGACCGCGAACTTCCAGTTCACCAGGAACGAGAAGACGACGCATCCGACACCGAGGATGAAGAAGGTGAGGAAGGTCTCCCTCTTCGACATCTCGCCGGTGACGAACGGCTGGGTCGATATCTTCTGGTCCTTGTAGAGGTCGTCGTGAAGCCGGTCGGCGGGGACGTCGACGTAGAAGTTCAGCGTGCTGGAGAAGAACGAGCCGCAGAAGTAGGCCAGGTAGGCGAAGACGACGGTCCACCAGTGGTACGGCACCGCCTGTGCGATGCCGTTTTCCGTCTGCTCGAGTCCGACGGAGAGCGCGAGGACGAACGGGAACAGGTATATCAGCGTCGACTTCAGACGGAACAGCCTCATGTATTTCGACATATCAACCGTCCAGGCCCAGGTCTCTCAGCCTGTCGATCACCTCGGACATCGACCAGTCAGGCGTCGAAGCACCGCCGGTCACGCCTACCATCGAAGCGCCGGCGACCCATTCAGGCATGATCTCTCCGGCGGACTCGACCCGGTAAGTCTTCACGCCTGCCTTCTCACAAATCCCGGCCAGGTTGGCGGTGTTGCTCGAGTTCCCGCCACCGACCACTATCATCAAGTCCGCCCCGGCGCACAGCCCGAGGGCCTCCTTCCTGCGCCTGAGGACGTGAGGGCAGAGCGTGTCCCTTATCTCCAGCTCCCCGACGAGCGGGCGGAGCGTATCGACCACGGAATCGAAGAAGTCCTGCCTGAGGGTCGTCTGGCATGCGACGCCGACACGGTCCGGCATCGTTTCGCGGCCGTCGATCCATTCGTCGAGTCCATCGACGCCTTCGATGACCGTGACTTCCCCGCCGGCGCGGCCGACGATCGCTTTGACCTCGGGATGGGAGGGCGAGCCGAGCAGGAGCACCTCGCATCCGGACTCGCGAAGCGAGATGACAGCGTCCTGCGCTTCCTTGACAGTCGGGCAGGTTGTATCTACGATGATCGCCCCCAGCGAACGGAGCATCTCCTCGGTGCGCGAGTCGATGCCGTGTGCCCGAAGGATGACCTGCACGCCGTCGAGCTCCGGCAACCGGCCGCCCTCCGGGTCGATCACTTCCAGCCCGAGCGCGGCGAGCCTGGCGACCTCGGGGCCGTTGTGGATGAGAGCGCCGAAAGAGTACACGCGGCCGTTTCCTTGCGACAGTGATTCGCGCGCGATGCCGAGTGCCCTGGTAGCCCCGGGGCAGAAAGTTGAACCTGTAGCTACCGCAAGTGACCCCATGTGCGAAGGATAAATCTTCGAAGGGACGGTGTCCACAAATGAATGTCGCGCGTCAGATGCCGGTTGGCATCGAGACAGACCAGGATCCGTCGGCCATCAGCACCGCAGTAACGCTGGTCCTCGTGGCCGTCGCGTCCCCGCCGCTGACCACCACCGTGGCCGAAGCCGCCGTGTGGCTGGGGTTGTCCCACCCGAAATCCTCGAGGGTCGCATGCTCGTACGGCTGGAGGCCGGCGCTCGCCCAGTCGAGCATCGCCTGCTTGACGATCATGGTCTCGTCGCCGGTCTGAGGCTCGGTCGAAGGCGTCGTCACCACCTCGGAGACCCTGTTCAGCTTGAAGGTCGACCCCTCTTTGACGAGCTCGAAGTTCTCGATCTTCGTCGCGGGCGTACCCATGTCGTCGAGCGTCTCGTTGACCGTAAAAGTAACGGCGCTGTCACCGAACGACGCGTGATCGGTCACCTGCGCGTCGGTAATCGTGTAGCTTCTCTGGTCCCACGGAGGGTCCGCGGCTTTGAACTGGTTGTAGTAAGAGCTGGTCATGTACCCACTCACCGCGCTGAAGCCGCCTGTCTTGTAGAGGGGCAGTATGCGGTCCATCACGGCCGTGGCCTCGGCGACGGGGTCGGCCTTCGTGGTCGCGCTGGACTTCGTCTTCGTCGTGCTCTGCTTTGTCGACGAGCCGCCGCTGGTCGCGACGATGGAGACGACGACGATCGCGGTGATGATGACGAGGGTGACGCAGATTATCGTTACTATCCCGGCCGTCGAGGCGAAGAAACCACCAGGCTTCTTTGGCGGGACGGGCGGGGCGCCGGTGAAGGCCGGCCCCGGGGGCGGCGCCTGGCCGAGCGGATTGCCGCAGCTTACGCAGAACTTGATGTCCGGCGGCGCCTCGGCGCCACAATTCGGGCAGTGCATCTCGACCCCTTTTCTTCCAGGTATAACTGAGAGTCTAGCATGGCAGGAGCGCCATCGGGACCTCGTTTGAGATGGACGAACCGGGCGGACGGACCTACGGCCTGAAGCGCCGACCGGACTTCAGCAGCGGAGTCGGGTAGAACGTCCCGCGCCAGTTGATCCCGCCGCGAACCTTTCCAAGCACCCCCGCCCTGACGGACAGCACGGCGATCGCGAGCGAGCCGAGGGGTGCGACGGCCGCGTGAGACAACGGCCTCTCGAACCACTTGTTGAAGATCATAGAAACCGCAAGCTGGGCGCCGATGAGAGCAAGGCCGACCCTTCGTGACCACCGGTCCCGGTGCTGCAGAGCCAGCGCCAGCGGTGCAAGTTCCAGCACGACCAGCCCCACGCCGATCGCGACACACCGCGCCAGGCTGCACCCGCCGAGCGCGGTGAACATGGCCCGCTCGGACCCGATCAGCGCATCCCGGATCGTCGGGTAGAAGCACACCCCTACCCAGCCGTTTCCCTTCGCAAGCCGCTGCCTCGCCCCCGAGGCCTTGAGCATCTGGCCCATCGTCACGTCGTCGGCGACCTCGAGCCTGAGCCACTCGAGCCCCTGAGTGGCCTCGAGTGCCGCACGCCGCACCATGTTGAACGAGCCGGACCCGGCCGCCGCGCTCGACTTCGGGTCTGAGATCTCCCAGACCCGCCCGAAGACGCACAGGATGCGGCTGAAGTCAGAGACGACCGCGTCGATGAGTGCCCCGGCGGGCAGGAACTCGGGAAGGACCGCGAGGTGGTCTAGGTCGCGCTCGTCAGCGTAGGAGACCGCGCGCGCGATGGTTCCAGGCCGGACCCGGACGTCCGCGTCGCTGAACACCAGCCACTCGCCGCCGGCGGCCCGCGCTCCTACGTCCATCGCGTGGACCTTGCCCAACCACCCGTCGGGAAGCTCCTCGACGTGGATCGCGGTAACAAGGGCGTCGCCCGCCGCCAGCTTGTCAACGATCGCCCCGGTCCGGTCGGTCGACCGGTCGTCGACGAGGACGAGCTCGAGCCCCGGGTAGTCGTCGTCGAGCCTCGAACGGACTGCGTTCTCGATGGTGTCCTCTTCGTTGCACGCGGTGATTATTACCGAGACACGCGGCCACTCATCTGGGGCGTCGTCAGGCACCATGTCGGCAATAACAGGGAGCTCGAAGAGCCTGCGGACGCCATAGAGCTGAGGCATCCAGTACGCGAAAGCGATCGCGGCGAAAGTTTTCAGAGCGCGGTTCGATGAAGTCAGGGCGTGCCGCCCCCATATATCTTCACCGACAGGTCGCACTGAGCTTTGAAAAGACCTGTGTTGACCTGTATCTGGTCACCGATCTCCAGGTTCCGGTCTGTGGAGCTGAAAGCCGGCCAGACCGTGCTGCCCCCTCCATTGGGATCGCCGGTCTTCGCGAACCTCGTCCAGTATCCCATCATGGCATTTGAGATCTCGGTGTCCTTCGGGCCGTATCCCTGGCTCGCAGGCAGGTTCCCGAAGACGTACTGTATTTCGGCGCTGTGGCAAGAACCGAGCAAGGCCCCCGCCTGAGTGGGCGGGACGCGGGTGAACTGATAGAGGAATGCTTTTGACTTGGTCTTCGTCGTCGTCGACTGGCAGACATACCTGGCACAGGATGCAAAGTCCATCTGCGTCAGGAGGCTCGAGACGGTCGCACCTACTTGCGCGTCGGTCGTCACGGGGAACATCGAGACCACTTCATCAGCGTTCGCGTCCCCGACAGCCCCTTTGATGATCGACGGGTACTGCGCGGTCGTTATGTTGTTCTTCTGTACGATCGCGCCGAACAGGGTCCCGTCATCCTTGTTCGAGCCGATGAGGACAGGGACGTCCTGCTGCTTTCCCGCGTTGAACAGCTTCTCTGGTACATCCGGGACGACCCAGCCATCCACGTTGACTGCTGCCTGTATCCCTGTCGGAGGGTCAGATTGCAGCACGTTATAGCCTGCTGCCTTGAGCACCTCGTCGGACGACTTAGCCCGCATTGCAGCTATCTGGTCACTTGCCTTGTCGCAGCCGAGGTTGACGGCCATCTGCTCACCTGTTTTATAAGCTTCTTCGAGCGTGGGGTTCATCGGG
>Ga0182017_10003581_pt1 | contig 11565 bp, 7 predicted proteins | sample 712E3DmetaG_FD_120492 | JGI IMG/M metagenome (GOLD analysis project Ga0182017, IMG submission 120492) | Permafrost microbial communities from Stordalen Mire, Sweden - 712E3D metaG | ecosystem: Environmental > Terrestrial > Soil > Wetlands > Permafrost | place: Sweden: Stordalen | collected... | reverse complement strand
GGTTGTCGAACCTCTGGCGCGCCCGGCCCATAGTTTGGAGTACTTGGTGTGTAGCTCGGCCCGCCCGCCTGATTTGGAGTCTGATTTGGAATCGGATTTGGAGCTTGATTTTGAACCTGGTTCGCGTTCCCGGTGTTGTCCGAGTCCGGCGCCCCCTCCTCGATCGGAGCCTGCGCTGGCTGCGTTGTTTGAGCGTTCGCGTTCTCGCCGCCCAGCGTCATCTCGTCGACCACCTTCTGCACGCCCTTGGTCTTCGACACGATCGTCTCGGCCTCAACTCGCAGCGCCTCGCTCTCCACCGAACCGCTCAGCGTCACCACCCCGTACACCGTCGTGGTCGTCATCGGCTGGTTGGCCAGATCGGGCGCTCCCGCCAGCGCCTTCAGAACATTCGCCTCCACCTGTGCGTCCGGCATCGTCTTGGCCACCGCCGGGGCCGCCGTTGCCGGTGCCTGGTCCGCCGCCTGCGCCGGTGCCGGAGCCTGGTTCTGGTCCGAGTTCTGTGCCGTGTTCTGCTCCGTGTTCTGGTCCGTGCTCTGGGCCTGCGCAACCGCGCTCCAACCCAGCAGCGCCGCCAGCAACACCGGCGCAGCGCACTGTATCAACCGAACGGAGCTTCCCCGGTTCAACCCACAATCCAAACCCCGATCCAACCCACGATCCATGCGACGGTTCATGCGTTCCTCCATATCTCCGCAGACCGGGCAGTTTCGCACGCGGCCTGCACTCTTGCAGACTCAAAATTCAGAAAAAAGTTACGTCTGCGCCACCGATTAATGGTTCGCCGTTCGCAACATTCCCTGCGCTCTTGGACTGCCCCTCGCAATCTTCCTGCGCCTGCACAGTTGGATGCCAACCTGCCGTTCGCGTGCCACGCACTTGGTTTGACCTGCCCCTCTCTACGGCAGTATACTTACGCTGCGGGGTGGAGCAGTCCGGTAGCTCGTTGGGCTCATAACCCAAAGGTCGGAGGTTCAAATCCTTCCCCCGCAACCAATATCTTCCAGAAAACATGCACTTTACACCGGGGCCGATTTTTGAGGCCCCGTTTCATTTGGCCAAATGTCCGTGTACTGTCCGTGTTTCCGATTGTATGGTCAATTCTTTCTCCCTGCCTTTCGCATGACAACCGGGCGCTCCTGCTGCTGTGCACTGTCCCTCGGGTAGCTTTGCGTGCGTTGCATGGCGTCCCGCAGGTCCGCTTCGTTCACGATGTTGTAGCGGTCGAATATCGAGCGGGTCTTGTGGCCGCTGATGCTCATGGCAACCTGTGCCAGCACCCTGAAGAACGGCTCTAACTGCGCGGGATTGAAATGCTTCCCGAACTCGGCGGCACTTTCGTGCTCTCCACGGGTTCAACCAACAGCTCGGCTAGAGATCGCTCCGTCTCATAGGCGATACAGCGCCCATACCGTCCGTGTTCACTCCCCACCCGGTGCCAACTCACAAAAGAAGAGTCCCTGCTCACATTTGACATCTCAATCTCAGGATCTGTGTTTTTGATTTTCCTATAGATGAACTACCAGCTGTAAGGACCGCAGTGCCGCGTTGTCTCTGCCGTTCCTGGGTGTTCGTCTCTGCCCTTCCTGGGTCCCGGATCGCCGGGATCCAGGAAGGGCCAGCCCGCATGATTCGCAACCGAAAACAGACCCTGGATCCGTGACCTTGGGTAGCCGAGCGACGCGGCTCAGGGCAACCTGTGCCCTTGAGCAGGACGAGAGACTCTCTCTTGGCCGGTTGGAGGGTTCTTGTCACTGGGTCATGCCTGCCATGCCGCGGTAGATGCTGAGCACGGCGGGGCCGAGCAGAACCAGGAAGATGCTGGGGAAGATGAACAGCACCAACGGAAAGATGATCTTGATGGTGGTCTTTGCGGCCATCTCTTCGGCCAACTGGCGTCGTTTAAGGCGGATGTTGTCGGCGAAGCCGCTCAGGGCGCGGGCGATGGGCGTGCCGAAGCGCTCGGTCTGCACCAGCATGCTGGCGAAGGCATCGATGTCGGGCAGTTCGCTGCGCGCGGCCATGTCGGTCCAGGCCTGGATGCGTGGTTTTCCGGCGCGCTGCTCGCGGTTGATCTGCAGCAGCTCTTCGGTGATCTGGGGATGGCTGATGCCCAGTTCCTGGCCGACGCGCAGCAGCGCCTGGTCGATGCCCAGGCCGGCGTCGACGCAGATCACCAGCAGGTCGATGGCGTCGGGAATGCTCTTGCGGATCTTTTCGCGGCGGCGCTTCACCATGCGGGTGAGAACCATGTTCGGCGCGATGTAGGCGACGGCGGGAAGCGCAATCATCCAGAACGAGCGGCTGTACGGGATGAAAGAGCCCGCAATCAGCGCAAGCAGCGGACAGAAGATGCGCGAAGTGGTGTAGAGATCGGCGGGCAGCGTGCCCTTGTATCCGGCGTTGGCCATGCGCTCGGGCATGTCGGCGTCCGCGGTCAGGCCGAGGCGCGCACGCATCCACTGGACCATCGCCATGAATCGGCGGCCGGCGTTGCTGCCCATCGGAACGCTTCGCCGAGAGTGTCTGTCGCTGTATGTGACCTCACGGATGCGCTGCAGGGCTGCGCGCGGGGTGCGGGTGACGAAGAAAAAGACAGCGAGGGCAAGGGCGAAAAAAATGGATGCGCCGAAGGTGAGGTCGAAGAGAGCAGTCATAGTGGACAGTCAAACCTGGATATTGACGATCTTGCGAATGACGAGACCGCCCAGAAAAATCAGGGCCCCGCCGGTATAGAGCAGCTTCTGCCCGGTGGGATCGTGGAAGAGGACCGACGAGTAGCCGGGGCTGACGATGTTGAGCAGCACCAGCATGATGACCGGCAAAAGGCCGAGAATCCAGCCGGTCAGACGCCCCTGCGCGGTGCGGACGCGGACTTCGCCTTCGATGCGCACGCGATCGCGGATGACGTGCGCCGTGCGGTCGAGGATCTCCGTAATATCGCCTCCCGTCTCCTTCTGCACCAGAATCGCGGTGATGAGGAATTGCAGGTCTCGCGATGGGACGCGGCTACCCATCTGCAACAGGGCGTCGCGAAAGTGCACACCCAGCCGCTGCTGTTTGAAGACCTGTACGAACTCGGAGGAGAGCGGCTCGGGCGATTGCTCGGCGATCATCTCAATGGAGGAGTTCATCGAGTGGCCGGCGCGCAGCGAGCGCGCCATCAGATCGATGGCGTCGGGCAGAGCGGTGTTGAACGCCTTGAGACGCCGGTTGCGTTTGCGCCGCAGCAGGGCGTAGGGGATGACGGCTCCCGCGACGGTCGCGGCGGCGGCAAGCAGAAACATGTGCGTAAAAAGGTAGCCGAGCAAACCGCAGCCCAGTGCGGCGCCCGCGCAGGCCAGAACGATACCGCCTACGCTCATGCTGCTGTCGGCGTGAATAAGCAGCACCTGGAGCTTCTTCGCGAATCGGTAGCGCTGCAGGAAAACGCCAAGGCGGATAGCGTAATTCCGTTCCTCGTCTGCCCCCATATCTACCCCATTCGTGCCGGTCTTCTGGGCCTGGATGGAACGCCCGATGGTCGCCAGGCGCACTTGGACGGATTTGCTCGATGCCGTTGTGCGCGTGCCCAGCATGAGTATGCTGTAGCTGAGCACCAGCGCAAGCAGAAACGTGATTGTCAGCAGGCTCATCGTGGGCTCTCCCTCGCTCGATCTGCTCTAAACCTCTACCGAATGGTCGAGCAGGTTGAGGCCGAGCGGAATTCCCGCGGCCTTCAGCCGTTCGCCGAACTTGGGCACAATGCCGGTGGAGTGGAAGCGCCCTTTGACATTTCCGCTGGGCCCAAGTCCCAGCTTCTCGAAGAGGTAGATGTCCTGCAGGCTGATGATGTCTCCACTCGTTCCCGTGATCTCGCTGATGTGGGTGATGCGGCGGCCATCCGCGCAGACGCTGAAGATGGCCTGAGTGGAATGCTCCGAGGAGTTTGTTTTGCCGATCATGGGTGGTCCGTTCGCACCTGGGACGCAGGCTGGTTAGGCTTCGATTGCACTTGTGGTTTCGATTGCGACTGCACTTGTGGTTTCGATTGCGACTGCACTTGTGGTTTCGATTGCGGTTGCGCTGGAGACTGCGATTGAGGCGCCGGCGCCCAGACGCCGGCTTTGGGCAGGTTGTGTGCTCGTCCGTCGAAGGCATTGGAGTCCAGGTTGGGCGTCGCCAGCTTCGGCTGGATCGGCTCCGCCTGCGGCGTCGTCAGAGGATCTACCACCGTCGCGGTGACGATGATGACCAGCTCCACCACCGAGTGGTTGAAGTTCTTGGAGTGGAAGAGCTGGCCCAGGATGGGAACGCTCGCGATGCCCGGGACCTTGCTCATGATCTCCGTGGTGCGATGATCCAGCAGGCCGGAGACGATGAAGCTCTGGCCGTTCTGGATCTCCACCTCGGTCTCGGTTTGCCGCGTGGCGAGCGCTGGAATGGTAAAGCCGGAGATGGTGACCGCGTTGCTGTAGTCCAGCGTGCTGACCTCGGGCGCGAGTTTGATGCGGATGGATCCGTCGGGATTGACCGTCGGCGTGAAGTCGACCTTTACCCCGTAGGGACGGAACTGGATGGAGATCGCCGTGGCGTTCCCGGTCCCGCCCTCAACCACGGGAAAGGGAAACTCACCGCCGGAGAGGAAGCGCGCGGGCAGACCGCTCAGCGTGGTCAGCGTGGGCTCGGCCAGTACCTGAAGAATCTGCTTCTGTTCGAGGTCCTGCACCGTGAGCCCGACGTTCAGTTTGGAGTTGTAAAGAAAGATGTTCAGCGGATCGCTGACGGTGAGCGAGGAACCGCTGCCGGTGGCAGTGCTGCTGAACTGCTGGGTCGTGGCTCCGACGGCGGTGCGGCCTCCAGCAAAGATGTTAATGCCGAACTGATTGAGGCGGGTGCGATCGACCTCCACAATGCGCAGCTTCAGTTGCACCTGCTTGCCATGCACGGGTACCACAACCAGAGAGTTGACAACGTCCTTCGCATACAACGAAGCCATCTTGAGTGCAGCATTGCTGGCAGCGTCGCTGGCAACCGATCCGGTAAGAAAAATCTTGCCTTCGCCTGTCTCGACGTGAATGGATGAGCCCGGAAATGCCGCATCGAACGAACCGCGCAGTGCATCTGGATCCAGGTCCGCGGAGACTGTGTACAAGCGGTGGCTGCCTGCCTCGTCCCACAACACCATGCTGCTGACGCCAGCGGTCTTCGCCGTAAGAACGATCTCGGCAGTACCGGAGCAATAGCTCGCCAGCACGACCGGGTTGCCAATGTATACGCGGCGCAATGGCACGGCCGAGGTAAGCACCGCCGAGCGGCCCACGGTCAGATGAATCACGTCGTTGGCGGTCGCGGAGTGAATGGTAGGCGGCACAAATGCGGCATTCTGTGTCTGGACAAATGGCTTGACCGGAAGAGCGCGGCTCTGCGCGGCGGCCCCATCGATTGCACCCACGCCCAGCAGCACAAAGAACGCAAGCGCGACGACGCGGCCCAGGCTGGTTCGCGCAGGATAGCCTGGGTTCGGCTTGACTGATCCCGGCTTGGACGGTTGTGAGGTGCGCAGGTTCATGGTCTGGCTCCTCCATCCGGCGTTGCCGCGGATCGCGCGTCGCTGAACTCGTTAAGTATGGTTTCGATCCCCTGGTGTTTCGGGGCTGCCGGTATTGCCGCGGCAGCCGGGGGGGGGACGGTGCGCGCCATCGCGGGCAGCGGACCGGAGAGTTGCGACAGCAGCATCGGAATGCCTCTGCTTCGGCTGCTGTCCGCTCCGTTGCGCAGCACAAAGTGGATCGCGCCCTGGGTGCTTGCCAGAACGGCGCGCTCTGCCTGCACCGGAGTCAGCAACAGCGTCACCACCGTAACGTCCGCTGTCTTGCCCGTGGGGTCGGGTTCCAGTTGGTTTCCGGCGGCCAGGACAACGGCGTTCTGTAGAACGGTCGCCGTAATAGGCTCGGGCGTGAGGTCCGAGTGGTAGGTCACCAGTACGTCGAGATGCGAGCCGGGAACCAGAAATCCGGCCACCCCGACCACCTCGTCGGAGCGCAACGCGATGGCGCGCATGCCGTCCGGGATCTTGCTCGCAAGCCCCGTGCCGGATCCTGCGGCAGATAGGTCGCGGTCCAGGATGGGCTGGCCTTTGGCCAGCGGAAAGAGGACCTCGCGGCCAATCACTTCGGCGGGCTGCGAAAACGCGCCGTCCAGGGGATCGCTGCTCGGCCATGCGACAAGCTCGATGTCGTTGGACTTCAGAATTTCGCCCGCATGCAGCGCGCGCGACGGCGTCGCGTACCTGGCGTCCGGCTGTTTCTTCACTGTCGGCGGCACGGTCAATTTTCTGGAGACAAGCCAGGTACACAGGACGGAGACAACGAGAGCCAGAACAAGGGAGATGAGGATGCGCTTTGAGTTCATGGGTGTGCCCGACCAGGATTGGCGCCAGCCTACCTGGCGTATTTGATTGTATTGATTACACTTATGCGCAATAATCCGCGCTAGATTCAAGCCTACGTTGGCTCCCAGGCCAAGTCAATGGGTCGTCCATGGGTCGTCCATGCAACTTAAGTGCCATTACTTGGATCGGCGCAAGCCATAAGTTGTGCCTCGTCAAAACTCCATCCGGACATCCGTGGGGATGAAATCGACTGTAGTCGATTTTGTAGCTGTCAAAGCACCCAAAAGCCACAAAGATCAACAGGGTTCAGGCCATACACAACAAACAGTTCAATCAAAAGCACTTAGATTCACTCGATTTCAACAAAGTTCCACAAATGATTGAATCTGTTTTGGGAGCAGTGGGTCGGGGTTCGAACCTCTCCGCCAGACCACTTCTCAGAAAGAGCCCACTCGGAGGTCAAAATGGAGACTACTCCTCATTAAAGGCCCCCCCGTGCGCCTTCTCCGAAAGGACTACAGTTGGTTGCTTCGATGTTTGACAAGCACCCATGGCAGGTTGGCAGAATACCAGTTAGCACGTTCCTGTCCGTGTACTGTCCGCGAATAGCGGCCAAAGTGATCCTAAGCGAGCCAACATCGCGGGCAAGATTGTCAATGTTTTGTTGGGATTGACCGGCCGTCGTAGTTCTGTGTTGTTGTCGAATTTCCCCTCATAACCCAAAGGTCGGAGGTTCAAATCCTTCCCCCGCAACCATTTACAGTTCTCGGTCCGGCGCGTTCCGAACCTGCCGGTCTCAGACCCCGCAAAACCCCGCCTCCGCATGGGGTTTTACCTTTGTGTGTCGGATTTGTGCGCTGCATCGCCCCGCGCCTCGCGTAATCCGCAGCCGCGCTGCTTCGCATCGTCAAGCGGCAGCGTCCCATCGGCCCCAACGCAACAGAATGGCATTACGGCACCAGCAGGATTGGCGCCTGCCAGAATGCTCCCTTCACTCCCGTCGGATCCAATACACTCACCTGGCAGTCGTACTTGCCCGGCGGAAACTGGCTCAGATCGACCGTGAAATTGAGCGGAGCGATCTGCAGGTTCTTGTTCGGACTCGGAGACACCTCCACGGGCTGCGTCTCGTACACCTTCGTCTGCCCCTGGTAGAAGCTCACAAAGCCCATCAGCGGCTGAGCGGTCGCCGCCGCCTGCTCGTATGCCTGTAGAAACACATACAGACTGCGCCCCTTGCTGAACACCCGCGTCACGCTGGGGACCAGTTGCTGGCCGTTCTGCACCAGCGGGTCCGCGGCCACCTGCTTGGCTTGCTCCTTCCCATTGGCAACGTTATAGATTGCGTTTGCATACGGCTGCCGCTGGCCCGACAGCACAACCGAGCTGATCGCCACCCGCTTCGTCTCCTTGTTCAGATTCGGAATCACGAAGCTGGTCTGGAACGTCCCAATCCGCCCCGTCTCGTCGTCCCGCGCCAGCACCTTGATGGTGTACTTGCCCGGCAATAGCGTGTATCCGGACGAGAACACAATCGGTCGCTTGGCCCATTCCGTAGCCGTGGCGTCGGTCAGCTTTGTATCGAAGTGGTCGCGGATATTGCTCACCGTCGTCCCGCCGTAATCGTCCTTGATCTCTCCCACCAGGTCGAGATGCGTATGGTCGGCGCCCCCTCTCTTCGCCAGGGCAAGCTCGCGTCCGGGGATCTTCATCATCACCGGAACGAAGTACTCCGCCTTGTTCAACTGAAAATAATTGATCTCAACCGCAATCGTGAGGTCCGTCCACGGATCGCCCTGCATCAGCGCGTCCTCCAACTGCCGCTCTTTGTCCGCGGTCGTAAATTTGCCCCACTCCTTCTCCCCGAAATATCCGTGGCGGAAGTCCAGATCGGCGGCCTGCTGCGGCGGGACGAGCGAAACCACAACCTTGCGGAACTTCCCGTTCACCGCGGTATTGCTCGTGTAGTAGCCCAGGATGTAGTAATCGGAGTCCGCGTGTTGCGCATTCACAATCCCCCGGTCCAGGTCGTTATTGTCCAGCAGGGCCTTCCCTCCTGTATCGCCGGCCAGCGCAAACAGCGTGTCCTGCGACCGCGCGAATCGGCTCGACACCGCCATCGCCGCTCCCCCGGTATACATCGACGAGCCGCCCTGAGAGCCTTGCGTCGCATCGCCCAGCGGCCCCGACGCCACCAGCCCGCGTGCGTCGATCGGCCAGAACGACACGCCTGCCCGGATCGCCGCCTGCTCGGTGGCCACCAGTTGCGCCTGGTTGTCCAGCCCATTCAGGTTCAGGCCACTGGCAAAGTAGATCAGCGACTTCTTCTCATTCAGCCGCCCCAGGGCCTCGGCGGCCGTCTGCAACGCGGCCAGTTGGCGGTCCGTGGTAAAGATGTTGAACTCGCTGTCGTCCTGCCCGAAGGCCGCGCCGCTATCGGCGGAGCTGTCATCGTTCGCCGCCTCCGCGCCCTCCTGTCCTTCTCCCACCACCATCGTCTCCAGAATGCTCAGCAAATGGCTGCGGTCGGCGGTGAAGTCCTGCAGTATATCGACGGAGCTTCCGTTATATCGCAAAATAGCCACCAGGTCCGCCGATGTCATCTGCGTCCGAATGAACTTCTCTGCCGCGCTCAGCGCGCGGAACTGGTCCGACTGCGGCATCGTCGTCATATCGAAGTACAGCGCCAGCAGACGGTGGTCCTTGTAACGAATCTCCCCCGCCGACTCCGGCGCAATCTGCGTCCGCGCCAGCCGGTTGTAGATCTTGATGTTTTCTTCGCCGGCAGGAGTCGCTGCCAGCGGCGTGGCATTCTCCGTCAACATCTGGTGGTCGCAGAAGCTGATCTTCTGCGCCACGCCGTCTTCGGTGATCGTGAAGTCCTTCGCCGTCAACCCCTCGATGGGGTTCCCCTTCTTGTCCTTCACCCCCACGGTCTCGATGATCAGCCGCGACGTCACCTTGATCGTCTGTGCCTGGTCCGCGCTGCCAACCGGCTTGTTCTGCCCCGTCAACTGCGCGCCGGCAGGCAAACTCCCAGTGCCCGCGGCCACAAACACAACGCACGCGGCCAGGGCAGATCGCATCAGCATCGAAAAAGTCATTCGCATTTTTCAGTACCTCAGTCGCATCGTAATCTGCATGGTCCGCATCCCATTGGTCCCGGCCGGCGCGCCAAACTGCGGGCTGCCGACCGTCGTGTTCCAGCCGGAATACACAACGTGGTTGAGGACATTCGTGGCATCGAGCTGGGCAGATAAATTTAACCGCTTGCTCAGCCGGAACGTCCGTTGCATCGTCGCATTCAGGCTGAGCTGGTTCGGCCCGGTGATCGAATCTCGCCGTGCATTGCCCCACTGGCCCGCCGCTGGTGCCGCAAACGCCGTGGGATTCAGGAACACTCCCGGCGAATTCAGATGGACCGGCCCGCCCACATAGTTTGCGCGAATGGTCCCAAGATTGGCAGCCCCCGCCACCATTGCGCCGCCAACGATCGGCGTCTCCGGCAGGCCACTCGCGTATTTGATCGTCGTGCTCACCGTCCACTCTTTGTAGGCCAGCCCCTTCCATCCGCTCATCAGCGTCTTTCCGCCCAGCCCCATGCCTGTCGTGTACTGTGCGTTCGCGCTCAGCACATGGCGCTGGTCGCTGGCCGACAACCCCCGCTGCCCGCTCAGGTCTTTCCAGTTCTGCGCCACGCCGCCCCCTGCGCCAACACCTCCCTGCCCGCCCAGCGAGTAAACGTCATCCAGCGACTTTGAAAAGACGTACGTCGCACCCGCCTGCAGCCCGCTGCGCAACCGCCGCCGCAACTCGATGCTTCCCGCCTCGCGCGTCGAGTTTCCATTGGACGTGCGATACAGATAGCCCGAAGGATACGCAGCGTACGGGTCCGTTCCCCCGGCCGGAGCGGTGTTCGGCAGAAACTCCTGCACGCCCCGCGTCCCCTTGTTGCCCAGATAGCTTGCCACCATCTGTAGCGAACCCGGCAGGTCGCGCTGCACAGACATACTCCAGATCTGCACATAGCCCACGCGCAGGTTTGGGTCCACGGCAAACGTGTCCGGCGTGGTGGTGGTGGGAGAACACGTTTGTACCGTGAATGGGCTCGCCATGCTGAGTTGGCAGGTAGGACTGCTTGAGATACTCAGGCTCGTCGAAAGCGGCGTCTGCGAGGTACCGTGCTGCTGCGCCATGGCCATCGCGGCCGACTGATACACCGACGTGTCGTGGCTGATCTGATAGCCCGCGCGCACCAGCAACGACGACCCCGAGATCGGCCGCCACGCGATCCCCACATTCGGCGCAACTCCGCTCTTGTCCGGGCGGACCAGCGACGTCGGATAGCTCTGTCCGGTCAGCGCGCCAACCGGACTGCTCCCCAGCACCGGCTGCTCCGCGGTAAATCCCGGCCCAACGTCCAGGTTCACCAGCCGTCCCTTCAACTCCGTAACCGGCGCCCCATACTCCCAGCGAATCCCCCAGTTCACGCTGAACTCCGAGTTCACACGGAAGTCGTCGCGCGCATACAGATCGTAGACCGATTGGCGAAGGTACTTGTCCGCATTGCCATACGCAATTCGGCTGGTGTCGGGAATCCCCAGCAGAAAGTCCGCAAAGTCCGATCCGCCCGTGGCAACCCCGTTGGCCGTGCCCTGCGTTGCCGTTCCGGTAAAACCAAGCGTCCCTTCCGGGTTCGCCTGCGACCGAATGTTGGACTCCTGCCTGCGAAAGTCCCCGCCCATCTTGATGTCGTGGCGCTGGTGGTACCACTCCACGTTGTAACTCAGCGAGTTTGTCTCCGGGCGGTTATAGGAGCTTGTCGCGTCGGACAGGCCCGCAATCCCGCTGGCGAATTCCAGCCCCGGTGGCCCCCAGTTCGCCGGAGTCGCGTTCGCTCCGTTCGCAATCTGGGCATCGCCCTCCACGTTCTCCCGGTTCGCAAAGTAGGGAGTCACCTGCGTCCGCGACCGGCTGAACGAATAGGTTGCAGTCATCCACACCCGCTGCGTGAAGCGGTGATACCAACTGGCATTCACGCTGAGATTCAGCAGGCCGGTCGAATCCTCAAAGCCGAACAGGTTTGTGTTGCTCGACCGCGAGCTCTGGAACGTGAACCCTCCATACAAGTAGTTCTTGTTCCCGATCATCTTGCTCATCATGGCCTGGACCGCATCCTGATGGCTGTCGCT
>Ga0182017_10003578_pt1 | contig 11570 bp, 6 predicted proteins | sample 712E3DmetaG_FD_120492 | JGI IMG/M metagenome (GOLD analysis project Ga0182017, IMG submission 120492) | Permafrost microbial communities from Stordalen Mire, Sweden - 712E3D metaG | ecosystem: Environmental > Terrestrial > Soil > Wetlands > Permafrost | place: Sweden: Stordalen | collected... | reverse complement strand
TGAGGCGTGAGGCGTGAGGCGTGAGGGGAAGTGAAGAATTATTACACAGAGTTCCACAGAGAAATAATGCTGATAATTAATAAGTACTGTCCGGTTAATAATGATAATTAAAATTATATGAACATTCTGGAAGAACTTAAACAGAACAAAATTCTACTCTGCGACGGAGCATGGGGAACCTTTCTTCAGGCTAAAGGAATGACTCCGGGAGAATGTCCTGAACTATGGAATATCACTCATAGAAACGAAGTGCTCAGTATTGCAGAATCTTATTTGCAGGCAGGTTCGGACATTATCGAAACGAACAGCTTTGGAGGAAGCATCTTCAAGCTTTCACAATATGGCCTCGGGGACCGGGTCACTGAAATAAACAAGGCAGCTGCATCTATATCCCGGGAAGCTGCCGGTAAAGATAAACATGTAGCAGGCTCTATCGGGCCAACGGGGAAAATGCTGCTGATGGGCGACGTTACTGAAAATGAACTTTACGATGCTTTCTGTGAACAGGCAGTTGCTCTTGAAAAAGGCGGATCAGATATTATAATTATTGAGACAATGTCAGCATTAGATGAGGCTTCTCTGGCAGTAAGAGCCGCCAGAGAGAACACAAAATGCACCGTGGCCATTACAATGACATTCACCAAAACCCCTAAAGGTGAATATCGAACAATGATGGGGGTTTCCCCTGCTGAAATGGTAATTTCAATGAAAAATGCCGGAGCTCATATTATCGGATCAAACTGCGGAAACGGTATTGAAGATATGACAGGTATTGTAAAGGTAATCAGGGCAACAGATAATAAGATACCGGTTTTGATCCAGGCAAATGCAGGTATCCCTGAACTCATTGACGGGAAAACTGTCTTTAGGGAATCTCCTGAAATGATGGCATCATTTGTTCCTGAGCTGATAAAAGCCGGAGCAAATATAATAGGTGGCTGCTGCGGGACAACGCCGGAGCATATAAAAGCTATTGGAAAAGTTTTAGCTAGATAGAGATATTCGGGGAGGGGGAGACTGGGTGATTGGGAGAAAACATATCTACTCCTGGCTTTTTTGCCTTTGTGAAACCCTTTGTGCCCTTTGTGGTAAAACCAAAATCATTTAACCACAAAGGAACACAAAGTACAACACGAAGGGACATAAAGGAGAAAATTCAAAAATTGTCTCGTCATAGGCAACCCTTAACTGACTATCAGAATGCGGCTTTCACTATTCTGGCAATATTATCGGATCTTCCCAGGGTGTAGTAATGGATTCCAGGGACTCCCAGCTTTATTAATTCCCTGGATTGATTAGCAGTCCATTCAATTCCGATCTCTCTTGCTTCACTGTCAGTTTTGCATTTCTGCACAGCTGAAAAAAGATCATTCGGCAGATCAATATGAAATGTCTGTGGAAGTAACTTAATGTCATTAAGCGCTGAAATTGGTTTTATCCCAGGTATTACAGGTACAGTTATTCCTGTTTTTTTGCACTCTTCCCTGAACCGGCAGAACCTGTTATTATCAAAAAACATCTGGGTAACAATATAACTGGCGCCTGCATCAATCTTCCGTTTCAGGTTCTCCATATCTACCTGTCTGTTAGCCGATTCAAAATGTTTTTCAGGATAGCCTGCCACTCCTACACAAAAGTGGGTCGGGTCGGTATTCTCAAGATTATCTTCCAGATATTTACCATTATTCATGTCAACAATCTGCTGAACAAGTTCGAAAGTATGAGTATGACCATTCTTTTCAGGAATAAATGTCCGGCTTCCTTTTTGTGGGTCTCCTCTTAAAGCAAGAACGTCATCGATACCGAGGAATCTCATTTCAATAAGCACATTCTCAGTCTCTTCCTTAGTGAAACCACCACAAAGGATATGTGGAACAACCGGTATATTGTACTTGTATTTTACGGCAGCAGCAAGAGCAATTGTTCCGGGACGCAGACGCACAATTCTTTTCTCAAGAAGACCATCAGGCCGTTCTCTGAAGATAGTTTCGTTCCGATGAGAAGTGAAGTTTATATATGCAGGATCAAACTCAATAAGTCTGTCAATTGCTGCATAAGTTCGTTCTATGCTGTGTCCTTTCAGGGGAGGAAGGAGTTCAAATGTGAATAATGGTCCTTTTGCGGAATTAATTTTTTCTATTACGGTCATTTCAAAGTGATATCATAAATTTGGAGAGAGCCATCTTGCAGCTTCCTCTTGTAAAATATTTTTCCTTTTTGCATAGTCCTTTAATTGGTCTGTTCCTATTTTTCCCAGATTGAAATATGAAGATCCCGGATGTGAAAATATGTACCCACTGACTGAGGAAACAGGTACCATAGCATAACTTTCAGTAAGTATTACTCCTATTCTTTTCTGAGCTTCAAGCAATTCGAAAAGAGTTTGTTTCTCTGTATGATCCGGACAAGCCGGGTAGCCGGGAGCCGGTCTGATCCCCCTATATTTTGACTTAAATAATTCATCTGCTGAAAAATTCTCATCAGGAGCATAACCCCAGTATTCCTTACGGATCTTTTCATGAATCAGTTCTGCTGCTGCTTCAGCAATTCTATCCCCAAGTATCCTGATCATAATAATTGAATAGTCGTCTCCTTTGTACCTTTTAAGAGCTTCTTCGTGAATTTCTGCCGTGACAACAAATGCCCCGATATAATCTTTTATCCCTGACAATTCCGGCGCAATAAAATCTGAAAGACAAAGATTAGGGATCCTGGTTTCTTTTGGTTCCTGGTTCCTCAGAAATCTGAAGACAACCTTTTCCTTCTCTGTTTCAGAACTGTTATAAACCCTGATATCATCGCCAGAAGAAGCGGCAGGAAACAGGCCTAATATCCCTTTCGCATTGATAATTTTGTAATCAATGATATCCTGAAGGTATTTTTGTGCATCATCAAACAGTTTTCTTGCCTCCTCTCCTTTCACCGGATCGTCGAAAATTGCTGGGTATTTTCCGGATACTTTCCATGCAAAAAAGAAAAAAGTCCAGTCAATATATCTGTAAAGTTCCTTCAGGTCAAATTCTTCAATAACGTGAAGACCCGGTTTGGCCGGAATGAATGGCTTGTACTTATTCCAATCTGTCACAAATCTGTTTTCTCTTGCTTTTTCAACAGGAAGCAGAATTCTTGCCTTCTGAGCAGCCTGATGTTCTGCTCTGAGCTTTTCATATTTCGCAGCCACACCTGAAGCAAACCTCCCTGAAGCCTCCTTTTCCAGAAGACCGGAAAGGACTCCTGCCGTCTTTGAAGCATCTTTAACATAAACAACAGGTTGTGAATAGGCAGGAGCTATTTTTACAGCCGTATGTATTTCAGAAGTTGTAGCTCCTCCGATAAGCAAGGGGATTTTCAGCTTCCGTCTTTCCATTTCAGAAGCCACATGGGCCATTTCTTCAAGCGATGGGGTTATTAAACCGCTGAGGCCAATGCAATCTACATTTTCCTTTATAGCAGTATCAATAATTCTATCAGCAGGAACCATGACTCCCAAATCCATAATCTCATAGTTATTACATGAAAGGACAACTCCTACAATATTCTTCCCAATATCGTGGACATCGCCTTTAACCGTAGCCATTAAAATCTTACCGGCACTTCTTTTTTCAGAACCTTCGCTCTCTTTTTCAATATATGGGGCAAGTTTAGCAACTGCTTTCTTCATCACCCTGGCACTTTTTACCACCTGCGGAAGAAACATTTTACCTGATCCGAAAAGATCTCCAACCTCGTTCATCCCATCCATTAACGGTCCCTCAATAATTCCAATGGATCTTGGATAAAACTGTCTTGCCTCCTCAACATCCAGTTCAATAAACTCATCAAGTCCCCTGATAAGGGAGTGTTTTATCCTTTCAGTAAGCGGAAGGTTTCTCCATTCGTTTATCTTTTCTTCCTTCCTGTCTCTATGTTTAAGGTTATCTGCAAATTTAACAAGTCTCTCTGTTGCATCTCTCCTTCGATTGAGAACCACATCCTCTGTAAGCTGAAGAAGATCGGGGGGTATTTCGCTGTAAACCTGCAACATGCCAGCATTTACAATCCCCATATCCTGACCTGCCCTGATGGAGTAATAAAGGAATACTGAATGCATTGCCTCTCGGATAGGATCTGTCCCTCTGAAAGAAAATGAAAGATTACTTATTCCCCCGCTTACTTTTGCATATGGCAGGTTTTGTTTTATCCATTCAGTTGCTTTTATGAAATTGACAGCATAGTTATTATGTTCTTCAATCCCGGTTGCAATAGCCAGAACATTTGGATCGAATATTATATCCTCAGGCGGGAACCCGGCTTTTTCAATCAGTATTTTGTAAGATCTTTCAGCCACAGATATTTTTCTTTCAAAAGTATCGGCCTGCCCGTTTTCATCGAACAACATAACAACAGCGGCAGCTCCATATTTTCTTATTAATTTAGCACGAGTAATAAATGCCTCTTCACCTTCCTTCAGGCTTATTGAGTTAACCACTGATTTACCCTGAATACATTTTAATGCAGACTCAATTACATTCCACCGGGATGAATCAATCATAAGGGGAAGTTTAGAAATATCGGGTTCAGACATTACAAGGCTGACAAACTTCACCATTGCTTTTTCAGAGTCGAGCATCGCCTCATCCATGCAGATGTCAATTACCTGAGCTCCACCTTCAACCTGTGTTCTCGCAACGGCCAGAGCTTCAGCATAATTCTCCTCCTTAATAAGCCTGGCAAATTTAATTGAACCTGAAACATTTGTTCGTTCACCGATATTTACAAAATTTGTTTCGGGGGTAATGACCAGAGCTTCCAGACCACTCAGTCTTGTATATCTTTTAGTTACAGGTCTGACTCTTGGCTGACATTTCTCCGCAGCTTCAGCGATCTCCTTAATATGTAATGGCGTTGTCCCGCAACATCCGCCAATAATATTGATCCATCCATCCTGCATAAATTCATTTACAATGGATCTCATATAAGATGCCGACTGATCGTATTCTCCGAACTGATTTGGCAGACCGGCATTTGGATGAACCGAAACATAGAAACCTGTTTTTGCCGATAGCTCTTCCACATAAGGTCTGAGTTGTTCAGCGCCAAGAGCACAGTTCAATCCTATACTTAAAAGTGGAAAATGTGAAACTGAGATCAGAAATGCCTCAAGGGTCTGACCGGTCAGTGTTCTTCCACTGGCATCGGTAATTGTACCAGATACCATAACAGGAAGTCGTCTGCCTTTTTCTTCAAAGACTGTATCAATTGCAAAAAGAGCTGCTTTGCAGTTCAAGACATCAAATACTGTCTCGATAAGGAGAATATCGACACCACCATCAATTAAGCCCCGTGCCTGTTCAGAATATGCCAGAACAAGGTCATCAAAAGTGACAGATCTTGCTCCGGGATCATTAACGTCTGAAGACATTGATGCTGTGCGATTTGTTGGTCCAAGAGTTCCGGCAACAAAATGATTATCAGTTTTATTCTTCATTTCAAACTCTGCAACAGCTGATTTTGCAAGAAGTGCAGCCTGAAAGTTCAATTCATAAACAAGGCTTTTCATGCCGTAGTCAGCCATGGATACCCTGTTTGAGTTAAAGGTATTTGTTGTAATTATATCAGCACCGGCTTCAAGATATTCAAGATGAATGGTTTTAATAATTCCAGGCTGAGTCAATACAAGAAGATCGTTATTACCCTTCAGTGACTGAGGATGATCCCTGAATCTCTCACCCCGAAAATCCTGTTCAGACAGTTTATGCTTCTGGATCATTGTACCCATAGCACCATCGAGGATAAGGATCCTTTTTTGTATTATATCTTCAAGCCTATCAGCCACTTTTTTGAATTATTGATTTAATTGTCTACCCCCCATCCCCCCAAATGGGGGGCTTTTGTTATGTGCTATTTATTTATCCCCCTAAATGGGGGGCTTTTATTTGGCTGGTGTAAAGTTAAAAAAAGGTACCAAATAAATTTGTTTTGCCTTTCTGCCACATATTGTCAACCACCCTGCCCTATATTGTCAACCCCCATCCCCCCAAATGGGGGGCTTTTGTTTCGTGGGTTTTATTTACCCCCCAGATTGGGGGAAAGGGGGGTCACGGGTTAATTCAATCCTCTTCTTCCCGTATTCACTATAAAAACATCCAAACCTGCTAGTTGTTCTCTGAGTGAATAAAGTCTTTCAAGATTTACAACTCCGATCACATATTTATATAATCTTCCGCTAAAGTATTCCGAGACCTCTTCAAATCCAAATAGATCTTTATCCGTTTCATTCTTGTACCTTAAATATATCTCCAGCTTGTAGTTACGTGTGTAATTTGAGACTGTCCCCTGCTGGTACTTTTTATATTCATACCTATAACCATAGGAGTTGGCAGAAATATCTGAAAGGACGGCGCTTCCGGTTGCATGACCCCCGGCACCCTTTCCGCAGAAAAACTGCTTATCAGCAAAAGCCGCTTCAGTGATTACTCCATTATATTCATTATCGACGTTATAGAGATATTTATCGGACGAAATAAACCGCGGAAGGACAAAACTGGTAATTGTATTTTCATTTGTCTTACCGACATAGGGTACGAGTTTGATCTTATAACCCTTTTCTTTAGCATACTGGATATCAAATTTTGATATTGAACTGATGCCATAATGAAAAACTTCTTCCGGTTCAAGAAAAAGACCGTAAGCATGACCAGTAATGATACATAACTTGAAGTTTGCATCCCATCCTTCAACGTCAAGAGTCGGGTCTGACTCAGCAAAGCCCTTTTCCTGTGCTTCTTTCAATGCTTCTGAATAAGGCATGCCATCGTTATGCATCTTTGTAAGAATATAATTTGTTGTGCCGTTAAGTATACCGCGTAATGAGTAAAGAAGCTCATTATCATAATATTCCTCCAGGTTCCGGATAATAGGAATACTTGCGCCGGCTGATGCTTCGTAAAGAAGAGATACCTTATACTTTGCCTGCATTTCAACAAGCTCTTTAAAATGTCTTGCAACCATCATTTTGTTGGCAGTCACAACGTTTTTCCCCAGTTTCATCGCGGTGGTAACAATGTTGAAAGCTTCGTCCGGGTCATCAATAAGTTCGACAACCAGGTTTATCGAAGTATCATTCAGGATATCATTCTTATCAAAGGTGAAATTTGACATTGGGATCCTTCTCTTTTTTGTGTGATCCTTGACGCATATTCTTACTATATCGGCTTTAAAACCTTTACTGCTGTTGAGAACGTCGTGAAGGCCCTGTCCAACGCAGCCATAGCCGAATAATCCTATTTTTAGTTTTTCTCTTGTCATTTTAATTTTATTGTCGGGAAGTTTCTTCCCAGAATTTTCTTATAACTGCCGAAACTTGTCCTGCCTCAATAAGGAAACCGTCATGTCCGAAAAAAGAGTCAATTTCAGAATAGTGACCCTTCTTAACATTTTCAGCAACAAATTTCTGTTCACTGACCGGAAAAAGGAGATCTGATCTGATTCCTATACAAAGAGTTGAAGCTTTCACTTTTTTCAAAGCTTTTAAGACGCCTCCCCTTCCCCTTCCTACATTGTGACTGTCTGAAAGCTGTGTTAGGCGGTAGTACGACCAGGGGTTGAACCGGCTTACCAGCTTATCACCCTGGTATGCCTGGTAGGATGAAGCCCTGAATGATCCGGTTTTTTCATCTGTTTCTTCAGCCTGGGTCTGGTTATAGGCATATGCAGTCCTGTAGCTTAAAAGGGCAATAGATCGGGCGGCTTTCAATCCCTTTTTCCCTCCACCTATATTATCTGCAAAAAACGATTCATCAGCCTCAATAGCAAGACGCTGAGATTCATTAAATGCAATCGCCCAGGGAGAAGTTCTGGCATTAGAAGCAATAAATATGAGTCTTTGAATCAGATCGGGATACATGATGCAATATTCAAGACCCTGATAGCCCCCGATTGAAGATCCGATAATCGTATGCAGGGATCTTATCCCCAGATGTACTCTAAGGATCTCATGAACCCTTACTATATCTCTTACTGTCACAACCGGGAAATCATTAAGCCAGGGCTTTGCGGATCGCGGATTTTCTGAAACAGGTCCGGTTGTACCATAGCAAGAGCTTAATATATTGGCACAGACAATAAAATATTTCTTTATATCAAATACCATTCCTTCTCCCACCATTCCCGGCCACCATGATTCTACATCGGAATTGGCAGTAAGTGCATGACAGACCCAGATTACATTGTCCCCTTTTTCATTGAGGTGCCCCCAGGTATTATAGGCTATTTCAAGCCCGGGTAATGCGGTTCCGGACTCAGTTATAAAAGGATGTTTATATTGCAGTATCTTCATGCCAGCGTCTGTATTATTGCCTGATCAAAATCTGCAATGATATCATCAATATGTTCAATACCTACTGATACTCTGAACATTCCGGGTTCTATTCCTGCAGCACGCTGATCTTCAGAAGAAAGCTGAGAATGAGTTGTTGCCGAGGGTTGAATAATCAGAGTCTTTGCATCTCCCACATTTGCAAGATGGCTTACAATATGGAAGAATTCAACAAGCTTTTTTGCTTTCGATTTATCAGCTTTAAGGACAAAACTGAGAACACCACCTGCACCTTTAGGGAGATATTTTTCTGCAAGTTTGTGATTTGGATCATTTTCAAGTCCGGGATAGCTTACCTTTTCAACTCCCGAATGAACCTTCAGCCATTTCGCAAGCGCTAATGTGTTCTCAACATGACGTTCCATCCTGAGGGAGAGAGTCTCGAGTCCCTGAAGCAGAAGGAATGAATTGAACGGACTTATCGAAGGACCTATGTCCCTAAGTCCTTCAACCCTTGCCTTTATTATAAAAGCAATATTACCAAAAGGAGATGACGGAGTAAATACATCGCCAAAAACAGTACCATGATATCCTTCTGAAGGCTCAGTAAAGACAGGGAAGTTTCCGTTTCTCCAGTCGAAGTTGGCAGCATCGACAATTACTCCGCCAATGCTTGTACCATGGCCTCCAATCCATTTTGTTGCCGATTCTACTACAATATTTGCACCATGTTCAATAGGACGGCACAAATATCCGCATGCCCCGAAAGTATTGTCGACAACCAGAGGAATTTTGTGCTTTTGCGCCAGGGAAGCAAACGCTTCAAAATCAGGAATATTGAATCCCGGATTACCAATTGTCTCTACATAAATAGCTTTTGTCTTTTTATCAATCAATTTTTCAAAAGACTCAGGTTCAAGGTCTTTAGCAAATCTGGCCTCAATACCAAAATTTGAAAATGTTACCTTGAACTGGTTCCAGGTGCCCCCGTAAAGAAATGGTGAGGTAACGAGGTTTTCACCTTTCCTCACAATTGTAGAAAGTGCAATGAACTGAGCAGCATGACCTGAAGAGACAGCAAGCGCAGCCACACCTCCTTCGAGTGCGGCAACACGTTTTTCAAAGACATCTGTGGTCGGGTTCATAATTCTTGTATAGATATTCCCGAACTCCTTAAGATCGAAAAGATCAGCCGCATGGGATGCACTCTTAAACACATATGATGAAGTCTGATAGAGAGGAACTGCACGGGATAATGTTTCACTGTCGGGGTTATGTCCAGCATGAACCTGAAGTGTCTCGAATCTGATTTTATTTTTTGTCATAATGAATTGTTTTGATATTAATAATATAACTATACAGAAGGACTAATTAATCCCTCTTCAGACTGATCCGGGGCCTGATATCAAATTGATCTATTCCAAATCAGGATCTTTACCGGCGCATGCACATAGGCATGAGCGGCGTCGTAAAATTGTTGTGGGTCAAATGAATAGCATTCATGTTTTCCGTGTTTATTTTATCATCTCCCGATTTTCCGGGATTAGGTTTTGGCACCGTTCCCCGCATGTTGGCGGATTGGTTGCCAGGGTTTCTTCGAGCCTAATCTCTCCGCCCTTCTTAATAAAATCAAACACTCTTTGAAAGGAAAGAATATTTGATTAGTGGGGACAAAAATAAGAATGATTTTTTAAAATGCAAAAAAATTGCACTTTTTGTGATTTTTTATTACACAGAGTTACACTGAGAATTCACAGAGATCCACAGAGGTTATTCCCCGTGAAACTCTGTGTGCCCTCTGTGTCTCTCTGTGTAACTAATATTTCTAAATTAAAAACATAAATATTTACTTACTTTTGTGATACCAAACAAATTAACTATGCAAAATAGTTTTTCAATTTACAATAGCCTGTCACGGAGCAAAGAGGAGTTCAAACCATTGCATCCGCCATTTGTCGGGATGTACGTCTGCGGCCCCACTGTTTACAGTAATGCTCATCTGGGTCATGCCAGGCCGGCAATCATATTTGATCTCCTCTATCGTTATCTGATGCATCTCGGATATAAAGTCCGTTATGTCAGGAATATAACCGATGTCGGTCATCTTGAAGATGAAAATACTGAGCAGGGAGAAGACAGGATTGAAAAGAAAGCCCGACAGGAACATATTGAGCCGATGGAGGTCGTGCAAAAATACATGAATACCTTCCACAGGAACATGTATCAGCTTAATACTCTTCAGCCATCAATAGAGCCCAGGGCAAGCGGGCATATAATAGAACAGCAGGAATTTATCAAAACTTTGCTTGAAAAGGGTTATGCTTATGAAGTAAACGGATCGGTCTATTTTGATGTGGTCAAATACAACGAAAAATATAAATACGGTAAGCTTTCGGGCCGGATTTTGGAAGAACTTATGGCAAACACCCGTACTCTTGAAGGGCAGGATGAAAAAAGAAATCCCTTTGATTTTGCCCTCTGGAAAAAGGCTTCTCCTGAGCATCTTATGAACTGGCCTTCACCATGGAGCTCCGGTTTTCCGGGCTGGCATCTTGAGTGCTCGGTAATGAGCATAAAATATCTTGGAGATGTTTTTGACATTCATGGTGGTGGAATGGACCTCCAATTCCCTCATCATGAATGTGAGATTGCGCAATCCACTGCAGCTCTGGGAAAAGAATCTGTCCGTTACTGGATCCATAACAATATGATCACCATCAACGGTCAGAAGATGGCAAGATCACTGGGAAATTTCATCACCCTCGATGAACTCTTTAGTGGAAATCATAAACTTTTAGAACAGGCTTATAGTCCGATGACAATCAGGTTTTTTATACTTCAGGCACATTATCGGAGTACTTTGGATTTCTCGAATGAAGCGCTTCAGGCTGCAGAAAAAGGACTAAACCGGCTGATGAAGGCAATGGAGACACTCAATAAACTAAAGCCTTCAGTAATTTCTTCGATTGATATAATCCAGCTGAAAGAGAAATGTTATGAAGCAATCAATGATGACCTTAACAGTCCAATTCTGTTATCTCATCTCTTTGAAGGAGTGAAATATATTAACTCTGTCAATGAAGGGATTGAGAAGCTTAGTGACTCTGATATACTGGCATTAAAAAACCTTTTTAATACGTTTGTTATTGATATTCTGGGGCTTAAGGATGAGACAGCAGGGAAAAGTGATGAGAAACTGACAGGGGATCTGATTAAAATGATCCTCAATATGAGGCTGGATGCTAAAAACAGGAAGGACTGGCCTGCTTCTGAT
>Ga0182017_10003577_pt1 | contig 11571 bp, 8 predicted proteins | sample 712E3DmetaG_FD_120492 | JGI IMG/M metagenome (GOLD analysis project Ga0182017, IMG submission 120492) | Permafrost microbial communities from Stordalen Mire, Sweden - 712E3D metaG | ecosystem: Environmental > Terrestrial > Soil > Wetlands > Permafrost | place: Sweden: Stordalen | collected... | reverse complement strand
TGGTGGGTTGGCTGTGCTCCCGCTACGGATGTGCGCGCCCAAAAGACAGCCCAGGCCTTTTCCAAAATATTGAACGCAGCGGGCGTCAACTACGCCGTGCTCGGACAGAATGAACAATGCACAGGTGACTCAGCACGGCGGGCAGGCCGTGAAGATATTTTCTTCGGGCTGGCTTCGGCAAATGTGGAAATCCTGAATGAAGTCAAAGCAAAACGCATCGTGACGACTTGCCCGCATTGCTTGCACACACTGAAGAATGAGTATCCGGCCTTTGGAGGAAATTACACAGTCATTCATCATACACAATTGATCAATGAGCTGGTAGCCGCAGGAAAGCTGATGGTATCAGCTGGCAGTGACCGGTTAACAGTGACCTTCCACGATCCTTGTTACCTCGGACGACAAAACAATATCATTGCCGCGCCGCGCGATGCGCTTCATAATGCCGGGCTGGTAACGGTTGAAATGCCTCGTCACGGGGAAAAATCCTTCTGCTGCGGTGCAGGTGGTGCACAGATGTGGAAGGAAGAGGAAAACGGTACGTCGCGCGTGAATGAGACACGCTTCGCGGAAGCTAAAACCACCGGTGCTCATACCCTGGCTGTGGGTTGTCCGTTTTGCCTTACGATGATGGCAGACGCCTCGAAAGCCGATGGAGGCTCTGTTGAAGTCAAGGACGTGGCCGAATTGGTGGCAGAGAAAATAAAATAAAGAGTGCAATTCTGGCTCTGCCTGCCATGATCGACCAATTGTAAGAAAATTCTGTCGTAAACCGAGGTAGCAGGGTATTCATTTCTTCCGGCGGGGTGTAAATATTGGAATGGCCGGAAAAAGGAATGACATCTACCTTAATTAGCTCTCCATACACTGTTTAATACGTTTGACGCCTTCAATGAGTTTATCCGGCTCATAATAAACAAACGACAAACGAATATAATCCCGCATTCCTTCTTCACTCGAAAATCGAATACCCGACCGAAAATTGACCTTGGAGGATTCTGCCTTCTTCTGAAGTGTGGCACCGTCCAGAAGTCCTGGTAAACGAACCCAGAAAAAATACCCACCCTTCGGAACGGCATAAGTGGTCATCGGTAAATATTGGCGGAGAGCCGAATCCATAACCAAGGCACGGGACTGATAGACCTCGACCAATTTGACAATGTTCTCTTGAAGCTTGCCCGAATCCAAAACATCGCGAACAATCGCTGAAGTGAACGGATTCAGTCCGCCGCCGCTGTCAAGCAATCCGCAATTTACAAACCGTTTGATCTTATCTGGATGCGTTTGTATCCAACCTAAACGCAATCCAGGTGCGAGGATCTTGGAAAACGAACTGAGCGAGATGAAATTCTCAATACCAGTATGTATAGCAAATGCTTTTGGTGGTTTTTCTTTGAAATTCAAAAAATGGTAGACCTCATCCGCCACAACAATGAACTCGTGTTCCTGACAAAGTTGGATGAGACGCTCGCGACGTTCATGCGTCAGGGTATGCCCTGTTGGATTTTGAAAAGTCGGGATGATGTAAAGAAATTTTGGCTGGAATTTTACAAGCTTCTCTTCTAACGCTTCGATGATGAGACCATTCTGATCTGTTTGGATGGGAACGATTCGCAATTTGTGGTCGTTGAATATTCGCAGAGCAAGGAAATATGTAGGTTCTTCGACGAAGATGACGTCGCCCGGCTGGGCGTAGAGACTGCAAATCAGATCCAGGGCGTTTGATACACCATTGGTTATAAATAAACCGGCCGAATCTACCGGTGAGGCATAACCCTCGCTCAGGAACTTTGCCAGCGCCAGCCTGAAATTTCCATCTCCCTGCTCGGTCCCATATTGCAACATGGACGGATCGCCTTCTGCAAATCGGACTTCCGCCGCATGTCTTATCAGATCGAGCGGCAGGAGCGACAGAGGTGGGTCACCGAGGCCCAAATCTATGGTACCAGGAGGAATATTATCTTGAACGGTTTGAAGGTTTCCTGCCATAAAGGTTTTATAACCCATCTTGGGATAAAATTCAATGTGTCATCATCTGCCAAACATAACGGCGCGTGTCGAGTAAGATATTTACTAATGCAGAAAAAGGGCGTTTGGTTTGGAAGATATAAAATAAAACGCGCTCTTTGTGCCCTATTTTTTCGCAACCATTTTTGTTCTGGACTATAATCCCCCTAACAAACTCTTAATTGGAGAGAGACATGCCCAAAACAAAGGGTACTGTTGCGCTTCCCCTTGAACTCGATAAAGATGAAATTATTAAAGATTACCGGCTCGCCTACCAATCGCGACAGGCTAGTCTCATCGGCCACCGTGAAGTGCTCAGTGGCAAGGCCAAGTTCGGCATCTTCGGCGATGGCAAGGAACTGGCGAATATCGCCATCGCACGCGTTTTTCGCAAAGGCGATTGGCGTTCGGGCTATTATCGTGACCAAACCTGGATGGCGATGCTGGGCATTATGGACATCCAACAAATGTTTGCTCAATTATATGCACATGCCGATTTGGAGGCGGAACCGAACACGGGCGGCCGCAGCATGAACGCCCATTTTTCATCGCGCTACATAACTCCGAACGGCTCATGGAAAAACCAGACTGAAATGTACAATACTTCTGCCGACGTCTCTCCGACGGGCACGCAGATGCCGCGCACGGTCGGGTTGGCGTATGCCTCGGTGGTCTACCGCAAGCTCAAAGAGCTCAAGAAATTTAAAAACTTCTCTCACAACGGCGATGAGGTGGTCTTTGCCACCATCGGTAATGCATCGACTGCGGAAGGTATGTTCTGGGAGTCGGTAAACGCCATCGGTGTTTTGCAAGCGCCAGCCGTTATCACCGTCTATGATGATGGCTATGGCATTTCCGTACCCAATCAGTTCCAGATGGTGAAGGAGAATATCTACGCGATCCTGCAGGGATTTCAACGCGACGACTGCCTGGAGGAAGAATGCGAGCGCGGTTTTGACCTTTATCAGGTACCCGGTTGGGACTACTCCGCTCTCAACGAGGTATATCAAAAAGCCGCCGATACCGCCCGTCTATATCATATCCCTGCCATGATCCATGTTACTGAACTGACCCAGCCGCAAGGTCACAGTACAAGCGGGTCTCACGAACGTTACAAGAGTCCCGAGCGACTCAAATGGGAGCATGAGTTCGACTGTATCCGCAAAATGAGGGATTGGATGATCGGGACTAGACTCGCAACAGAAGCTGAAATTGCTGCTTGGGAAAAAGAGGATTACGAAGCGGTAGAGGACATCCGGAAAACCGCCTGGGCGGATTATCTCAATCCGATTTTGGCAGAACGCAGCCAAGTGATGGATATGCTGGACGAGATCGCAAGTAATTCGCCCCTGGCATCTGAGTTGAACGACATAAAAGAACGTCTGGCTGCCATACCGGTACCTTTAAGGCGAGACATCCATGTTGCGGCACACGAAGCATTGCGAGTCCTGCGGGCGGAAGAAAATCCGTCCAAGCAAATCCTGATGCAATGGAAGATTGAACAGGATGCGGTCAACCTGACGCGGTATGGTTCACATTTGTACAACGAGAGCGCTCTAAAAGTGAAAGAAGTTAAGCCTGTCTATTCGAGTGATTCCCCAACCCGGATGGGCTTCGAGGTCATTAATGCTGCTTTCGATGCAGCCCTGGCACGTGAACCGCGTCTGATCGCGTTCGGGGAAGATGTAGGCAAACTAGGCGATGTAAACCAGGGCTTTAAAGGCCTGCAGGAAAAATATGGCGAATGGCGAGTCACCGATACCGGCATCCGTGAGGCTACAATATTGGGCCAGGCGATGGGCATGGCGATGCGTGGTTTACGACCAATTTGCGAGATCCAATATTTGGACTATTTGCTCTATGCTTTGCAAATCATGTCTGACGATCTGGCAACTCTGCACTGGCGTACTGTAGGCGGGCAAGCCGCGCCTGTAATCGTGCGAACACGTGGACACCGTCTTGAGGGAATTTGGCACTCAGGCTCACTCCTGGCTGGCATCATTCATCTCGTACGCGGAATGAATGTCCTTGTTCCGCGTGACATGACCCACGCCGCGGGCTTTTACAATACCCTGTTGTTAGCCGATGAACCTGCGGTGGTGGTGGAAGTGTTGAACGGGTATCGCGTCAAAGAGAAATTACCCGATAACATCGGCGAGATGACCCTCCCACTGGGTGTGCCCGAAGTGATCCGTGCAGGCAGGGATGTCACACTTGTTACGTACGGTGCATGCTGCCGTATTGCGCTTGAAGCCGCTGACAAGCTAAGCAAGGCAGGCATCGAAACCGAGATCATTGACGTGCAATCACTTCTGCCATTTGATGTTCATGGAAAGATCGTTGAATCCCTTAAGAAAACCAACCGCGTGATCTTTATGGATGAAGATGTTCCTGGAGGCACTTCGGCATATATGCTTCAGGAGGTGATCGAGAAACAAGGTGGCTATTACCATCTTGATTCTGAACCAAGGACCTTGAGTGGCACAGCCCATCGCCCAGCCTATGGAAGCGATGGCGATTACTGGTCCAAGCCCAATGCCGAGACAGTCTTTGATAAGGTGTATGAGATGATGCATGAGGCAGACCCTTCAACCTACCCATCGTTAAAGTAATTCACTGTGAAGACTGAGAGTTCCATATTTGGTTATTCTTTGCAACTTGATGTCCCTGTTGTGAAATAACAAGGAGCAACAATGGCCACAAAGGTACTTGTCCCAAGGTTAGGCGAAGGCGTTGAGGAAGTCACTATTATAAAGTGGCTAAAACAAGTAGGTGATACGGTAAGGGAGTTGGAGCCTCTACTTGAAGTAAACACAGATAAGGTTGACACCGAAATCCCCGCGCCAGCCTCAGGCGTTGTGCTTAAAATCGAGATGCAGGCAGGACTGCCTGCAAAGGTGGGTGAGCTGCTTGCCATTATCGGTGCTCCTGACGAATCAGTGGGAGCCGCAGATATTTCAGCATTGAGTACTTCGCCGTCAAAAGTCGATAATCCAAGGAAGGACAAACAACCGGCGACATTAAGAGTTCAACTTCCGCCTTCAGGGATTAAGCTTGTAACGGACGTTGGTTTTATTTCCCCTGTCGTTGCCAGGATCGCCACCGAACAAGGCGTAAATCTATCTCAAATACGCGGCACCGGTTTGAATGGACGCATTACAAAGAACGATGTGCTTAATTTCGTCGAGACTCGGAAGGCCGAACAGAACGCGCCGTCGACATCCGCCTCGGGCAAAACACGCGGGTCGCGGACCTCGCCAATGGTTACATCACCAGTCGGCGATGAACTTATCAAACACAGCACAATTCGCAAACAGATCGCCGAACATATGACGGTATCACAAAGAATCTCGCCGCATGTACTGACCGTCATGGAAGTTGACATGAGCAAAGTGAGTGCGCATCGCTTGGCTAATAAGGAAACCTTTGCTCGTGAAGGGATCAATCTCACCTTTACTGCCTACTTCATTACCGCGATTGCCGCCGGTCTCAAAGTTTATCCCATAGCCAACTCATCCTGGACGGACGAAGGAGTTCTTGTTCACAAAGCGATCAATGTTGGTATGGCGACTTCGCTGGGCGAGGAAGGGTTGATCGTACCTGTCATCAAAAACGCAGATCACCTTTCCCTTCTGGCAACAGCCCGTGCGGTTAATGATCTGGCCAACCGTGCTCGCGCCAGGAAACTGCAACCAGACGAAGTACGCGGCGGAACCTTCACGCTGACCAACCATGGCATCAGTGGTTCGTTGTTCGCCTTTCCGATCATTAACCAGCCGCAATGCGGTATCCTGGGTGTCGGTGCGATCCAAAAACGTGTACTGGTGGTTGACGACGCAATTGCCATTCGCCCGATGGTTTACCTTTCATTCGTTTTCGATCACCGCATCCTTGATGGTGCTTCCGCAGACTGGTTCCTGATGAAGGTCAAACAGACACTGGATAATTGGGGTTATGAATAGAGAACGAGGAGTAATCCCATGATGAGTGAAAATAGAGATCGCGCCCGAGTGATGGTCCCTCCACCGATGGTTTTTTTAGGCTATCTGATCGGCGCACTGATAATGAATTGGGTCCTCCCATTCTCCATACCCTGGACACTTATCCTGCGCATCATTGGCGGATTAGCCTTAGCTGCAGGGATACTCCTCATAATTTCGGCATTCTCACAAATGATGAATGCTCATACAACTCCAGATGCGAACCAGCCAACCACCGCGTTGGTTACGACAGGACCCTATCGCTTTTCACGCAATCCCATTTATCTCGGATTCTTCCTGATCTATATCGGCTTCACTCTTCTGGCGGGAACACTCTGGGGAATAATTCTCAGTCCTTTCCTGCTCTGGACGGTTTCGCACGCCGTCATCAACATGGAAGAAGTGTATCTAAAGAATAAATTCAAGGATGAGTACGCCAACTACTCATCTCGTACGAGACGCTGGATCTAAGCTATAAATCATAATGAGCAAATATCCTCCGCATATTTATTGTATATTAATTAGAACAAATATTCTAGTATAATCTCTTTTGCCAACAATAAGGAGAATGATATGTCAATCCAGAAATCAATGGTTCAATTAAAAGTCAATAATGAACACCCAAATGCTTATCTGGCATCCCCAGAGGAAGGTGGTCCCGGGATTCTTGTCATCCATGCCTGGTGGGGTTTAAAGCCTTTCTTTAAGGAATTGTGTGATCGTCTTGCCAGGCAAGGTTTCACAACCATTGCGCCTGATCTAAGGAATGGCCAAATCGCGAAATCAATTGATGAGGCCAAATCATTAATGCAGAAAAGTAACCGTCAATTTGTGGGCGACACGGTCATGGCAGCCCAAGATTTTTTGCTTACGCTTCCCAGCCGGAGAGGAGAAAAGATAGGCGTGATTGGTTTTTCGATGGGCGCCGCCTGGTCACTGGAGGTCGCGCTGAGTAATCCAGATAAGATCGCTGCGACCGTACTTTTTTACGGAACCGGCACTGTTGATTTCAAGAAGGTCAAATCGAAGATTTTGGGCCATTACAGCGACAGTGACGAATGGGAACCGATGGAGGAAGTCCGCGCCATGGAAACCGGCATGAAAGCCGCCGGGCTGGATGTAATATTTCACGTCTACCCAGGGGTTGGTCACTGGTTTGTAGAAGACGATCGACCCGAATACGATCCTGCCGCAGCAAAGTTGGCCTGGGAACGGACATTAGGGTTTTTGAAGAATAATTTGGAATAACCTTCGTGTTTTGTTGCTACACACCCAATCTGCGACTCTGCCCGGGCTGAAAAGGAGCAAACTCCTTCCCATAAAAAGCGAGGCATTGCAATTGAAGATATAAAATTCTTCTCGAAACATCGCGTCCAATCAAATGACTCAAACACAAATAAATAGTACAAAGCTGTTATGACTCATGTAGAGTAAGCGGGATACGCAACCGCCTTTCGTTCCGAGAAAAGATATCTCTCTTGTTCAGCAGAGGATGTGCGAATATCCTTTTTTCGGGGTAACAGTCCATTTCTTACTTGGCAAATGTAAGTAAACGAATAATTTCGAAACGCGCATCATTCACTGATATTGCCACCAGGGTGCTTATTAATATGGAAACGGCGATCAGGACAACACCAATCGCAGTATAGAATCTCGTACCAATAGGTTTGTTTCGCAGGGACTGATAGCCCTGCCAAAAGCCGATTACGCTAAGCATGATCATGGCTGGCATCCCATCTTCCAAATAACGTGTTGCAGCCCAAAAGAAAGACAAAGATTGCCAGACAGGCGCCGCTCAAGGTCAGCATGATCCAATTCAATATGCGCCGCTCATCATCGATGTGCAATATCTGGCCCCCTTACCTTTAATGAGATTATTGATTAACGATACCGACGGAATAATTGCAAAGGCTAAAAAAGGGACCGTATAAATTAATCCGGTGATTTTTTGAGAGAAATAAATCGAGGGTAAGGGATAAAAAGAAAAAATCGCTTTTAGGTTTCCATATTCAGCGTAGATATAAGGGAACTGAGATCGTATACTAAATGGATAGAGGAAATAATTGTATAAATTTTGAGGGATGAATAAGGGGTTTATGAGCTCGCCATAGTGATTCTGAAAATTCGGCACAGCGGTCATTTGATAAAAATACCCAGCCTCGGTAATTGACCCGAAACGGGCCCAATTGTACCAACCCAAACATGTAAAACCAAGGACTAGGGGAAAGATCAACGGTATTAGTTCGGTAATTTTTTTGAACGACCAATGATTCACACTAAGAATCCACCAAGTGACCATAAGCACCATAAATCCAATCGGCAGGGCCAGGATGAGTCTGGTGCCAATGGCCAGTGCCCATAAGGTCCCCGCAAACGCGAGTCTCCAACGCGAGACGGTATAGCCCAGAGCGGTTATTGCTGTGATGAATCCACCTACCAAGAAGAATTGGCCTCCTGTGATGGCAGCTTCGTAAATTCTTGCACCTCTGTAATGGTCCAGCATAAATGTTGCAGGGCTGACCAGCCCTACCAGCAGAATTGATAACCAGAGAATATATTTTGGCAAATCACTGAAGAAGCGATCCCAGATTGCAACAGCCAGCAGACATTGCAAAATAAAAACACCGTTAAGGAAACCAAATAAAAGTTGTAAATCTCCCAACCTCCAGGAAATGATCGGATGGATCAAGAGTAGTATTAGAGCGGGTGTCGGCCCCCAATACAAATAATATTTTCCCTGGAAATAGGAAACATCCAGCGGCCCTTGAAGTCCCAACCCGCCGGCAGAGTTATAAGGATCGGGAGAGACAAGCAGGTTGGAACTGACTTTAATTGGAAGATAAAGATGGCCTTTTATGAAACCCCTTGCTAAATCGGCATAAAGGTGAGTTGGCGAAATCCAGGTGAGCCATGTACCTGAACTGATAAACCAAATATAGACAAGTGAGACGAGAATCAGAATTGGAAGGGTAAACCAATATTTCTTTATCATTCCTGACAAATAGATGATGAAGTGATTTCTACGGGTGCCTGCGACAATCGGGTGATTTTTCACGAAAGACTGAATTCTGCGCATCACCTTGAGCGTCTCATCCATATAGCGCCAGTAGAGGACGGCGCATAACATTATGCAGACTCCGAAAATTAAAAGAGCGATACGCCTTTTCCCCCACCCCATGGATGGATCCAACCCCAGCCTGTCGGCAAAAATTGCTGTCCCCATAATTGCCAATCCAAAGAGCCCGAATATAAACGGGAGGGTTATTTTTTTTCTCATCATTTAAATTATAGCACCCCTACTATTATGCCTGACCAATACCGTCGATGGTCGTAAACACATATCGGAGATTGGAGGGTAGTACAATTAAGACCGCAAAATTAGTTCCTATTCGTTATCCGCTCTTCCCTGGAGTTAAATATGGCTGAGACCTTTGACGTTGTCGTGATGGGTGCTGGTCCTGCAGGTTACGTGGCCGCCATACGCGCCGCTCAACTGAAACAAAGAACTGCAATCGTGGACAAGCAATGGCTGGGTGGAGTTTGTCTTAATGTCGGTTGTATTCCGTCCAAGTCGCTGCTGCGGAATGCCGAGATCGCTCACATTCTGCGCGAACGCGGCAAGGATTTTGGCTTTTCCTTCGATAATCTGAAATTCGATTACAGCGTTGCCGTCAAACGCTCGCGCCAGAATTCAGACCGCCTGACCAAAGGCGTTGGCTTTCTGATGAAGAAGAACAACATCACGGTTTTCATGGGCGAAGCAAAGCTCAAAGCAAAGGATACACTTGCAATAACCGATACGGATAAAAAAGTCACCGAGCTAATGGCAAAGAACATTATTGTCGCCACAGGCGCAACTGCGGCCGTTCCAGGCGCATGGAAGGTAGACGGCGAGAAAGTCATTACATATCTCGAAGCTATTCGGCAGGAGAAGCTTCCAAAATCAGCGATCATCATTGGGTCGGGCGCGATCGGTGTGGAATTCGCCACCATATGGAATTCCTACGGCGTGGACGTGACGATCGTCGAGATGCTACCGCGGTTGGTCCCGCTTGAAGATGAAGAGGTCTCAAAAGAGTTGAAGAAAGAGTTCGAGAAGCGCGGCATCAAGTGTCGGGTTGGGAATGAGGTCGAATCGGTCGAAGCGACAAAGACAGGCGGAAAGGTGAAGGTCAGTGCAGAAGGGAAAGAAACAATTCTCGAAGGCGACCAGGCTTTGGTCGCCATCGGTTTTCGCCCCAATTCCAAAGGGCTAGGACTCGAAGAAGCAGGCGTAAAGATCAACGAGCGCGGCTTCGTAGAGATCAATGAGAAGATGCAAACCAGCGTTCCGAATATTTACGCTATTGGCGATCTGACCGGCAAACTAATGCTGGCACACGTCGGCTCGGCGATGGGTATAGTTGCCGCTGAGAACCTCGCCGGCGCGGAGACCATCACTCTCGATTATGAGTTTTTGCCACGAGCCACATATTGCCAACCGCAAATCGCCTCGTTTGGATTAACCGAAGCTCAGGCCAGGGAGCGCGGTTACAACTTTAAGGTCGGGCGCTTCCCCTTCCAGGCCAACGGCAAAGCACTGGGTCTCGGCGATTACGCCGGCTGGGTGAAGATATTGATGGACGAAAAATACGGTGAGATTCTGGGAGCGCACATGATCGGTCCCGAAGTAACCGAGTTATTGCCGGAGCTTACACTGGCGCATCTTATGGAACTGACCCCGCATGAGATCGCTCGTAATGTGCATGCCCATCCATCGCTCTCTGAAGTACTGGGAGAAGCCGCACACGCCGCGGAAGGAATGCCGCTACATATTTAACCGGGCAGATTTCTGAATTCGTAGTGAGTATTGCGCCCCTTTTCGGTTTATGGCTGCGGATCTTACTTTTTCTTTTTACTTATAAACGGGTTCAGGAAAATGGCGGTACCACGCTCTCCCTGCCTTGGAAAAAATGTGGTATTTCCCCGACTGGGATTGGAAGTTGAGACATCTCTTACAAAGGTGATATTCACGCCCGCCAACGATATGACATCGCCCGGATAGATAACAGCCTGGCTGGTCCGCTGGCCATTGATATATGTGCCCCCGGACGAGCCCAGATCGAAGAGAATAAAACGGCCCTGGATGGCCCGTAATTCCATATGATGGCGCGAGACACGCGGGTCGTCTATCACTACCATATTATCGTGATGACGACCCACGGTGATGACAGATTGGTTAAGGGGTACAGCTTTGGTACCTTCAATGATCAGGAAGGCATTTTCAGGAAGGGAATTATCTTGTCCCTCGTTCATTTTACCCTCGGGAGGCATGGCTTTTATTCCGTAGAATTGTCAAATAAGTTAAAACCACCTAATAACGTAACTACTATACACCAATCGCCAATGGTTTTCAATGTCCATAATTGATTAGATCAGGTCTTCCTGGCCCGATGTCAAGGTGTTATTCTTTTGGACGACTGCCGGCTTCTCCGTCGTTATACAATCACAAGATAATTTTTCCAGAATTCTTCGCCCCAGGCTGAAAGTCGAGCGCAGCGAAGATGGCGAAGGTGCGAATAAATACGATAATTTTACTTTAAAG
>Ga0182017_10003574_pt1 | contig 11576 bp, 6 predicted proteins | sample 712E3DmetaG_FD_120492 | JGI IMG/M metagenome (GOLD analysis project Ga0182017, IMG submission 120492) | Permafrost microbial communities from Stordalen Mire, Sweden - 712E3D metaG | ecosystem: Environmental > Terrestrial > Soil > Wetlands > Permafrost | place: Sweden: Stordalen | collected... | reverse complement strand
CCGGCCAAGATCGTCTTTCTCACCGACGGCCCGTCCCGGACCGTGCGGGTCGGGAACCAGGAGATCCGCCTGGTCCGCACGACGCCACGCGCCATGGGACCGGCCCGCCGGATCAGCGGGACGGTGATCCAGGCACTCCGGTATCTCGGCCAGGCACAGGTGGATGCCGCCGTCATCCGCACCTTGCGCCGCAAGCTGCGGCCGGCCGATAAGCAACAACTCCTGTGGGATCTCAACTTTGCGCCCGCCTGGGTGGGGGCCCATCTCCGCGCCATTGCGCAGAAGAACACCTGAGCGATGGACCAGTTCCTTCGGCTGCCCCGGGACGAGCGCAACCTCTACTTCGTGCAGACGGCCGAGCGCCTGCGGCTGAGCCCACAGATCGTCGAGAAAGACTTCTGGGTCTGCTGGACGCTGAAGGAGTTATTTGCGCTGCCCGGCATCGGCGAGACGTTGATCTTCAAGGGCGGAACGTCGCTCTCGAAGGTCTACCAAATTATCGAGCGGTTCTCGGAAGACATCGACGTCTCGATCGACCGCGCCAGCTTGGGATTTGGCGGGCAGGCGGATCCCGAGGCGGCCGTCAGCACCAAGGAGCGCCAGCGCCGGATTGACCGACTCAGGGACGCCTGCCAGCAAGAGATTGTCGAGGCGGTGCGGCCGGCGATGGCCACGGTGATCGCCGCCGCGTGTGCAGACGCAGGAGACTGGTCGCTGGTCATCGACGAAGACGACCCCGACCGCCAGACTCTGCTCTTCGCCTATCCCTCGCGGGTACCGCTGGCGTCCCGCCCCTACATCCGGCCCGTCGTGCGCATCGAGATGGGAGCGCGGTCCGATCACTGGCCGAGCGAAAACGCGTCAATTGCGCCGTATGTCGCGCAACAGTTCCCGGCGGCGTTCCCCATGCCGTCATTTATCGCCAAGGTCCTCAAAGCGGAGCGCACATTCTGGGAGAAGGCCACGCTACTCCATGCCGAACATCATCGCCCGCCGGACAAGGCGATGCCGCCGCGCCTCTCACGGCATTACTATGATATGTCGCGCTTGATCCTGTCGGGCGTGGGCGTACCGGCAATGCGCAGCCTGGAACTGCTTCACCGAGTGGTGGACCACAAAAAGGTGTTCTTCCGGAGCGGGTGGGCGCGATATGACGAGGCGAAACGAGGCAGCCTCCGATTGCTGCCATTGCCACAGCGCGCCCACGCCCTCGCAGCCGATTACGATACCATGCAGGAGATGTTCTTTGGCGAACGTCCCCCATTTGCGGACGTATTATGCGCCCTCGGCGAGTGGGAGCAGCAATTCAACCATGGCTCGTGAGAGTGCACAGCTGGAGACTTTGTGGGCTGGTGGGGCCACCCACCAAGGCCGTTGAGGATCTGGTCACACTCAGTCATTCTCACTCTGCCTCACTCTGCGACCCCCCTCCGAAATAGTAAACCCATTTCTCCATGCCCGACTCGCTCCAAACCGGAGGCAAGAGTCAGGCTGTGAGGGCGAGCCCCTCAATGGCGAATGTCCACGCACGGTTGGGTCCCCCTAGGGACACCACACCGTCGCCGCAAACCCAAGCCGCATGCGGGGCTCCTTGGGCCACACCGGATCGATCTCGCACCGGACACCACCGTGCGTGCCTGATTTGTTTTTCGGGACCCAAAGCCATCAGTGATAGGACGAGCGGTAAGGGCGGTGACGGATTCTACGACACCCACCGCGCTGACATGTCCTCGCCCAACCCCTTGGTTCCTCGGCTCTTCGTATTTGACAGCCGCGTGCCGTCCATGGAATACTCCCCCGCTTGAGGTGAAGCACCAATGCGCGCACGGCGCGGGAGCCGCCCGGGCAGATGCGGTCCCGCCGAGATTCTGACATGGCAAGCGGCCCGATCGTCGCGCGGCCCCCAAAAGCAAGATCCTATCATCTGCTGATGGCGCATCCCGTCCGGCTTCTGCGCTTACCGCCCTGAAGCCCCGGCCTGCAGGCCGACCTGGCGTGTGGGACGCGGCCCGTCTTGCCAATCTCGTGGCCGGGCAGATGGCCCTGTGGGTTGTCGTCTAGTGCGGGAAGATCACGGTGGAGCGCGAGAGCGCACCGGTGGTTGAGCGCGGGCGGGGCATCGGTTCGGGGCGGCCTGCAGTGGTCTAGAGGCCAGAGAGAGGAACGGATCATGAGAACAGCAAGGAGGGGCGGCATGGCTGGGTACATGAATGCGGGGCGGGCGGCGAGTGGAAACTGGAGGGGGCTGACGGGGGAGAGAACCGGGGGCGCCGCCGCGTGCCTCGTCGGGGTGGCCATCCTGGCGCTGGCGGTGTGGGGCGGCGTGACGCGCGCCGAGGGGGGGACGGCCTGCCCGGATCCGATCAAGATCGCCCTCACTACTTCCATGACCACGGACATGGCGCTGCTTGGTGTGCAGGCGCGCAATGGGCTGCAGCTGGCGGTGGACGAACTGAATGCGGGGAAGGGGATCGCGGGCAAGAAGATCCATCTGACCGTGGAAGACAATGCGGCCTCCAGCACCACGGCGCTCAACGCGCTGAACCGAGTGGTGGGGGGCAATCCCTTGGTGGTGTATTCATCGATGATCAGTCCCCACCTCTTCACCCAGTCGGATGTCATCAAGCGCGAAGAGCTGCCCTTCATCATCGCCGGGACCAACGCCGGCCTGACGGCGCAGGGCATCCCCTGGCTCTTCCGGATCCACGTCCACGACGGGCAATTGGCGGATCTGACGCCCCGCTACGTAGTGGAGCAGCTCAAGAAGACGAAGCCGGCCATCATCGCCGTCGCCGACGACTTCGGCCTGGGCGCCTCGAAGGGCATCCAGGCGACGCTGGCCGAATTGAAGGTGAAGCCGGTGGCGGTGGAGTCGTATGCGCCCACGGACAAGGACATGAGCGCCCAGCTTCTGAACATCAAGAACAAAGGGGCGGACATCGTCATGATCTGGGGACGGCCGGCGGATGTGACCATCGTCCTCAAGCAGATGAAGCAACTCGGGATCACCACGCCGAAGATCGGGAACGCCAGCATCGTGGCCAAGACCACCCTGGACAACCTCAGCGACGAGGAGGCGGACGGGGCCATGGCGATCGGGGGGCTGATCCCGCAGGCCAGCGCAGAGGCGAAGCTCAAGAACTTCACGCGGCGGATCGAGGAGAAGTTCAAGGTCCCGCCGGACAACTTCGCGCCAGCCTACTATGACTCCCTCTTCCTGCTCAAGGAGATCATCGAAGCGGTGGGCTGCGACCGGGCTGCCATCAAGGACCGTCTGGCCCAGACCAAGGGCTGGCAGGGGTTGATGATCAAGTACACGGCGGACAAGAACCGGGACCTGGCGCACACGGTGGGCGTCTACCAGAACAAGGGGAAGACGCCGGTGCTGCTGGGGACGCTGAACGAGCGCGGGTTCTGAGCCGCCTGCGAGACTGACGGGGAAGGAGTCGGATGATCCAACTCGTGCTCAACGGCCTGGCGATGGGGTGCATCTACGCGCTGGTCGCGCTGGGGCTGCTCACCATCTTCAATGCCGTGCGGATCGTGAACTTCGGGCAGGGGCAACTCCTCATGACCGGGGCCTTCCTGGGGCTGGCCACCATCGTCCAGCATCGGTTGCCCTTCCCGCTGGCCTACGCTGCGACGCTCTTGGCCATGGGGGCCGTGGGGCTGGCCTTCATGCTGGTGGCCTACTTCCCCCTGCGCGGGAAGCCCCCCTTCCTCGTCATCCTCACCACCATTGCCATGGGAATCATCCTGGAGAATCTGGCGCTCATCGTCTGGGGCCCACTGCCGCGCTCGCTGCCCTCGCCGTTCGGCGTGCAACAGGTGGGGCTCCTCGGCGCCAGGATTCCCGTCCACATGCTGTTCATCTTCGGGGTCACCGGGACCCTCGTCGGGCTGCAGTATCTCTTCCTCACCCGGACCACCTTCGGCCGGATGATGCAGGCGACCTCCCAGGACATGGAGATGGCGCGGCTCGTCGGCATCCGGGTGGCGCGCACCATCGCCGTCGCCTTTGCCCTAGGGGCCGGCTTTGCCGGCGCCGCCGGCCTCCTGGTGGCTCCCATGTTCCTGGCTGAAACCAGCATGGGGGGGATGCTCGGCCTCAAGGGGTTCGTGGTCAGCGTCCTTGGTGGCTTCGGGAGTCTCCCGGGTGCGGTGGTGGCGGGGCTGATTCTCGGCTTGGTGGAGACGCTGGCGGCGGGTTACGTCTCGTCAAACTTTCGCGACGCATACGCCTTTATCCTCATGGTGGCGACGCTCTTTGTGTGGCCCCGCGGCCTGTTTGGGGAAAAGATCAGTGAGCGTGTCTGAGCGCGGCCGGCGGCTGCTCTTTGGGCCCTCCTGGCTGCTCCTCCTGCTGGCCGCGCCAGCCCTGATTCCTTCCAACTATCTGCAGCAACTCACGAACGTGGCGATCATCTGGGTGATCGTCGTGGTAGGGCTGAACTTCATCACCGGGTATGCCGGGCAGATCAACTTCGGTCAGGCCGCCTTCTACGGGATCGGAGCCTACGTCACCGCGATCGGCACCAAGGCGGGCCTGAGCTTCTGGTTGGCTCTGCCAGCCGCGGGGGCGACCGCAGGACTCTGCAGCCTCGTGCTGGGGTTTCCCACGCTGCGCCTGAGAGCCTACTACCTGGCCATGGCCACCATCGGTTTTGGCGAGATTGTGCGCCTAGTCCTCATCCACTGGGAGCCGGTGACAGGCGGCTCCTCGGGAATCCGCGGCATCCCGGATGTCTCCCTGGGTTTCATGACGCTGGTCCGCCACGCCCATTACTACTATTTCCTGCTGGCCTGCGCCGCGCTCCTGATCGCGGCGGCGGGGCGGGTGCGCGATTCCCGCCTGGGCCGGGACATGATGGCCACCCGCGACAGCGAGATCGCCGCCGAGATGATGGGCGTGGACACGGTACGGACGAAGATCCTGGCCTTCGTCCTGGCGGCCGTGTACGCAGGGTTGGCCGGAGGGCTGTACGCGGGCTACGTCCATTACGTGAGCCCGGACCAGTTCGGCAACCAGCAGGCCGTGCTCTTCTTCACCATGCTCCTGGTCGGCGGCATCGGCTCCATCGGTGGGGCGGTGGTGGGAGCGCTGACGCTGACCGGCCTCCCCGAGATGCTCCGGTTCCTGGGCGAGTGGTACATGGTGCTCTACGGGGCCGGGGTGATCCTGATTATCGTGCTGATGCCCAAGGGTATCGTGGGACTGGCCCAAGAGCTGACGGCCCGCGCGACGGCCCGGTGGGGCGGTGGGACCCCGCCCCCCGCCCCTCGCTCCTGGACACCCTGTAAGGCGTCGCCGGATCGGGCCGCAGAAAAGCCCGGGGCCGGCAAGGCAGCCCTGCTTGGCGTCGAGGGGCTGACCATCCGCTTTGGAGGCCTGGCGGCCGTGGATGGGTTGGATCTCCAGGTGCGGGGCGGGTCCATCCACGCCCTCATCGGACCGAACGGCTCCGGCAAGACCACGACCCTGAATCTGATCACGGGGGCCTACCGCCCGGATACAGGCTCGGCTCAGCTGGCGGGCGTCGAGCTGGTCGGGCTGCGGCCCCATCGGGTGGCCCGCCTGGGCCTGGCCCGCACCTTCCAGAATATTCGCCTCTTCTCAGGGCTCAGTGTCCTGGAGAACGTCATGGTGGCGCGGGGCTGTCACAGCCGAACGACTCCCTGGGGGGCCATCCTGCATACTCCCGGGCAGCGGACTGACGAGACCCGGATGCGGGCGGGAGCCCTTGCGGCACTGGAGCGAGTGGGGCTGGAGGCCCTGGCCGACCGACCGGCCGGCAGTCTCGCCTATGCGCAGCAGCGGCTCCTGGAGATGGCCCGGGCCTTGGCGACCGAGCCGCGGCTGCTCTTCCTGGACGAGCCGGCGGCAGGGATGAACCCCCAGGAGACGCGGGGGCTGATGGAGATGATCCGCCGCCTCCGGCAAACGGGCCTCACCATTGTCCTGGTGGAGCACAACATGCGTCTGGTCATGGACCTGAGCGACCAGGTGACCGTCCTGGATTTCGGGCGCAAGATCGCCGAGGGCCCGCCGGCAGCAGTGCAGCGGAACGGCGCGGTGATCGAAGCCTATCTGGGGAAAGGCGGGGGGAGGCTGGCCGGCCATGCTTGAGGTGGAGGGGCTGGACGTCTATTACGGAAACGTGCAGGCGCTGCACGGGGTCTCCTTCCGGGTGGAAGCCGGCGAGATCGTCACGCTCATCGGGGCCAACGGGGCGGGCAAGACCACGTGTCTGCGGACCATCTCCGGGCTGCTCCGGCCGGCGGCGGGGGTCGTCCGGTTCCTGGGGCTGCCCATCGACCGCCTAGCGGTGGAGGATGTCGTGCGCCGCGGGATCGCCCACGCCCCCGAAGGGCGACGCGTTTTCCCCGGGCTCAGCGTGGAGGAGAATCTGGAGATGGGGGCCGCCGCCTGGCGCCGTCGAGGGGCGACCCTGGCGGGGGACGCGGCCGCCGTCTACCAGCTGTTCCCGCGCTTGGCAGAGCGGCGGAAGCAACTCGCGTGGTCCCTCTCCGGCGGCGAGCAGCAGATGCTCGCGGTCGGGCGGGCCTTGATGGGCCGGCCCAAACTCCTGCTTCTGGACGAGCCGTCGCTAGGTTTGGCGCCGCTCATGGTGGAGCATCTCTTCGAGAAGATCGTCGAGATCAATCGGCAGGGGGTCACCGTGCTCCTGGTGGAACAGAACGCCGCCATGGCGCTGGCCGTCGCGCAGCGCGGCTACGTGCTGGAGACCGGCCGGGTGATCCATGCGGATACCACCGCGCGACTGCAAGGGAATCCGCAGGTCCGGGAGGCATATCTTGGCGGCTGACGCACCTCCCTGTGGTCGCGAATATTCTGTCTGCGTATCCAACGCACAAAGAATTTAGATCTAACTGCTCAGTTACAAAGTGAAAGCTCCTAGTGCTATCGGAGCGTGTCTTCCCAGACTACAGCATGACATAAGGAAGGCTCTTGTCCGTCGGTACATCTCATTGGACACACCGAATAGGCGGGCATGAGGGCTGTAACTCTCAGAAAACGTGGTCCCGAGAAGGTCTAGGCCACTCGAAGAATCCCTACAATCTCTACTGTACAAAAGCCATCGGGTCCCCCTTAGGGATTCGAACCCGCGTCCCGGTGATGATAGAGAACAACGAACATCGACGGCGATGACCGTTCACAGGTTCGCTCTTGGACCGCGACACTGGTCCGCGCACCGCTACGTTGCCGTCAACCCCTGCAGTGATTCCCTGGTTCAACTCAAAGGCAGTCAAGTATCGGCTTGACATTCTTTTCCCGGCTGCGGCATGCTCGGATGGCCTCGGCGGGCGTCCGGCCCTGGAGACGGGGCGGCGGGAAGGCGGATTCGTACCAGCAACGGGAGGAAGACCGGCGACATGACGTGGAGATCCGAAGAAGGCATACGGCGGGGAACACTCTATCTCTTGCTGGCGACGCTGTGCGTGCTCTATTTCGGGCTGCTAGGGACGATCCCGCTGCTGGACCCGGACGAGGGGCGGTATGCGGAGATCCCGCGCGAGATGCTCGCCAGCGGGGACTTCGTCACCCCGCACCTGAACGGGGTCGCGTACCTCGAAAAGCCGCCGCTCTATTATTGGGGAACCGCCCTCGGGCTCACCCTGTTCGGCGAGAATGAATTCGGGGCCCGCGTCTTCGGGGCGGCCGCGTCGGTGCTGGGGGTGGTGCTGACCTTTTGGATGGGGGTCGAGCTGGTGGGTCCGCGGACGGGGCTGTATGCCGCGACGATCCTGGCCACCTCGTTCTACTACTACGTCGTCGGCCGGCTGAACACGATCGACATGACGGTGGGCGTCCTGCTCGTGGTGGCGATCTTCCCCGCATACCTGTTTCTATCCGGGAAGCGCGCGGAGCGGCGCTACCTCTACGTGGCGTACGCCGGGGCGGCGCTCGCGTTTCTCGCCAAGGGGCTGATCGGCGTCGTCTTTCCGGCGGCGATCCTGCTGCTCTGGGCGATCCTGGCGAAGCGGCTCAGCGAGGTGCCGCGTCTGCTCTCCTGGGTGGGAATCGCGATCTTTCTCGCGCTGGCGCTTCCATGGGTAGTACTCGTGCAGCGAGCCAACCCCGATTGGTTCCAGTTCTTCTTTGTCCGGGAGCACCTGCTGCGCTACACGACCACAACCCACGGCCGCTACCAGCCGTTCTGGTTCTTCCTCCCGATCGTCCCGGCCGGCTTCCTGCTGTGGCTCCCGTTCGTTCGGAAGGCGTACCTCGCGGCGCGCCGGAACGCGGCCGTTTTCTTCTCCCGGGAAGACCGCATCTTCCTGCTCACATGGGTCGGCTTTATCGTCCTCTTCTTCTCGGCCTCCGACTCCAAGCTGATCACCTACATGACGCCGGTCTTCCCGCCGCTGGCGCTTCTCTTGGGCCGCGGGCTGGCCCTCTGGACCGCAGAGGAAGAGGGCGGCGCCCCCTTCCGTGTCCCGCTCTTCGTCGCGCTCGCGCTCGGCGCCGCGCTCCTCTTCGCGCCGCTTCTTGCCAAGGAACTGACCAGAGAGGCGGTGGGCGGCAAGGGATGGCTTCTCACGGCCGGGCCGGCGCTCCTCGCGCTCCTCGCATGGGGGCTCGTGCCGCTCTGGATGAAGCGGCTGGGAGCGAACCGGGTGGTGCTGCTGTCGGCGGCGTTCCTGGCGCTCTTCTGGATGGCTATCAATCCGCCCGCCGCCGCCCTGATCGGCGCCACGCGCTCCGGGAAGTCGCTGGCGATGGAGATCAATGCCCGCCTGCGCCCCGGCGACATCGTGGCCCAGAACGGGGTCTACATCCAGACGATCCCCTTCTACACCAAGCAGCGGACGATCGTGGTGGGGGACCCGGACGATCTACAGTTCGGAATGAGGCAGGCCCCCGACCGGGCCGAGTATTTCCCGGACGAGGCTGCGTTCCTGCGGCTCTGGAATTCGGACCGGAGAGTCTTCTGTCTCTTCAACCGAGGGGAGATGAACACGATCCGGGACCGGTATCCGAACCACCGGTTGCTCTCCCGCTCCCGGAGGGGTATCCTGATCGTGAATCATTGATCGGCGCGCCGCTCAGGAGGAGGCCTTGTTGTGACCATATGGACACCTTCGGCACCACACTGAGCCCCAAGCTCGCCGCGGCCGGCTGTCGGCGCCCCGATCAGGCGGCGAAGAATCTGGCGCTGGTGGCGCCCGACGCCGCGACCCGGTCCCAGGTGGAGGAGATCTTGCCCACGCTCCTCACCGCCCTGGGACGCGTTCCCGATCCCGACCTGGCGCTCAACAACCTGGAGCGATACGCTCAACAGGTCCTGGACCGGCAGTTTCTCTTCAGTCTCTTCCGAAACCCGCGCATCCTGCACCTGGCACTCACCATCTTCGGCAGCTCCCAATTCCTGAGCGACATCCTGATCCGCCATCCGCAGCTCTTCGAGTGGCTCCTGGAGCCGGGGGTCCTGCACCGGGCGAAGGACAAAGAGGACCTGGCCGCCGAGGCGCAGCAGATGGTCGCACAAGCGTTCACCCTGGAGCGGAAGTGGAGTGCCCTGCGCCGGTTCAAGTCGCAAGAGATCCTGCGGATCGGGCTGCAGGACCTGGTGGGGCGTCAGAGCCTGGTCGGAATCACCGAGGAGCTATCGAACCTGGCCGACGTCGTTGTGGAGACGGGCAACCAGTTCTGTCGGTTGGATCTCGTGCGCCGGCACGGCCCGCCGTTGCTTTTCGACGAAGCGGGGCAATCCCGGGAGTGCCCTTTCGTGGTCCTGGGGATGGGGAAGCTGGGGGGAATGGAGCTGAACTTCAGTTCCGACATCGACCTGATCTTTCTCTACGAGGAGGAGGGGGAGACGGCGGGGACCCCGGGGACCGGCGGGGGACCCTCGGGACGCCTGAGCCATCAGGAGTTCTTCCGGAAGCTGGGCGAGATGCTGATGAAGGGGCTCAGCGAGTCGTCGCCCGACGGGCATCTCTACCGGGTGGACCTACGGCTTCGCCCGGAGGGCCGATCCGGAGCAATCGCCTCGTCGCTTCGGAGCTGCGAGCTCTATTACGAGTCCTGGGGACAGACCTGGGAGCGGCAGGCCATGATCAAGGCCCGACCGATGGCGGGGTCACTCGCGCTGGGCGAGGCGTTTCTCAAGATGATGACCCCCTTTGTCTACCGGCAATCGCTGGATCTCACGTCGCTGGACGAGATCCGGGCCATGAAGGACCGGATCAACCTTGCCGTGGCGCAGGACCCGCGAGCCCGACGGAACGTCAAGCTGGGTTACGGCGGCATCCGCGAGATCGAGTTTCTGGTGCAGGGGGTCCAGCTCCTGCACGGGGGCAAGAACCCGTGGGTGCGGGAGGCCAACACGCTCCGGGCTCTCCACCGGCTGGCGGGACAGGGCCTCTTGGCGGACGCGGATTACGAGGCGCTGGTCCGGGCCTACACTTTCCTGCGCCGTCTGGAGCACCGGCTGCAGATCATCCATGATCGCCAGATCCATACCCTGCCGGACGATCCGCAGGATCTCACCGGCTTGGGACGCAGGATGGGGTATCATCCCCCCGAGCACCCCGACGCGGGGACGGCGCTGGTCGCCGACTACGAGCGGCACACGACGGCGGTGCGGCACCTCTACGACAGCTTCCTGCGGGGGACGCGGGTCGACGCCGACGAAGCGCCCGAACTCCCCCCGGACGCGATCACGCTGTTCTTCACCTCCGATCTCCCGCTCGACGAAGTCCGGAGCCGGCTCCTGCCGGTGGGGTTCGAGGACGTGGAGCGGGCACTCCGCAACTTCCAGCTCATGCGCGAGGGCCAGTCGTTCGCCCGGGTCACACCGGAGGTCCGACGCGCCCTGGGACAGATGGCGCCGGCGCTGCTCGCGGCCCTGGGCGGGGTGCCGGACCCCGATCTCGCCCTGACCACCTTCGAGCGCTTCATCGCCGGTCTCACGGCGCGGACCGTCTTCCTGGGTCTCTTGGCGGAGACGCCGGGGCTGGTGGGCCTGCTCGTGCGTCTCTTCGGCACCAGCGAGTTCCTGTCGGCCACGCTGCTCCGGCAGCCGGAGTTCCTGGATACGCTGCTGGCCCCGGACCCGGCCGCGGTGCACAACCGCGACCAGATCGCGGAAGATCTCCGGCGCGCCATCCAGGGGGCGGAGGCGGGCAGCGCCCGGCTGGATGCCCTGCGGCGGGTGAAGAAGGGGGAGGAGCTTCGCATCGGTCTGGCCGACATCCTGGAGCAGGCCGAGGTGACGGAGACGCATCGCGCCCTGACCTCCCTGGCGGAGGTCTGCCTCACGACCGCCCTCGAGATGGCCGAGCAGGACCTGGCCGTCCGCTTCGGGCGGCCCAACCCCGCCGGCTTCTGCATCGTGGGGATGGGAAAGTTGGGGGGCATGGAGCTGGGGTACGGGTCGGACCTGGACATCCTCTTCGTGTACCGGGATGAGGGGGAGACCACCGGGCCGGACCGGATCAGCCACCCGGAATACTTCAGTAAGCTGGCGGACCGGGTAACCAAGATCCTGACCTCCATCACGCAGGAGGGGGCCGCCTATCGCGTGGACGCGCGGCTGCGGCCGGGGGGT
>Ga0182017_10003569_pt1 | contig 11580 bp, 11 predicted proteins | sample 712E3DmetaG_FD_120492 | JGI IMG/M metagenome (GOLD analysis project Ga0182017, IMG submission 120492) | Permafrost microbial communities from Stordalen Mire, Sweden - 712E3D metaG | ecosystem: Environmental > Terrestrial > Soil > Wetlands > Permafrost | place: Sweden: Stordalen | collected... | reverse complement strand
TAGAGCCTGTTTTTTGAATGAGAACATTGCCTCCAACAATCGATAACACCGTTAAAGGAGTAAAAGCTGCGGCCTTTGTTCCGCATGAAGCTATTCCTAAAAATAAAGATAAAATTACGGGGAGTAAGAAAAAAATCCTATATAACAAGGAACGACTCGGTAGCACAACAATTCTCCCGCAAAAATTTTTGTTTGTTTTTTATGTAAATACCTTCGCACAAACATTATAGAAAGTCAAACTCAACATCCACTGGACTGTCTTTAGTTGCTTTTTGGACCGTAGGCATCCCAAATTTCAGCTGCTTGCCGCTGGATGGGGAAGAAGTCACGGTAATTTGTTACTTTCCAATATAAGCTTAAATCGGCTATTCAAATCCTGGCTGCACTAAATAGTCCACTAATTCGTCAATATGTTGATATATTTTTCGATAAGATGTAAATTATGGTTAATCTTTTAAGTTGTAACATTGAAATTGGAGGTTTGTAAATGGCTAAAGAAATAGTTGAAAAGGCTGATAAGGAACTCAAAAAACTAGGTAAGGACGCCAAAGAGGGAATCAAGAAAGTTGGCAAAGATATTGACAATGGCGCCAAGAAACTCGCCGAGGAAACTGAAAAAGAAATAAAAAAAATACGTAAGTAGACTCGCTGGCTACTTGTCAAAACCTGTGTGACACTATTATGCTTGATTCAGTTTGTACAAATTAAAGCAATACTAATTATTATAATGCTTTAAGCCGGACATTCATGAATACGCTCTGAATACTCGATTGCTAAATTGGATGGTATGCGCATAGTAGAATGGATGCGTGAGCATTATTTCCATGTTTCATCTTGGTATTTCCTCCCACCTTTTTGCGACAAGTGCCTGCGCCTGCTCAGCTGTAACTCCAGCTGCGATTACGTCAAGTTCGCTGGAGCGCGCCGCAGCCAGCGCCGCATCCTGATCGGGTCTCAGCCGATATTTACTGTTACCGATGTAAGTTCTTGAAACCCGACCTCTGCAGGGAACGGGCTTGGATCCGGAAAGTGGTTTAATCCCGGCAATCTGTTAAAATGAAATACAACATCGTCAGCGGTAAACTCACGACCGTTGGCCGGTGGTATGTTGTGCCAGCGGACGCATTTGCGCAGATGGATAACATGCGTGGCGGGGTCCGGAAAATCCCAGCTCTTTGCTAGTTGTCCTTTCGTTTATCGGGACGCTATCTATCTTGAAACCGGATAGGCCAATAATAAATTAAATTATTGGGCGCTTCATTTGGAACGTATCCCCGGTGCGGCAGTACCAGTCGCCATCTCCACCCAAACGCGCGATCAGCCTGAGTCCTTCGATGCGACCTGATTTCTTATTCCAGTATTCATCCGCGATGTGTAACCGTAACACTGAGCCAAGAACAAGGCTGGTCACGAGTGGTTTTCCAAACTCGATTATTTGGATAACACGGCATTCAATCTTGACCGGCGACTCTAACACCATAGGTGCGTTGACAATGTCTGCTTTGACGGGTGTAAGTCCGGCTTTGGTGAATTCGCTCACCTCTCTGGGAAATGATGCCGAGGTTATGTTCATGGCCGGCCCTAATGTTTCGGTAACTACGTTTATAACAAACTCTTTGGTCAATTCGATGTTTCTGATGGTATCTTTCTTTTTCCCGTCTCGATACGATCCAACAGAAAAACCTATCACCATCGGGAAACTGCTCACCAGTCCATAGCAAGAAAACGGCGCAAGGTTGAATACCCCGTTTTCATCCACAGTAGAAACCCAGGCAATTGGTCGCGGTACCACGATATCAGTCATTAAATGAGAGGAATCTTGCAGGTTAGAATCGCCGGGATCAATTTTCATTTTCTACCTCCAGTCTTTGCGGATATTAATTAACTTCCCTGTCCTCTTTTGAAACGGTGGTCAGTGATTGTTTCAGCTCCTGGTCTATCCAGAATCGCGCCCCGTAAAAGCTCAATCTGCTGGGTCCGCCAATCCCCATCCAGAGGGAATGGATTTGACCGTGATAACCCTTAAGCCATGGTTGACACAGTGAATACTCGATTGGCTGCAGCAGGCTTATTGCAAAGTGCTGTCTGGCTACGCGCTCGTTCATATCTTTTATTACCTGTTTCAATTCACCCTCATTTTTAGCGGAGCGAGCTTTTGCATAACAGGCATCGATAACAGGGTCACTAACCATCAGGATATTAGCGCCGGTATGGAGCCGGGTGACCGCCTGGAACGGTGCATAACTGTGACCTAACGGACCATATTCACGGTACACCAGCTGATCGTGTTTGCCCTGCTGTACAAAGCTGGTGCAAGCGTTGGATTCCATCATCCGTACTTCCATTTCAATACCAATCCGGGCAAACGATGACTTTATTATTTCCAACAGCTTCATGTCCGATGCTGTATCTACCACTATGTTTGTTTTGAAACCTGCCGGATAACCGGCATCGGCCAGTAATTGTCTTGCTGAGTCCGGATTGCAGGCATATTCGTCTTTGAGATCTTGCGGCCACTGTTCGTAGGGGAAACCCCACCCCGGCATCACTTTTGAATAATAGCTTGATAGCACCGAAGAAGGATACGGCTCGACAAGACTATGATAGTAATCTCTGGCGATAGCCGGCAGATTAAGCGCCAATTGCATCGCTTTGCGGACTCTGATGTCGTTGAAGGGCGCCCGATCATTCCTCGGTTGAATGGTGACAGCCTGTCTTGTCTTGATGCGTATCTGCAGTATTTCGGGGTTTGTGCGGCGCATTGCCTGCGCCTGCTCAGCAGTAACCCCACCTGCGATTACGTCGAGTTCGCCGGAGCGCATCGCCGCTAGCGCTGCATCCTGATCGGGTATCACCTTGTATTTGATCGCATCGACATACGGCAGCTTATTCTGAGGGTAGCGTTCGTCGTAACCCCAGTAATCGGGATTCTTGATCAAAGTTGCTGAACTGCCGGAAATAAAATCTTTCAAGATAAACGGTCCGGTACCGATGGCGTGATGCCAGTCGCTGAGGTCGCCCCATTTGCGAACTGCTTCCGGGTTCTCAATGCACTGCCGCAACGAGACGCCGTGCAGATGCTCCATGATGAACTCCGGGTTAGGCATGTTCCATTTAAAGATGACAGTGTACCTGTCTTTTGCCGTTACCGATGTAAGTTCCTGAAACCCGACCTCTGCAGGGAACGGGCTTGGGTCCGGAAAGTGGTTTAATCCCAGCAATCTGTTAAAGTGAAATACAACATCGTCAGCTGTAAATTCTCTGCCATATGCAGGGGACATGTTCTGCCAGTGGATGCCTTTTCGCAGATGGATAACATGCGTGACGGGGTCCGGAAAATCCCAGCTCTCCGCAAGTTGGCCTTTCATGTATTTGGATGGGTGCCAGGGCAATTGATATTCAAAAACTGCCGGATCCAATGTCCAGTCGTCGGCAACCAGCCTTTCCATCCACCCTCCGTAAATACTCGAAAGTTCGAAGGTAAAATACGGGTCAAAATTCTCGATATTTCGGCTGGCCCGGATTTTCATTATTCCGCCATATTGCGGTATTCCCAATTTGACCCACCAATTGCGGTCAAACTTTGCCTCCTTATCCATGGTACTCCTCAATGCGTTTAACGGTGCTCCCCAATTTTCTCCCCCAGCCGATAGAATCCGCTCCCGAGCCAGATCAATGGATCTAATTTACTCTCGTCACGTTCTCCATCAGCGTTGGACTTATCCTCATCAACATGCTCTAACAAGACCTCTCCAATGAACAAATCGTGATCACCGGCATGATGGAATCCCACCACATGGCATTCCAGGTTAACCGGGCATTGGGCGATGATTGGTGGTTTAATAAATTTTGATGGTAAAGGGGTTAAATTAAACCTGGCGAATTTATCGATTCCGTCTCTCCCGCTGCATCTTCCGATACCTTGAACTTCAGAAAGCATTGACGCGGTGGGTAAGTTCACGGTAAATTCACCCTGTTCCTTAATGAGCTGGTGAGAATAGTTGGCTGCCCTGACAGCAATACCAACCCATACCGGATTTTTAACGCTCAGGTTAAAAATCTCACCAAGAGTAATAATGTTTGGCTTGCCTTTGGCATCGACCGACACAATCAAACCGGCGGGAGTCGGATAAATAGGGCGTCTCGGTTTCCTTTCTCTCTTGCCTATCATATACGTGTTATCCTCGTCTTTAATCGGATCGACTCACTTGATTATCTGGCAGACTTCGCTTACCGGTTTGCGGTCCTTAATCGGACTTTCTGCCGGATAACCAACCGGAACGAGCGTGACTACATCCATACCCACCGGGATTTTAAGTAGCTTTTCTATATCAGCCTTAGCATGCAGCCCGCCTGTCATCCATAGTGTCCCTAATCCCTTTTGATGTAAAACCAGCATTAGAGTGGCTACCGCCGCCGATGTGGATTGCGCCCATCCGGCTACAACCTGCAGTCCTTCGAACATCTGCCTGGCTTTAGGATCGGTTTTAGCCCTTTTTGCCATTGCGTCAACCATTGGATTAGGGGATCGGATAGCCGCTACGACAATCAGAGCTGGTGCAGTACTTAGCGGGTCTACCCGGGGAGGACTGCCGGGACGGGAAGCTGGCGGCCCCGCGTTAGCCATTTCCGGCCATGACATCATTGTTTTCATATCCGCCTGTATGGCATCGGCGACATTTTTGATAATTTTCTTATCACGGATAATGAAGAAGCGCCAGTTCTGGGCATTGCCGCCATTAGGCGCCCAAATAGCCGTTTCGACAGCCTCTAACAGTATGGCTTCCGGTACCGGTTTATCCTGAAACAAACGAATCGAACGGCGGGTCTTGATCAGGGTGGCTAATTCAGCAGTTTCCATTGTAAAGCTCCTTTTTTTATTTTTCTACCTTATTATAACGATCTAAGTTGGTTATTTCCTGAAGATTCTTCATACTGGTAAGGCTTGTTTTTAACTTTTACAGAAGGCGGGTAAGTAATTCATTAGATGAATAATCTATTGGTACATCGATAACAACCGGTTTTCCCCGGGAAAATGCCCAGGTCAGTGTTTGCTCTAAGGAATCCGCAGACTGGATTCTTACGCCCTCAATCCCAAAACTATCCGCAAGTTGCACGAAGTCAGGGTTTGAGAAATTCACCCCGAAAGCCTTGCCAAATTTACTCATACTCTTCCACTTTATGAGGTTGTAGCCGTCGTCCCTGAAAATTATGATCACGATATTAAGTCCCAGGCGATTGGCAGTCTCTAACTCGTGAACATTCATTAGAAATCCACCATCTCCACAAACGGCCAGCACTTTTTTGTGGGGATACAATAGCTTAGCGGCAATAGCGGCCGGAAGGGCAAACCCCATAGACGCAAAACCATTGGATATGAGCAGGGTATTGTTGCTATATACCGGATAGAACTTCCCAACCCATAGTTTATTCGTCCCGACATCGCTGACCAGAATGTCATCATCTCCCAGGATCTTCCTTGCTGCGTGGAGCACCCGCTGCGGGCGGACTGGCCACGAGTTCACTGCTCCTTCTTTTTCAAAGGTCTCAATCATTTCCTGGTGGAGCAGGGGAAAATAATCTACTTTGTTGACATTGCCGATCATCCCGCCTAAAAGCTCTATGGTTTCCCTGATATCTGAATTGATCTCCACCTCAGGCACATAATGGAGGTCAACCTCCGAAGTCGTGAAATCGATGTGGATTATTTTCTTGTCCAAATCAGGATTCCACGAAGTCGGGGCATACTCTACAAGGTCATAACCGACAGCAATCACTAAGTCAGACTTCCCAAACACCTCTGAAATCAGCCGGTCCTTCGCCAGACCGAGGGTTCCTACGTAACAGTTGCTTTTAGCTGTTACAGCTCCCTTACCCATGAAGGTCGTCACTACCGGAATACCAAAATGTTCTGCAAATTCCCGGAGTTGCGAAGCCGCATTTTTTCTTATAACCCCATTTCCGGCTACTATCATTGGAGATCGAGATTTTTCAATCAATTCGGAGGCGTGTTTTAATGAATGGTTATCGGGAGAACTTCTCCGCGCTCGTATAGGCACAATAGGCTTTTCATGAGTTTCGTCTGCATCCATGGATGCCACGTTTTCAGGAAGTTCTAAATGGACAGCACCTGGTTTTTCCGTCTCTGCAACTTTGAAAGCCTTTCGAACAACTTCTGACACCACATCGGGGACCTCAATTCTTGTATTCCATTTTGTAACGGTTTCGAAGTTTTCCACAATGTCAACGTATTGGTGTGATTCTTTATGAATACGCTTTAGGTCAGCCTGCCCTGTAATGGCGACAAGCGGCGCTCTATCCAAAAAAGCGTCAGCTATTCCTGTCAATAGGTTCGTTGCCCCAGGTCCCAACGTAGAAAGACAGACTCCAGCCTTCCCGCTCAATCTACCATAGGCATCTGCCATGAAAGCGGCAGCTTGTTCGTGCCTGGTTAGCACAAACCTGATGCTCGATTTACTCAGGGAATCCATAAGATCGAGGGTTTCCTCACCCGGAATACCGAAGACAAATTGGACACCCTCGTTTTCAAGGCATTTGACAAGCAAGTCAGAGGTTTTCATGGATAAGCCCTCCCCCTTCACAGTGAACACCGGCAATAACCCGGTTTCAATTTAACTTATTTGAGATGGCGGTTGATAATTAACAAAGTATTTACATAAACCATGCACTCCGGATTTTGTTAGATGCATGCTTTTCTGAATATATTATAGACCTTGAGACATAAGGTCAAATCGCTTGTAACGCGTTACTCAAAACTGACTTTCCAGCGAATCCCTGCAGCATGAAAATCAATATTTGACAGTCACCTGAAAGGAACCTAATATTGTGGTTACTAATGGTCTCATAATTTAATGGATACCTCTTTAGCTTCCGAATACACAATTTTAATCACAAAATAGGGTGCTATCGAGAATAATTTGTTAGTTCAGACTATTATAAGACCATTAGTAATAATCAATTACCACATAATCAAGTACGTTTATCCTGGTAAGAATCCTGGTTACTGGCGGTGGACGTTAAGTATTTTCAAAAGTTCGAATAGACTGCCTGAAGTCTGCTAAACCAATGTTTATTAAACTGTAATATTTTTAAAAGGAGGATGACTATGTGGAACAATTTAAGAACCGATAAATATGAAGGCATGCTGGCGGAAACAATGAATTTTGTGGGTTATAACGGCAATATAGTAAATTCTTATTTCGTACGACCGCTTGGGTCGGGACCTTTCCCGGGTATTGTGCTGATTCATCACATGCCGGGATGGGATGAACTATATCGGGAGATAGCCCGGCGGTTTACACAACATGGCTTTTTGGTTATCTGTCCGAACTTATACTCGCGGTTTGGACACGGTACCCCGGAAGAAGTCGCAGCCAGGGTACGGGAACAGGGTGCGGTCCCTGATGATTGTGTGGTAGGTGATTGTGAAGCAGCAATGAGATTGCTTAAGTCGCTCCCCAATTGTAACGGGAAAATTGGGGTCATTGGCGGCTGCTCCGGCGGACGGCATGCTTTTTTAGTCGCTTGCCGGGTAAAAGGTTTTGACGCTGTAGTAGATTGCTGGGGCGGGAGAGTAATTATGTCCAAAGAAGAACTTACACCACAAAACCCGGTAGCACCCATCGATTACATTAAAAACCTAGCGATCCCTTTGCTGGGTCTTTTCGGAAATGACGATCAGAACCCTTCTCCTGAAAAGGTTAATCAACTTGAAGCAGAGCTTAAAAAATTTGGAAAAAACTATGAATTTCACCGATATGACGGTGCAGGTCATTCCTTCTGGTCTTATGACCGGGCTGCATACCGCCAACAGCAGGCAATGGATGCGTGGGAGAAGACTTTTGTTTTCTTCGATAAATATTTAAAGAGCTAAAGAGGAGAAGCCATTTAATAAAAAATGGATTTTATTGAACCATAAAGTAAAGTAGGAGAGATCTTATGGCCCTGCAGTACGTTATAGATAGCATATGTGCGAGCGTTACAGTTGAATGCGTGTATAAAATAATTGAGGCGCTGCTGAGCCAGGGAACATTTACTTTAGCCGAAATGCTTCCTTTGATCCAGAGCAAAGACCGCTCCCTTGATCTGGGAAGCGCGAGAATGATAGCCAAAGCAGCCGTCGATGACATGGCACAGCGCGGCATTATCAGAATTGAAGGCGAGAATATCTATCCAATGAATTAAATCCTGTTGTATTTATGGACTACCCGCTATGTTTTGTAAGATTATCGATTTAAAAGAACAACCGTCTGGAAATATAACATATGTGGCCCATACCGGCCAGACAGTTCAGGTTCTATCATAAATAATAATTGACGTGACTATTTAAATCTGCAAACCGAGTGGCTTCGGCATGCACACCACTACCTAACATCCACCGGCGATTCTGGTTTTATAGTATATTAGATGCAGAAGAGACCTATACTTCAAGGGTGGGGTCGGAAATTATGAATATAACGAATCTGGATAGCGAGAAGCAGGTTGGAGATATTATCAGATATACTACCTGTAGCGAACACTGCTTCAACGTATGTATCATCAAAGTACATATCCGGGACGGTAAAATTTGGGCGGTTGAACCGGATGACACGTTAAATTCCGGCATCGCCCGGGAGGATGGGCGACTGTCAGTTGAAGACATAGATAAGTGTCTGATTTCCGCTCGACCCTGCACTAAAGCCTATGCCCATATCCGTAACCTTTACGATCCCAACCGGTTGAAATATCCGATGAAACGGGTTGGTGAGAAGGGCAGCGGGAAATGGGAGCGGATTTCCTGGGAGGAGGCGCTCGATACCATCGCCAAGAATCTAAAAGAATGTAAAGAAAAATACGGCCCATACTCGATTGGAGACGACTGGAAAGATTTCCCGCTCAGTGATTGGTTTGGTGCGGGCGTTGCCGGATGGGGCATTCATTCTAAGAACGGGGTGGCTGAGCCGGAGCGGTGGGTATTAGGAAGTGATGGACATAGCGATCGCCAGGACGAGGGGAACATGTTGAAAGCTAAACTCATAGTCTTGTGGGGGTTTAATCCGGGGACAACTCTGAGTAATCATGTCGTTTATACAATGATGCGGGCCAGAGAACGGGGAATCCCGATCATTTCCATTGAGCCGAGATATACTCCCACCGCCGAGACGGTGGCCAGTCAATGGATACCGATACGTCCGACCACTGATGTGGCAATGATGATTGCCATGGCTAATGTCTGGTTTAAGGAAAATCTCTGTGATAATGGTTTCATAAAAAAGTATGTGGAACCAAAAGGCTTGCAGGCGTGGAAAGAGTATGTTTTAGGTGTGACCGATAGCACCGATAAAACGCCGCAATGGGCGGAACAAATTTGCGGGGTTCCAGCCGAGACTATTACGCAATTCGCCAGACTATATGCCCGCAGCAAACCGGTAAATCTCCATACGGCCTGGTCATTAGGACGTCAATTCTACGGAGAGAACGGCATCAGGGCAGCAATGTATTTACAAGCCCTGACTGGAAACACCATTAGTGTTGGGGGAACTGCTTCAGCGGATTCGGCGGGCGAATTTGGCGTACACGAATCTTCAATACCAAAGCCCTTCGTAGATTGGCAGAGAAAACCCGGGTTTTACCGGGCGCCGGTTCTATTGGCTTTAATGAAATGGCCGGAAGCGATCGTGTTGCACGAAAGGATGGAGAAGGGTGAAATCTCCAAAGAAGAGTACAGTAACAGCATCGGCAATGTTCCAGGGGATCCCCTTCCCAACATTAAAATGATTATCCTGTCGACTACGAATCCATTAATGACCCACCCGGATATTAACACCAACATACAGGCTTTCAAGAAGTTGGATTTCTGTGTTGTAATGTCCTACCATCTGGATAATCCGAGCGCCAGGTATGCCGATATCGTTCTACCGCAAATGCATAAAGCTTTTGAAGGAAGAGATGCATGTTTCGGAATTGGAGGCGGTTCTGCAGACCTGTTTGTTTCTGTGCCGACGAACCTCAGCGGCAATTATTTTATCTACAAGCAGAAATGTGTTGACCCGCCGGGTGAGGTTAAACCGCCTGGATGGGTCTGGGTGCAGATCGCGAAGAGACTGGGTATTGCGGAGAGTTACAGCCCTTTGCTGGCTAACGTAACTGATGATAAATGGGATGAAACGATTGAAAACCTGCACCGCGACGCCTATGAGACATGGGCGCTAAAAAAAGAGATTGTGCCCTTAAATCCACCCAGCTGGGAGCAGTTCCAAAAGAAACCGGTTTTCCGTTGGCCGGTTGGTGAATTGAATTATACTTATAAAAAGACAATTGAACGGGGAGAGAATCCGTTTTCCGGAACCGAGTCGGGAAAGATCGAGTTTTATTCCAACGAATTGGCGGCTGGCTTAGAACAAGTGCAATCAAAAACCGGTACTGTAGCCTTTATTCCGGAGAAGAATAAATCTGTTGTCAACGGTAAATATGGCGGCGGAAACCTGACTCCAATGGCGGAAATGATCAAGGGAGGCAGGGCGACCTATTTCAGTAATGAGGTTGCAAAATATCCGCTGCTGATGTCGTCGCCGCATAGTCTCTACCGTGTCCATACGCTGCTGGACAATCAACCTTTATTGAGAGATTGTTACCGTCATGCTGTGTGGATCAGCATTCCCGATGCCAAAGCCCGGGGAATAAAGGACGACGATACTGTAAGGATATTTAACGACCAGGCCGAAATAATCATGCCGGCTTATGTAACCTCACGCATTGTCCCGGGAACAGTCAATATCTTCCATGGCGGGTGGTACACAACGGGAAAAATGAAGACTACATTAATGCCGGAAGGTGTCGATATGCGGGGTGCGCCTAACTTGATGACACACTATAACGAGGAGCCTTTACCGGAAACCATTCTCGATCATGAGCCCAATAAGGCGCTTGTCGAAATTGAAAAATGGGAAGGGGAAAAATGACGCCCTTCCGATTTCGAACAATGTATTTAATTTTCCCAATATTTTCGCGTTTTTTACGAGCAATGGCAGACTCCCGTCCGGATTTATTCTATTTTTGTTCCTTTCAAATGCTTACGCGCTGCTTGCTGGTGTTGAAATGCTACGCCCCTTTGAACAACATCAATTAATCTGGTCTCAACGCGGGTCTCGTCTTCAAGTACATAACCGCACATAACACAATGAGTGTAACCGTTCTCGCGAATCAACCAACCTGCGTTTTGAACCGTACATCGCGGACAAATAATTCTATTCACTGTCATTATATTTCTCCTGTGTGGTGTTATAATCACCGATTGCACTAATCCAGGGATTTTGTGATTTTAATTATCTTTAGACTAGGTCTTCCTGGAGGATTATGTTTATTTTTTTAGATCATTTTAGGTTGTTCCGAGTACGTCCCCAGAGATAAACATATTTGTCTCTATCAGACATCACTAACCACTTAAGATGAAATAAAGTTTTATGCACAAATACTATCATCAGTCCGATGCCTCCTTTATAACTGCGCGGATTGGCTCTTGGTCCGGGAAATCGGTTTTTTCATTAACATTATTTGAACTTACAAATCATCGAGTTTTTC
>Ga0182017_10003568_pt1 | contig 11581 bp, 7 predicted proteins | sample 712E3DmetaG_FD_120492 | JGI IMG/M metagenome (GOLD analysis project Ga0182017, IMG submission 120492) | Permafrost microbial communities from Stordalen Mire, Sweden - 712E3D metaG | ecosystem: Environmental > Terrestrial > Soil > Wetlands > Permafrost | place: Sweden: Stordalen | collected... | reverse complement strand
CCCAGTCGGAGGCGCGGCGGAGCGCCGCCACTAGGTCGGTGCCGTTCTCCAGCAGGTTTGGGTCGGCCGCCGCGGCCAGCGCGTCCAGCGCCTCGCCTGTGGCGACCCGTGCGATGGGAAAGACCTGCGCCGCCGTCCGCGCAAAAAGCATGAGGTTGAATCGCTGGGTGGGAGGAAGCGCCTCAAGCAGGGCCCGCGCCAAGGCGCGCTGGCCGGACATGCCGCCGGTAGCGACGCTGCGGGAGCGATCGATGAGTAGCATAACCTCCCCTGGTGGTGGCTCGCTGATATGGGAACCCTGAAAGGGTTCCCATGCCCTCCCGCGATGGTGCGCCGCCGGCAGAGCCGGCGGGCTCCCCACGCGACTGGGCGGGCCTTGCGGCCGACACAGGCCGACCGCCAGCACTTCGGCCGCGCGCAACTTGTCCATCGCGCGCCGGCGTGCTCGCGCCGCCAGCAATTGGCCCGGCCACGCCGCTGCCTGCTCGCGCAGGGTGTAGCTCACCTCCCAGGCAGCCCGCAAGGGCGCCGTCATGTGCACCGCAAAAGCGCGCCCGTTGGATCGGATGCGAACCGGCGCGCCCGCGACGCTCGCTTCGAATAGTCTGGCTTGCGCCGGCAGATCGTCGAACCTGACCGTCACCTGAGCCGCCGTCGGATTCTCCTCCAAGCTGGCGGGCAGGCGTACAACGAAGCGACCGTCGGCACAAGCCGCGGGTGCGGTGTAGCGATAGCGCAACATCACGCGCCCAGGGGCAGTCAGCGGCGCCAGATGCACGCGGATCCGGGCGGCCTCGTCGGGCGACGCCGAGACGGGCGCGAGTTGATGCGACGACAACACACGCGCGTATTCGGCACGGGCCGTGGCGAGGGCTGTGGCAGCAAGTTTGACCATACGGCCGGCGCTGCGCGCCTCCCAGTCGACCAGGACCGCACCCTCGGGCAAGTCGAGGTCGACTGCTGTGTCGTGGCTTGGTGCCCGCTCAGCCCCGATGGACACCTCGCGTTCCACCTCGACCAGGGCCACCGGCCCAACAATGCGAACGGAAACACGGTAGGCCGGTTCCGCTTCAGACGACGGAGCGCGCTGGGGCAGGCCCGTGGCGAGGGCGAGCAAGAGGGCGCAGACGGGCGCGATCATCCCAGGCAGTCTACCGATCTGGCGCGCGTCTGGCCATGCCAGCAAGCCTTTGCGTGCGCGCCGCCCACCTGCCACTATACCGGCACGATGACTACGCCCCGAGCACCTATCGTGGAAGTATCGCCCTCAGATCCTGCCGACGCGGTTTTGCAGCAGGCGATTGGCGTTCTGTCGGCCGGAGGCGTGATTGCGTTTCCCACCGACACCTTGTACGGCCTCGGCTGTGCTTTTGGCCAGAAACAGGCCATTGAACGGATTCAACGCATGCGAGGTCTCGATCTGGCAACCCGGCCGCTCACCTTCTTGCTGCCCGACGTGGGCGAGCTTCCCCGCTTCACCCGCATGAGCGAGGCAGCCTATCGTCTAATCAACCGCGTCTTCCCCGGTCCCTACTGCGCCGAACTGCTGGCCCACGCGAGTGTTCCCTCGCCCTTCGTGCAGGGTGACCGGCGCACCATCGGGGTCCGCATCCCGCAGAGCGCCCTGTGCGAAAAGCTCACCTGGCGGCTGGGCCGACCCATCCTCACCGCCACGGCCAAATCGCACAACGGCCAGGTTTTGACCACGGCCGCCGAGATCCGGCAGGAATACGGCGCGGAACTCGATCTGATTCTGGACGGCGGAACTCTGAGCGGCCCGCCCTCGACCGTGGTCAGCTTGGTTGACGACTGGGTGACGGTGTTGCGCGAGGGGCTGGGCCCGGCGAATCGGCTGGTAGGATAGGCCACATATTCAAGCCGCGTTCGGCGAACGCGGCGCAACCACCCGACGCCGTTCCTCGCGCTGGATAGAACGTCTAGCGACGCGAACCGCCGAAAAGCTTGCGCCAGAACTTTCGCACCAACTCGTGCTCCTCGACGCCCAGCCCGAGCGCAACGAGAATAAGCCCGTAGCCGCCCAGGATGACCACGGCACGAAGAATCAAGCGCACCGACATGGGCAGCTGAGCCGCGCCGAGAGCGAATTCCGCCAGCAGCAAGACCACGGCTCCCGCGGCCAGAGACTTGAAGAACCCGCGCGAAAACGGATGCACGTGAAAGAGCAGAGCCACTTCCACCACCAGAAGCGTGAGCAGCAAGGCCACCGAGCAGGCGGAAGAGAGTGCAGCGCCCACAACGCCCATGCGGGGGATAAGCAGACAGCACAGCACCACGTTGCAGCTGGCCGAAACCAGATTGTCAAGCAGGACCAGGCGCGAGCGCCCTGCCATTGCGATGACCCAACCAGTCAAGCCGAGGGTTCCGTTGATGAGATGCCCGATCAGCAGAATCACCAGCGCGGGAGCTGCGGCTGCGAAGGCCTGCGGGAAGAAGCGCAGCAGTTCGTGGCGAAAGACTATCATCGCCAGCAACAGCGGAACCGTGATGATCGTTGTCCAGCGGGTCATGAGCTGCAGGTTGTAGCGAAGCCGTGCCATGTCGTTGAGGCGCAAAGCCTCGGAAAGCACGGGCGAGGCTACCGGATCAAAGGCGTAGCGAATGTTGGAGGCAATCCGACTCAAGGCCTCGGCCCCGGCGTAGACACCCAGAGTTTCCGGTCCGGCAAAGAATCCGATGAGGATGACGTCGGTTCGCTGCAGGATCGAATTGAGGAACTCCGAAATCCCGATCCAGACCGAGAAGCGAACCATCTCGCCGTGAAAGAACGGCGCAAAGCCCGGTGCCGTGTCGCTGGCCCGCGCTGCCGGCCACAGCGCTCGCGCCAAAGGCATGGCCCGAAACACGCGCGCGGCAGACCAGAATGCCAGCGCCAAGGCGAGCGCCATGGCCAGAACGTGGGCAGCGCACAGACCACCGAGCGTGGGCGCGAGCAAGCCAAACAAGCAGGCTAGCAACAGCAGGGAAAAGGGTTGCACGACCCCACGGACCAGCAAGTTGTAGCGCATGGTCTTGGCGGCCATGGTGGCGGAAATCAGCACCAAGATGAGCGCGGAGCAGGGCAAGCTGGGGGCCAAGAATCGAATCGCCGTGGCAACCTCGGGCTTGCCTTGCAGGGTGGCCAACGGCCCGGCGAAGAGAAAAACTAGCGAGGCCAGCAACAGGCTGGCCACCAGGGTGAGCCAAAAAGCCGTGCGCAGCGAGCGCTGCACCAACTCGGTCTCGCCAGCCACACGATGAGATGCGATGTGGCGCAGGAGTCCTTTGTCGGTGCCCATCGGGCTCAGGCGCAGGAGGGGCTCGACGCAACTCACGCCCCAGCGGTAGATGCCGTAGAACGCCGTGCCGAAGAGGTGCGCGGCCAAGGGATGAAAGGCGGCCTCGGACAGACCGGCCAGGATGGCCAGAAAATTTGTCCCGGCACCGACCGCCGCGTGCCGCACGTCCTGTCGCCGATCCGTCCCAGCGGGCGCCCCTTGCCCGCCCGTAGCGGTCAAGTTTGCAGTTCCCGCCGAGCGGTTGCCACTCGCCTGCGTGGGGGATGCACCGGGGGAAGTCTTGGGTTGTTCGGGAGACATCGATGTTGTCTTGTGGGCCAAGCGAATCGGCTGGTGGGACAGCTACACTATTTCAGCTTTCCCGCGGCCGTCCGGGCTTGCTTGATGAAGGCGCGCAGCTTGCGCATGTCCTTGATACCGCGCGCAGACTCAACTCCTGATGACACGTCGACGCCGTCCGGCCGAGTTGCGGCGATTGCGTCGGCGACGTTGACGGGATTCAGGCCGCCAGCGATCAAGAACGGCCGCCGCCCGCCCGCCGCAACCACATCCCAGGGCGCGCGTTTGCCGCTGCCGCCGTAGCCCTCGGCATACGCGTCGTAGAGGAAGAGACCGGCCTGCCAGCTCAGCGCTTCCTTGAGCGATGCCTGGTCCCGAACCCGAATGGCACGGATGGTCTGCTCGGGCGGCAGCCAGGTCCAGCTCGCCGGGATCTCGTCACCGTGCAGCTGTACCCGGTCGAGTTTCAGCTCAGCTATCGTATCGGTGACCACCAGGGGATGGGCGTTGACAAACACTCCCACTCTGAGCACCCCCGACGGAATGGCCGCGCTGATCTCGCGCGCCTGCTCGTCCTGCACGAACCGCTTGGATCCGCGCCAGAAATTGAGGCCGATCAGATCAGCGCCGGCAGCGGCCGCCTGCTCGGCGTCCTCGGGACGCGTGACACCGCATATCTTGACCAGAAAGCTCATGCGCCCCCCAACAGCCTGCGCAACGCCGAGCCAGGGTCAGGATCGCACATTAGGATTTCACCTACTAGGATAGCGTCGACACCTGCCTGCCGCATCCTGCACACGTCCTCTGCGGTGCGGATGCCTGACTCTGCGACCAGCAGGCGATCCGACGGAACCACGGGTCGCATGCTGCTTGCCAGAGTCATGTCCAGGTCAAAAGTACGCAAGTCGCGGTGGTTGACCCCGATCACGCGCGCCCCGGCTGCCAGCGCACGCTCAACCTCGCGGCGGTCGTGAGTCTCCACCAGTGCCTCCATGCCCATGCGGCTGACCTCGGCGAGCAGTTCCACCAAATCCTCTTGGCGCAAAGCCGACACAATGAGCAGAAGCGCGTCTGCTCCCGCCGCGCGGGCCTCGACCACCTGGTACGGGTCGATGATGAAGTCCTTGCGCAAAACCGGAATACCCACTGCTGCACGCACCCGGCGCAGATCATCGAGCGAGCCACCGAAGAAAGGTCCATCGGTCAGCACCGAGATGGCCGCTGCCCCGGCCGCTTGATAGGCTCTCGCCACCACAACCGGATCGGCGTCTTGCTTGATCCAGCCCTTGGAAGGCGAGCGTCGCTTGAACTCCGCGATACAAGCCAGCCCGGGCTTGCCAAGCGCCGCACGGAAATCCCGAACCGGCTGCGCAGCAACGACGTGTTCCTCCAGCTTGGCAAGCGGCAATCGGCTCCGGGCCGAGGTGACCGCCTGTCGGGTCTGCGCGAGAATCTCGTCGAGAATCATTCTTTCTTCTGCACGGGCGACAAGCGGCGCAGGTGATCCACCACGGCGCGGGCCCTGCCGCTGTCGAGAGCCGCTTCTGCCTGGCGGGCGCCAGCCCGCAGATCGGATGCCGCATCCACCACGTACAGGCTGGCAGCGGCTTCCATGAGCGCGGCTAGCCGAATCGCCCCGGGCGCACCGGCCAGCGCAGCCTGCAGCAGCCGCGCGTTGGTCGCGGCATCACCACCCACCAGGCCCGCTGGATCCTGTTCGGCTAGGTCAAAATCCGCGGGCCGAATCTGGTAGCAACGAACCTTTCCCTCGCGCAGCTCGGCAACCTGGGTCGATCCAGAAGGGGCGATTTCGTCCAGCCCGCCGGCGCCGTGCACGACCAGGGCGCCGAGAGAGCCCAGTTGTGCATGGGCACGCGCCATGAACTCGCAGCGCTCGGCGGCGAACACGCCGTTCATGTGATAGCGCGCTCCCGCCGGGTTGGTGAGCGGCCCCAGGAGATTGAACAAGGTGCGGAAGCCCAGCTCGCGGCGCGGACCAGCCACGTGCCGGGTCGCCGCGTGGAAGTTGGGCGCGAACATGAAGCAGAGGCCTGCCTCGTGAAGGCAACGCAATGCCGTCTCGGGCGTAGGCATGGGGTCGATGCCCATGGCCTCGATAACGTCGTGGGAACCGGAACGCGACGAAAGCGCCCGGTTGCCGTGTTTGGCCACCTTGACCCCGCAGGCCGCCACGATGAAGGACGCCAGGGTCGAGATGTTGACCGTGCCCGAGCCGTCGCCGCCGGTGCCGCAGGTGTCGAGCAAGGCCATCTCGGCGACAGGTACACGCAGCATGCGCTGGCGCATGGCCGAGGCCGCGCCCACCACCTCGTCCACGGTCTCGCCCTTCATGCGCAGGGCCGCAAGCAGGGCTCCCATCTGGGCCGGGGTGGCCTGCCCGTCCATCATGCACCCCACGACCGCGCTCATGTCCGCGACCGAAAGGTTGCGACCCGCCACCACTTGGGCCAGGGCCTCGCGAATCCCCAAGCTCGCGCCCGGGGCCGGGCCAGTCATGCGACCCTCGCCAGGCGCAAGAAGTTGCGCAGAAGGTCCTTGCCCACTTTGGTCAGGAACGACTCGGGGTGAAACTGCACGCCTTCCACTGGCAGGCTCTTGTGGCGCAGACCCATGATTTCTTCATCCCAGGTCTTGGCCGTGATCTCCAAGCAGTCAGGCAAGCTCGACCGTTCGACGACCAAGGAATGGTAGCGCGTGGCTTCGAATGGGTTGGGCAAGCCGGCGAAGATGCCTTTGTCGTCATGGAAGACGCGTGAGGTCTTGCCATGCACAACTTCCTTGGCCCGGATGACCTTACCTCCGAAAGCCTGGCCGATGGCCTGATGGCCCAGGCACACGCCCAGGATGGGAATCTTCCCGGCCAGACGGCTGATCACTTCGAGCGAAATCCCGGCCTCATTAGGAGTGCACGGGCCAGGAGAAATAACTATAGCTTCCGGGCACATGCGCACAACATCATCAACTGAAACTTCATTGTTGCGAACGACCCGGACCTGCTGGCCCAACTCGCCCAGGTACTGCACCAGGTTGTAGGTGAAGGAGTCGTAGTTATCGATGACCAGCAACATAGCTAGCGCTCCCCTTTGCCAGCCGACTGCCGCGCCTGCTCGATGGCGGTGATAACTGCGCGCGCCTTGTTCACGCACTCCTCATGCTCGGCCTCGGGCTGGCTGGCGGCCACGATGCCCGCCCCGGCTTGCACGTGCATGGTGTCGCCCCTGGTGACCAGGGTACGGATGGCTATCGCGAGGTCCATGTTGCCGGTGTAGGAAAGGTAACCGACCGCACCGCCGTAGACCCCGCGGCGACACGGCTCCAGCTCGTCGATGATTTCCATGGCGCGAATCTTGGGCGCGCCCGAGAGCGTGCCGGCAGGAAATGTCGCCCGCACCACGTCCTTGGCGGAAAGGCCATCGAGCAGGGTGCCGCTCACGTTGGAAACCAGGTGCATGACGTGCGAGTAGCGTTCCACGACCATGATGTCGTCGAGTCGCACGCTGCCCGGCGCAGCCACCCGGCCCACGTCGTTGCGGCCGAGGTCAATCAGCATGACGTGTTCGGCGAGCTCCTTGGGATCGGCACGCAACTCCTTTTCCAGGGCTTCGTCTTCCTCAACGCTGCGGCCGCGGCGGCGTGTACCCGCCAGCGGCCTGACATCCACCCGGCGACCGTCCAGGCGCACCAGCACCTCGGGTGATGCGCCGGTCACGACCGCCTCGGGGAACTCCAGGTGGAACATGTAGGGCGACGGATTGGTGACGCGCAGGATGCGGTACACGTCGAACGGATCCACCCCGCCACGGGCCACGTCAAAGCGCTGCGAGAGCACCACCTGAAATGCATCGCCCGCCTTGATGTACTCCTGGATTCGACGGACAGCGGCCTGATAGTCCGCCTGGCTGGTGCGAGCCACGGGCTGCACGGCGGCCCCTGCCACACCCACCAGGTCGAGCGGCGCCAGGGCGCACGCAGGCTTGGCGAGCCGCTCGAAAATCTCCTCCACCTTGCGACAGGCCTCGTCGTAAGCGCGATTGGGATCAACCCCCGCCACGTCCACCGACGCCACCGCTTTGATGGTGCCACGCAGGTTGTCGAAAACCACCACGGTGTCAGTCAGAGCGAAGCACATCTCGGGAAGGCCCAGCTCATCGGGCGCACGCTCGGGCAAGCGTTCAAAGCGCCGGACGGCGTCGTAGCCCAGCCAGCCCACTGCCCCGCCGAAGAAGCGCGGCAGCCCAGGCGGGACCGCGGGCGGCAGACCAGCCAAGGTGCGGCTGACGTAATCGAGCGGGTTGGCTTCGCTGACGCTCTCCTCGAGGACAAAGCCATCGCCCTCAGGTCGCAGACGTTCGACCTTGTTGCCACGTGCCCGAATCACACTGCGCGGCCGCACACCCGCAAAGCTGTAGGCTGCCCATTTCTCGCCGCCCACCACGCTTTCGAGCAGGAACGAGTACGGTCCGCGGCCTAGCTTGGCAAATACCGAAACCGGCGTGTCCGCATCGGCCAGCCACTCGCGATACACGAAGCACAGGCGCCCCTGCCGGGCGAGGTCAAGGAAGCGGGCGCGGTCGGGAACAAAGACGGCCATGGTTGGGTGGCCGGAGACTAGCACTACTTCCCCGTCCCGGGCGGCAGCTCGACGCGGATCTCGCCTTGCTCCAGGGGATCGACCTGGCGCAGTTCGCTGGCCAGCTCGTCGTATTGTTTGGGCGAGACGCGCGACAGGGGGAGCTGCCAGCGCCTTCGCAGAAGCAGGTGCACGGTGCCCGGCGCATCGCCCCGAGGCGTCTCGACCTGGACCAGACGTTCCTCCGAGAAGCGCGCCTCGCCGGCCGTGATAGTGCCGCTCGCTCCCAAATCGATCACCTGCGCTCCTGCGGGCAACTCGATGTCGGCCTCTAGTAAGAGCGGCACGTCGTAGCCAAGTTGCAAGGGCGTCCGGCGTTGCGACTCGCTGAAGTAGCGCCGGCCCGGCTGCGCGAGAAAGAAGCTGGGGCGCAACCAGAGAACGTTGCCGGTGCGCGTGGCCATGCGCGGGCTGGTCAAGGTGTAGCTGACTTCTCTGGTTCCAGATGGGCCCTCCTGCAGCGAGAGTTCGTCCAGAGTTGCGCCGGGAAACTGCTGGCCTAGCCAACGCTGTTCGAACTCCTGGCGGAGCTTGATTCGATCCCGGCCGGCTCGCTCCACGACCTCGCTCCACTCCAGCGCGGGCCAGCCGCTGGTCGCTTCGGTCATGCGGACAACCGCGCTGCCGTCCGCCGCCAGCCGCATCTTCATCACCACTTGGCGTCCGTCCGGCACCGCGCTGCGGGCCAGCGCCAGCGCATCGTCGCCCACCACAAAGCCAGGCGCGCCCGCCAAGCCCGGCGGCAGATAGCCGAATGGGGCGCGCCGCGTGCGCGGGTCGAAGAACCGCACTGCCCCGTCGGAGCCAGGCAAACGCACCAACGCTTCGCTGAAGTCATCCAGCTCCTGCGCCGTCCCCTGCACCGCTGCCGGTGCACGGGTGAGCGGACGCACAAACATCAATTCAGCCTCCAGCCCCAGCGCGCGCGCCAACGCCATCACGAGCGCGGCGCGGTTGCCTTGTCCCCGATCCAGCGACACCGTCGCCGGCTCAAACAAGCTGGCCTCAGGCTCGATGTGCTGGTTCACCCAAGTGATGATAGCCTCGGGAATCTTCGCACGCGCGCCGCCGGCCGCATCCACGATCTGGGCAGCAACCCGTCGCAGCTCAGGCGAAACCCGCGCCACGGTGTACAAGCGGTCGGACAAGAAACGCGACCAGCGCGCCAGATCGACGCCGCTCGACACGCGCACCGAGGGTAGCCAATCTTCCGCGACAACCGACGCGCGCTCGGGGAAGAGCTGGGGCATTTGCCGCGCGACAAAGCGCACAACCCGAGTGCCGTCAGGACCAGGTCCCGCCGTGGGCTCAGGCACCCCGGCGCGCCGATCCTGGTCCACCCGCATCGCGGCCGGCACGACCAGAAGGTACTCGCTGCGATCGAGCGGCGCCTCGAAGGACTGGAAATAGAAACGTTCGCCTAGAAACCCTGGCGCGAACGCTTCGGAGGGTTGCTTGTATTCCAGAGTCTCCCACTCGACGAAGTCGCCCACCGCCACATCGGTGGCTGAGACGGTAGACTTGCCGGCGATTTCCTGGGCCTCGCGGATGGTCCCGTCAGCCTTGCGCGTGCGCAACCCCAGCACTTCGGCCCCGGATGGCACAAAGACCTCGGCCGCCCGTTCGATGCCTTCCTTGCTCAGTACCTGCGTGATGGTGTGGGTGAGGCTGCCGCGTCCTCCGTCAGGAAAAACCCGCTCGACCGTGCGGTCCAACACCACCACCGCGGGCGCCTGGTAGCGGTGGCCGGACGCGAGGAAGTCCCGGATCACCGCAGCACCATCTAGCCGGAACTGGTCGAGCGGCAAAGCCAGTCCAGCGATGCGAGCCGCCTGCTGGACGGCGCTGCTGCCGGGAAAACGCTGCAGCGTCTCGGCGAATACCGTGTGCGCCGCTTTCACCGCGCCGGTGGCCAGCAGGGCATCGGCCAGACGCAGGCGCAGATGAGCGTCACGCGGGGACCAGTCGATGAGAGCCTGCAATTCCGAGACGGCGCTGGCCGCGTCGCCCTGCTCCAGCCGCAGTTCCGCCAACTCCGAACCAACCCAGTCCGGGTCGGCACTGGTGGGCAGCATCAGTCGCAGCGCCACCTCCGCCGCGCTGGCATCGCCGCGCTGTCGATGCCACTGCACCGGCACCTCGGACTGCCCGTCACAGCGAACCAGCAACTTGACCAGTCGCTCCTGCTCGCTGACGTTCTCCTGTTCCTCGGCACGGCGCAGCCCGCTCGCGAGAGCCGCACATGCCCCCTGTCCGGTTTGCCCGCGCGCCACGGCGGCTGCCAAAGCCGCGTCGGCGTCACGCTCCAGCCCGCGGACTCGCAAGGCATCGGCCAGTTGCAGCGCCGCTGGCCACCAGTCGGCTGCTGCGCTCCACGCCCGCTGGGCGTCCTCCGAAGCCTCGCGCGGCCGGTCGTTGTCGAATTCCAGACGCGCAAGATCCAGCCAGGACCGCGCCAGCAGCGGGTCGATGGTCACCGCACGCAAGTAGAGCTCACGCGCACGGTCGCGGTTCATGTTCTCGGGCCGAGTAGAATCCGTCTCGGCCACCCGCGCCGCCGCCGACAGGCCGAGCGCGAAGCGGGAATGCCTGGCCAGAGCATCCGCATGCACCAGCGCCTGGTCAATGTCGCCGGCCATGTGCGCCGCCAGCACGGCCGCAAGATCGAAAATGGCTTCTTCCAGAAGGGAACGGTTGGGCCAGCTTTCCAGGTCGGCATGTCCGTGGCGTGAGGCAGGCGCAAGCGACAAACCCACATCAATGCCCCCGCCGTGGTTGCCCAAACGCAGCTCCACCTGATGTCGACCCGTGCCGAGCGGCAGCGACCGTGCCGACCAGCGTGAGCCAAGGACCTCAGGCGAGTCGCCGTGGTGATGCCAGGGACCGCCATCCACGCGTAGCAAGGCAGGCCCGGCGTAGTCGAGCACGATCTGGTAGGTGCCGGCGCGCAGGTCAACCTCGGATTGGAGCACGCGTACCCCTGGCAAGGGATCCGTGCTGGGCGTCGTGAACCGACACCCCAAACGTGCCAGGGCTCGCTCTGGCTTTGCCGACCGCACGTCGTTGGATGAGAGATCGAGGTACGGTAGGCGGCCAGCCACACCGACAAGACGCAGCTCGGTTGGGCACCCTGAGCGGCGCGCTTCCTTTCCCAACAAATCCGTGTCGGCTCGTCGCCGCGCGATCTCGATGGCTAGCGATCCCAGCAGATGCTGCGCGCGCCAGGGCAAACGGTCGCGTCGCAGGGCAAGCACTCGCTCTTCAGCCGCGCGCCGATCAGGCAGTTCGTCAAGCAGGCGCGGCAACAGCGCAGCCGCCGCCGCGGCCAGCAGGCCATCGGGCGCATCGCCATCTT
>Ga0182017_10003566_pt1 | contig 11584 bp, 11 predicted proteins | sample 712E3DmetaG_FD_120492 | JGI IMG/M metagenome (GOLD analysis project Ga0182017, IMG submission 120492) | Permafrost microbial communities from Stordalen Mire, Sweden - 712E3D metaG | ecosystem: Environmental > Terrestrial > Soil > Wetlands > Permafrost | place: Sweden: Stordalen | collected... | reverse complement strand
TCGTGTAGGCGACCTTCATGCGGACGTAGTCGTGGCGGCGTCCGGCAATCGTGCCGGCGATCAGGTCGGGAGTGTCGCTAAGCGGATTGAGCGTGCGGGCTCGGTCTAGCATCTGATACGCCTGCGCCGGATGCGAGCGCCAGCTGCGCGAGGCGTTGTCCACGTAACGCGCGGAGAGCCAGGGAGCCAGGTAGCTGGCCGAGGCCACTAGCGCTATCAGAGCGAGCGGCACGATCAGCATCTTCCGACCCGCACGAAGACCGGTGGATGTGTCCGCCGAACGGTCACCCGCCGCAATCGCGGCGGCGAGGCCGAGGAAGGCGAGCGCAGCGGCGGTGAGCGCGGGTATCTTCCAGAACCAATCGACCGAACCGTGAACCAACCAGTATGAGAAGCCGACTACGAGCGAGGCGCTCAAACCTCTCCTGAAGGGGTCGAGGTTGCGCCGGCGCGTGGCGAGGAACCCGCTCACCAGGAAGCCGATAAAGAGCAGTGCTCCGATCGTGCCGGTCTGCATCAGCACTCGCATCTCGATCGAGTGGGGATCGTTCGGCTCCTCGTCGCTACGCCGCGCCTGGATGTACTCGGTAGCGAAGTTGTTCGTCCCTACTCCGGCGACGGGATGGGCGCGAAACTCGTCTATCGAGACGCGCCAGAAGTCGTAGCGATGGGTGCCGTAGAGCGAGGTGAAATGGCTCGAGTCCGAGCCACCGGCGGCTCCCGTGGCGAAACTGTGCCAGGCGTTCTGAGCGCGATGAACAGGTTTGTTAATCGAGCCGACAGCAACCGCAACGGCCAGGACGAGTATCACCACGAAGCCGGAGACGACGGTCAGATCGAGCCTGCGTGCGGTCTTATCGGCCAGCGAGAGGCGCCGATCGAGAATAGCCGCCAGCGTCCCTAGACCCAGCAGCAAGACAAAGATGACGATCATGCCGTTTCGTGCCTGAGCCAGCGCTGCCGCGACGCCGGTATCGCGTTCGCCCGCCCGGAAGACGTCGAGCAGCCGGCCGAGATTGGGCAGCGATGCCGCGAGCACTACGAGAGCGGTCACCAGCGCCCTGCCACGGCCGCTGACGAGCGCCACGAAGATGAGGAAGACGATCGGGAACGCGTACATCGAGCCCCGGCTCTGCGCTAGCACCGCCATCTGCACCAGCAAGCTCCCGCTCGCCGCGAGCAGCCCGCGCGCGAGCGCCGGCACTTCCCGGCGCGAGGCGAGATAGAGCGCGGGCCAGAGCGGGATCAGGAACAGCGCCGCCTCGCCGTTCTGGTAGCCGATCGGCGAAGCCAGCCGCCAGCTCAGGAAGATCGAGCCAAGATGCCCGCCGTGGAGGGCGTTCTCGATCGTAAAGAGGCCGATCGCGGCCACCGCGATCGCGTACAAAGCGGCGAACAGGGCCACGATCCTGGCGTTTGTCGACCAGCGCGAGAAAATCGCGTAGACAGTGAGGTAAAGAAGCGTTTGATTGGCACCGTCCCAGGCATCGCCCTTCACGGTCGCCCAGGCGATCGAGAGGAAGCTCCAGATCGTGAAGAGGGCGAAGAAGAGGAGCGCTCGGGTACGCCACTCGCGCCTCACCAACGAGTATCTGAAGTCGGCGGACAAGACGACGAGCAGCCAGAGAGCGATCAGCGCTCCCGGATACCAGATCGTCGGCGGAAACCCACCCTGATCTCCCGCCCAGAAGAGCAACAGCACCAGCATGACGAGCATCGGTAGTGCGAGAGCGAGATCGGCGAGGCCGCCCGGGAAAAGCCGGCGCAGGCCGCCTGGCCGCACGAGCTCCCCCACCTGCTCGGAGCCTTCGCCGCTACGCGGCTGGTTCGAACCCCAAGTCGGCATTCGCTCTTTATAGCGCGCCCGGGGGTGCTTCTAGCTGGCGGATGCGATCGGGTCGGCCCGCGTTTCGGCGGTCAGGGCAAGGACGAGAAGGGTCGCGTACATCCTCGACCAGCCGCTCGCACCGCGATCAACCGACAGGAAAGTGCGCCGGGTTCGTCGCACACGGCAGCCCTTGCACCGGCGACGGGGGCTAGCTCGAAGAGAGGTTGCGCTCCCAGACGATGCGCAGGCCCTCGAGCGTGAGAAACTCCTCCACCGCTCCGATCGTCCGGCAATGAGGAACGATCAGCGAGGCCAGCCCGCCGGTGGCGACCACCTTTGCCCGGCCCCCCAGCTCGGCTTGCATGCGCTCGACGATGCCGTCCACTTGACCGGCAAAGCCGAACACGAGCCCGGACTGAAGCGCCGCGGCCGTGCTCTTGCCGATCACGTTCGCCGGCTCGGCGAAGTCCACTTGGCGCAGCCGCGCCGCGCGGGCGAAGAGCGCCTCCATCGAGATCTCGATCCCGGGCGCGAGCGCACCGCCGACGTACTCGCCCTCGGCCGAGATGGCGTCGAAATTGGTCGCCGTTCCGAAGTCGACCGCGATACAGGGAGCGCCGTAGTGCTCGAGCGCGGCGATTGCGTTGGCGATCCGGTCGGGACCGACCTCGCGCGGATCGTCGAAGCGAATTGAGATACCCGTACGCGTGCCAGGCCCGAGCACGATCAGATCGCGTTCGAACCAGCGCTCGGCCAGCTCCTCGTAGCTGCGCACGAGCGACGGGACGGTCGAGGCCAGACAGATCCCCGAAACGGCGTCGAAGTCGATCAGGTTTCGGTAGAGAGCAGCAAGCTCGTCGCCGGTGCGGTGCGCCTCGGTGGTAACCCGCCAGTGCTGCTCGAGTCGCTCTCCCTCGTACAGACCGAGAACGGTCTGCGTGTTTCCGACGTCGACGGCTAGCAGCATGCCGAGAGCCTATCCAATGCCGGATTCATCCAATCACAGACGTGCTCCGAGCGGCTCGGGTGACTCCTGGCGCCGCGAATCGGCCACCTCGGTGTGCGGCTACAGGTCGTCCTCGGACTGAAGCTGCTCGCCGATGCGCTCGGCCAGGGCTTCGGCAGTCAGTTGCGACCCCTCGCCTGTGTTCAGCTCCTCGATCGTCACGTCGCCGGAGGTAAAGACCTCGGCGCGCGGGATGATTCTGGTCGGCCGGTTCTTGTCCCAGACCCAGACGTCTTCCATGCGCAGGTGCAAGTACGGGTAGCTCGGCTGGCTGGTCTGTTCGACCTCGAGCCGGTTACACAGGTAGGTAACGTCCGGGGTGAGCACGCAGTAGCGGAAGAGGCCGAAGACGGCCGAGTACTCCTTCTTCAAGCGGAGCTCTAGCTCGGCCTCGTAATCGTCGAGATCGTCGAGATGCGACATAGCGCCTTCAGTTTAGCCCCGCGAGTAGGGCTCCAACCGACCCTTTCCCGGGGACTTCGAGCTCCGGGTCGAGCTCGGCCAACGGCTCGAGCGCGAAGCGGCGCAGATGTAGACGCGGGTGGGGAATCACCAGCTCGGGCTCGCTGACTATCTCCGACCCATACAGAAGCAGGTCGAGATCGATCACTCGAGGGCCGGCGCGATGACCGGTGCGCCGCCGCCCCAGCTCGCACTCGATCAGCTGCAGGCGCGCGAGCAGTTGCCTGGGAGAGAGATCTGTCTCGACTGCCGCGGCCCCGTTCAAGAAGCGGGGCTGATCGAGGAAGTCCACCGGATCGGTCTCGCGCAGCTGCGAGGCGGCGATGAGCTCGACGCTCGGCTCGGCGGCGAGACGCTCGAGCGCGAGCTGCAGCATCTGCTCGCGATCGCCGAGATTGGCGCCGAGTCCCACATAGGCTCTGGTCACGCGCTCGATCCTAGCCGCGCTTCGTAGCTCTGCGGCGGCTCAGGCGCCGTCCGCTGCCGCGCTTGCACGCTCGATCGCCGCCGCGACCGTCAACGCCTCGACGTGCTCGCGCACGTCGTGCACGCGGAAGATGCTGACGCCACGCCCGAAGGCGGCCAGGGCAGCGCCGATCGAGGCCGCCGTCGTGCCGCGCCTTGCCTCCGGATCGCCGAGCAGCCGTCCGAGCGAGCGCTTGCGCGAGAAGCCGATCAATACTGGGCGACCGAAGGCGAGCAGTACATCGAGGCGGTTGACAAGCGCCAGGTTGTGCTCGACCGTCTTGCCGAAGCCGATCCCGGGGTCGAGACAGATCCGCTCCTCACGAACCCCGTGCGCGACAGCGAAGGCCAGCCGTTCCTCGAGAAACGCGGCGACCTCGGAGACCACGTCCTGGTAGTGGGGAGCGGCCTGCATCGTGCGCGGCTCGCCACGCAAGTGCATCAGGCAGAGACAGGCGTTCGAGCTCGCGACCACCTCGGCCATGAGCGGATCGCCGCGCAGCGCCGTCACGTCGTTGACAAGCTCGGCGCCGAACTCGAGCGCCCTGCGAGCGACCTCTGCCTTGCTCGTGTCGATCGAGATCGGCGCACCGGCCAGCGCCTCCAGCACCGGAATGACACGGCGCAGCTCCTCTTCGAGACCGACCGCCGAAGCTCCCGGGCGTGTCGACTCGCCGCCGATGTCGACGATCGCCGCTCCCTCCTCGAGCATGCGCCGGGCTGACGCGATCGCCGTCTCGGCTTCGAAGTTGAGACCGCCGTCGGAGAAGCTGTCGGGCGTGACGTTGACGATCCCCATCACCGAGGGGCGCGGGAATCTGAGCTCGATCGGGCGCACGGGCACACTCAGAGAGTACGACACACGCCGCCGCGGTCGCCCGTCAGCCCTTGGCGCCTTCCGTACCCGGTAGCGGATAGGGCTTCGGCTTGGCGCGCGACTTGCGCGGTTTCTTACCATCGCCGCCGCTTGGGGGAACCGTCGTGTCGGCGAACACCTGCTCCTCCGACTCGCCCGCCAGCAGCCGCTCGAACTGCTCCCTGTCGATCGTCTCGCGTCCCATCAGCAGATTGGCCATGCGATTCAGATCGTCGATGTGGTCGCGCAGCACCTTCTGCGCGGTCACGTGCGCCTCCTCGATCACGCGCCTGATCTCGTCGTCGATCTCGCGCGCCATTTCGTCCGAGTAGTCGGGTTCGGCGCCGTATTCGCGCCCCATGAAGGGCTGGTCGTGCGACCTGCCGAGAACGCGCGGGCCCAGCTTCTCGCTCATGCCGAAGCGCATCACCATCTGCTTGGCAAGCTGCGTCACCCGCTCGAGATCGTTGGCCGCACCCGTCGTCACCTCGTTGAAAACGATCTCCTCAGCCGCGCGACCGCCGAGCGTCATACCCAGCTCCTCCATCAGCTCCGTCCGCGTCGTCAGGTAGCGATCCTCGCGCGGAAGCGAGATCGTGTAGCCGAGCGCCTGCCCGCGGCTGATGATCGAGATCTTGTGGATGTCCTCGGTTCGCTGCAGGAAGTGCCCGACGAGCGCGTGCCCCATCTCGTGGTAGGCGGTGACCTTGCGCTCCTGCTCTGAGAACAACCGCGTCCGCTTCTCGGGGCCGGCGATCACACGCATGATCCCTTCCTCCAGCTCGGCCTGGCCGATCTGCTTGAGTCCGCGACGAGCCGTCAGGAGCGCCGCCTCGTTGACGAGGTTGGCGAGATCGGCGCCGGTGAAACCAGGCGTCCCGGCCGCGAGGGTGTCCAGTTCGATCTCCGGCGCCAGTGGCTTGCCCTTGGAATGCACCTCGAGGATCTTGCGACGGCCGAGACGGTCGGGCCTGTCGACGACGATCTGGCGGTCGAAGCGACCGGGACGGAGCAGCGCCGGGTCGAGGATGTCGGGCCGGTTGGTGGCCGCGATCATGATGATGTTGTCCTTCAGCTCGAAGCCGTCCATTTCGACCAGGAGCTGGTTCAGCGTCTGCTCGCGCTCGTCGTGGCCGCCTCCCAGCCCGGCGCCGCGGTGCCGCCCGACGGCGTCTATCTCGTCCATGAAGACGATGCAGGGCGCCGCCTGTTTGGCCTGTTCGAACAGGTCGCGCACGCGGCTGGCACCCACGCCGACGAACATCTCGACGAAGTCCGAGCCCGAGATCGAGAAGAAGGGCACACCGGCCTCGCCGGCGACCGCCCGCGCGAGCAGCGTCTTACCGGTACCGGGCGGCCCGTACAGGAGCACGCCCTTGGGGATCCGTGCACCCAGCGCCTGGAACTTCTTCGGGTTTTCGAGGAACTCCTTGATCTCCTGGAGCTCCTCGACCGCCTCGTCGACTCCGGCGACATCGCGGAAGGCAATCTTCGGTGCGTCCGGAGTCATCCGTTTCGCGCGGCTCTTGCCGAAGCTCGCGAATCTCGAGCCGCCGCCCTGCATCTGGTTCATCAGGAAGATGAAGATCAAGAAGATGAAGACGAACGGCAGCAGCGCGAGCACGAACGACAGAATCGGATTGGAGCCGGTCTTCTTCGAGCCGTAGTCGACCCGGTGGGCCTGAAGGAACTGCTCGTACTGGGCTCCGGACTGATCGCTCGGGTAGCTGACGGTACCCTTGCGCCCGTCTTTGAGCGTGAAGGAGATCTGGTGCGAGCCCGGATTGAAAGTGACCTTGTCGACCTGGTTCGCCTTCGTGTCCGCGATCAGCCGCGAGTAGTCGAGCTTGACCGTCTTGCCACTGCTCGAGCCCGAAAAGATCTGGGCGATCAGGAAAACGCCCGCGACGATCAGGATCAGCGGGAAAAGCGCTCCGCGAAAGAATCTGCCCATTGCCAACAACCTCTATACGGAGCCTAGCAGCAGTCCCGACGTTTGAAACCTGCTGCAACCAGGCTCGAAACAGCCTGGGAACGATTCCAAGGGCCGATCCCGTTAGGGCTGCGCGGTCGAAGGGGTTGAGCCGTGGACGGCAGGGGCCGGACGGGCCGCGAAGGCGCACTGGTAGTACGGCAAGCGGTCCGGGCGGGCACTGGCGCCACGGGGCGGCCGCTTCGGGCATGTAGACCTGGTGGGATAGGCCCTAAGCTCCTTCGGGGAGAAGCGACTCGTCCAGCACCGCCACATAGGGAAGGTTGCGGTAGCGCTCGGCGAAATCGAGCCCGTAGCCGACGACGAAGCGGTCGGGAAGCTCGAAGCCGACGTAGCGGACGTGTTTGCGAACCTGGCGCGCCGACTCCTTCACGAACAGCGCGCAGACCTCGAGCGAGGCGGGAGCGCGGGAGCGCAGGTTACGGATCAGGTAGGAGAGAGTCAGCCCGGAGTCGATGATGTCCTCGACGATCAACACGTGGCGCTCCTCGATGTTGATGTCCAGGTCTTTGAGGATGCGCACGACGCCGGAGGAGTCGCTGGCCGACCCGTAGCTGGAAATGGCCATGAAGTCGACCTCGCAGGGGAGCGGCAGCTCGCGCATAAGGTCTGCCATGAAAAAGACGGCGCCCTTGAGCACTCCAACCAGGAGCAGGTCGCGCCCTTCGTAGTCAGAGGCGATCTCGCGACCCAGCTCGGCCACGCGGTTGCGCAGCTCTTCCTCGGCGACGAGGATCTCGCCCAGCCCGTGCTCGAGTCCCGCGTCGGTCACGCTTCTTCTTCCCTGGTCGCGCGCACGGCGCTCTCGTAGCCCGGCGCCGCAACGATTCCCGGCACCGCGACGATCTCGTCGTCTCTGGTCACGAGCGGCCAGGAGCGTCTCTGCGAGCGGGGCACCTTGGCGTCCACGAACACGTCCTGAATCTTCTTCTTCCGTCCGGCCAGGCGATCGCCCGGCTTGAAGCAGCGTACCTGCAATCCGTCCAGTTCGGTTTCGAGAGTCCAAGGGCCGAAACGAACCCTCCCGACGAGCGGAAGCGGCCCCTGCTCGAGATAGACGTGGTCGTATTCGCGCACCGCTTTCAGCGCCGGGCCGAGATCGACCGAGCTCGACCCCTCGCGCGAGGCCAGTAGGTCGAGCAGCGCCCGTTCCAGGCCGCGCGGCAGGCGCGGCCGCTCGCGACCGAGAGCGAGGATGTTCTCCTCGGCGGCCGGATGAAGACGGCGCAGCGCCGGCAGGATCTCGCCGCGGATCAGGCCCCTGATCGTGTCGGGGTTGCTCGAGTCGCTACGAAAGGAAAGGCTCTCTGCGCGGCAGTACGCCTCGGTCTCCGCCCTCCAGAGGGAGAGAAGCGGGCGCACCACACCATCCTCGCGCTCGAGCTTGATCCCGCGCGTGCTACCGCTTGCAACGAGCCGGTAAAGAATCGTCTCAACTTGATCGGAGGCCGTGTGCCCGGTCGCGCGCAGGTGACCCGGCTCGAACGAATAGCGCAGCTCGCGCAGCTCGGCCTCGCTCACCCCCGGCTCGCCCGCCTCGACCACCTCGGCGCCGAGCACCTCGCGGCAGAAGCGGGCGTCCTCCTCCGACTCCTCGCCGCGCTGGCGATGGTTCACGTGCAGGGCGCTGACCCGATAGCCGAGCGCCGAGAGCGAGTGCCAGAGACAGGTCGAGTCGGCTCCGCCCGAAACCAGGCAGAGCACGTCGCCGCCGGGCTCGATCAGGTTCTCGGCCCGGATCAGTTGCTCGATTCGCTCGCGGATCTGAGCTGCTTCCATAGAACAATTGTGGCAGGCGCCGGCGGCTGAACGGAATTCAGGTTTCGTTCCAGCGCGGCGCCCGTAGCCAGACCTCGAGCAAATCGAGCGCCCGCTCGAGCTCATCGGCGCCGTATTCGAATGGGCGCGCGTAAGGAACCGGTGCGTGCCGGGCCCGCGGCTCGTTGCCCGCGGTCGCCTCGCGTAGGTAGCTGACAACCAGTCCGTGCGTGACCACGAGAATCGTCCGTTCCGAGCGAGCGAGCACGATCCGAAAGCCGCGCACAAACCGCGCCGCCGCCTCGGCCCGGCTCTCGCCGCCTCCGGGGGGCCTTTCCTCGGGCCCATTCTCATGTGCCCAGGTGGTGTAGAAATCGAGCGGTCCGCCCTCGAAGGCGCCGACCCTAATGTCGTTCAGCTCGGCCAGCTCCAGCCAGGGCAGTTCGAGCCCGGCGAGAGCGATCCTGGCGGTCTGCTGCGCGCGCGCGAACTCGCTGGTCAGGTAGAGATCGATCTCGCGACCGGCCAGCGAGCGGCCGAGCGCCCGCGCTTCCTCCTCCCCGCGCTCGGTGAGCGGACAATCACCACTCTCCGGATCGCCGTTGACGACGCCTCGGGCCGAGCAATCGCTCTCGGCGTGGCGGGCGAGGATCAGCGTCTGCATGAGAAGACGCTAGCGCAAAGCAGGCAACGGATCGACCGCAGCGCGAACGCCGCGGGACCGGGCGCCTCTAATTTCGCCGCCTCCAAGGTCGCGACAGGAAATTGCGAGATTCCCCGGCGTTCAGAGGACGATGCTGCGGAAGTAGCCGCTAGGCTTCATGCCGACCGATTCGTAGAGCCGGATCGCCGGCCCGTTCTCGGCTCGAACGAACAGGCAAACACAGGGCGTGCTCTCGAGCAGAAGCCGGCAGAGGTCTCGTAGCGCTCGGCGTGCATAGCCGCGCCCGCGCATCTCCGGATCGGTCCAGACCTGTTGAAGCTGCACCGCCGACGGAGTCCAGGCCGAGGCTTCGGCCTTGAAGAGGATGCGCCCCTTTTCCTCCCAGAGCCAGGAGCGACCGGCCGTGATCTGCACGCGCGTACGCCAGCGAAAGCCGTCGCGGTCGCGCTCGATCGGGTTAAGTCCCAGCTCCTCCTCGTGCGCGGCGGCGCAGGAGGGAATGAGCAGATCCAGGTCGGAGCTGCGAGCCGGGCGCAGGCCGCTCTCGCCGGGCTCGGGCGACTCGCACAACTCGTAGACGGGCTCCCTGGGGCTGTCGCGGCGCGGAGGCGGAAGATGCCTGGCCGCCTCCTGCCAGAGCTCGTCGACCGCGCTTTCGGCCCCCACGATCATCCGTGCGCTACTGGCGAGAGCTTGGCGCGCAAAAACTCCGCAGCCAAGCCCGGCGGGGCCGATGTTCATCCCGAAATGGCAGAGAGCCTGCAGGCCGCCGTTTCCGGGGACCGCGAGAAAGCGCCCGAGCCCACGGCGGGCGATGTCCTCGAGGAAGACGCGCTCGACCGGGTTCTCGGCGCAGAAGGCGAGAACCTGACTGAGCGGCGGCGGACGTAGCTTCGCCACCGCCCTATCCTGCCAGAGGGAGTGGCGGGATCCACTAAGAGCCTATTCCGGTCGGGATCTGCAGGCCTAGTGGATTAGGCTCTAAGGTTGCAGCGTGAACGCGGCACCTCGACTCTCCCGCCGAGCCTCATGAGCGAGATCGTCTTCCTCGTCAATCCCGCTTCAGCGGGCGGCTCGACCGCTAAGCGCTGGCCCGAGATCGCGCACGAGGCGGCCAGCGCCGGGCTCGTCGGAGATGCTCTCTTCTCGGAGCACCCCGGCCACCTGGGCGAGCTCGCTGCCGCCGCCGTACGAGCGGGCGCCCGGCGGCTGGTGCTGGTAGGCGGGGATGGATCGATCAACGAGGTCGTGAACGGCCTCGGCAAGCACGCTGGCAAGGTCGAGCTGGCGCTGATCCCGCGCGGCACGGGTTCGGATTTCGTACACGAGCACGGAATCCCCCACTCGGTGAGCGCGGCAGTAAAGATCGCCCTGGAAGGCGACCTGCGTACGGTCGATCTGGGCAGGGCGACCTTCCACGCCTGGGACGGCAGCAAGGCCAGCCAGTACTTCGCCAACGCCGCCGGAGCCGGAATAAGCGGGGCGATCGCCAGGCGCGTGAACGACGGTACGAAGGCGCTCGGCTCGCGGGGAAGCTACGCCTGGGCCGTGGCCGTGGTCTTCGCACGCTGGCGTAACTGCAACGTGCACGTGCGCGTGGACGAGGAAGAACGCGAGGGAAAGATGCACGAGGTGGTCGTGGCGATCGGCCGCTACCTGGCCGGCGGCATGAAGCTGTGTCCCGAGGCGATCCCCGACGACGGGCTCTTCGACGTGCTAATTCTCGGCGACCTGAGCAAGGCCGACCTCGCCGCCAACCTGCACAAGACCTACCGCGGTACGCATCTCTCGCATCCGAAGGTCGAGCTTCTGCGCGGCAAGTCCGTCTCTGTCGAGGCGGACGATCCGCTACCTATTCAGCTGGACGGCGAGCAGCCGGGAACGACCCCGGTGCTGTTCGAGTTGATTCCGGGCGCGCTACGCCTGCGAGTTCCTCGTTTTGAGACGAGTTCCTAGCGCTTTGCGCCCGCGCTTCCGCCCGACGACTTGGGCTTGGCGGGAGCCTTGCGCGCCGCGGGCTTGGCCTGCTCCTTGCTCAGCTTTTGCACGCGCTTCTCGAGTTCGGCGATGCGCTTCTCGAGCGCTTCCACGCCGCTGACTCGCTTCTGCAGCTCGTCGATACGAGCACGCATCCCGTACAGCGCATCGAGCAGCTTCTGCGCGGCCTGCGTCCCTGCGATCTTCTGCAGTGCTTCCTCGCCGCGATCGGCGAGCTTGCTGACGATTTCAGGCGTACCCTGAGGCACCTGGCATCTCCTCCTAGCTTCGGTCGTGAGCTCTACTCGCAGCGTAGCGAGCTTGGGCCCGTTGCGGAAGCGAATCGTCCGCGAGATCGCGGCGCCGGCTCTCAGGAAACGATCTCAACGGGAGTGCCGAGCTCGACCCGAGAGAACAGCCGCTGCAGGCTGCGGGCCCCGAGGCGCACGCAGCCGTGAGACACGGCTCTGCCGATCGAACCCGGATCGTTTGTGCCGTGGATCGCCACCGGTCCTCCCTCGGGCCAGTAGACCAGCTTCTTGGAGAAGGCCGACAGCGCGAGCGCGGCGGCGCCG
>Ga0182017_10003562_pt1 | contig 11593 bp, 13 predicted proteins | sample 712E3DmetaG_FD_120492 | JGI IMG/M metagenome (GOLD analysis project Ga0182017, IMG submission 120492) | Permafrost microbial communities from Stordalen Mire, Sweden - 712E3D metaG | ecosystem: Environmental > Terrestrial > Soil > Wetlands > Permafrost | place: Sweden: Stordalen | collected... | reverse complement strand
CTTGGCATTTATTCCTCCATCCAATAAATTTTATGGGCCTTTAATGTGAAAACATCCCGGGATTTAGTTTTCGTTTTGATAAGCATTCCGGAAATCATGAGTTCCTTGCCTACTTTGTCGCTCAAATGGGCCGTGTCTCTTTCGCCCGTATATTCGACATCAATGCGGAAGTCGCCTTCATCGACCCACAAAGGGAAAAGGACAAACTTTTTCCCTTTCGGTGTATACACCACTTCCGGCTTTGTCTTCAGTCTGCCCGCAAGGAAGACTCTGTTCACGCAAACTCACCTTCCAAATCATCAAAGGAAACATGATCCGGTGGTTTTTTCGGCCCTTCGTTCTTTTCATCGACGTTGACGAAGAGGTGTCTTAAAACCGGGTCAAGGGTCCGGTAAAACTTGCCCATACCCGCCACATTCGCCTCATCCATATCGAGAAGGAAAAAGATATAATGACCTCTATCCTTTTTCTTGATAGGGTATGCAAGCTTCCTCACCGCCCAGTCATCAAACCTTACAATACCGGCGCCGGTTTTTTCCAGATTGGCATGTATCCTTTTGAGAAGTTCATCTTCTTCTTCCTTTGTGATATCCGGGCTTAATACTACAATGTTTTCATACCTTCCCACTATATTTCTCCTTTCATTTCATTGAGTTTTTTGATAAGCGCCCACAGTATTTCTATCTATTTTTACCCGTACCTTTTCGGCAATCTCTATGGTAATTGCGTCATCTGTAATGCCTGTTATTGTACCATACAAACCGCCGGAAGTAATAATTTTATCTCCCTTCTTCAGGTTATCGAGAAAATTCTTATGCTCCTTTGCCCGTTTCTGCTGGGGTCTGATCATAAGAAAATAGAAAATCCCCACGATGGCTACCAAAAAAAGGATGGGCGTATAGGGGCTTCCACCCTGGCCCCCTGCTGCCGGATTAGTACCCATTGCATACGCTACGTTCATCATTGTCATTGAATTCACCTCCTTCATATTTTGTGATAAAATTGTGGTAAAAGGTCTCAAATGAGCCCTTACGAATAGCCTCCCGTATCCTTTTCATAAACTCCACATAAAAGAACACGTTGTGGATTGTATTGAGATAAAAGCTCGTCAATTCATGGGAAACAAGAAGATGCCGTAAATAGGCCCTGGAAAATGTCCTGCAGGTATAACAGGAGCAGGCCTTATCTATCGGTCCTGCATCCTCGGTAAAGCGTGCGTTCTTCAGGTTTATCCTGCCGCTCCAGGTAAAGAGGCTTCCATTACGGGCAAGCCGCGTGGGGATGATACAATCGAACATATCAATGCCTCTTGCCACCCCATCCAGGATATCCTCGGGCATACCGACGCCCATCATATAGCGCGGTTTCTCATGAGGAAGCAGATCAATAACGGTATCGACCATGTCCCACATAAGACTTTTAGGCTCTCCAACGCTTAAGCCGCCAATTGCGTATCCGTCAAAACCCATCTCCAGAAGTTCTTGCGCAGACTTGAGCCGCAGGTCTTTATAAAAACCACCCTGAACAATGCCGAAGAGCATCTGCTGCCGCTGCGACTTCGCTTCTTTGCATCGTCCCGCCCACCGCGAGGTCAATTCGACGGAGTTGTTCGTATACTCATAGGATGAGGGATACGGCGCGCATTCATCAAGACACATGGCAATATCTGCGCCGATATTTTCCTGCACTTTGGTCATCTTTTCAGGGGTAAGAAAATGTCGGGAACCGTCGATATGAGATTGAAATAAAACGCCGTCTTCCTTGATCTCCCGGAGTACGCCGAGGCTGAAAATCTGATACCCTCCGCTGTCTGTGAGTATGGCCCCATCCCACCCGGAGAATGTATGGATGCCTCCCATTCGCCGGATCAGCTCATCACCGGGTCTGAGATAAAGATGATAGGCATTGGCAAGGATCATCGTAACGCCTATTTCCTGAAGTTCCTTATGCGTCATGGCTTTCACGATACCCTGGGTGCCAACGGGCATGAATACAGGTGTGTCCACATTCCCATGTCCTGTAAGGAGAGTGCCCAACCTCGCTGCGCCATCGTTTTTGTGAATCTCTATCGCTTTCATAATATCAACATTGAGTCCCCATAACTGTAAAAACGATACCCCTTCTCCATGGCCTCTGTGTAACACCTCATCAATTCATCATGCCCCGCAAATGCGGCAGCAAGGAGGAGAGGCGTTGACCTCGGCAAGTGGAAGTTCGTAATGAGGGCGTCGACCATTTTAAACCGATAGCCAGGATAGATAAAAAGGTCTGTGCCGCCTCGAAGCGGTGTGCCGCCGTTTCCTGAAAAGATCGTTTCAAGGGTTCTCACCGTACTGGTACCGCATGCCACGATTCGTCTTCCTGTCTTTTTTGCCTTCTTGATAGACTCTCTTATCGTTTCGTCCAATGCATAATATTCTCTATGCATTATATGATCTTCCACGGCATGGCTTTTTATGAGGGAAAAGGTGCCGGTGCCGATATGGAGGGTAATCTTTTTGATCTCCACACCCATCTTTTCAATGGCACTGATAAGTTCTTCTGAAAAATGGAAACCGGCAGTGGGGGCTGCGATGGAACCTTTCTTTTCCGCATAGACGGTCTGATACCTCGTGAGATCAAGAGCGCCATACGCGCCGTTTCCGTTGTTTCTCTTGATATAGGGGGGGAGGGGCATCTTCCCGCATTCCACGACAATGTCATCACTATCGCCGTCGTAGAGAAACCGGATGATCCAGGACGAATCCGCTTTCGTCAATGTGGCTCTGTGCTCACCGATCGATATATTAAGTTCGTTGGTTCCTTTCTTTACACCCTTTGTGAGGCAAAACCATTTGTCAGGGCCTATCTTTTCAACGAGGAGGATATCTACTTTGCCACCGGTGTCCTTCCTCGCAATAAGTTTCGCCGGAAAGACCTTGCTGTCGTTTAAGACGAGGAGATCGCCTTCGCGGAGATAGTCCGTAATATTGAGAAAACACCCGTGCTCGATAGTCCCTTTTCCCCTGTCAAAGACGAGAAGACGTGAGGATGTCCTCTCCTCTCGAGGATATTGAGCAATCATTTCTTTCGGCAAAAGGTAGTCAAACTCTTCTATGCGCATAACCCTTATAAATGCTGTAAATTGTCCCTACGACTTCTCTGTCGGGCGGATTCAAGTACAATTGACCCCTTAAACAGGTTAATTTTATAACAGATTGTGGGCGGATAAGCAAGTAAACCACACTTATCGGCGGTTCAGGTTCATCATTAATGTAACCGGTTGCAAATACAGTAATAACGGTCTTCCGTCCGTATCCGTAAGAATATGCTTGTAAATTAGCAGCTCTTATTTTAAAATTCATGTTGAATTTCTCAGAGAAACAGATGGGTATTATTACCATATCACGGACCCACGGATCAGGCGGCACTGGCTTTGCTGAAGAGCTTGCAAAACGCCTCGATTACACATTTGTCAACAGAACCCTCATCAATAACGACTGCCAGGTAAGCAAAGGCCACGCCTGCGTCTTTGGCCCCACCGATGAAGAGTCGCCTTCTTTTCTCGAAAGGCTCCAGGAACTCAAGTCCAACAGGAATTTTTTTAAGATCTCCCTTATAGCCAATATCTATGACTACGCATTGAGAAACAATGTCGTTTTAGTTGGTATGGGGGCAGTCATTATCCTCTCCGGCATCAACAACATACTCAATATACGCGTGGCAAGGCTTCTTTCAGAAAGGGTTAAGGCGATTGCACAGGTGAAAGGCATTCCCTATGACGATGCCTTTGATCTCGTCGAGGGAATGGATGAAGAGAAAAAAGACTTTGTTTCTCACTACTTCGATATGGATGTAGATGATATGGCACTCTATCACCTCACGATAAACTTAAGCTATATCGGCCTCGATGACGCCCTCAATATGGTCTCTGATTACGCCAAAAAACATTTGACCCTTACCCATCCGGTAGAAACCGAGCAGCTTCTCAAGAACAGGCTTCTTGAAAAAAGGGCGGAAATTCTCCTTTTTCGGCTGGGGATGGTTCATAGCTACGGCAAGGTAACATTCGAAGCCGCCGATGACGGTATTCTTACCGTAAAGGGGGTACTCGGCGGTAAACACGAGAAAGAAACATTATTCGAATCCCTGAACAAAAACAAAGAAATTACAAAGATTGAAGACCATGTGAAAGTGGGAATACTTTCAGACATGGTTTATTAGCAGCATGGGAACAATGAAATATCTTCCCATTATTCAGTGGCTTCTCATAATACTTATCCCACAAACGGTTTCCGCATCAGAAGTAAGCGGGGCCATTTACTTTCCCTTCTGGAGCGCAGCATTTTTCATCGGTCTGCTCCTCTCTATCGCGATCTTTCCCCTTATCAATGCCGAGTGGTGGGGAAAGGGATACGGTTACGTTTCGCTGGCGCTGGCCATCCCGGCGGCAATTCTTGTTCTCCTTCAAGACTGGCTGCTCCTGTATCACGTCATCAAGGAATACATATCATTCATCATGCTTCTGGGTTCACTCTTCATTATCTCCGGTGGGATCGTCATTAAAATAGGGGCCCGTGGAACACCAAAACTGAACCTTCTGCTTCTCTTTGTGGGGGCTGTTTTCGCAAGCATCATCGGGACAACAGGAGCCAGTATGGTCCTCATCAGACCTCTGATCAGGGCGAACAAATGGAGAAAACAGGTTATTCATATCTTTGTTTTTTTCATTTTTATGGTATCCAATATCGGCGGGCTGTTAACCCCCCTTGGGGACCCGCCTTTGCTGCTGGGTTTTCTGAGGGGTGTTCCCTTTTTCTGGACCCTCAAGCTTATTCCTTTCTGGCTGTTTGCGGTCCTTATCCTGCTCGCTCTGTTCTTTGTGATCGACAAACACTTTATGAAAAAAGAAAGCCAGGAAGATTATTTGAAAACACTTGATCGTATGCCTAAAAGAAAGTTTGAGATAAAAGGGATGATTAACCTACTTTTCCTGGCCATGGTCATCGGTTCACTCTTCATTCCGCCTATCCTTCGGGAGGCTGTGATGCTTATCGCTGCCGGATTGTCCATCTATTTTACGCATGTCACCCTGAGAGAGGAGAATGCCTTTACCTATCATCCGATCATTGAAGTGGCTATCCTTTTTGCGGGTATTTTTATTACCATGGCACCCGTGCTCAAGCTCCTTGAAATTAACGGAAGCAGACTTGGCGTTACTGAACCGTGGCAGTTCTTCTGGGCATCGGGTTTTCTCTCCGGCTTCCTCGATAATGCGCCCGCATACATGGTTTTCTTTACTACCGCTCAGAGCGTTGCAGCGGCGAAAGGCATCGTCAGCAATCTCATCATGGGCGTCCCGGAAATTTACCTGAAGGCGATTTCAGTAGGCACAGTTTTTATGGGGGCAAACAGCTACATAGGAAACGGCCCGAACTTCATGGTGAAGGCAATCTGCGAGGAAAACGAGATCAACATGCCTTCCTTTTTCGGCTATATGGCATGGTCGGTCGGTATTCTGGCGCCGCTTTTTATCCTTATGACCTTTATATTTTTCTGATAAACAAAAAACATATACGGACTACATTTACAATATTTCCTTGCCTATCTTTTTCCCTATCGAAAAAGCCCTGCCGAGAACCTTGCCAAAACTATAATAGTCTCTGATCACAGGCGTGAATGCTACAGGTTTTATTTTTCCGATATCGGGAAGACCATCGTCTGCAAGCATCTCTTCATCGATCTTTGTATCGACGATCTCACCGATGAACTGGGTATGGAGGCCGATCTCGATAGTGTGGAGGAGCCTGCATTCAAACACCAAAGGGAATTCCTTGATATAGGGGGCATCAACAAATTCACTTTTTACCGGCGTAAGTCCTGTCGCGGCAAATTTATCAATCTTTTTACCCGATGCAATTCCAAAGTAATCGGCTTCTTTCACATAGGATTCGGTGGCTATATGAACCGTAAAGGCCTTCCTTTCAACAATGCTTCCGTATGTATAGGTGGCTTTCCTCAGAGAGATTCCGATACAGGGGGGCTCAGAACAGCATATCCCTCCCCAGGCCACGGTCATGGCATTCGGTCGCCCTGACCTGTCATAGGTCCCGACAACGAGCACCGGCGTGGGGAAAATCATCGTCTTTGCGCCCATCGATTTCTTCATGCTCTCCTCCCTGCTGTTTACTTACCTTCTAATATACTCTACATTTTTTCACATACAATAAAAATATATCTCAAAATTGACACCGGTTGAATACTTTTATACAATAGATTCCCGCGGAGACGGGGAATGTGAGACTTGAGAGATTAGGTGAGAAAACAGAATCCCACATTGTACATTTAAAAAAAGGGGGTGCTACGAGTCCGGATAAATGATAACCAGAATACCTCTACGACAGATAAATATCCGGGAGAGAAAATTCTGCATATCGTACCCTCTCCACGATGAAAGGCTTTTTTCTTCCATCGAAAAACGCGGCATTCTCCAGCCCCTTGTGGTTCTTGAGCCTTCCCCTTTTTGTGTTGTTACAGGATTTAAAAGACTCGAATCGGCGGTAAAACTTGGTTTAAAAGAGATTCCGGTCGTAACAACACGGTTAAATGAAAAAGATGCCCTTCTGTCTGCCGTTCACGATAATGTTAATCGGGGATTCAACATCATAGAAAAAGCGCATGCTCTTGAAAAAATGATCCATATGGGCTTTAACCGGGAAGAAATCCATGACATAATGGCGCTCTTTTCGCTTAGCCCCCATGAAAGTGTTCTCGCACATTTCCTTTCCATAGCATCAGCCGAAAAACCCTTGAAGGATTTTATCATTGAGCATGGGCTTTCCCTGAAAAACATCGAGTACATGCTCTGGTTTGAGGCACAAGAACGGCACAAGATCATGAAGGGCCTCGTATCGCTGCGTCTCACCGAAAGCTATATCCGGGAAATCCTCGAGATGCTCCACCTCATAAAGATTAAAAAGGGTAAGTTGGACGGCAGTGTATTAAGGGGCGCCCAGAACGCGCATGAACTTCGGACAAGGCTCAAAAAGAGGATACGTCCTATGCTCTCGTCTCTTGAAAATAAGCTTCAGAAAATCATAAAGGCCTCTGCGCTCCCACCCAATATTGACATAAAAGTAGACCCTTTCTTTGAAAAAGAGTATATTGATATAATCATAAGAACAAAGAATGAGCAGGAAACAAAAGCATTAATAAAAAAACTTGAAGAGGTTCTTAAGGAAGGCCATATAAGGAGTATCCTTGAACTTACAAAAGGTAGAGTTCGTTGAGGCGAAAGGCAGCATCGTGAGGGATTGTCCGGGCACGAAACACCACATATGCTGCGGATACAAAACGATCGACCTTGTCGAGGGATGCACTCTCTCCTGCTCGTATTGCATTATGAAGGCCTACCTCAATAAACCCAACATCCGGGTAACACAGAATATCCCCTATATCCTTTCGCAGATAGACGACGCGATCGACCATGAAACAGGGCACATCCTGAGATTCGGGACAGGAGAGCTCTCCGACAGTCTCGCCCTCGACAGAAAACTCGATCTGAACAGACCCCTCATCGAATTTTTTGGACAGAGAAAGAAAGCGTTATTGGAATTAAAATCAAAGTGGGCTTATATCGACCATCTTACATCCTATCTCAATCCTTATACGATCATCTCCTTTTCTGTCTCTCCGCAGAGACTTATCGACAGCGAGGAAAAAAGGACGAGCCCCCTCTATAAGCGATTGAAAGCAGCGAAGAAAGCCCAGGGTATGGGATGTTTCGTGGGCCTTCATTTCGATCCTGTCGTCATCTATGATGGTTTCGAAAAGGATTATCGCTACCTCATCGACGACATCCGCAGAATACTCGACCCGGCGAGGATCATCTGGATAAGCCTCGGTTTACTCAGGTTCCCACCCAAGCTTTACGATCACTTCATTGAAAACAAGAGAAGGAACCTGCTCTCCGGTGAGTTCATTCGAGGCGAGGACGGCAAATACCGCTATATGAAAAACGAGCGGATCAAGGTCTACCGGATGCTCTATAAACAACTCAAGACGATAGATAAGGGCCTCTTCGTATACCTCTGTATGGAGCGTCAGGATGTGTGGCGCGCAGTGACAGGCCTTGACATTGAGGACAACGAGGCCCTCATGGGACTCTTCGATGCAAGAATAAAAGATCTGTACGGGGACAGCATATGAAATTCCACGATAAGGCTGTATTCATCACGGGAGGAACAAAGGGACCGGGACGTGAGATGGCAAAGGCATTTCTTGCCTTTGACGACGCCCAGTATATCAACGGCGAGACTATCACCATGGACGGCGGCATGACGGGCTACGCCAGGGAGACGCTTCTCGATCTCATCGGTAAAGGAAGATCGTGATGGATGTAATGCCCTTTATTCAATTCACGCTCAATTCGAGATATGTAGCGCGGTGGATATTCGGAGGTGTGATCTTCTGTCTGATCCCCATCACCCCCTTGTCTCTTGGTTTTCTTTCCAGGACCTCCAGGCTTGTCATAATCGGCGGCGGTATCGGGCTTCCCACATGGCAGGAAAAATACGAAACATGGATAGAGGGGGTTAAGATCCTTTTTGTCTTTATCCTTTACAATGCGATACCGTTCTTCTTGTTTTCAAGCGGCTACTTTCTGACGTCGCTGAACACCTTCATGGCCTTTTTCGGCCATATCCTTAAAGTGCTCTCCTTTTTTGCCTTTATCGCCTGTTCATTTCTGGTCCCTTTTGCCTTTGTCGTATTCGCCGAAGAGATGGATTTCAGAAGGGCCTTTGAATTCGAAAGGATATTCAAAGGTATAAAGGAGGTCTTCTTCGAGTACATCATAGGTTACGCGGTGACCCTCTTCGGGCTTTATATCTGTATGTGGATTATGCGCATCCCCTATCTCATGGGCCTTATCGGTCTTATCCCCGCATCGGTTTTTGCCTATTATGTGCTTCTCATCTCCACTTACTATTTTACGGAGCTTTATAAGAAAACAAGCCTCCCCACAATACAGATGGGCAGTGAAACCGAAACGGATAACCAGTAGCGAAAAGGAGGTTATCACCCGTTGCCCGTTGTCTGAATCTAAACGACATTTTTCGCTTGACAGGATTGCCCTATAGGCATACAATCATTTCATAAATTCTTGCTAAGAAAAGAGGTGGATGGCCGAATGGAAGAAGACCCTGGTGGTCATTTATGGTTTGAACTGAACAACGAAACGTACCCGTCTCAGGATATGAAGCCCCTTTAACCCCGCCTTTTGGCCTCCCTCCTGTCCGGGCGCCGGTTCTTGGTGAGGGTCAGGCCTCGTAATTGTTTTAATCAAAAACAGTAAGCAACATTTTTTGAATCTGAAAGAGGAACAGATCATGTACTGGATCAGCAAGAGCATCCATCTGTTGGGCCGATTCCGCTCGCGGCTTTTTCTTTTCCTGGCCATTCTCGGACCCGGTTTTATCACGATGATCGCCGACAACGATGCCGGCGGCATCTCAACCTACGCCGTCACCGGTGCCAAATACGGCTTTAACCTCCTCTGGATATTTTTTATACTTATACCTATGGCCTATTACATCCAGGAGATGACCGTCAGACTTGGCGCCGTAACGAAGCGGGGCAACGCGGAGGCCATATTTGACGGTTTTGGGCCCTTCTGGGGATGGTTCTCCATTGTGGACCTTGCAATCATCAACTGGCTGACCCTTGTGACGGAATATATCGGCATGACTGCCGCCATGGCCATCTTCGGTATACCGCCACTCATCACCTTCATCGTTGTAACCTTCATACTCATGGGAATTGTGGTCACGGGACGTTACTGGACATTCGAGAAGATCACCCTCTTGTTCTGCGGGTTCAATTTCGTATACATCCCCGCGGCCTTCTGGGCAATGAAGACCGGTAACGCGCCTGCCTGGGGCGAGGTATTCAAAGGCTTTTACTGTCCCAGTTTCCCGCAGGGTCTCACAGCGGACCTGCTTTTCATCGTTATGGCCAACATAGGGACGACGATTACCCCCTGGCAGATATTCTTCCAGCAGAGCGCCGTTGTCGATAAAGGTCTCGATATTAAGGATGTAAAGTACGGCAAGATAGACACCTTCGTGGGCTCATTCCTGACATGCCTCGTGGCTGTCTTCATTATCATCACCACAGGCGCTGCCTTCTATTACCATAATCCGCCTATCGCAGTGGAAGACGCGAGACAGACTGCCGATGCTATTATGCCCCTCTTACCCCTCGGCAAAGGCATGTGGGCAAGAGCGCTTTTCGCTATCGGTCTCTTCGACGCCGGATTTCTTGGCGCCCTCTGTATATCCCTTTCCACTTCCTGGAGTGTCGGCGAAGTCTTCGGCTGGGCCCATTCGCTCAATAAGGGCGTCAAGGATGCCCCGTGGTTCTATGTAATCTATCTTGTCTGTCTCACGACAGCCGGTGCCGTCGTGCTTGTCCCTGGCGCTCCTCTCATCACCATTACTATGTTCGTCCAGGTAGTTGCGGTCACCTTACTGCCTGCAGCGCTTATCTTTCTTCTTCTCCTTTTGAATGACGAGCCATTGATGGGCCAATACAGAAATACGCGGTGGCAAAATATCACAAACGGGGGTATCACGCTCTTTGTGATTATCATGTCGACTTTATTCGGCATTTCTGTTCTCTTCCCCGGACTCTTCGGGCAAGGATAGGAGGATACAATGAATATGCAACAGTCTGCCGGCAGCAAGACAAACGGTACAGCGCAGGACTTCGAGTTTCTCTGGTTCTCGCAACTATTTGGTCGTCCCGTCTGTACCGGCCATATCAAGAATCGCCTGGGAAAACTGACTGATCTTGTTTTTCAACTCACCGAACCTCATCCTGCGGCTGTGGGCATTTATCTCGAGCATGGGTGGGGAAAACCGACGGAATTCATTCCCTGGGACAGGGTCATCAAGATCGACCGCGATGCGATTTTTGTTAAGCCGCCGGACAGCGGCTCCTCATACCCGCCCTTCGTCGACCAGAAGGGATGGATATTGATCGATCAACACCTCATGGGTCGGACCATCCTCGATACGGATGGGAGAACGGTTGAGGTCGTCAACGATGTCCATTTGCTTTTTTCGAAGGGACGCATGATTATCGTCCACGTAGACGCCTCATTCAACGGGTTTTTGAGAAAATGGGGATTGGGGAGCATTCGATGGATTAAAGACCGCCTCATCTCCTGGCGATATGTCCAGCCCTTTTCCGTGGAAGACGCCGTATCCACCGATACCGTTTCTCTCTCGGTGGAAAAAGACCAGGCCATGGACCTTCCCGGAGAGGACCTTGCCGATGTCCTCGAAGTGCTCTCAGGTGAGCAACAGGAGGCCTTTTTCTCTGCTCTTGATTCAGAGAAGGCCGCTGAGACCCTTACTCATGCCGAACCGAGGGCAAAACGTCAGCTCATTGCCGGCCTTCGAAAAGAACGTGCCTATACTATTCTGTCGGAACTTTCGATTCCCCAATTAGCTGAACTTTTTTCAGTGCTCCCCCACGAGGAAAGAGAAAAACTCACAGGGCTGCTCCCGGCGGAAAAAGTAGAAAGGATTACGAAGATACTCGCTGAGGG
>Ga0182017_10003561_pt1 | contig 11594 bp, 10 predicted proteins | sample 712E3DmetaG_FD_120492 | JGI IMG/M metagenome (GOLD analysis project Ga0182017, IMG submission 120492) | Permafrost microbial communities from Stordalen Mire, Sweden - 712E3D metaG | ecosystem: Environmental > Terrestrial > Soil > Wetlands > Permafrost | place: Sweden: Stordalen | collected... | reverse complement strand
TGTTCCACCACCGGCGTGAAGGCCGCGGCAAATGCCTTGACGTCCGCCTCGGTCGTCGACCAGCCGACCGAGAGCCGGAGCGAACGGTCCGGGTCGACGCCCATCGCAGCGAGGACCGGGGACGGCTCGATGGACTCCGACGAGCACGCGGAGCCCGAGTGTGCGGCGACGCCCGACCGATCGAGGCCGAGCAGGACCGCCTCGGCGAGGACGCCGCCGACCGCCACGTTCACGATGTGAGGGGCGCGCCTGATGGTGTCGCCGAGCACCACGACATCGTCGACGGACGTGGCCGCCTCGACGAGCGCACTCGTGAGGCGCCGGGCCGCGGCCTGCTCGTGCTCCAGCCTCCCCGGCTCGCCGAGCGCAGCCGCCGCTGCCCCAAAACCGACGATCCCGATCAAGTTCTCGAGGCCGCCGCGTCGTGCCCGTTCTTGGGCGCCACCGACGATGAACGGCTCGAGGCGCAGGCCCCGACGGACCACGAGGGCTCCGATGCCGGTCGGGCCCCCCAACTTGTGAGCGCTGAGCGAGACGAGGTCGGCGCCGAGCGCATCGAGCTCAACGGGGACGTGACCAGCCGCTGCGGCAGCGTCGAGGTGCACGGGCACGCCCGCAGATCGACAGCACTCCACGACCTCGGCCACCGGCTGCAGTGTCCCGACCTCGTGGTTGCACCATTGGCAATTCACCAGCGCCGGCCGATTGGCGGGATCGGCGCCGAGCAGGGCTTGGAGATGGTCGAGGTCGATGCGGCCCGTTGGGTCCACTTCGAGCAGGAGGACGGCTCCGTGGCGTCGGGCTGCTTCGCGCACGCAGGAGTGCTCGATGTCCGCGCAGATCATCGGCGCACCGCTGCGAGCCTGACCGGCAGCGAAGATCGCGGCGTTGGCGGCCTCTGTGCCACCACTTGTGAACACGACACGGTTCGCCGTGGTTCCGAGCAGCAGCGCCACGGCCTCTCGCGCCCTCTCGATGGTGTCGCGCACCGCATGGCCCTCCGCGTGAACGCGACCAGGATCGCCGGCCGACCGCCCACCGAGCCAGCTCGACATCGCCTGGGCCGCCTCGGGCCGAAGGAGCGAGGTCGAGGCGTGGTCGAGGTAGTGGCGGTCGTTCAACGGCGCCTGCACGCGGACCGCTCTAGAGCCGGGAGTCAGCCTGCGACAGTGGCACAGACCTCGTCGCCGCGCGCCCGGGACGAGAGCTGAACCGGCACACCGTCCCGGCACAGACCGTTCAGCAGGCCTTCGACGAGACCCCGGTCGGCCGCGCACAGCACGGGATGATCGATGGCGGCGTCGCCGAAGGGGCAATGGTCCCGGACGATGGAGTTCGGCGATCCGGCGACCCCCCCATGTGCTGCGAATCCTTGCGCGGTCAACGCTTCTGCCACCGACTGCATTGCAGAGCGCAGCGATCTGGGGGCGTCGCCCGGCGCCATCTGCAGGGCGAGCGAGCGGCCGTACTCCGCGCCCACTTCGTGGGCGATCTGCTCGGCTTGTACGGGGTCGATTATGGCCAGAAGGCGGCCGAGCAGTGCGAGGAGAAGATCGTCTCGGAGCGCCGGCACCGAGGCTGTCGTGTTGGCGACGCCCGAGAGGTAGCGCTTCGAGGGGCGCCCGACCCCGGCGTTCCCGCGGTCGACATAGACGTCGAGGTACCCGCCCGCGGCCAGCTTGTCGAGGTGATGACGGGCGACGTTTGGATGAAGGGTGAAGTGCTCGGCCACCTCGGTCGCGGTAACGCCCTGGCGCTCCCGAGCGAACAGGTAGATCTGCCGCCGCGTGTTGTCTCCGAACGCAGAGGTGATCGCGGCCACCGTCGCCGAGAAGCCCTCGTCGGTGTTCGCCGGTACTCGTGACTGGCGCGTGACTTCACTCACACCGTTATGGTACCGGTGGCTGGTCCTCAGGAGAGCAGGACGCCAAGATCGACCAAGGACGTAATGACCGGACACCTGCCAGGGCGATGACCAATCCCGACGAGCCTCTCGAGGAGGCCATCTGTGGCGTCGTCGACCCGGGTCTGTTCCACACCATCGGCGACCTCGGGCTGCTCCGCTCGGTCAAGACCCGTCAGGGCCGTACCGAGGTGGTCGTTGCCGTACCTGCCGCCGGGCACCCGGCGCCGCGTGAGCTCGCCGACGATGTCGGCAAGGCGGTTGCTGCCGCTGGAGGCGACCCTTTGGCCCTCGAGTTCGTCGACATGACCGAGGCCGAGGAGCAAGAGCTGCACGCGAGGCTCCGCGAGCTCGGTTCAGTCGCGCCGGCGCATCAGGCCGCCGGGCCCCACGGTCACGACGGCGCGGGTCATGGTGCCGGTGGCGACGGGCAGGGCGCCGAAGGGCCCACGCCACGCTCGAACCCTTTCGCCGACAAGGCGTCGCGTACCCGCGTGATAGCGATCTCTTCGGGCAAGGGCGGTGTGGGCAAGTCGACCGTGACCGTCAATCTCGCGGTCGCCCTGGCGCGCCAGGGCGCGTCGGTGGCGATCCTCGACGCAGATGTCTACGGCTTCTCGGTTCCCTCAATGTTGGGGATCGATCGTCCCCCGGCCCTGGTCGGCGACCTGCTCATCCCGCCGGTGGCCCACGGTGTCCGGTGCATCTCGATGGGTTTCTTCGTGAACGAGGACCAGGCGGTCATGTGGCGGGGCCCAATGTTGCACAAGGCCCTGGAGCAGTTCCTCGTGGACGTGCACTGGGGACAGCCGGACTTCCTCGTGCTCGATCTTCCGCCGGGCACGGGCGACGTCGCGATGTCCATCGCCCAGTTCGTGCCCCGCGCCGAGGTGCTGGTCGTGACGACCCCGCAGGTTGCAGCCGAGCGAGTGGCACAGCGTGCTGCCGTGCTAGCCCGGCAGCTGCGCCTGCCGGTCAGGGGAGTGGTCGAGAACCAATCGTGGTTCACCGGTGACGACGGCAAGATCTACGAGCTGTTCGGTCACGGTGGAGGCGAGACGCTGGCCAAGTCCCTGGGTGTGGCGCTGCTGGGGCAGATCCCCTTCCTGCCTGCATTGCGCCAGGCAGGTGACCTCGGCGTGCCGGTCGCGGTCTCTGACCCGGAGGGCGAGGCGGGTCAGGCCTTCGCGTCGCTTGCCGAGCGCGTGGTGGCACTGGGACCTGGGCGGGTGTACCGATCGGAGCTCTCGATCGGCTGAGCTGCTCCCGATCTGGCCAGTGGGGGACTGTGACAGCCTCCGCGTAGCCTCGGAGTCGTGGAAGCGGCATCCTTGTTGGTGATGAGCGAGCAGTCGCGGCGGTGGGCATCGACCATGAGCGGTCACCTCGTCGACGATCCCGGCCTTCGGACGGCGCATCATCCGACCGTGCCTCTCGGGGGCTCGTTGGGTGTGCTCGACCGCGAGGCACGAGAGGCCGGGGAGGAGTGGTTGCTCGCGCCGGGCGCGACCCGGTCGGTCGGGGCAGGCAGCCGTGCAGTAGAGGAGGTCGCCGATCCGTGGCGGACCTGTTTTGAGCGCGATCGGGACCGGATCCTGCATTCAACGGCGTTTCGGCGTCTGGCCGGGAAGACCCAGGTTTTCATCTTCCCGGCCGACCACCAGCGGACCCGGCTCACTCACGCCCTCGAAGTCGTACAGGTCGCGAATGCGATCTCGAGCGCATGCCGGTTGAACCTCGCTCTGACGGAGGCCATAGCCCTCGGCCACGACTGCGGCCACGGCCCTGGAGGTCACGCCAGCGAGGAGGCGCTGTCACCGTTCTTGGCGGAGGGCTTCGACCATGCGGTTTGGGGCGCTGATGTAACCGCCGCGCCGCTCAACTTGTGCGCCGAGACCTTGGACGGGATCCGCAACCACTCCTGGTCGCGTCCGACGCCCGCCACGCCCGAGGGCGAGGTCGTCGCGCTCGCGGACCGGATCGCCTACTGCGCCCATGACCTCGAGGACGCCGTTCACGCTCAGATCGTGACGAGCGACGAGCTTCCGCCTCTCGTCGCCAAGCACTGCGGCACCTCGAGGGGGAGCCAACTTGACGCCTTCGTGACCGATGCCGTCACGACGACGCTGTCCTCGGGCATGGTCGCGATAAGCGAAACGATGGGCGAGGCGCTCGAGGCGTTGCGGCGGTTCAATTACGAGCGCATCTACCTCCGCCAGGCCTCGGTCGACCAGTCGTCGGCGGTCGTCGACCTGCTGCGGGGCCTCGTCGATCACTACGTCGATCACCCAATGGCGCTTCCCATAGGAGCCGAGCTCGTACCCGACGATCCGGACACGGTTCGCGCCGCGGTCGGCTACGTGAGCGGGATGACGGACCGGTTTGCATGTTCGAGAGCGGTGGAGCTTTTCGGTGACCGTGCTGCCGCCCTCGTCAACGCCATGAGACCCTTGTGATTGCCGGCTTGTCCGCTCTCTCCCGGGTCGGGGGACATGAAGCGATGTTGAGCGTCGCTGACGGGCGCTTCTGACACGGCTACTGACACGGCCAGGCGGACGACTACGAGCGGGGCTTGGCGGGTTGCCGGGAGGGGCGGCGGAGGCCTTGAGAGACGAGATGCGTGCCACACAGCAACGGGAGGGCACCGTTGTGAACCGCGCCGCCGGCCAGTCCCCTACGATGACTCGCGGAAGCGGAAGGAGCACTCGTGGACGTGCGCATCGGGATCATCCATACAGTGAGAGAGCTCGACATCGATCTCCCCGAGGGGACGGCACACGCCGATATCGTCGCGGATGTCGACAAGGTCCTTTCCAAGCCCGATGGCGTGCTCTGGTTCACCGACAAGCGAGGCCGTCGCGTGGCGGTGCCATCGGCCAAGGTCGCCTACATCGAGATCGGCGGCGGGGGCGAGGACCGGCGCGTCGGCTTCGGGACGAACTGACTCCCGAGCTCGGTGCCCGAGCTCCTCGCCTACCAGCTGCTCTTCGTCACCGGTAAAGGCGGCGTAGGCAAGACCACCGTTGCAGCCGCGATCGCCCTGCTCGCGAGCGAGCAGGGTCGCCGCACCCTTGTGTGCGAGGCCGAACCGAAGGGGGATCTCGCCCGCGCCTACGAGTGCGGCCCGACCCCATTCAGTGGCCGGCGCATCAGCGACGACCTCGTGGCGATGTCGATGGACACCGAGGCGTCGCTGCGTGAGTACCTGCGGGTGGTCGCGAAGGTTCCGACTATCGGGCACATCGGCCCGGTTGCCCGGGCATTCGACTTCGTGGCGACAGCGGCGCCGGGAATCAGGGAGATCCTGACTGTCGGCAAGTTGTGTTTCGAGATCCGGGCGGGTCGCTACGACCTCGTTGTGGTCGATGCCTCCTCGACAGGCAGCGTCGTCGGCCAGCTCGCGGCCCCGACTGGCATCAACGAGCTGATCCGGGTGGGCGTGGTTCGGTCCCAGACCGACTGGATACTGGAGATCCTCGGTGACCCGGTCCGAACCGGGGCCGTGCTCGTCACGACGCCGGAGGAGATGCCAGTGACCGAGGCGGTAGACCTGGCCGCCCGGCTGGCCAGCGAGACGCCCGTTCATCTCGCCTGCGTTGTGGCAAACCGGGTCCTGCCCGAGCTTTTCGGCCACTCCGAGGAGCTGGTCTTCAACGAGCTCACCCGCCCCACGACGCTCGACCTGGTAGCTCGCGATCTCGGGACCTCGCGTGAGCTGGTCGAAGACGTGCTCGCGGCAGCGAGGCTCGCCGTCACCGTTCGGCGCGACGGCGTAGCGCACCTGGAGCGGCTGCGCGCCGAGATCGCGTCGGAGGTGCCGCTTTTGTACCTGCCTTACCTGTTCGCACGCGCCCAAGGGCTCCGCGCAGTTCGCCAGGTCGCCCGTGCCCTGTCGGAGGAGCTCTTGACTTGAGCCGACCGGAGCACCGTCTCGAGTCACGTCCCGGGAGCCGTCCGATCCCCGGGCGTACCGGGCCGTCCGCTGAACAGGAGCAGACGCGTCACCTGGAGCAGCTCCTGTCGGCGAAGGAGGTCGTCGTCGTCTGCGGACCGGGGGGGGTGGGCAAGACGACGATCTCGGCCTCGCTCGCCGCCACGGCGGCCGCGCGCCTCGGAGGCCGGGTGCTCGTTCTCACCGTCGACCCGGCGCGCCGCCTGGCAGACGCCCTCGGGGTCGGGGGCCTGGGAAACGTGGCCCGCCGGGTACCCGACGAGGCGTTCGCAGATGCCGGGGTGCGCCCGAAAGGTGAGCTCTACGCGGCCATGCTCGACATGAGCGAGTCGTGGGACGCCCTCGTCCGCAGGTATGCGCCCGATCCCGGGACGGCCAACGAGATCCTTGCCAACCCGCTCTACCGGAACATCACCAGGAGGTTTGCCCAGGCCCATAACTACATCGCCATGGAGCGTCTCTACGAGCTTCACGAAGAGGGCGAGTACGACCTCCTCGTCGTCGACACGCCGCCGTCGCTCAACGCGCTCGATCTCCTCGATGCGCCAGGGCGCATGGCGGAGTTCTTCTCGTCGAGATTGCTCCGCTGGCTCATCGTGCCTTACCGCTCCCGGCTGGTGAACTTCGCCTCCCGGCCCTTCTACCAGGTTGCGGATCGCATCCTCGGCAGCCAGTTCCTGGAGGACCTTGCCGAGTTCTTCATACTCTTCCAGACCATGAGGGACGGTTTCGTCGCCCGTGCCGAAGCCGTGAACCGCCTGATCCGGGACGTGCGCACGACCTTCGTGGTCGTGACAACGCTCGAGGCGGTGCCGGCGGTGGAGGCCGAACAGCTCATCGAGAGCCTTCGCGACCGCCGCCTGCATCTCGGCCTGCTCGTTTGCAACAAGGTGTTGCCGGGGTCGTTCTCGGATCCACCCGTTGGCCGGACCGCCGAGCTGTTGGGCCTGCGCGCAGGCGAGCTGGCGAAGACCCTCGGAGGCCGTTTGCCGGAGGACACCACGACCGCGAGTCGTCCTTCAGACGAGATGGTCGGCCTAGTGCTCGCGGAAGTGGCACGCAGCTTCGCCAACTTCCGGCTCGTGGCGACGCGCGAGGCCGAGTTGTTGCGGGAGCTCTCTGCGGCGCACGAGGTGACCGCGACAGTGCCCTACCACCCGGGACACGTCACCGACCTGCAAGGTCTTCTCGACGTCGGCGCCAAGATCTGGGGTGACGAGGTCGTAGTGACTACCGAAAGAGCTGCTTTTCGTGCCGGCCGCCGCAACCGCGGCGGCCGTGGCTCCGGTGGCGGCCCGCCGCCGGGCACCTCGAGCGTGCGCGACGCCGACGGGTCGACCGAGGGCCGGAAGCCTCCTTCGGACAAGCCGGAATCCGACGCCGGCTCTTGACGGTCTTCACGGAGCTCGACAGGCGCGGCATGATCTTTGTCGAACCGGGCCGGGGGGGCCACAGAAGGTTTCGCGAGCCCAACAAGGAGATGGAGCGCATCGATGTCTGAGATCGTCACCGCCGAGGCCGGGCAAGGTCTGCTCGAGCCGGTGCTCGTCGAAGCCTGCGGCTCGGCCTGACCGAGAACGATGAGCCCCTCTCTCGTTCCGCTTCCGGTCAAGATCGTCCCGGCGCCCGACCTGATTCGCCGGTACACCTCCTTTGACGGCCCTGAACGCCGCCATCTGGAGAGCCTGATGGCGTTCTGGAGCCTTCTTGCCGATTTTTCGTTCTCAGACCTGTTGCTGTTTGCACCGGTCACGCGTGACCGCGGCGAAGGCGACGAAGGGGTGCCCGAACTCGGGTCGTCCGGGGCTCCGGGGCTCGACCATCTCGGCGCGTTCGTCGTCCTCGGACAGATGCGGCCCACGACGAGCCAGACCCTCTACGAGGTCGACCTGGTCGGCCAGGTCCAGTCTGCCGAGAGCTTGCCGAACCTTGTGGAGGCCTATCAGTCCGGGGTGATCGTCCGCTCCGATCAGCCAGGCGAGTCTGCCGACGCGCTCGTCCGCGTCACGAACATCCCCGTGGGCCACCGCGGCAAGGTCCTCGCCGTGCTCTGCCGCGTCTGGTCGCCACGGACCACCAGACGCCGGGGCACGCTGGAACGGGTCTACCTAGAGCTGTTCGAGCGGCTGTCAGTCATGGTCACAGATGGCCTGTTTCCTTTTGTGGCCGACGATGCTGCAGTCGAGGAGGCGCCTCGGGTGGGCGACGGAGTGATCGTCGTCGACGCTCATGAGCGCATCACATACGCATCGCCGAACGCGGTCAATGCTCTGCACCGTGCCTCGATCACTTCCTCGATCGTCGGCTCGAGCCTGGCCTTGCTCGGGCTCGAGACCTCGGTCATCGACGAAGCGTTCGCGAGCAAGCTGCCCGCGATCGAAGAGGTCGAGCGCCCTCCTGACGTCATCTTGATGATCCGGTGCATTCCCCTCATCGCAAGGGGCGAGTTGACGGGCGCGGCCCTCCTGCTCCGTGACGTGACGGACTTGCGCCGCAGGGACCGGCTCCTTTTGACCAAGGACGCGACCATTCGTGAGGTGCACCACCGTGTGAAGAACAACCTCCAGACGATCTCGTCCCTTCTCCGTCTCCAAGCGCGACGTCTGGGCGAGGCGGAGGCGGCAGGCCGCATCGCCCTGCTCGAAGCCGAGCGCCGTATTCGCGCCATCGCCCTGGTCCACGACATCTTGGCGCGTGACGTGACAGAGCAGGTGCCCTTCGAAGAGATCGTCTCGGCGCTGGTCAACATGATCCGCGAGACGAGCACGATCTCGTTCCCGGTGACGATCGAGGTCGAGGGAGGCCTCGGAGACGTCGCGGCCGAGGTGGCAACCCCACTCGCGGTCGCGATCGCGGAGCTGCTTCAAAACGCCATGGAGCACGCTTTCCCCGAGCCTTTGTACGCCGCGGGCTCGCAACCCTGGGCTCCGGGGGCAGCGCCGGGGGCGGGGCCCGTGGCGCCCAGTCCAGCGCCGGGCGGTCGGCGGGCGACATCTGGAATCGGCGCACGCGTCGATCTCGTGCTTGACGAGCAGCCCGACGCGTTGCAGGTCGTGGTGCGGGACAACGGATGTGGGTTGCCCGAGGGATTCGACATAGACCGCACTCGCAGTCTCGGGTTGTCGATCGTCCGCGATCTCGTCCGAAGTCAGCTAGGCGGCACGATCAAGATGGAGACCGACGGCGGCACAGTTGTCCGCCTGGAGATTCCGGTTCCTCGGCGAGCTGACTAGGAAGCGAGCGGCTCAGCAAGCGCGGCGGCGCTGAGCGGCCAGCCATGTCTTGCGGAGCTTCCGGCGCTCGTCCTCCGAAGTGGCGCCCCAGACGCCAGACTCCTGATTTGTGGCGAGCGCGAACTCGAGACAGGCCTCTCGGGCCTCGCACGAGAAACAGACGGCTTTGGCCGCGTCGATCTGCTCAATCGCTTGACCTGTGGTCCCGATGGGAAAGAACAGGTCGGGGTCAGTGTCGCGGCACTCGGCAACCTTGCGCCAATCGTCACTGTCCCACTCGCTCGAGCGGGTCCAGGTCAGAGCCACCCTGCCTCCTCTGGGCTTGGAAGCACGCACGATGTTCATGGCCGTCCAAGCGCGTCCGTGAACAGGTTCACAAAACTTGCATCTAGCAATCAGACCGATACTGCGGGCTGGACGCCGGCGAAGAGGGGTCGATTACCGGGCTGCGGTATCTAATCTTACGGGAGCGTGCGGCACGATGCAAGCATGTGATCACGATCACAATCTTTGAATAATCGATTACCGCGAGCGTGGCCGTTTCCGGTAGAAGACCCGAGCGCAGGGAGGAACATGTCTTGACCGAGATCTTCGCCCACCGGGGATCTGCTCAGCTGGCGAGGGAGAACACCGTCGCGGCGTTCGTTGCCGCGCGGGACCTGGGCGCGGACGGGATCGAGCTGGACGTCCACCTCACCGCCGACGGCAACGTAGTCGTCCACCATGACGGCGAAGTGCCCGGACTTGGCCCGTTCGGCCGCCTCTTGTCGGCGGAGCTGCCTGCGTGGCTTCCCTCGCTCGGCGAGGCGCTGGATGCCTGCTGGCCGCTCCGGGTCAACGTCGAGATCAAGCAAGACGAGACCGACGCGGGAACCGAGCGGGACAGGTCGCTCGCGTTCGAGGTGGCGAGACTGCTAGCGGCGCGCAGGGAGGCCCCTCGGATCGTGGTCTCGTCCTTCTCCCTCGAAGCGATCGACGCTGTTGGCACCTTCGAGCCGAGTCTCGAGACGGCGCTGCTCGTCGAGGAGGACCGGGATCCCATGGGGGCTCTCGTGACGGCGCGTGAGCATGGCCATCGGGGCCTGCATCCGTTCTTCTTCTCAGTGGACGCTGCGTTGATGAAGGCCGCCAAGGACTGCGGCATGGCGATCAGGACCTGGACGGTGGATGACCCGGCCCAGATCGTCGCGCTCGCCGACTTGGGCGTCGACGCAGTCGTCACCAACGACGTTGCGGCGGCCCGCCGGGCGCTCGGGCGGTCCGAGCTGCCCGACGCCGCACCGCCACGCTCGGTACCGCCGCCCGCCGCCGGCTGACCAGCCCGACCTGCAAGTTGGCTGCGGGGCGGCCCGTCGTAGAGAATCGCTATGTGAACGTTGCCGTCTGTGTGAAGCAGATCCCGGACACGGCGGACCCTCCCGCGCTCGATCCGCAGGATCACACCCTCGTACGCGAGGGGAAGCTGATCATGGACGAGTCGGACGGTTACGGGGTGGAGATGGGTCTCCAGCTCGTGGAAGCAGACGGGGGTGGCGAGGTCTCACTCCTCTCGATGGCCCCGAACGGCGAGAGGAGCGGGCTGCGCAACGCGCTGGCGGTCGGAGCCGCGAAGGCCATCTTGGTATCTGACCCCGTGCTCGCCGGATCGGACGCACTCGGGACCGCGAAGGTCTTGGCGGCGGCGATCCGCCGGCTGGGCCCGGACCTGGTGCTCGCGGGCACCGAGTCCTCCGACGGCTACACGGGCACGACGCCTGTCCAAGTCGCGGAGTTGCTGGACTGGCCGTCGGTCAGCTTCGCGAAGCACATCGAGATCTCCGATGGCCTGCTCCGAGTCCAGCGCCAGACCGAAGCGGGCTATGAGGAGGTCACGTGCCCTCTTCCGGCCGTCGTGACGGTCACCGCCGGCGTCGTCGAGCCGCGGTATCCCTCCTTCAAGGGCATCGCGGCCGCGAAGTCGAAACCCGTCGAGGAACTGACTGTGGCAGATCTCGGTTTGGACCCGTCGCAAGTCGGCTTTGCCGGTGCCCGCCAGCAGGTGATCTCGGTTGAAGCCTCCGAAGCACGCAAAGCCGGCGAGATCGTCGTCGATGCAGGTGACGCCCATGAGCGCGTGATCAGGTTCCTCGAGCAGCTGAAGATCCTGTAGGAGATGTCGCAGGTGGACCGGACCTGGGTTCTCGCCGAGCAGCGCGATGGCGTGCCGGCAGGCATCGTGCTCGAGTTGCTGACCGCCGCCCGCGGCTTCGGCGGTGCCGTCGAGGTCGTCACCTGGGGTCCGAGCTCTGCGGGCGCGGCCGCTGTCCTCGGTCGCTACGGAGCGACGAAGGTGTACGACGTGGGCGACATCGGCGAGTCACTGCCCGGGCCCAGGGTCGCAGCCGCCGTCGCGGCCCAGGTCTCAGGCGGAAACCGCCCCGACGCGATCCTCATCGGCGCGACCCACGACGGCCGTGACATCGCGGCGCGGCTTTCGGTGCGGCTCGACCTACCGGTGCTGACCAAC
>Ga0182017_10003559_pt1 | contig 11597 bp, 9 predicted proteins | sample 712E3DmetaG_FD_120492 | JGI IMG/M metagenome (GOLD analysis project Ga0182017, IMG submission 120492) | Permafrost microbial communities from Stordalen Mire, Sweden - 712E3D metaG | ecosystem: Environmental > Terrestrial > Soil > Wetlands > Permafrost | place: Sweden: Stordalen | collected... | reverse complement strand
TTCGAGGACTTCGACCTCAAGACGGCCGCTGTGCACGGGTTCGGGTTCGCTCATCTGGATCAGCTCGCGGTGGAGCACGTCCTTGGCGCCCGCTGACCAACCCGATAGCGTCGCCCCCCGGCCCCACGGACTTGCCCGGCGCGAGAACCCGCTCCTGCCGTGACGCTCGTCGCCGGAGTGGACTCGTCCACGCAATCGTGCAAGGTCGTCGTCCGCGACGCTGCCACGGGTGACCTCGTCCGCAAGGGGTGGGCCCAGCATCCCGATTCGACCGAGGTCGACCCTGAGAGCTGGTGGAAGGCTCTGCAGACTGCGCTTGCGGACGCAGGGGGCCTCGACGGTATCGCTTCGATCTCGATCGCCGCGCAACAGCACGGCATGATCTGCCTCGACGAGGACGCGAACGTCATACGTCCGGCGCTCTTGTGGAACGACACGAGATCGGCTCCTGAGGCCGAAGCACTCGTATCGGAGTTCGGTGCCGATGCGTGGGCACACGCCGTCGGAAGTGTCCCTTTGGCGGCATTCACCGTCTCGAAGCTCCGATGGCTTGCCGAACACGAACCCGACAATGCCAATCGCACAGCGGCCGTCTGCCTGCCGCATGACTGGCTCACCTGGAGGTTCCTGGGTTCTCAGCACCAAGACGGCCTGACGATCGAGTCGCTCACCACTGACAGAAGCGACGCGAGCGGCACGGGCTACTGGTCGCCCATAACCGATGAATACCGGTTCGACCTACTCGAGCGCGCGTTGGGACGCGTCGTCAAGGTCCCGCGTGTCCTCAAACCGGCGGAGAGCCCCGGACAGAGCGGCCCTACCCTCTTCGGAGCGGGGGCTGGTGACAACGCCTCGGCTGCGCTTGTCGTAGGTCCCACCGACGGCGACGTCATTGTCTCGGTCGGGACGTCTGGTACCGCGTTCGCAAGTTCCGACGTCCTGATGCCGGATAGTTCCGGCACCGTCGCAGGCTTTGCCGACGCGACCGGGCGCTACTTACCGCTCGTCTGCACCCTCAACGCCGCTCGCGTTCTCGAGGGCGTTGCCCGGATCCTCGGTGTCGATCAGCAAGGTCTTTCCGACCTGGCACTGTCAGCTCCATGGGGAGCCGATGGACTGGTTCTCCTCCCCTACTTCGAAGGAGAACGAACTCCCAATCTCCCGGACTCAACCGGCGAGCTCTACGGCCTCAGCCTCAAGACGTCCACTCCGGCCCACCTCGCCCGGGCCGCTGTCGAGGGCCTGTTGTGCGGCCTGGCGGACGCACTTGATGCTGTCGAGTCACATGGCGTCGAGATTGAGCGTGTGCGCCTGATCGGCGGTGGCAGCCGATCCGAAGCCCTGCGGCGGATCGCGCCGGCGATCTTCGGCCGCCCGGTCCTCGTGCCGCCCCCAGGCGAGTACGTCGCCGACGGCGCTGCATTCCAGGCAAAGTGGGTACTCGTGCCCGACCACAAGCCCCATCCATGGCCGCTAAGCGGGTCGTTGCGATTCGACGCCGAACCGCTGCCAGCGATACGAGCTCGATATGCGGACGTCCGTGACGGACACATCTCTCGTGCACGCATGGACGAGCGATAGCTGGAAGCCATGGCTAGGGGCAATCGCGACTTTGCCCGAATGCCGGAACAGACGGGAAGACCACTTCCCAGCGTGCCCGCTCGGCAACAGCTGCTGAAGCGGCACAATCTCTCTCTCGTGCTCCGACAGATCGCGGCTTCGCGGAGACTGTCGCGTGCACAACTGGCTGCGCTCACTGGCCTCACCAAGGCGACGGTCTCGACGCTGGTCGATGCGTTGATGGATGCCCAACTTGTCGTCGAGCGCGACCCGGAACGGGGCCTCATCGGGCGACCTGGCAGCCCTCTCAGCCTGAATCCGCAAGGGCCTGCCGGGCTCGGCATGGAGATCAACGTCGATTACGTGTCGTGTTGCGTCGTCGACCTCACCGGTGCGGTTCGATTCCGAGGGACGGTCGTGGGCGACAACCGGCTGCTCCGACCCGAGGTCGTACTACGAAGGGCCGTCCGGGCTGCAAGTCTTGTCTGGCGCAAGGCGGACGCTGCCGGGCTCACCGTATTCGGGCTCGGCGTCGGCGTGCCAGGGTTGGTGGACTTTGACGGCGTTCTCCATCGCGCCCCCAACCTGCTGGAATGGCAGGGTATCGCGCCGGCCGAGCTCGTTGCCAAAATGCTTGGTCGGCCCCTTCAATCGGTGTACTGCGACAACGAAGCAAATCTGGCGGCGCTCGGCGAGCTCTGGTCTGGTCGGAGGAATAGCTTGCAGGACTTCGTGCTCGTGTCGGGTGAGATCGGGGTCGGAGCTGGGATCGTCATCGGTGGCGAGCTGTTTCGCGGTGTCCGAGGCCTCGGAGGTGAGCTCGGTCATGTGACCGTGGATCCGATGGGACCGGCATGCAGCTGTGGTGGCCGCGGTTGCCTCGAACGCGTAGCCGGCCAGGAGGCGTTGCTTGCAGCCGCAGGGCTGCCGCAAGAGGCGGGGACCACCATCGGTAGTCCTGTCGAATCCGTACCAGAGCTCGTCCGGCGAGCGATGACAGGCGAGCCGACGACACTCCTCTGTCTGGAGAAGGCCGGAGCCGCGCTCGGTATCGCGCTTTCTGCGTTTCTCAACGTCTTGGACCTGCCGACCGTCGTCCTCGGCGGCTTCTACGCGGAGCTCGCACCGTGGCTGATCGGACCCGTGACTGCCGAGCTTCGTGATCGCGTTGTGAACCATTCCTGGTCACCCACCGAGGTCGTCGTCTCGTCCCTCGGCACCGACGCTTCCGTCCGGGGGGCGGCAGGAATCACGATACGGCGGATCATCGACGATCCTGCCGCTTGGTTCCCGGAAGTCCTTGCAAGGGCCTGAACGCTGGCGCCCAACCTAAAATGGCTGCTCAGAGGCTCGGCCCTGAGAGTTGGCCGACAAAGCAGCACCCACCTGGTCCTACGATACGAGGAATCCCGTCACGCTGTTGATCTCGAAGCCACGGCCGAGCCGACGACGTGCATGAGGGACGCGACCCCGTCGATCTCGGCGTTTCGTCACCAACGGTTGTGCACCGACGGGGCGATGTAGGACTGGTAGATCTCATGAAGATGGGCCAACGTGTCCTCGCTGAGCTTGCGATGCTCGCCGGCGCTGGCGTTAGCTCGCACCTGCGCCGGCGTCTTGGCGCCGGGGATCACCGTCGAGACGGCCGGGCTCGAGCAGCAAAAGCGGAGCGCCAGGCTTGCAAGAGTCTCGCCTTCGGGGAGAATGGCTTGAATCTTGTCCACGGCGGCAAGGCCCGCTTCGACGTCGACGCCCGAGAAGGTCTCACCGACGTCGAATGCCTCTCCGTGGCGGTTGTAGCTGCGGTGGTCATTGGACGGAAAGACCGTATCGGCCGATATCTTCCCGGTGAGCAGCCCCGATGCCAGCGGTACGCGCGCGATGATCCCTACATCGGCAATCTGGGCCGCTGGAAAGAGCCGCTCCTCGGGTCGTTGGCGAAAGATGTTGTAGATGATCTGGATCGTCGCGACCCCTGGATAGTCGAGCGCCTTTAGGGCCTCCTCCACTCGTTCGACGGAAACTCCATAGTTGGCTATCTTTCCGGTGCTTACGAGCTCGTCGAGGGCAGCGAATACCTCCGGGTGATAGAAGAGGTCCGTCGGAGGGCAGTGCAGCTGGACAAGATCCAGGCAATCGGTCTCGAGGTTGGTTAGCGACCGTGCGACAAAGGATTCAAGGTTCTCCGGCGAGTAGCCGGCCACCGACTGAGCCGGGAGCCTGCGCCCCATCTTCGTCGCGACTATGAGCTCCTCGTCCCGTTCGCGGCGGAGCCGGGCAATCAGCTGCTCGCTGCGGCCGTCACCATAGACGTCGGCAGTGTCGAAGAACGTGACACCGCCATCGACGGCAGCGTGTAGGGCTTGCATGGATGTCTCGTCATCCACGTCGCCCCAGTCTGCCCCGATTGCCCACGCGCCAAAGCCGATAACGCTGACGTCGAATCCGGTCTTGCCCAGTCGTCGAGTATCCATGGCCTTATGGTAGCGAGCCGTGGATGTCACCCACCGACCGTGGAATAACCCTGCGGCTCGAGCTCAGATCTGGCAAGGCAAGGTGTCAAACCAGGTTCACGCGCGCCGGTACGACCCATATTTCTTTGCCGATTCGACGAGTGCGTGGATATTTTCCGGTGGGGTGGTTGGTGCCATGGCGCACCCCGGGCCCAGGATGAATCCGCCGCCAGGCTTGCAAATATCGATGAGCTCGTGGCAGGCGGCATCAACCTCCCCGACCGACCCGAGCGCGAGCAGGTTGGTGTCGATATTGCCCAACAGGCACGTAAAGTCGCGCGCTGCTGCTTTGAGGCGTGCTGCATCCGTCTTGTGGTCAATCTCGAGAACCTGAGCCCCGGTGGCGATGAAATCGTCGGTAATCCGCTCGGTGTTTCCGCAGATGTGCAGGTGCACAACGACGCCGTGCTCCTTGAGCTCGGTAACCATGCGGTGCTCATGAATCCAGGGATACTGCCTGTATTGTCGTGGCGAGATCATGGCAGGTCCCGCTATCGGCTCGCCGATGGACGTGGAGTGGCCACCGCACTCGATCAGGGCATAGGCATAGCGTGTTGCGACCCGCCTGGCATAGTCGAGCAGCGCGTGGACCAGACCCTCCTCCTCGCCGGTCGCCAGATCCATCATGAATTCGCTTATGCCCCGAAGTTCCGCTGCCAGGTCCATCGGCCCCTGGTCCGCGCGCGCGCAGATCCAAGCTTTGTCGCCGATCTCGCGCGCGAGAATGCGGGTTGCCTTCAGGATCTCGGACATCGGGAAGGTGACGTAGGGGTCCGGCACCTGCAGATCGGCCACCTCAGAGAGGGAATCGAGAATGGGTCGGCCGGCCACCGGCGCTGTGTCATCGCCGTAGCGCACGACCATGCCGCACGCCTCGGCACTGCAGGCGGTGCCGTTCTCCAGCAGGATCATGTCGTGCCCGAACTCGCGCCAGGCCGCGAGCATGGCTTCGGCTAGCAGCGCGCCGTCACGGAAGATCTCCGACATCGGCAAGCCGGAGGCGCGGGCGGCCACCTGGAAGTCGTGCAGATCCACAGGCACGCGGTCCGGCTCTTGCAGCTCAATGGCAGCCCCTACTCGCTCAATCGAGTTCATGCAGTTGCCCCAGGTCCTGTGACCGCCTCGACCATCGCCCAGAAGTTCTCGAGCGGGGTATCGAGCTGCACGTGATGAGTCGGCGCCAGAATGAGGCCGCCGTCCGCCCCGAGGGTGGCGATACGGTCGAGCACCTCCCGACGGACGTCGTCCGGACTGCCAAATGGCAAGGTGTACTGCTCATCCATCGAGCCCCAGAAGCAGAGGTCCTTGCCGTATTCGCGCTTGACCTTGACAGGTTCCATCGCGGCGGGCTGGATCGGGTTGAGCACGTCGAGCCCGATCTCGATCAGCTCCGGGATGATTGGGTAGACGCAGCCATCGGTGTGGTACGCGATCTTCACGCCCGGGTTGATGGTCTTCAGGCGCTCGATGATGTGCGCCATCCGCGGCTTGAGGAAGCGGCGCCAGTGACGGGGCGAGATGAACATGCCGTGCTGGTGGCCCACGTCGTCGCCGAGCCAGATCATGTCCACGCCCATGCGCACGAGCGTCTCGGCCGCGGCGAGATGGTAGCGGTAGGGAATGTCGAGAATGGCGTCCGCAAGATCGGGGTCCTCTATGAAGTCGGTCAGCAGCTGCTCGAGCCCGCGTAATGCCCACGCCGTCTCGAAAATCGTCGTGACGGTGGAGCCGACGATCCAGTACTCGGCTCCATGCTCGGCGATGAGCCGTTCGGCGTCCGTGTAGAGCTCTGGTCGACCCGGGTCGGGCGGCCGATAGCGCGCGACCGCTTTGGCGTCGGCTTCGGCAAGGGGATGGCCGCGCGGTTCGGTGTAGTGACCTACGCCATACGGTGTCTCGTAGGGCGCCGACAGCCAGCTGACTCCCCATTCGTCGACATACTCGCAGCCCTCCCCGTAGTAGGAATTCGCCCAACCCACCGAGGTGATGAGGAGATCCTGATCGAGGCCTATCTCGAGGTCGCGCGGATTGCCGCCGCCATGAGGATTGTGCGCGCCGGCCGCGACATCAAGGCGCAGACCTGCGCGGAGTCGTTCGGCGAACTCCGGGGTGAATGTTGCCTGCCACGGACAACGGTCCGGCGCCACGTGACTCAGCGCCGCAGCCACACGTTCGCGATGCATACTTTCTTCGCTTCCCGATTCGCACTCCACCGGCAGCACGAAGCGAACCTAGGGGTCGACACGACGACCTGGCGATCTCTTGGGAGATCCTAGCTAGTTGGGCATTCGTCCTACATGCCCACGGTCGGCAACCGTGAACCGGCTGGTCGGCCCGAGGAGTCTCTTCGTGACCTGTTCGTCGCCGCGTGTCTACGGAACCATCACGTGCTTGCTGCCAACGCGGTCCGGCGGATCTGCTTGAGGTGGTGAAGCCATTCGACATGCTCTCGGCCGAACTCGTCGTGCAACGAACCAAAGACCGAGTAGACCTCGTCGTAGGTCGCACGGTGTTGCGGCGACGGCTCGTAGCGACGGGACATCGCCGGCCTGAGCTCGCTGACTGCCGTTTCGAAGTTGTCGAAGCCACCCCGTGACGAGCCCGCCGCGAGTGCACCGCACACTGCCGAGCCACGTGCGGGGATCTGGCTCGAGTCAGGGATCGTGACCGGCAGCCCGGTCACATCCGCGAGCAACTGCATCATGAGCGCGCTGCGCTCGGCTATCCCACCGCATGCGACGATCTCGCCGATGGCGACGTCGTGCTCGACGAAGTTCTCGATGATCCGTCGCGTCCCGAAGGCCACCGACTCGAGCAGAGCCCGGTAGATCTCGGCCGGCGTCGTCGCGAGAGTGAGGCCGGCGATGACGCCCGACAGGTCCGCATCGCCGAGGATCGTCCGGTTGCCGTTCCACCAGTCGAGCGCCACGAGCCCGCTCGCTCCGGGCACGAGCTTGGCCGCCTCTCGTTCGAACTCCTCGTGCCAGCTCCCTCCCGAGCCCGGCTGACCGCTCTTCAGGCCGAGGAGACGGCTCCCGAACCACGCGAACATGTCCCCGACAGCCGCTTGCCCAGCTTCGTAGCCGAAAAACCCGGGCAAGATGCCGTTCTCCACGACGCCTGTGATCCCTGGCATCCGGGCCTCGTGCCGATCGATGACGAGGTCGCAGATGGACGTGCCCACGACCATCAGGAACACTCCTGGGCTTTGCACCCCGGCTCCTGGGACCGATACGAACGAGTCGACGTTGCCGGCCGCCACTGCGACCGCCGTGCTCAGGCCGAGGCGGTCCGCCACTTCGGCCCGTAGCATCCCTGCACACTGGCCGGGGGAGGCAAAGCTCGTCCCCAGCTTCGCGGTCGGGTCCGAAAAGCCGGGATAGGCGGCCTCGAAGTATGCCGGAGACGGCAGCCCGTCGCTCGCTGACCAAAACGCCTTGTAGCCCGCCGAGCAGCTGGCGCGGACAAGCGTGCCCGTGAGGTGCCACACGATCCAATCGGTGGCCTCGACGAACGCGCTCATGGCGTCGTAAACGGGGCGGTCCTTCTGCCAGGTCTCTATGAGCTTTGGGAAGTACCACTCCGAAGAGAGCCGCCCTCCGTAGCGGGCAAGAAAGCTCTCGCCGCGTTCGATCGCGACCTCGTTCAGGCGATCCGCGACCGGCTGGGCGGAGTGGTGCTTCCAGAGCTTCACCCAGGCATGGGGGTGATCTCGCCACTCGTCGAGCTGGCAGAGCGGAGTGCCGTCCTCGGTCACCGGCAAGACGGTGCAGCAGGTGAAGTCGACACCGATGCCGATCACCTCGTCCGCCGCCACCTTGCCGAGCGCGAGCGCCTCGGGAATCCCTTGGTAAAGGACCTCGAGGTAGTCGCCGGGGTCTTGCAGCGCTGTGTCCGGTGGGAGCTCGCCGCCGGTCGAGGGAAGCCTCTGATCAATCACCCCATGGCGATAGCGAACCTCGGTGACTGCGAGCTCTGCGCCGCTGCGCACGTCGAGAAGGAGCACTCGGCCGGACTCGGTGCCGAAGTCGACTCCTATCGTCACACGCCGTCCGCCCGGCGACTCGGACGCGCTCACGCTCCACCCGCCACGGCGCCGTGTCCTGAGGTCTCGGGCGGCCTCAGACAGATCTCATGCGTTGCGTCGAACAAGCACCTCAGAGCCTGATGGATCATCTCGTCATTATGCCGCGCCCTTGCGCTCACCGAGGAGGTCCGCGATTGCTCCGTGAGTTTGCGTCCGATGCCTACACAAAGGACTGCGCAGCAGCGGGCAAGGTGTGCAACGCGGACACCCATCCTCGACAGGCACCTTCGCTGTCCTCTCGGCAACTCGGCATCAGCGTCAAGAGTCCGTGATCTCCGGGGAGAGCACGGCATCTATCGCCTCATCGAGCCTGCCCTGACCTTCCAGGAAATCGAGCACCGTGTAACGAGCTCGGATCCGGTTCGCCCACCGGAAGGTCGCCTTGAGCGTCGAGGCGTCGAGGTCGAGGAACCCGGGCTCAGAGGGAATTCTCGCCACTGACAAAGCCTCGGCGATGAGGGGGAACACGCCCATCGCTTCGCCGATCTGCTCCTGCACGGCTTCCCAGCGTGACGGTGTCGCTGGCCATGCGGAAGCGTGCTCGCCGAGGAACCGGCGCTTCTCCTCCATGACGGCGTCCACTTCCGCGCCATGGCCGGTGAACCACGAACGCGCGTCGTCGCCATCGGGGGCGATCGGGCGTGGGGGAGCCAGTCCGCGTATGTCTCCGCCGAACGCGTACCGCTGGAGGCGCATAGCGAAGTGGGTTGCGTAGCCCACCTGGAAACCGTGCGGGGTATGGTGTCGCCGACCGCTCGCCGCAAGTTGGTCCCAGAAATGGGACGCGTGGTGCTCACATCCACTCGCCGGTCGGGAGTTCCCGATCATCGCCATGGCGATCCCGGACTCGACCAGCCCGGCCAGGAACCCGGAGACCGCCTCGAGCGACCCCCCGATGATGTCCTCGGCGTGCGTGGCGGCATGAACAAGGGGCACGGTCACTCGTCGCTCGACCTCTGCGCAGAACTGCTCGCCGTACAGCTCGTGAGACGCCAGCCAATCGACGTGTGCAGATGCTTTGCCAAACAGGTCACCGAGGCCGGCTCGCGTCATCTCGAGCGGGGCTGCGGCGATTGTGCGAGGGTCCGCGAAGATCGCCACTGGGGGAGCGACCGGGAAGCTCGTCTTCATCCCCCCGAACTCCATCACGGCGAGGTTCGACGCGTACCCGTCCATCGACGCGGCAGTCGGCACGCTCACGAACTCGCGACCCATGAGACTCGCGACGTACCGGGTGGTGTCGGTGATCACGCCGGACCCGACTGCGACGATCGAGTCGGTTCCCGAGACCTTCAGCGCCTCATGTAGGCGCGACACGCTCGTCTCATTGGCGAGCAGACCGCTGCGTTCGGAGAAGCAGAACGTCGTGACGCGCATTTTCGCCCCCGACAGCTCGCCGCTGACGTGAGAGCCGGCGGCTTCCTCGGTGTTTGCGTCCATGACGACAAACGGGCGTGACCACCCACGTTCCTTGACGTAGGCGACAAGCTGCTCGACGGCGTGCTCGTCAATGACGACTACGTCAGTCGGGACGCGATGGACCGCTCCGCAGGCGCAATGCTCGTTGGGTGGGGACCCGGCATTGCCGACGACTCGAGAGACCATGGACCTCACTGCCTCGAAGTAGGAACTGCCACGCCGAGCCGACGGGTTCGATAGCCCAAACGTCAGCCGTAGTATGCCGTGAAACTGCGCTCGGGGACCAAACGTGGACACAGATGGCGCAACCAGGACCAAAGCCTCGCCGGACCTAGCGAGAACCGACTCGGTTCAAGGTCCGAGAGGGACTACGAGAAGTGCAGGCCCTATGGAGAAACCCTGACCACGCCGATGCCCAAGAGCTCTGCGACAGCCGCTAGATCCTGGGAGCGATGCCCAGTCCCGAGCGCCCAGTGATGCGCAGACTGAGCCGACCAGGCGTCGCACCACGCGCCAGGGTCGCAGCCGAAGTCGACGCGAGAGGTGGTGTTGCCGATCTCCAGCAGAGGACCTGCCACCACGGTCCCCTCGGAAACGACGAAGCGCAGGTCACCGTGACGTCCCTGGCTGATGCCGAACGCCGTGACTGGGCCGTGGGCGACATCGAACTCCACCGAAACTCCCCAGCCTCTCTTGCCGTGGTAGACACCCAGGCCTCGCAGCAGCGGGCGCCCCTCGCTAATGGCCAGGTGGGCTGGACCGTCGTGGCCCATCTCCACCACGCCGTCGCGGAAGTTGAGCGCCTGCATCTCGGTGAAGGAACCCCCTGCGCCGAGCCGGTCCATGATCAACATGGCAAGTGAGGTACGCAGCTCATACTCCCCGCAGGCGGGTACCCCGGCAGCGGTGAGAAGAGAGGCGCCCACGATCAGCCCGGCTCCCAGGCGTTCGTGCAGCTCACCGTCGAGCCCACGGTGGTAGTAGGCCAGGGAGTCGAGCGCGAAGTCCTCCACCAGGTGGTCCAAGCCGACCGCGACATGCGCGGCCCAGTCGAGGTCCTCGACTTCCACCGATGAGTCAAGGTCGAATATCGAGTGAACCTGCTCAAGCTTGGCGGCTACCTCTTGCTCGGTGACGGCGGCCACGCGCACACGTAGGTCGTCGATCTCGAGCACCTCGACATGGCCGCCGAGCATCGCCGGGACGAAGGTGAGGTCCGTAGAGACGTCGTACATCCCCGGGTATAGGTGCCCCATGAGACCGTGGCGCCCGCTGCGTAGGGCTTTGCGCACCGAGGCAGCAGAAACCCAACGCCCGATACGCTCCCAGGCCCGTTCGTCGGCGAGATGGCCGGAGATGGAGCGGAATGCGATCCCGCAGCGTTCGAGGACATTGGCGACTTCGGGTAGGGGGCAACAACCGCAATAAGCGAGCCACTCGCCGGTGCCGAAGTTGGCGTGGTCCATCGACTCGGTAGGTTGCAGGTTGAGCAGCAACAGCGGAGCCCCGCTGCGTTGGGCGATAGGAACGACCATGGTCGCCGTCATGTACGTGGTGAGGAACATGATGATCAGGTCGCAGCCTGCTGCCCTGAGCACCTCAACAGCCTGAACCGCCTCCATGGCGTCGGAGATGAAACCGGCGTCGACCACCTCAGCGTCGAGTTGTCCCAGTCTCTCGGACACGACCGCGGCGGACTTCCTCAGCTGCGGGAGAAGCCTCGGGAACTGCGGCCAGTAAGCACCCAGGCCACCGGCGACGAGCCCGATGACGGGACGAGGGCACTGGCGGAATGGGGTCACTTTGGTCGTCAATCGACTTGCCTCCCATCGGTCATCGTTCGTGACTGCTTCCTGATCTCAGGATCAGCAAAAGCATGCGACCACGCCAGCCGGGCCTTCACCGCCAAGTGGCCGGGCCGGTGAAGCTCAGCTGAGATGGAAGATCTCAAGCTCGGGATGCATCCCCTCATCAGGCGGGCCGCCATCGAGTTCGCTGAAGAACTCTGCCATCTCGGC
>Ga0182017_10003556_pt1 | contig 11600 bp, 10 predicted proteins | sample 712E3DmetaG_FD_120492 | JGI IMG/M metagenome (GOLD analysis project Ga0182017, IMG submission 120492) | Permafrost microbial communities from Stordalen Mire, Sweden - 712E3D metaG | ecosystem: Environmental > Terrestrial > Soil > Wetlands > Permafrost | place: Sweden: Stordalen | collected... | reverse complement strand
TCGATTCGCGCGCGCGACTTCCCGGTCCTGGCCTTCGGTCCCCGTCGCAGCCACTCCACTTCGCGCCGCACCTTGGTCGCCAGCGAATCCTGCTGCTTGGCCTGCGCCTCGAGGAATTCCTCGCGCCGCTCGAGAAACTCGCTGTAGTTTCCTTTCACCTGAAAGGCGCTCTGTGGATAGACCGGGTTGAGCTCCACCATGTGCGAGGCGACGTTTTCGAGGAAGTACCGGTCGTGGGTGACCACCAGGCAGGCGTTGGCAGTCCGGATGGCATCCTCGAGCCAGAGGATGCCTTCCAGGTCCAGGTGATTGGTGGGCTCGTCCAGAAGAAGCACGTCCGGGGAGGTGACCAGCGCAGCCGCGATGGAGAGGCGCTTCCTCCATCCGCCGGAGAGCGCCGCGGCCGGCGTGGCGGGGATGTCGAAGCCGGCCCGCCCGAGAATCATCTCCATGCGCGCCGTCTTCTCCCGTTCCTCCAGGGGGAGACCCGCCAACGCCGCTGTCACGACGGAAGCGACGGTATCGTCCGGCCCGAATTGCGAATCCTGGGGGACATAGGCGAGCCGGGTCAGCTTTCGCAGGGCCCTCACTCCGGCGCGGGGAGCCTGCCGCCCGGCGAGAATCTCGAGCAAGGTGGTCTTGCCGCTGCCATTTGGCCCGATCAGACCGGTGCGGTCTCCCTCGGAGAGGCTCAGCGAGAGATCCTCGAACAGAACCCGCGCGCCAAACGACTGGCTCAGAGCGGCGGCACTTAGCAGAACTGCCATCTTGCTCCGGCCTAGGGCTTGTTGAGATCCTCGGGGAACACCGCGTAGCCGGTGGGCGGCGGGAAGCCGTCGTGCAGCAGTTGGAGCCGCTTGCGAAGGTAGCGGCTGGGGATCTGGCGCGGGCCGGTCTCGACGTCGATATCGCAGCAGATGCCGTGCAGGTACAGGGTCAGGGTATCGATGAGGGACTGGCGGGCGTAGTTGCGGAACAGCTTGGTCTCGCGGCGCACATCGTTCTGCCGCTGCAACAGCGCCTGCTTCAATTGCCAGCCTTCCTCGTCGATCTCCCCGTGGACGCGGCCGCGCAGCTCCTCGCGCAGGATCTCGGGGTATTGTTCGAGCGTCTCGCTGTCGAGGTGATCGGCAAGCAAGGTGGCGATGGCGCGGTAGAAGACGTAGTGGTAGTCGGCCACTGGCCGGTCCTTGATCGCGAACACCAGGATGGCCTCGGGACCCGACATGAACTGCGCGCTCCAGACTTGCCCCTTTTCCTCGGGCCGGTCGAAGGTCACCAGTTCCCCGCCCTTGCCGGTGGGCTTCTCCAGGTACGGAACCAGGAACACGAACACCTTGGCGAAAGCGGCCTGAACCGAGGGTGGGAGGGCCGTGATCGGTTCCTCCAGGTACTCCTTGGTCTCTTCCTCGGCCAGGGGCAGCGCGGAAAAGTAGGCGAAGGTTTTGCTGAGCGTGATCATCTCCTGGCGAAAGCGCTGGGCGAAATCCTGCACACTGATCTTAGCGAGGTCTGCCTGGGTGGACATCGGCTCCTGGAATTATTCTACAGCTTGTGGCTTGTGGCCTGTGGCTTGTTGATTCGGCGGCGATTCACCTGCTGGCGCTCCTACCGCGAGCCGAGGTGCGCCAGCGGGGACGCGGTTGTGGAATCCACAGGCCACAAGCCAGAGGCCACAAGCTGCCCGTTGTGATGTATGATTCGGGCTTGACCCGATGACACCACACGTCCAGCCGACGGCGGAAACTCCCTGGTGGGTTGAGATACGGTGGATCTTCTTGGCGGCGCTGGGCCTGTTGATAGTGGTCGGGCTTACGCTACGCATGGTGCGGAATCTTGTTCCGAACCAGATTAGAGCCAGCTCCGCGGTCTTCCGGCATGGGGCAACGGGCTGGGTGGAGGCGGCGCGGCCGGCTGGAGCAGTCTGGGAACTCCGGGTGACGCGCGGCGGAACCGTTTGGGCGCTGACCTGGACTCCTAGCAGCCTCAGCCGACTCGAAGGCGCCTCCTGGAAGCGCCACGGCGGCGACCAGTGCCGAGTGTTTGCCGCAGACGGCGAGGAGGTTTGGTACGCCACCAGCCGTTTTGTGGCCCACTTCGACGGCCAACACTGGCGCGTGTGGCGGGAGGCGGTGGCTACGCCAGAAGCCGCGAGCATCGTGGCGAGCAAGGGAGAGGCCTGGGTGGTCGACGCGGCTGGCAACCTGTCGCATTACGCAGGCGGCGCGTGGCACATCGGCAAGCTGGCACTGCCGGGCGTGAGCTGGGACAACAAAGGAGCGGCGCGGTTCCCGGAACTGGCGTTGGCGCCGGACGGTTCCCTGTGGCTGATCAGGAGCGGCGTTTGGCGTTTCGACGGGGCGGAATGGGCCCCCATCTCGTCTCCGGGGCGGTGGATCGAAGATGCCACGCTGCTAGGCGTCGCGCGCGGCCGTTTGTGGCTGGCCGGGAAAGAAGAGGTGTTGTCGGTAGGCTGGGACGGGCGCTCGTGGACGCGGCACACACTGGGCGAGATGGGGTTGCCCCCGAAGACTCCGATCCACGAAGTCGCCGGCGCGGAGACGGCCTGGTTTGCGACCAACGCGGGACTGGTGTCCTTCGACGGCGCCACCTGGCATCTCATCCCGCCGCCGCGGCCGGGAATGCGGGCGCTTGTGAGCGTGGGGGCGGGGCCCGATGGGACGGTCTGGGTAGCGGGAACCCAGACCGCCGGAATCTCGGCTCTGCGTTTCGCTTTCTACGCGTTCGCGGTCCTGGTTGTGCTCGCGCTGGTGGCATTGGCTGTGTGGATGTGGAAGGCGACGAAGCACCGGGCGAAGCGGGAGCGGGAGCTGATACGGCGTGCTATCGAGCCTGTGCCGGCGGCGCGACCTCGGTCGAGCGTCGCGGAGCAAGTACTTCCGTTGATTCTGGCGATGGTCGCGGTATTCCTGCTCCAGCGTGTCTGGCCGCAGCCGGGATGGGTCAGCAGCGTCATGGCGGTGTTGATCGCCTACGAGTTGTCCGGCAGCGTTCTGCGCTCCCTCAAGAGTCGCGATGACGCGCCGTCCCCAAAAGTACGATTGGCGAACATGCATTCCTCCGATATTCTGGACGCTGCTGCTGTTTGCGGCGATGCGGCTGCACTGGATGCTGGAGAAACTGCACCTGAGTTCGCGCGGACTGGCGCTGCTCCTTCCGCTGGCGCTATTTGGGCTCGCCGCTGGCGGCTTGCAGACGCTTCTGGCCTGGCTCACCGGCCGCGCCGTGGCCCGCTGCGATCATGATGGGGCGCTGCGGCTGGCCCACCGGTTCTTCTGGAAGACCGGAGCAGCGCCGTTTGTGCGTGGCGAAATCTTGCTGACGGCAGGGCGTTACCCCGAGGCGGAGGCGGTCCTGCACGGGGGCCTCAGCGGTGCGCAAACACCGGTGGATGGCTTCATGACGCTGGAAGCGCTGGGCAACGTGCTGATGGACACCGGGAGGTACGAAGAGGCCGAGCGGTGTTTCGAAAGCGTGCGCGATTTGAGGCCCGGCCGGAGCGTTGCCCGCCGGGCCATGGCGGAACTGCTGCTGCGGCAGGGGAAGGAGCCCGAGCGTGCGCTCGAACTGGCCGGCCGCGCGCTGGCAGTGTACCGAGGCAGCCTGCTGGAGCGCTTGACCTGTCCCGAACGCCTCGGGGAGACGCTAGCCGTGCACGCCTGGGCGCTGGCGCTGCACGGGTCCACTTCCGAGGCAATCGAGCAGATCGAGCAGGCGCTTCAAGGGCGGGTCCGGAAGAATCGCCCGGCATTCGCCCATGTGCGCTTTCTGGCCGGAATGACGATGAAATCACTGGGCCGGAGCACCGAGGCCGCCGAACATTTCCGGGGCGGCCGCGAAACCGACCCCACGGGCCGTTGGGGCACGCTCTGCGCGGCGGCGCTGGGGGAATCGGGTTCCTCCGGCGAGGAGGCCGGTCCAATGTAATGAGGCTTGTAGCTCGTGGCTTGTGGCTTGTGGATTCCACAACCGCGCCCCCGCTGGCGCACCTGGATTCGCGGTAGGAGCGCCAGCCGGGGCGCGGTTGTGGAATCCACAAGCCACAAGCCACAGGCTACAAGCCGTTCCTATACACTGTTCCTTGGTGACGGAGAAGATCCTGATCTCGGCGGGGGAGGCTTCCGGCGACCTGTACGCCGCCAGCCTGGTCGACACTCTGCGGGAGCGCTTCCCCGAGATCGAGTTCTTCGGGTGCGCGGGGCCGCGGATGCGCCGGGCGGGGGTCCGGGCGGTGGTCGAGGCGGAAAGCTTGTCGGTGGTCGGGCTGGTCGAGGTGCTGCGGCATGTTCCGCGGATCTGGGGCGAATACCGGAAGCTGGTGGAGGCGGCGCGGAGGGAACGCCCGCGCCTGGCGATCCTTACCGACAGCCCGGATTTCAATCTCCGCGTGGCGCGCCGCCTGAAGCGGCTCGGCATTCCGGTGGTGTACCTGGTTGCGCCGCAGGTGTGGGCCTGGCGCCCGGGCCGTATCCCTCTGATGCGCCGCGTCATCGACCACCTGCTGTGCATCTTCCCGTTCGAGGAGGAGTTTTTCCGGCGCCACCGCATCCCGGCGACCTACATCGGTCACCCGCTCTCGCGCCTGATCCGGCCGTCGCTTTCGAAGGAAGATTTCCTGAAGCAGCACGGACTCGCCGCGGACCGACCCGTTGTGGCGCTGCTTGCGGGCAGCCGCCGTGGCGAGGCGGCACGCCACCTGCCGGCGCTGCTCGACGCCGCCGAAGCCATCCTGCGGAAACAGGCGGTGCATTTCGTGCTGGCCACGCCCGCCGCCGGTTTCGCACTTTTTCGGGAACGCATTTCGAGCGCGTCCATCCAAGTAATTGAAGGTGAAACGTGGGACGTGCTGGCGCATGCCGATCTGGCCCTGGCAGCCAGCGGCACCGTGACCATCGAGGCGGCCCTCCTCGGCACTCCCATGGTGACCTTCTATAAGGTGACGGGGCTGAGTTGGTTTCTGGGCCGGTTCCTGGTTCGGGTGCCTTACTATTCCATGGTCAACCTGGTGGCGGGACGGGCGGTGGTCCCCGAATTGATGCAGAATGAAATGAGGGGGGAGCGCCTGGCCGCGGAAGCGTTGCGGTTGCTGAACGATGCTGGCGCGCGCGACGAGATGCGGCAAGGTCTCGCGGAAGTTGGGGCCGCGCTCTCGGGCGGCGACGATCCCATGGGCCGGGCAACCGGCATTATCCAAGAGTTCCTGAGGTGATTGGGGGAGAAAGCGAATGGCTCGCAATACCTGGATTGGGCTGGCATTCCTGATGAGCGCGGCGGTGGCGCCGGCCCAGCAGCGCCAGACGCGCATCGAGGTGGCACACTACCAGATCGACGCGGAAGTGAACCCGCGGATGCAGACGCTCGCCGCCAAGGTGCTGGTCCGCTTCGCTCCGCAGGACGATTACACCACCTCGGCCGAGTTCGAGCTGAACAACGCGCTGAATATCACCAAGGTCGAGGACGAGAGCGGACGGCAGGTCTCGTCATCCCGCGCGCCGCAGACCTCCTCGGTGAGCGTGACCTTCGCCGAGCCGCTGGCCAAGGCCAAGCCGACCAGCCTGGTTTTCCAGTACGACGGGCGGCTCACGGGCAACGAGGACTCTCCGGTATTCGGCATCAAGTTCGCGGCGATCCATCCGGACTTCGCCTACCTGCTGTATCCCGCGCGCTGGTTCCCGGTGGCCGGGTATAGCGCCAACCGGTACACCGCCGACATCCGCATCACGGTTCCCACGGGCTACACGGTGATTGCTCCAGGGCTCGCCAGGCAGGAACCGGTGGCCGGCGACAAGGTGCTGTACAGCTTTCAGTTCACCAAGCCCGCGTTCCCTGGGAGCATCGCCGTGGTGCAGGGCGACCCGGTGCAGAGCTCCAGCGAAGGCGTGGCCACCCGGCTGTACTTCCGCGGGGCGGAGCAGGCGATGGCGGCGCCGTACGGCCAGGAAACCGGCAAGGTGATGGCGTATCTCACCAGTCTCTACGGCCTGCCGCTTCAGGCCAACCTGACCCTGATCGAGACCGAGGAGGGCGCGCCAAACGGTTACTCCGCGCCGGGGATGCTGTTGCTGTCCCCGCAAGGCATCGGCAAGCAGCCGAACACGCGGTTGCTGGCCAACCAAATTGCGCGGCAGTGGTGGGGATCGCTGGTCTCCGCGGCCACGCGCAACCATCTCTGGCTCACCAACGGCATGGCTCGGTACTCCGAGATCCTGTATCTGGAGCACGTCAACGGCCCCGGGGCATTGGAGACGGAGACGCACGACGTCTACATCGACGCGCTCACCACCAACGACATCCCGGTGATTCAGACGCCTCGCCTGGAGGACTATTCCCCCGAGTTCTGGGCCGTCACGGCCAGCAAGGGCGCAGCGGTGCTGCACATGCTTCGCTACGTGATGGGCGACGCGAACTTCCAGAAGCTGCTGAACCAGTTTCCGGACAAGTACGCCTGGAAGGCGGTTCGGACGGAGGATTTCGAGAAAGTCGCCGAAGCCGTTACGGGGCAGAACCTGAAATACTTTTTCCTGCAGTGGATCGAGTCCAGCGGCGCGCCGGAGTTCAAGCTCGAGTACACGATCTACCGGACTCAGAAGGGATTCCGCGTGATGGGCAAGGTCTCGCAGGACCTCGACATCTTCCGCATGCCGGTGGAGTTGAAGATCGAGACCGAGGGCAACCCGGAGCAGAAGACGGTGGAGGTGGTGGGCACTTCGTCCGAGTTTGTGGTGGACACCTTCGGCAAGCCCAAGACGCTCACGCTCGACCCGAACAACCGGGTGCTACGGTTCAGCGATCCCATCCGCGTGGCGGTGGCCATCCGCCGCGGCGAGCAGTTCACCGAGGTCAGCGACTTCAACGAGTCGCTGAAGGAATACCAGAAGGCGCTGGAAGTCAGCCGCAACAGCTCGCTGGCGCACTACCGCATTGCCGAGGTGTTCTTCCTCCAGAACAACTACCAATCGGCGGCGAACGAATTCCGCGAAGCGCTCAACGGCGACCTCGATCCCAAGTGGACCGAAGTGTGGTCCCACCTCAACCTGGGCAAGATTTTCGACATCACCGGCCAGCGCGAGCGCGCGGTGAACGAGTACACGCTGGCCTTGCGCACCAAAGACAACACCCAGCACGCGCAGGAAGACGCGGCGAAGTACCTCAAGCAGCCCTACGAGCGGAAGAAAGCGGCGGAATAGTGGCGCGGGCTTCAGCCTGCCATGCCGGCACTCTTGCCGACACCCTGGCGTCGAGAGGAGTCTCGACGCTGCACGCACGAGTACGTGCGCCACGGAAAGCGTCGGTGCTGCCAACGCGGCGCTAACCGGCCAACCTGATTTTCCGCCGGGCCGAAGCCCGGCGGCAGGCCCGAAGGCCTGACCCCACCACGCCCTCCGGTTCCCGCTGAAAGGTAGAAACTCCAGCCACGAATTCCTACAACTCTTCGTCGAGCGCGGATTCCAGGCGCTCGGCGAAATCCTCGCCCGACTCCGACCAGAGCTTCTTCCTAAAGACGGACAAGGATTCCTCCAGGTCGCTCGCGAGCCGCACCACGCTGGTCAGGTTGGAGTGCGCGGCGCGGGCGCTGTCCGGCAGGCGCGGTTGGGGCAGGTAGTACGTCTCCGGGCCGAAATCGATGCGCAGGTGATCGCCGTCCTCGTTCTCAAATAGCGGGCCGAAGCAGGTCAGGGAGACTCGAGAGGGGGTAAGACGCCACCCGTTGTTGTACTGGAACAACTCCCACCAGCCGTCGACCGTGTACGCGCAGTCCTGGTTCTCGAATTCGCGGCACAGGGCGATAACGGTTTCCACCTCCGGAGCGCCGCTGAATACGTGCTCGAGAAGCGGTGGCTCCACATACTCCAGCGCGTACACCTTCAACGCGGCAATGCCCGGACGCAGGCTGGAGAACGGGAAGGCCAGCAGCATCCGCTCGAAATGGCTCAAAACGTTTTGCGGCTCAAAGTCGCGCAGCCACAGGGAGAGGAAGATCCGATCGGGCATCGCGCCTATTGTAGCCCACGCTTCAGTCAGCGGAGCCGCTCGGTGAGCGTGACCGGCTGCTGGAGCCGGAAAGTCAGGCGGGTTTCGACCGGCAACTCTAACCGCTTGCCGCGGGTAGCCGCGGCCGTGCCCGCCCCCGCCGCTGTGCCCACTCCGGCGCCGATCGCCGCGCCTTTGCCCCCTCCCGCAATCGCGCCGATGGCCGCGCCGATGATAGCCCCCGCTCCGACTTTCTTGAGGTCCTCCCCTTTTTCACTTCGGCCTTCCTTGCGGAACCGCTCGGTTTCGATGGCGACGTCCTGGCCATCGGAGGTGTGCAGCCGGATGAGGTGTACGATCAGAGATGGAACGCCCGACATGCGCCCGGCCTTCTGGGATTCGATCACCTTGCCTTGCACCCGCGCACCGCGCTCACCGATGACGAATCCATCCACCACCAGCGGCTGATCCAGGGTGGCGGAAAACGTGTCGCCAGGCTGGCTCTTGTCGCTCGAGAGCGTTTCGCCGAGGCGTACGAACAGCAGAGCGCCCGCGGGTATGGTGACTGTGTTTGGCGTTCGCGGCGGCGGAGCGGTCTCGGTTCCGCTGGGCGGATTGGGGATGGGGGGCTCGGGAGGCTGAACCTGGGTCGCTGGCTCCGCCGGTGGCGGAGGCGGTGCTGGAGCCGGCGGGGCGGAAGGAGGCGCGGCGGGAGCGGGCTCGACGGGCGGCAGGTTCTGCGCGACCACCTCCGGCACAATCTTCTTCTGCGCCCGGGTAGGCGAAGGCTTGCGCAGGGGGGCGGCCGGCTTCTCCGGCTCCGGGGCGGGTTGCGAAACTACCTCTGGGGCAGGAGCGGGCGGTGGGGTTGCGGGCGTCGCGGCAACCGTATTCTGCGGGAGCGCGGCTGCCGGAGGGGCCACGGCCGGCTGCTGACCGCGGTAGATCTTGAACAACAGCCCCGCGCACACTACCAGCGCCACCAGGATTCCCACCTGCACCGCCTTCATAGTTGGCCTCCTATCTTCTTAACGTATTCCAACGCGATCCCGTTTCCAACTCGTTAGAATGGGGAGGAGATGCCGAGCATCCCCGCGAGCCTGAAGATCGGTGCGGTGGAAGTCTCTCCCGCCACGGTGCTGGCGCCGATGGCGGGCGTGACGGACACTGTGTTCCGCCGCTTCATCCGGGGGCTGGGCGGGTGCGGGCTGCTGATGACCGAGTTCACTAGCTCGCACGGCGTGGTGGCGCGCAATCCGCGACGCACCATGAAGTACCTGGCCTTCGAGCCCGACGAGCACCCCATCAGCGCGCAGTTGTTCGGGGCGGATCCCGAGATCGTAGCGAACGCGGCGCGGGTGTGCCAGGAGCTGGGCTTCGACATGGTGGACCTCAACTTCGGCTGCCCGGTGAACAAGGTGGTGCGCTGCAACGGCGGCTCGGCGCTGCTGCGCGATTTGCCGCTGGTCGAGCGCCTGCTGCGCAGCGTGAGGGCGGCCATCACCATCCCGCTCACCGTGAAGTGCCGGGCTGGCTGGAGCGACAAGGAGATCGTGGCGCTGGAACTGGCCCGCCTGGCCGAGGACTGTGGCGTGGAGGCATTTGCGCTGCACCCGCGCACGCGTGAGCAGGGGTACGCCGGAAGGGCCCAATGGGGCCTCATCGCCCAAGTCAAGGCCGCGGTGAAGATTCCGGTGATCGGCAACGGCGACATCGTAACCCCCGAGGACGCCGCCCGCATGGTGACCGAGACGGGCTGCGACGGAGTGATGGTGGGCCGCGCGGCCTCGGCCAATCCGTGGATCTTCCGGCAGATATCGGAGTACGGCGCCACCGGCGCTTACCGCCAGGCTTCCGACGAGGATCGCTACCAGCTGATTCGCGGCTACTACGCCATGTTGATCTCCAGCGGGGATCCCGAGACAGTTGGCAAGATGAAGCAGTTCGCGAGCTACTTCACGCATGGCGTCCGGAACGGGGCGCGGCTGCGCGGCGAGATTCACCGGGCGCTGGAGGCGCCACGAATCCTCGAGCTGGTCGACGCGTTTTTCCAACAGGAACTTCGAAGCACGGCGGCGTGACGCAGGATGAAGAAGATAAAGCTGATCACGGATGGAGCGTGCCAGGGCAATCCGGGCCCCGGCGGCTGGGCGGCGATTCTGCGCTACCGCCAGCACACGAAGGAGCTATTCGGCTCCTCGCCGCACACTACCAACAACCGCATGGAGATGGCCGCGGCCATCGAGGGCTTGTGCGCGCTCCAGGAGCCCTGCGAGGTCGAGATCGTCACCGACTCGGAGTATTTGAAGAATGGCATCACCGAGTGGATCCACGGGTGGAAGCGGCGAGGCTGGCGTACAGCGGGCAAGCAGCCCGTGAAGAACCGCGATCTCTGGCAGAAGCTCGATGAGTTGGCCGGCCAGCACCGGACAACCTGGACCTGGACCCGGGGGCACGCCTCGCACGCCGATAACAACCGCGCCGACGAACTGGCTTCCACCGCGGCGAGCAGCCAGAGTTTCAGCAGGGGATATCGACCGGATGTACAATCGCCATCCTACGGCCTCCGGGACGACCCGGAGCCGGATCTGCTTTTCGGCGGTGACGTCGCGGAGGGTTAAAATCACCGAGGAGGGAGTGACCTTGAGAATCGTTCTGCTGCTCTTGCTCGCGGCTGCGACCGCGTTCCCACAGAAACTGTCGTTCGGCTTGAAAGCGGGTCACCCGTTCGAAGACGTGTTCAAGAGCGGGATCACCTTGGGATCCGTGCTCAGCCCCTCGAGCGGGCGCTACGCCATCGGCCCGACGCTGGAGCTGCATTTGCCCTACCGGACCAGCGTTGAGCTGGACCTGCTCTATCGCCCGGCGCAGAGCGGCGTATCCGGCAGTTCCCTCTTGTCGAAGATCACCGCCAGCGAGTGGCGGATTCCCCTGCTGCTGAAGTATCGCCTGCGGGATGGCTTGGTGACCCCCTTCGCGGCGGCTGGTCCGGCTTTGCGGCGCTTCACGGGCGTCGCAAACGCTTCCGGAGGGGGGAGCGCTGGCGTGGCAGCCGCGGCCGGTCTGGAGGGGAAATTCGCGATCATCCGCCTTTCGGGCGAACTGCGCTACACGCGCTGGGGCTCGGCCTCGTTCAGCAGCCTGGTGAGCGGTCTCGCGCGTTTGGATCAGAACCAGGTGGAAGCTCTGGTGGGCATCACGTTTTGAAACTCGCGATCTTCGGCGGCACATTCGATCCGGTCCATGACGCGCACCTGAGGCTGGCACGCGAGGCGGCCCGGGAGTTCGGGCTCGACCGGGTGCTGTTCATCCCCGCCGGCCGGCCGCCGCACAAGCGCGGAGCCATTTCCGCCGGTTACGAAGATCGCTACCAGATGGTGGAGCTGGCCTGCCAGGGAGAGCCGCTGCTGGAACCCTCGCGGATCGAGGCGGGCAGCCGGACGAGTTACTCCATCCACACCATCGAGCGAGTGAAGGCGGGGCTCGATCCCGGCGATCGAGTATACTTCCTGATGGGCGCCGATGCCTTCGCCGAGGTCCAGACCTGGTACCGGTGGCAGAGCGTTCTCGATGCAGTGGATTTCATCGTGGCGGCGCGGCCGGGCCAC
>Ga0182017_10003554_pt1 | contig 11602 bp, 9 predicted proteins | sample 712E3DmetaG_FD_120492 | JGI IMG/M metagenome (GOLD analysis project Ga0182017, IMG submission 120492) | Permafrost microbial communities from Stordalen Mire, Sweden - 712E3D metaG | ecosystem: Environmental > Terrestrial > Soil > Wetlands > Permafrost | place: Sweden: Stordalen | collected... | reverse complement strand
TTTAACGCTAAAACAGCTTTCGTAGTCATTTTGGTCGCGGGTTTAATACCTCTTTTTAGTGGTTTAGAAAACCCATCGATTGCGAAGTTTCAACGCAATTTAGATTTTCATAAAGACTTCTTATTTAGATTCTTAATTTCAGTTTTTGACTTTTTGGCAGCTGCCGCATTGGTAATTATTTTCAGAAGCTCTTTAGCGCTAGTTACGGCAGTAGTATTTACAACATTATTTGAAACTATTTTATCTTTTGTCTTCATAAGACCTAGACCCAAATTAATGTTTAGAACAAAGGAACTAAAAGAACTGTTCCATTTCGGAAAATGGTTGACTTTAATTAGTGGACTAAATTATTTTGTGGAGCAGGCAGACAGTATTGTTGTCGGAAAAATTTTGGGAGTTGGTAGTTTGGGTATTTACGAGCTGGCGCAAAAGTTCTCTCTGCAAATTATGATTGATGCGGGTGGTGTTTTTTCAAAAGTTACTTTTCCCCTATTCGCCAGAATTAAGGGCGATAGTAAACGAACAGGTCGGGCGCTACGGATGATTTTACTGTTGGTGTCTTTGCTCTTTGGATCGATGACAATTATTATATTTGTTTTTTCAAAAGATATACTAACAGTTTTTGCAGGAACTAAATGGTTAAGCGCTGATATTCCTCTTAAAATATTTTCCCTAAGTGGTTTAGTGACTGCATTTATGGCCATTATTACATCCCTGTTTCTTGCTCACGCCAGGCAGGATATTACGGCAAAAATTTTAATCGCCAGATTGTTTATTCTAGCAGTTCTAATAGTTCCTGCCTCTTTGTATTTTGGAATAATTGGTACCAGCGCCGTTTCTTTAATAAGCTATCTACTAGTGTTGCCTTTAGCAGGATTAGGACTTAAGCAAATATTAAAAAAGAAATGAAAATTGCAGTTTTTTATTACATCAAATTTAGTGGTGCAAAAAGAGTCGTTCAGGAGCACGTAAAAGGGTTAAAAGAACATGGACACATGGTAGATGTTTATACAATTTCTTCTGATATGGATATTTTCGATCCTGCTAAGTTCTCGGATAATAAATATTTATATAATTTTAATCCTACAACTTTCAATTTCCCTATTTTGAAAAGAGTAAAAGCGGATTTTATCGATACGTTTCTAACGTTAAGACTATTGCATAAAAAAATTGCCAGAGATATAGATTCCAGAAAATACGACATTGTTCTGGTCCACACAGATATCAATACTCAAGCGCCATTTCTATTACGCTATCTTAAAACAAAAAATGTTTATTATTGCTTGGAGCCATTAAGAAACGCTTATGAATACTCATTAAGGCTTAAAGATAAACCTTCGTTATTAAATAAACTTTACGAAAATCTAAATAGGTGGATCAGAAAAAATATTGACAGGAAAAACGTTCTTGCTGCAAAAGCGATTCTGACACTTTCATTGTTTGCCAGAGAAAGAATAATTGCCGCTTATGATTTATATCCGAAAATATCGTACTTGGGAGTAGATGAATCTGTATTCAAGCCGCTAAAAGTAAAAAAGAGAAATCAAGTACTTTTTGTGGCGGAAAAATATCCAATCTACGGTTATGATCTGGCTCAGAAAGCAATCAATTTAATTCCGGCTGCAATCCGCCCGCAGCTTAAAATAGTTTCCTGGAAAAAGAAAAACGGTGATCGTTTGTCTGATAAAGAACTGGCCGTGCTTTACAATGAATCGTTAGTGACGCTTTCTTTAAGCCGGTTTGATACTTTTGGTTTAGTGCCGTTGGAATCAATGGCTTGTGGGGTTCCGGTCATTGCCCTAAATGTCGCCGGATATAGAGAAACGATTATTAACAAAAAGACAGGTTATCTGGTTGACTTTGCTGTAAGTGAAATAGCCGAGAAAATAATATTTCTTATTCAAAACGAAAAAACCCGGGAAGAAATGAGTAAGAACGGAAGGAAATGGGTCGAAGATAATTGGACCTGGAAAAGACAGGTAAAAATTTTAAATGAGATTATTATTCAAATAGCAAAAAACAAATGAAAGTTTCGATAATAGTCGTTAATTACAGGGTGAAAGAGAAACTTTTTACGTGCTTAAAATCTATCTATGATTCCAAACCAAAAACTGAATTTGAGATTATTGTCGTGGATAACGGTGATAAAGATAATCTGAGAGGTTCTCTTAAAAAAGTATTTCCTAAAGTCATTTATGTCAAAAGCTCCAAGAATTTAGGTTATGGCGGCGGAAATAATCTGGGAGCAAAATACGCCAAGGGAAAATATTTATTTTTCTTAAATCCCGACACTTTAGTATTTAAAGATACTGTTGACGCGCTTTGCAGTTTCTTAGACAAAAATCCAAAGGCCGGAATAATTTCGCCTCTTTTAATTGATAAAAATAATATTCCGTTCACTCTTCAAGGAACTGATGTTCTAACGCCAGTCAAAGCGCTAGTTGTTTTATCATTCCTAAATAAATTATTCCCCAATAACCCGGTTTCTAAAAAATATTGGTTAAAGGATTGGGATCATCAACGAGATAAGCAGGTAGAAGTGAGTCCCGGAACGGCCCTGATGATACGCAGAGATTTATTTAACCTAGTAAAGGGTTTTGATGAGGAGTTCTTTTTGTATTTTGAAGAGGATGATTTAGCGAAAAGAGTTAAGGCTCAAGGATACAAAATATTCATTACGTCTAGGTCGAAAATATATCACGAGGTCGGCGCCAGTACTAAACAGCTTAAGAATACGCAGAAAATATTTTCACAGAGCAGATTCAAGTATTTTAGAAAGCATTACGGGATTATAAAAGCATTATTGGTAGAAACTTTTTTAGGAATTACCAAGCAAGCTTTATTTATTGCTCTGGTTTTGGCGCTTGCTCTACTACTTAGAGTTTATAACTTATCTAACGGGATGACTTTTATCGGTGACCAGGGTTGGTTTTATTTGTCGGCGAGAGATCTATTAGTCAGCGGTCAGATTCCGTTGGTCGGGATTACTTCAAGCCACGTTTGGCTGCATCAAGGGCCACTCTGGACTTATATGCTCGCGGTAGTTTTTCCCTTATTCAAGTTTAATCCTCTTGCGGGTGGATACTTAACGGCATTTTTCGGGGTGGTATCTGCAGTTTTAATGTATAAAGTAGGCTCCGAGTTATTTTCAAAGAAAATAGGGTTGGTTGCTGCGTTATTATATGCCACATCGCCATTAATTGTTCTGTTTGACCGGATGCCATTCGATCCCAGCCCAATCCCATTTTTCACGATTTTGTATTTTTATGCAATTTATAAATGGATAAAAGGGAATCTTAATTATTTCCCGTTGATTATGTTTTTTGCTGCAATTCTTTATAACTTAGAACTTGCAACATTTACTTTAGTATTTCCGTTAGTATTACTTCTTGGCTATGGATTATTTAAAAAGGAGAAATGGGTTATTAATTTATTAACAAAGAAAACAATTTTCATGTCGTTTCTACTATCCCTGATAGTTATGCTTCCAGTAATAATTTATGATTTTTCCCATGGATTCAAACAAACAATCGTCTTTGTTGGCTGGACATTGTATAAACCGGTTAGCTTCTTATTCCATCCTTCATCCGGAAATGTAATCGCCAATTATAAAACTGTTTTTGAATTCGGTATTGTCAATTTACAAAAATTACTGTTCGCTCCAAGTTCTCCAGTCGCTTTAATTCTTTTGTTGGGAGGGATAATTTGTATATGTTTTCAGACTTACAGGAAGAGGTGCTTGGAAGACAGCGAATTTTTACTCCTGATGTTTCTCGTAATCTCACTAACCGGAATTGTAATTAATCAAACACCTTCCGATGCGTATCTGCCAGTTGTTTTTCCATTTGTTATTTTTACAGTGGCAATTTTCTTTTCAAAATTATTTAGCAATAAGTTTTTAACTCTTACGGTTATATTGCTGCTAGTATTAGTTGTGGAAGTTAATTCTTTTCAAGTTTTTCGAAATGACTCAACACCCGAATTTAAAAATAGGTTAAATGCTACTGACGAAATCATCCAGCTTTCTAACAACAAACCATACAATTTAATTGGCAAAGGAGAGGGAAGTCAATTTGCCAGTTTTACTATGAACTATCAGTATCTTCTATGGTGGAAAGGTCATCCGGTGGCAGATAAAAATGTCAAAACAAAAATAATTGTGTCAGAGTCGGCAAAAGGAATTATAATAAAAGAGCAATGATTAGCGTTATCATTTTAACTAAAAACGAGGAAGAAAATATTCTGGATTGTCTGGAAACTGTCGCTTGGGCAGATGAGATAATAATTCTTGACGATAACTCAGAAGACCGGACAGCCGAAATAGCCGAGAGCCTAAAGCTTAAGCACTTAAAAATTCTGCAAAAAGCAATGGAGGAGGATTTTTCTAAACAAAGAAATTACGCTTTATCCCGCGCCACCAATGAGTGGGTATTGTTTATAGACGCTGATGAAAGAGTCTCCCCTAAGCTAAGGCAAGAAATCAACGATTTTATTATTGAAGAGAAAAATAAACCGTTATTTAACGGGATGTATGTTGTTAGAAAGGATTTTCTCTGGGGAAAATTATTAAAGCACGGTGAAACCGGAAAGATAAAATTGCTAAGGCTGGCGAGGAAGAAGGCCGGAGCGTGGTATGGTAAAGTCCATGAGCAGTGGGTAGTAGAAGGGGAGACGGATACATTTGAAAATCACTTAATACATTATCCTCACCCAACAATCTCGGAATTTTTGTCAGAAATAAACTTCTATACAACTATTAGAGCCAAGGAGCTTTTAGAAGCGCATGAGAAAGCATCAGTTCTCAAAATAATTTTTTACCCGAAAGCAAAATTTATACAAAATTATTTTTTCAGGTTAGGTTTCTTGGACGGAATACCAGGTATGGTGCAGGCAATTTTAATGAGTTTCCATTCCTTTTTGGTAAGAGCTAAATTATGGACTTATTCAGACAAAGATTAGCTAAATGGTCAAAGGAGAATTGGTTACTTCTAGCTATTTTTCTACTGGGACTATTCCTAAGACTATTAGGATTAATTAATATTAAGCTAGCAGGGGATAATCTCTTGCACTGGAAGATAGCCGGCGATATTGTCACGAAGGGAATTTTCCCGTTGCTTGGCCCGCGAGCCAGTTTAACCGGAAATTTTAATCTTGGGCCACTTTATTATTATTTATTAGCAATCCCCTATTGGCTTGGAAGAGGGGACTTTAGGGTGGACATAATTTTTTTTGCGGTTTTGAATTCCCTATCGATTCCTTTGTTGTATTTAACCGCAAAGCGCTGGTTTTCTAAAGAGCAGTCATTAAAAATCTCCTTACTTTTTACAGTAAGCGCTTACTTTATCCAGATTCAAAGTTTTCCCTGGAATCCTTACATCCTGCCGTTTTTCATAATACTTTGTTTATATTTCATCAATAAAACGCGTCAGGAAAAGTTACACAATTTTATTTTTCTGACCATCAGCTATGCTATCTGTTTGCAGTTACATGCGACCACAATATTTTTGCTTCCGGTGTTTTTATATTTACTGCCGGTACGAAAAATTCCAGCGAAATATTATTTGTTGGCGCTTTGTGTCTTACTGGCCGTTAATTTTCCTTGGATTTGGGTAAATTTGACCACCAACTTTAGTCAAATTCATGCAGCTATTTTAATTCTTACTCAAGGAAAAGTAGAACAGTGTTCTTTCGTTGGTTGGCTAGCTAACCATGGGAATGGAGAAAGATGTTTTTGGTATTTCCGCAATACTTTACTTGCGTTCCGTTTTTTAACAGTTAGCCTTTTTGGCTTAAATAGCATTCCACTGGCTTTAATAAGCTTATTTGTTATTGCGTATTACTTTATTCGAACAAAACTTAAAGAGAACCGCTATTTATTTGTCTGGTTTTTGATTCCGCTCTTCCTTTTTCTTTTTTATTCCAATGATATCTATTTACATTATTTTTTAATACTTACTCCTGTGCCATTTTTCCTGTTTGTAATATTCTTAAGTAAAATTGAAAATCTAGGCAAGCGCTGGACTATTTTTGCCAACGTGGTGTTTGTTTTCGTAATCTTAATGAATTTAATGCAGTATTTTTGGTCGTTGCAGTTTATTAGAGGATAAGATGAAAAAAATCGCACTCTTAACGTATATAATATTTGTCATTATCGTACTGATTCTCTATCTAAATTATTTATTGTGTAGAGGAGGAATATGTTTGCCTTAGCTATTTTAATTGGTATTTATTCATATCTTATTTTCTTCTTGGGAATATCTAGTTTATTCTATAAACTTCCTGTTTTAATAATCACCCTCGTTTATTTCTCAATGCTGGCAATTTTCTATCGAGAGAAACTTAAGTATCTATTCAAAATACCAAGCCTCAAGAAATTATTTCTATGGTTTAAGAAAAATAAGCTGTTTAGTTGTGTTGCTTTGATAATTTTAATTCAAGTGCTAATTAATTTAATCGGAGTGTTTGGGCCGGAAATTTCTTATGATAGCCTTTGGTATCATCTAACTCTTCCCAAACTGTATATCTTTGACCACCGGATTATTTATATCCCGGGAGTAAAAATGGCCTACTCGGTAATGCCGAAATTAACGGAAATGCTTTATACTGCGGCGCTAATCTTAGCTAATGATTCATTGGCTAAACTAATTCATTTCGCTTTTGGAATACTGATACTGATAGCGATATATAAAATTGCACGGAAATTTATGTCTAAAGAATTCTCTATACTTGCCTCCGCGATTTTTTACGCTAATTTGGTCGTTGGTTGGGAGACGATTACCGCCTACGTTGATTTATCCAGAGGCTTTTTCGAATTGTTGGCGATTTGGGGGTTTTTAAATTGGTTCGAAAGTAAGAAGCGGAAGTGGTTAATTATTTCAGGAATAATTTTAGGGTTAGCCGTAACGGCTAAATTGGTGGCTGCATTTTCACTGCTGATATTTTTAGCCTTATTTATATACAAAAAATTTATGCAAAAAGAGCAATGGTTAGAAGTAGCGAAGAACTATTTACTTTTTTGCGTTTTGACATTTATTATTCCTTTGCCATGGTTTATCTTTTCCTACATTAATACCGGAAATCCACTCTATCCATACTTAAGTCAAGTTCAGCTGGATTCTTCCTCAACTTTCTCATTTATTTCTTTACCAAATATTATGTCAATCGCATCCGACGCTTATAATTTCTTTTTAAGACTTAATGACCCGATATCGCCGGTCTATTTAATTGTTTTACCGTTATTTATTCTAGGGTTTAAAAAATTTAATTTTAAGATTAAAACCTTATCGATTTATTCAATCCTTGCCTTAATAATTTGGTATTTAACCGAACAAGTCAGAGGAGGAAGATTTATTTTGCCGTATCTACCCGTTTTTTCGATTCTGGCGGCATACGTAATCAGTAGGATTGGAACAAAGCGTCTAAAAATATTTCTTGTGGGCGTTGTTATCTTGGTCAGCTTAATTTCTGTAGGTTACAGAAGTATTGCTAATGCTAAGTTTGTGCCGGTGATTTTAGGAAGAGAGACAAAAGCGGAATTCTTGACAAAGTATTTAAATTTTTCCTTCGGTGATTTTTACGATACTGATAATTACTTTGCAAGCCATTTAACTAAAAACGATACGGTTCTTTTATATGGTTTTAATAAACTTTATTACGTTAATTTTAATTATATTGATTCGACTTGGGTTAAAAAAGGTGATAAGTTCAATTACATTGCCGTGCAATCCGGGATTATTCCGGCAAGATTTTCCGATTGGCAGCAAATTTACTATAATAAGTTAACGAAAGTTAGGTTATATATCAAAGAAGGCAAACAATGGGTTTACTAAAATTATCATTCATCATTTTCCTCTTGGCTTTTCCGGTCGCCGAAGTCGGCCGCATTCAGCTACTAAATGGCGTGGCGTTTTCTCTGAATGATATTTTGCTTGTTGGGGTTATTTTAGTTTGGTTTATAAACCACATTCTGAAGAAAAGAAAGTTCACTTTTGGGAAATTAAGTAAACCAATCATTGTCTTTTCCGTTATCGGTTTAATCTCATTACTAATTAATTTCCCGAACTTAGGTGCAACGAACTTAGCGATTTCAGCACTTTATCTTGTCAGGTGGATAGCGTACGGGTTAATTTATGTAATAGTTTCTAAATTCGACGTAAAGTTTAAAAATAGAATTTCTTACCTACTGCTTTTTTCCGGCTTGATGGTTATTGTTTTGGGGTATCTGCAATTTTTCTTTTATCCAAGCCTAAGAAACCTTTACTATTTAGGCTGGGACGAGCATCTGTACAGGATGTTTAGTAGCTTCTTGGACCCAAATTTCGCCGGAGCATTTTTTGTTTTCTATTTCTTGTTCTCTCTAAGTTTTGTCTATAAATATTTCCAGAAAAAAAATCGCTTGAAAACTTTAATATCTCTTGGTATTTCTACGGTTACTTTAATTGCTATTTACCTAACTTATTCTCGCAGCGCTCTAATAATGCTAATCGCTTCAGTTGCCACTTTCTTAATTATCAAAGGCCAAAAGAAATTAATCGCGGTTTGTCTAATTGGAATTATTGCAATCATTTTCCTTTTGCCAAAAAGTTTTTCTACTGAAGGTACAAATTTCTTCAGACAGACTTCAAGCCTTGAAAGGTTAGATTCTTTGCAGACGGGGTTCAAGATTTTTCAGCAAAGCCCGATTCTTGGGGTTGGATTCAACGCCTATCGCTACGCGCAACATAAAAATGGCTTAAGTAACGCTTATTGGCAAATTACACATTCCGGAGCGGGAACAGACAATGGCTTTTTGTTTATTTTGACGACCGCTGGAGTTGTTGGGTTTTTTGCTTTCATTTACTTACTGTTTAAGATTTTTTCATTGGCAAAAAATAATCTTCAGAAGAATATTTATGCGGTTGTGCTGTTCTGTGGGCTGGCAGGATTGATTATAGATGGATTTTTCGTCAACAGTCTATTTTACGTTTTGATTCTTGAGTGGATTTGGGTATTGAGTGCGCTTACTGAGAAAAGTTAACTTTTAAATCCTTCTCCGCTTTATTTCCCGCCTGGTCAACTGCTACGATTTTAATTTGATTGTCGCCATTTTGCAGGGGAAGCGTGTAGGAAAAATTATTGCCGTCGTCAACCACAGCCCAGAAACCATTCACAGTAACGCTTACGCCGGCATCGGTTTTGCCGGTGACATTAATGGTATTTCCGGTATTCACTTGGTTTTTGTTAAATCCCTGTCCATCCGAAGGTGAGGAAACATCCAAGGTGGGCGGCGAGTTTTTTAAGGTAACGTCAATCGTGTCGGAAAAATCACTTTGTTTATTGTTAGTCTCTGCCTTGGCTTTTATCTGGTTGTCGCCACTGGTCAAATTTTCGCTAAAAACAAAATTACCGTTTTCATCGGCATTAACTTGGTCAACATTGCTGCTATTTACGTAGAGGAGCACTTGATAGCCCTTGGATGATCGTCCGGAAATAACAATTTGAGCGCTATTGGTGGCTTGCGGCAGGGGATTGAGAATTGGCGTTGCCACATAATTTATTTGGTTTCCGTTTTGCGTGGTTGCCTGGTTTTTATTGCCGGAAATAAACAGACTGAAGTTGACTAAAGCATCAATCCCGAACCGGAATAGCAAAAATAAGATTATCAAAATGCCGATAATACTTAAAATCATCGTCCGCTTGGTCTTTTTCTCAAAATTCTTGTTTAATCTCGACCTTCTCATTTGTTCTACCGTTTATTCTATCAATCTCTCAAACCCTAATCAAGCAGAGGACCCAATGTCTATTTTTCTTTCGTCGCAGGTTGAGTAGACTCTGGAGTAATAGTCGTGCCTTCTGGAGATACTCCTATCATTTCAAAATATTCACTTCTTGCACTTTCTGCATTAGTTCTCATAAATTCCCTGTCATTTAAAAAAGTTGGATAATCGTGTCCGTTAACTTCTCTATCTACTTCTTGTCCTTCTCCTAATGCTTCCGTTTGAACGGGAATACTTTCTCCTTCAGGGGTTACAACTGAGACTTTAATGTCACGATACCAACCAAAATCAATTAATTCCCAATTTCTAACTAGCTCTCGTTGGAGCGGATTGAGCATAAAAATCATGCCTGTAACTTCATTGTCGGGATCAGGCCTTATTGTATAACTAACGAAATCGGGAGGACAGGCATTATCAAGCAATGTTCTTACTGAAACTGGAGCTGGAGCAGATGCTAAAACTACATTGGGAACTTGATCTATTCTCTGAACGCAAAGCCCCCAACCTTTTAAAGTTGCAGGTGAGCCAACTAATCCCTGTGCGCCGGTAATTTCTTCCATCATTTGCGTATCTCTATTAGCTCCGTATCCAAAATATGGTATTAGTTCTTCGTTCATAAGCAAATTATATCATACTTAGTCAAAATTTGAGCCGAAGGTGGTGCATGCTGCGCTTCGCGCCCAGTATCGCGTGGTAGATTATCAAATTGCCACTTGACAATCGTGTTCTAGTTTGTTACTTTATCGGTGATTAATTATCACATTGATGACTATAAATATAGTCACAAGCCTATGATCAATCAAACCCTATCAATCAATAACCTACCCGATCTCTTAACGGTAAGGGAAGTGGCCCAAATCCTGAGAGTTTCACCTCTCACCATTAAACGCTGGGGCAAAAGAGGAAAGCTCCCGGCCATAAGGATTAATTCCCGGGGAGACCGAAGGTACAAAAAGGAAGCCGTACTCTGGCTTCTGGGTATTCAAGCTAAAGAAGAATAAGAGTTGCTCGCTAACGCTTGCGCCAATTATTAATTTTAATTACTAATTTCTAAAAGAAACTTAGTTTTTTACTTCTAAAAACTTCTGGATGGACATCTAATAGATTAGACTTGTTTTATTGGCGGTTTGCCGCGGGAGAAACTTGAGTTGCCGGGGCTTTAGCTGCCGGAACTGCAGTGGGAACTGGCGCAGCTGGTGTACTGGATCCAAGATTTACCGGCGCCACCTCGATAATCTTGTTAATACTTTCCCTGTACAAAATGGCTTTTTTAGTCTGCGTGTAAATTAAAACCTTATCTCCGTTTTTTGCATTGGCAAAAAACGGTTGATCCATAAGCTTTGTAACATCGGAAACCGTGGCAATCGTTGGTTGTTCATCGGTTGGAAGCAGCATTAGCTGCCCAACCTCATTAATAAGCACTTTTGCCTGTGCCGTTGCCTGTGCGCCGGGATTTTGCAGTAAAGCCTGGGTTTTTTTATACTGGGAATAATAATAGTATGAAGGCAAAGCGGCCAGGATTAAAAGAACTGCAACTATAATAATCCAAAGCGACTTGTTTCCCCTGAGGTTTTCGGCTATTTTTTCCTGATAAGGTTTTAGCTTGTTTGTTAATTGCGATAATTGAGCAGAAATTTTCACTACTTTATTATCATAAAAGATAATGGAGATTGTTGTCAATCCCCCACTTGTTTTGCGATTGATTGAACCTTGTGTTTGGTGTAAAGTAGAATATAGGGAATGAATAAAAAAATAATTTTTCTGCTCTTATTTTTGAGTTCCGCAAGCTTATTTTGGAAACTGCCGGCATCTTACGCCGCTAATTTTACCAGCGCCTACCTAAGGCT
>Ga0182017_10003553_pt1 | contig 11602 bp, 16 predicted proteins | sample 712E3DmetaG_FD_120492 | JGI IMG/M metagenome (GOLD analysis project Ga0182017, IMG submission 120492) | Permafrost microbial communities from Stordalen Mire, Sweden - 712E3D metaG | ecosystem: Environmental > Terrestrial > Soil > Wetlands > Permafrost | place: Sweden: Stordalen | collected... | reverse complement strand
GATCCCGACCCGCTCGACGTCCACCGTCATTTTGTAGGGGCCAGTCGTCCACACGTTCTTGCCCAGGGCGAACATCTGGCCTCGCCCCATCCGGTATCGGCCGTAGGTGTGTTGCCGGGATTCTGCGGCGGTGTAGGGAGTGCCGAACTGGCCGAAGGATTCCGCGATCACCTGCTCGTTCTCGAATCCCTGGCCGTTGTCCTGGATGACCGCGCGTCGGAAATCGATGGTGAGCGTGATCTCGGTGGCGCCCGCGTCCACGCAATTCATTACCCCCTCGAGCAGGGCCTTTTGCGGCGTGCCGGCTTGGCGCTTGATGATGTCCACGAGGATCCGCTGGTGGAGGCGGAACTCATGGGTCTCGACGAGAGCCTCAGGCATGTGGGGTCCTCGGGAACAGCGGGGTTATTGACAGGCCGGCTGCGCCGGGATGGGCTGCGCCCACGCGGTGACGCCCCGGCTCTCGGGAGAGATGTCGCGGGTCGCCCGGATGTCCATCGGGCGGAGCCGACGACGGAGGCGCTGCAGGGCCTGCTGGTGAATTTGGCTGAGTCGGGACTCCGACCACCCCATTTCCTGACTGACGATCTTCAGCGACTTGTCCTCGAGGTAGTGAGCGGACATGACACTCTGCTGGACGGGGTCGAGGGTGGCGAGCAATCGGTGGACGAGGTCCTGTCGCTCTCGCAGGATGGCGACCACTTCGGGCCCGATCGGGTCGGGGTCCGGCACGTCAGCTTCCATCACGCCCCGTGGGGCCGGCTCGTCCTCGGGGGCCGATCCCGGTTCGATCGTCTGGTGGACGAAGTTCCGGGCGTAGGCATACTCGGTCTCGATCTGGTGGTATTGCTCGAGCGACACCCCCATTGCGGCCGCGATCTCGGGGCTCTCGGGTTCACGCATGAGCTGCTTCCGGAGGCCGCTACGGGCGGTCGATATGCGAGCTTGGGAGATGCGCGCCACGCGGCTTGCCCAGTCCTGATCTCGCAGGCCGTCGAGCGCGTTTCCCCGGATGCGGAAGGACGCGTAACAGGCGAAGGGGACCTTGGTGGCCGGGTCGTAGTCCTGAATGGCCTTCCAGAGTCCGACCCGGGCACCGGACAACAGTTCCGCCTGCTCGCCGCGGAGCCCACCCCGGCACATGCTGCGGACCGTCGACTGGACCTGCGGGAGGTGCTGGGCCAGCACGGCATCGCGAAGTACCAAGTCTCCGGATCGGATCTTGTTCCAGACCTCCGGATCCGTGGTGTCGATGGGACGGGGATTCGTCTCGGGGACCTCCCGGGGCGGTGCCGCCGCGGGCGCAGAGGGGCGATTGTCGACGACCAGGCGGATGCGGGGAGTCCGACGGGGCGAGGATGCGGAACCCACCGGGGGGGGTGGCCTGGCGGGCATGGGCGGTCGAGCAGTAGGGGCTGCCCCTCCGGCCGGCAAACGGCTGGTGACAGTCCTTCCAGGCACAGAGTCGGAGGTCCCGGGCATCCAGGAGGAGGTCGGCGGCCGCCCAGCGGCTCGCGCCCTCGAGTGTGGAACCGGGGTTCCACTGGAGGCGAGCCGGGTGGCTTCCCGTGGACTTGACCAGCCAGAGGGCCCGGGGCTGGCAGGGGCCAGCGTCCCTTCGTGAGTAGCTGGCGCACAGCCGCGCGGAGCTCGGTCTGGAGGCGGCGCAGGGCACAGGCGGCGAGGGGCCGGGCGGGCAGGATCCGGGGGGTCCCGTGCACGGCCTGCCAGATGGCGCGCGTCAGTTTCTTGAGCACGGCCCCCTGGCTCCGGGTCTTGCGTGGAGAGAGGTCTTTCAGGTCCCGCTGCAGAAAAGTGAGGAGGTCGGCTCGACAGACTCGGCGAATGCCGGAAGTGGTCGAGGCAGCGGAGCGGCCAGGAACGCATGCAGGCATGGTGGATGCCGCGACATGAGTCATTGAGCCCTCGGTTAGCGGTGGTGCGGAGAAGAGGAGAGTGGGGGTGTCGCGTTGGGATCGGGTCAGACCCGTCGGGCACGCCGGGCCGGGGCCGGGTGCGCGGGGCGTTTCCGCTGGGCTGCCGCGCGGATGAGTTGGAGCTCGCGGTAGAGCTGTACGGCCGCGCCGGATGGGCGTTCGGCTTCATAGAGGGCGACGAGGTCGTCCCATCGCTTGACCAGTTCTCGCCAGTCCGGATGTTTCCGGGCCACCTCTGTGAGGCGCGGGCGCCACTCCGGAAACAGCGCGAGGAGGCGGGAGCACCGGCCGAAGTCGCTCGGATCCAGGGGGAGGCTGGCGCGGGGGTGCACCACGCCCATCATGACCGCCCAGATCGTGGCGGAGGAGGCGCCGACATCATCCGAGAGGATCCAGTCGAGGGGCGTCGTGGGGCGCGGCGTGACCATGGGGTGCATCCTTTCGGGGTGTGGCAGGGATGCGATCGTCCGAGTGGTGTTCTCGCGATACGAAACCCAGCGGGTGAGGAATGGGAGCGCATGATAGTCGGGGACCCCCTCCAGGCACTCGGCGTCGTAGCACCGGTCTCGATGCACGACGAAGTAGTGGAGGGGTTCTGTGTCGCCGTCGGTGTGGCCCACGCGGGCCTCGGGGCATCGGGTGACCACGCGGGTGGCGAAGGTGTCGCAGTGCCCGCCATTGATCTCGATCGGGAGCCATCCCTTCCGCGTGAATCCACGGAGGACCTGCGTCAGTGTTGCGGAGAGGTCTTGGCGTCTCCGCGTCGTCCTGCTGGACGTCGTCGCGGCCGCGCGCTGTCCCGGCTCCGCTCGGCATCGAGCAGCGACTGGCCGAGCTCCGTGAGGACGTAGCCGGCGTGCACGCTGAAGCGGAAGTTCGGGCGGATCATGCCGCGCTTGGCCAGCTTGCCGAGATAGCCGCCGGCCGAGATGGCCATGCAGAGTCCGATGCTCACGCCGTTCGGGCCGCAGGCGGTTCGCTGCCCCCAGCTTGGGGATTGGGGCCACATGGCGTGGGCGAAGGCCTTGGGCTGGACCGGGCCGTGGTGTTTGATGATCGAGAGCGCTCGGAACATCTGGGGGGTGAGGCGTGTCACGGGACGAACGGGTCGAGACATCAGCAGCCTCCCAGGGGTGGCGACAGGGGGTGCGCGGGACAGGGATGGACCATGCAGCGTAGGCCTGGGGGGTTCCGGTGTCGAGGGCAGGAACTTGGGGGACGTGGAGACTCAGGACACCGGTGCGGCGTGCTTCATCCGCGCGAGGACCTCCCGCACCAGGTAGAGGAGTTTGGCGCCGTCCACGGGCTTGGCAACGACCCCAAGGCAGCCCTCGGAATGGGCGCGCGCCTCGTCGGGGGCGGCGGTGATTACGATGACCGGGATCGACTTGGTCTTCGCGAACTTCTTGAGGCCCTGGAGGAGGGATTCGCCCCCACCCGCGGGCATCTTGAAGTCCGTCAGGATGAGGTCCGGGACCTCGCGCTGGCCTATTTGGCGGGCCTGGTAGGCCTCGCTGGCCTCGAAGGTGGTGTAGCCGGCCTTCTGGAGCAGGGCCACCAGGACCGCACGCTGGTCGTTGGCATCTTCCGCAATCAGGATCTTGATCTGCGCTGTGGCGTTCATGCGTCCCTCTTTTCCTTGGGCGCGGTCCGTGGCGTATCTCCCGGCGTCGAGTGTTCCCTCCTGGAGACTTATCGACAGACCAGGAAGATTTCGCCAGGAGATTTCTGGCTAGCCCCATGTCGTTGGTTCGTCGACGGCAGGGGGCTGATTCGATTCGGGGTCGGCGATCAGGGGGTCAGGGACTCGGAGCGCCCCTCTGTGCATGGGAAGGGTGGCGAATATGGCGGCCGGCCGATGTCCTCGTGGGCCCAGAATTTCGTGGGGGTGCCGGCGCGCCGTCGCCAGGACGGGCTGGACCTCTTCGGGCGTGGGGGTGCGATCGCCGTACCAGAAGTGGATGGCCACCCCATTGATCGAGACGAGGTCGGTATCATAGGGAATCCCGTCGCATAACCCTTCGGCGGTTCGGTGCTCGGGCGGGGGGACGGCATGTGGGGTCATGAGCGATCTCCAATCATGGTCACGGCAGGTCCGGAAGGGGCAGGAATTTCTGCGCAGATCAGGACCCTGTGGCGTAGGGTGTGAACAGGCGGTAGGGCTGCTGCTGAAGCTGGTCGAGTGCGGTCTGGAACCGGGCGAGGTGCGGAGCATCGGTGAGATGGGGGTCACGCAGGTCCTGAGTCCCGCACAGGTGGCAGTGGGGGGTTGGGTCGGCACTGAAGACCCAATAGGCGGCGGACAGGGGTAACCGCTGGACGCTGCCGGCGGGCTGGAACCAGCCATGGATGGCGTCCAGGTAGAGGAGGGCCACCGAGGAGGCGCCGACCTTCCCGGCGGGGCTGGCGGCCACCCCGACTGATGCCGTGCCATGCTGGAGGACGTGCACCCGCAGGCCCGCACTGGCCAGCGTTCGGCGCATGACCTCTCCGAGCTCCCGGAGGATCCAGGTGGCGACTCCCCAGGGTAGCGAGGGCAGGAGCATGGCGACCGGGTTGGTGTTGAGGACCAGGATCCGGTAGACCTCGAGGCACTCGCATGTGGCGGTCTCGATCGCCGCCGGAAATGCCAGGGCTTCGCCGGCCGCATGGTCGACGAAGTGGAGCCCGGCCCGGTTGAGGCGAAGGCGATGGCCTTCCCGTGTCGTCCAGGCGATGCCGCGAATGCCGGGCTCGATTGGCGTAAACCAGGACGGATAGATACGGGGATCAGCGGGTCTCGGGACGCTCAGCATGGGGGATCCTATGCGGCCAATCGGTTCTGGACGCCCCAGTCGTGAATCACCGGCCCCTCGGCGGTGAAGCGCACGGGCTCGCCGGTGAGCTTGAGGTCGTCGTTCAGTTCGTCCAGGATGTCCAGAAGCGGTCGCATGTAGGCCCGGGGCTCGTGCAGACAGCGGTTCATGTCCGCAGTGAGCCGGATTCCGCATCGGTCGCGCGCGCCGACCTTGTAGGTGAAGAACCACATCCCCATTCCCATCACGAACTCGTCCAGGGAGGGGTGTCGGCGAAGGATGGCGCGCGCCTGTGCCTCGACGAGGATGAGCGCGGCGCGAGACGCGGCGAAGACTGCCGCCTGGTACTGTTGTTTGATGGCCTGTGTGGATCGGCTCATACCCGGGCCGCCTGCTCGATGAGGGCCCAGGGGATCTCGTCGGTGTCCTGTGTGTGCTCGCAGTGGCGCGGGTAGGTCCGGTAGCGAACGCCCGAGTCCTCCACCTGGAGCATGCCCATCTCCGTCTCGTCGATGAGATCGGTCGGCAGGACGAATGTCTCCGGCATGACCACAGGGCTCCCGCCATTCTCGATCTGCCCGAAATCGGCCTTCGACAGGCTGGAGCGGAGGAACCCCTCACTGGGCTCGTCGAACTCGTCTTCCATCTTCCAGGAGGCTGGCCAGCCCTCCGCGGGCGGGTCTTTGGGTGCGGCACTTCCGAACCAGGTACAGTCGCCCCAGTAGAGGATCCGGACCAGCCCGTCGCCGCTGGCGTTGATCAGCCGGAAGTTCGACCGCTTCTTGAGGAGTGCCTCGGCGAGTTCCACCGTCAGGTCGAAGAAGGCATACTGGGCGGTGCTCGTGAAGTCGAGGTTCCCGTGGGCCTTGAGCAGGAGTTTCATGGCGATTCGGTCCTTTGTGAGGGGTAGGACTGCGGCCAGTAGTGGGGCCAGCACTGGGGTCAGCGAGCGGGACGGGTTGTCGCAGGGTGCTCGAGGATCTCGGCGGCGTGTTGATATGCTGCTGCATGCTCGCCGTGCATGCTGGCGATCCGGAGGGCGTATCGTATGCCTGCCGTCCGGCCGAGGTCACGGAGCAGGATCTGTGCGAGTTCTGTCGGGGGTGTTCCCATCGACGGGCTCCTCATGACGGGGACTGCGGGATGTGGGGCGCGATTCGAGAGGACACACAGGCATTCGGTTGCGGTGCGAGGACGCTCGCGCTCTCCGTCGAGCCCGGATCTGGGTTGCGGAGAGGAGGAGTGTCCGCGGGATGGCGATGCGCTGGGCGAGGAGGTATGTGAGGCAGATCGCCTGCATGGCGGTAGTGCCTCGGGCGCAGAAGGTGGCACCGTGGGACCAGCCCGGCGGGTAGGTGGTGTTGGCGCCCAGCAGCCCGAGGTGCAGGTGGGCTGACCAGGGGGTGAGATCCTGGTCCTCCGCGTCGTAGGTGGTCTCCAGGTTGCAGATCTCGCTCTCGTGCTCCCCTGCCTTCCGCGAACTCGATGATCGCGTAGCCATCAGCCCCAGAGAAGGTCCCGGCGAGCGTCGCGACCTCCGACCAGAGGGGCCAGGCCTCGGCCATCTCGGTCCAGTACGGGGGAATGTCGGTGGGGACCCACTCCCCGCCCCGGGTGCCCGGCGCGGCCTCGATCTGGGCGACCCGGTCTTCCGGGTCCGGCACCATCCACCGGCCCATCAGGACCTGGCTCCGGTCGTCCCGGCCCGGGTACCAGCGCGTGCCCCACCGGGCCAGCGACTTGACCGGGCGGCCGTGGGCCTTCGCAATCAGGACTTCGATAGGATGAGGGTCTCGCATGGTGTCTCCGATTGGGAAAGAAGCATGGGATGCGGGTGTGCACCCGGGCAGAGGGGTTCCGCCCTCACTCCGGGCGGACAAGGGGCAGGCGTGCATACCAATGACTCCGGGTCATGGTGGTGAAGAGCACGCAGCCGACCAGCATGGCGGCGACACCCCAGAGGACCAGCAGATACACGGGCGACTCGAGAAAGAGTCCAAGCCACACCAGGAACAGTCCGGCACAGAACTCGTAGAGCGCTACACACCAGACAAAGACCAGGAGGCCTCCCTGCAGGATGGTGGAGTCTCTATAGGCGGTATCGTCATTCTGGATGGGCATCGCTATGGGTTCCTGTGACTTCGAGAAAGATGAGCAGCCCGATCCAGAGCGCCGCCTGGGCGACCAGGAGCGCGGCCATGACGGTCGGCGAGACGTGGAGCAGGGCGAGGGCCGCGAGGCCCGGGATCATTGAGAAGAGCAGGATGGTGAGCACCGCGCGGTGCCGGGTGCCCAGCCGCGCGGTCATCCGGTGGTGGAGGTGGTCCTTCCCGGCGTAGGCGAGCCACTCCGAGAAGCTCGTCACCTTGCCCGTGCGGATCCGGGAGACGGTGGTGAAGGCCATGTCATAGATGAAGATCCAGAAGACTCGGACGGGCGCGAGGTAGGCGGCGGGTGTGGTGCCGGTCCAGGCTCCCTTCAGGGCGAGGGCTGCGAGGCAGAATCCCAAGAAGGTGCTTCCCCCGTCGCCCAGGAAGATAAGGGCCGGGGCCCGGCGCCAGTTGTACGGGAGGTACCCGAGGCAGCTGCCGACCAGGGCGGCCGCGCACCAGCCGAGTGTCGGCTGGTAGCTGAAGGCGGCCAGGAGGCCCAGAAGGGTTGCAGTTACGATGGCCAGGCTGGCGGCCAGCCCGTCGATCCCATCGAAGAAATTCATGGCGTTGGTGATCCCCACGACCCAGAGCACGGTGAGGACCATGTTGGCGAGGGTCCCGAGTCCACCCTCGGAGAACAGGCGGACCTCGATCCCGGCGTGGATCAGCAGGGCCGTGGCACCGAGCTGGGCGGTCAGCTTGAGCTTGGCCGGGAGGTTGTAGGCGTCGTCCAGGAGCCCCACCAGGACCAGCAGGACCCCCGCATTCAGGATGGCGACCATCTGCCGGTCCAGGATCCCGTTTGCGATCAGGGACGTCCCGAACGCCCCGGCCACGGCGAGCCCGCCGAGGAGCGGTGTGGGGGTTCGGTGCACCTTGCGGGGACTGGGCAAGTCGAGGGTCCGGAGCGCGAGCGCGAGCCAGAGACAGACCGGCGTGAGGCCGGCGGAGAGGAGGGTCCCCATCAGCAGCAGGTATGCCCAGCGGTAGCCGACCTCGTGCCAGGCGAATCGAACCGGGGGCAGGAGCATGCACGAGGCGAGCGTGAGACAGAGCAGGGTACGCCCCCAGAACCGGGGCCCCTTCTTCATGGTGTCGAGCGGATTCGTGAGTGGCATGGCGGACACACTCCAAGGGGGGTAGTTACCGCCCGCTTCCCAGCCAGCACCCGGCGAGATGTCCTGTCTGCCAGCAGTCGACCAGGGCCTCCCGCAGGAAACCCCAGACGGTGAGGGGGCTCACCCCAAGGACCAGCGACAAGAGGAGCAACAGGCTCACCAGATTTCTCGCCGCGATCGTGACCGTGGCAAAGATCGGCATGTGCAGATCCTGGATGTCCGGCTGCCCCACGTGCAGGGTCGCGATCAGGTCCTCCCAGAAGAGCAAGTAGAAGGTGCCGGAGACGAAGCCTGCGATCGTCTGCTGCCACCCCTCGAGCCATGGCAGCAGGGCGGCAGCCAGCAGGGAGAGGAGTGGCGTGCTGTAGGGCGCCAGGGCGATGAAGGCGTTGGTCTTGGAAAGGCTGACCGCGCCTTCCCCTTCCCCGACCGAGATGCTGTACACCCGCGCCCCGGAGGCACCGCCCGCCAAGGCGTGAGTGTGCTCATGTCCCCAGGCTCCGACAAAACGGTTGAGCCGCCGCAGCCGTCCGGTCCCGGCCAGGATGACCCCGGCCCCCATCCAGAGTCCCCGCTCGAATCCGGCAGCCGTCGCCGGCCAGGGGCGCTGGACCAGTTGGGCCAGGATCGGCAGGCTCAGGCATCCGATCAGGATCCAGACGGCGCCGAGCGCCGTGCGCACGGTCTGGCGGTGGAGGCCATCGGCGAACATCAGTGGCTCCCGTTCTGTCCCGGCAAGAGGAGGCGGAGGGGCATGAACGCCTCGGCGGTTCCCACCCGGCCCTGGATGCCGCGATAGTGGGCCGTAGCCTTGGTGAAGTCGACGATGTTCAACCCTTCGACGTGGGTCTTGGTGAGCTGTGAGGCGTGCGCCTCGAGGGCGGCGATCTTCTGGGTGAAGACCGGCCCGATGTTCACGAAGACCGACGGGGTGAAGTTCTGGGTGGTCGGCCCTTCGTAGAAGAGGACGTTCGGCGTGTAGCGGGTCGCGGTGATCGTGGCCGTCGCGAGGTTCCGGTGGTCCTGGTGGGTATCCTCGGCGTGGTGGACGAAGAGGAGGGCCGGCCGGAGCTCCTGCAGCACGTGCTCGATCCGCCGGATGATCGTCCGGTCGGTCTCGATGGCGGTGTCCGGGTACTCGCCCCAGAGCACCCGCCGGGCTCCGAGTAGCCGCTTGGCCATCTCTTGCTCCTGGCGGCGGCAGGCCCCGTCTCCGCCCGCGCTGCCGTCCGTCATGACCAGCAGCGAGACCTCGTGCCCGAGCGCGGCGTAGGTGAGCAGCGCGCCGCCGCAGCCGAACTCGATGTCGTCGGGGTGGGCACCGATTGCCAGGATACGCATGTCAGTTCTCCAGGCCGCGCGGGACGGCCGGTGTGTAGTGGCGGCCGGAGCGGAGGATCGTGAGGCTCTCCGGGCCGCAGTTGGACCAGAGGTCCAGGGCGGCGAGGTAGGGAACGAAGGGTTCCCGGGGCTGGCGGTAGACGGGGTGCTGGTAGGCCTGCACCTCGACTCCGATCCCGGCCTCGTCGAGCTTCGCCAGGTCCATGTAGCCCGGGCCCGCCTGTCCCGAGAGATAGGTCTTCCCCCCCACCACCCGGCACAGGTCGATCAGTCGCTCGGTCGGGTTCTGGCGGAGGATAGTGAAGGATGAGGCCCGCAGCCGGGGGGTCGTGATCCCGAAGGTCCGGCAGAGCAGGTTGAGGACCCCCATGTCCAGATCGGCGAGGTGTGTCCAGCGCGTGGCGAGCAGCGCGAGGAACGCCGGGCCGAGCGGCTCCCAGTAGGGATGCTTGCCGTAGGTCTGCTTGAGTGTCGTCGCGTGTTTCTTCTGCCAGGGAGCGGACGCGATCTGCACGGTGTCGATCCGCTGGGCGGCGTGCTCGATGACCGGCACCGTCAGCCACTGGGGCCCCTGGGCGGTGAGGATGCGGTTTCGATTCTGCCACTCGGACTTCACGTACTGGACGGTGTCGAGCAGGATGAAGACCTCGGCAGCATCGACCTTGTCCAGGTAGCCGAGCCAGGGCAGGTAGTGGGGTTGGTGGATGGCGACCCTCATGCGGCGGTCCTCCTCTGATCCGTCTGCGCCGGCAGGAGCGCCTGGTACAGGGCGGCGTGCCGGGCGGCGGCGCCCAGGGTCCGGCGGCGGACGGAATCCTGGAGCAGTGCCGTGAGGGCGGCGGCCAGCGGCGTCGCCTCGCCGGCCGGGACCAGGAGACCGTTGACGCCGTGTGCGATCACGTCTGGGATGCCCCCCACGGCTGACCCGACCGGCGGGATGCCGAGGGCCATCGCGGCGATGAGCGCCCGGGCTTGTCCCTCGTTGAGCGAGGGGAGGGCGAAGACGTCGAGGGCGGCGGTGACGGCCGCGGGATCCGCCCGGAAGCCGAGGAAATGGACGCGGGCGGCGAGACCGAGGTCCCGCGCCTGCGCTTCCAGGCGGCCGCGCTCTTCGCCATCTCCAGCCAGCACCAGGTGGGCGGCGGGGCAGGCGGCCAGCACGGTCCGGAAGGCCGTGATGAGATGCGTGAGCCCCTTGATGGGGACCAGCCGGGCGACGGTGCCCACGACCGGGGTTTCGGGCGTGAGGCCCAGCTGTTCCCGGACCGCGGCCCCGGCTTTGCCCTCCCGACGGACGGCCGCCAGGTCCACGCCACTCGGGATCTCGACATACTGCGCGGGGCGGCCCACGCCGGCGGCGAGGTGCTGGTCCCGTTCGGCGGTCGTGAGCACCACGATCTTGGTCGTGAACCGGGCGGCAAACCGCTCGAGGCGGATGAAGAGCGCGCTAGTGGTCGGATCGGCGTACCCGGAGAAGACGTGCCCGTGCGGGGTGTGAACGATAGCGCGCACGCCCGCGAGGTGGGCGGCCACCCGGCCCACGAACCCCGCCTTGCTGGTGTGGGTGTGGACAAGGGCGGGGGCGAGGGCCCGGATCCGGCGCGTGAAGTCGCCGAGCGCCCGGAGATCGCAGATCGGGTCGATCGGGCGGACGAGGTGCGGGGAGATTTGCCAGGGGATGCCGGCGGTCCGGAGCCGGATGGCGAGGTCGGAAAGGGGATCGTCGCTCGGGCCGGAGAGCAGGGCACCGGAGAGGTCCGGCTGGAAGTGGAGCAGGAGCTGGAGGGTATCCTCGGACGAGCCGCCCACGTCCATGCGGGTGATCAGGTGGAGAATGCGCATCAGCGTCTCCCATCCGTCCGGCGCGTGGCCAGACGCTCGAGGAGACTTGCGAGCGTTCCCAGGGTGGCGGTCCAGCAGTAGTGTTTCTCGGCGTGCGCGCGGCAGGTGTCTCGGAAGGCTTCGGCCTCGGCGGGATCTTGCGCCAGTCGGCGGAGCCAGTGGGCCAGGTCGGCCGCCATGGCGTCCGGAGTGAGCCGGGAGAAGAGACAGTCCGGATCGAGGGGTTCCAGGATCTCCGGGGTGCCGCCTACGGGTGTGCCGAGGACCGGTGTTCCGCAGGCCAGGGCCTCGACCGTGACCAGTCCGAACCCCTCCAGGGCGCGCGTCGGGAGGACGAAGAGGTCTGCCGCCTGGAAGTAGCGGGGCAGGTCGGCGTCGGGGATAAACCCGAGCATCTGGACGCGGTCTGCCAGGTT
>Ga0182017_10003551_pt1 | contig 11609 bp, 10 predicted proteins | sample 712E3DmetaG_FD_120492 | JGI IMG/M metagenome (GOLD analysis project Ga0182017, IMG submission 120492) | Permafrost microbial communities from Stordalen Mire, Sweden - 712E3D metaG | ecosystem: Environmental > Terrestrial > Soil > Wetlands > Permafrost | place: Sweden: Stordalen | collected... | reverse complement strand
TGGCTCGGGGATCTGAAGAATTGAGAATATCCTCGGCAATCATCCGCTGCTTGTCGCGTGCCACGCAGCCACAAACCGCCACGCCGTAATCGAGCCATTCGAGTTTACGAACCTCCTCATCGGAGATTCCGGCGCAAGTGTTCAGCCGCAGCCGGCCCGTGGACTCGTCCGCGAGGAAGTTGAAGAACGCCTGGCAATCCAGGTGTTGCATCACCCCCTGGCAGAGCTCGTTGACCACCGTCTGGGGATTCTCGGCTGCCAGTAGACGACCGGCGGTGCCGGACAACAAGCGAAGGCGTGCTTCGCTCTCCTTCAACTGGTTGGTCGCGCGTCGCCGTTGTGTCACGTCGTGGAAGACCAGCACCACGCCAATCATCTTGCCAAGGTTGTCGGCGATTGGCGCCGCGCTGTCCTCGATGGGAACCGCTCGACCATCGCGGGTGAGCAGGGCAGTATGGTTGGCCAGAGCGACCACCCGTCCTTCGCGCAAGACCTGCTCCGCGATGTCTGTCGTTGGCTCGTGGGTCTTTTCGTTAATGAGCCGGAGGACTGTCGCGATGGGTTGCCCGAGGACCTCTTCCGTCTTCCAGCCGGTGAGCGATTCGGCGACGGGGTTGATGAAGGTGATCCGGCGTTCGGCGTCGCACGCGATCACAGCGTCGCCGATACTAGAAAGCGTTACACGCAGCCATTCGCGCTGCTCGGCTACAGTCTGCTCCTGTTTTGATACGGCACGAGCGACGGTCCCGCTGGTCAGCAAAGCGAGGAGCACGCTGACCACGAGAAGCAGCAGCGGCAAGCGGCCGGTGGTTTGCAGGTCGCGCAGTGTGGTGGTCTTGCGGGCTTCGAAATCATCAATGGCCTCGGCGCGCATCTCGTCCTTGACGAACCTCTGCAGTTGCATGCGGAGGGCGGCAAAGCGCGCCAGATCCTCCGGACTCGCCTGACTGCCAGACTCCAGCAGCGTCCCGCCCAGGGTGAGAACCTGGCGCCACTGGGTTGCGAAGCGTGCCGCCAACTCTTGTTCGCGCACAGTGGTGGCGAGCCCCCTATACTCGGCGAGATGGCGGTGAAGTTCGATTGCATCGTCGGATGCTGTGTGCCGGGCCTGGGCATCGCCAGCTACGGCCAGGCGAACCGCTTGGCCGTAGCCGAGGACCCCATTTTCCAACTCAAGGGTTGCCTCTCTTCGCGGACGCGCGACATTCGCCTGGGCGTGGAGATCTTCGGCAAGGGTTTGAATGTTGACGGCGAACACGATGCCGACCGTTGCCAACAAGCACGTGAGCACGCCAAAGCCGACCCAGAGCACGCGACCTGTGCCTCGCAGGCGCATATTCTTCACGACGATGCCGTCTGCGGCACAGAGGATGCCCACCCCAAGCACCACGAATGCGGCAGCCGTGGGCAGAGCCATGCTCACGAAGCCGGGCAACTGCCGGAGGTAGACGGCCCCTGTGGGAAAAGCAACCAGCGACACCGCACCGATAACGGTGGCGACGAGCGCAAGCAATTCGGTGGCGTAGCCGAGATAATTAGTCGCGTGGGGAGCCCGCCGGCTTTGCCGGCGGCGCACCATCGCGGGAGGGTATGGGAACCCTTTCAGGGTTCCCATGTCGGTGTCCCGGCGCCGGGCACCGCCGCTTCCCAGTAGCCCGATGCCCAGCAAGAAAAAGCAGAGCGCGGTGGAGAGCGCCATCCGTCCCGGCGGAAAGGCCGCCTCCTGCGGAGCCAAAATGTCGCGCACGAAGACCTGATCGATTCGGAGATCCAGCCCCGCGAGGTGCTCGGCGAGTGACAGGGCACCCATCAGCCCCACCAGCGCCCCGAGTACGAGCCTCACGGGACCCCGCTTGCGCCACCAAAGGCCGCTTCCGGCAAGTATGAAGCCGAGGGCGGTGTTGAACTTCATGGCCGCGAGGCCCGGCAGCACACGTTTGAGCGGGTCGATGCCCAGCAGCCAGCCCGCAACTGCGAGCAGCCCGACAGCAGCGGTGAGCAGAGCGCAGCCATCTGCCACCCGGGAGAGGCGGGTATCTGTCGACGCTTCACGCGAAAAGCTAGGAGGAGTTCGGTCGTTCATGGGGATCTCCCTGATGCCAGCGCCTCCTCGATCTTCTCTATGCTGGGTGGCTTGGCGAGGTGTCGGTCAAACCCGGCCTCCGACGCCCGCTCCAGGTCATCCGGCATGGCGTAGCCGCTCAGGGCCACCAGGTGGACACCTCTCAGAGTGTCCTCGGCGCGCAATGCGCGCGCGACCTGATAGCCATCCATGTCAGGCAAGCCAATATCGCAAAACACGACCTCTGGCTTGAATGCCCGAGCCCGGGCCACTCCCTCGGGACCGTCATCTCGGTGGCGACGAAGAGATTCTGCAGATCGCTGTTCGCAGCGCCGAGCTCGTCCACCTTCTGGCGCAGTTCGGTGTTTACCGTTTCCAACTCCTCGTTGAGTGACTGCAGCTCCTCTTTGGAGGTCTGCATCTCCTCGTTGGCTGACTGCAGCTCCTCGTTGGTCGAGATCAGCTCCTCATTCGAAGACTTCATTTCCTCGTTGGCGGACTCCAACTCCTCGACGGTGGTCTTCAGCTCCGCGCGTGTCGTGCGCAGCTCGTTCTCCAACTGCTCGACGGCGGGCTCCGCGGCCTCGCTGGCCCCGGTTTCTTCTGGACCGTTCTCTTCGGGCGGCTCCATTTCCTGCAGCGCCACCAAAAACAGGCCCGCCCCGGGTTCGACCGCCGGCATGGGCCGTACCGTCAGGTGCACACGACGAGTCGAGTCTTCGCTTTCGACCGAGATGTTCTTGCGGACGACTTTGCGCCGTTTGTCGCCAGCGGCTCGCAAGGCCATGCGCAGCTCTTGCCTCAGGTTCCCGCGAAAAGCCTCAAGCAGGTTGGTGGTGGTCAAGGCGCCGGCGGGTAGCTGCAAGTGGCGGCTGAGTGGTCCGGCCACAAAGAGTACGTCGCCACGCTCGTTGATGACCGCCGAGGGCGCTGCGTATTCCTCGAGAACTGTGCGTTCGAAGGCGGCGCCGATCTTTTCGTGCGGGGTCTGGGCCCGGCGCTCGAGCATGCCTTGCGGGCTGGGCGAGGCCCCCGAAGCGCGCGCGGCACTGCGGCTCGCGAGGGGAAATTCCACCACCGGCCGATTGACCGTCTCTTTGCGGCGGAAGATGCGATTCCGCTTGTCCGTGGGCTCGAACAGCTCGGGGCTGCCGGATATGCCCTCGGACGGACCGAGGAACAAGAAGCCGCCGGGTCGAAGCGCGTAGTGGAAGAGCGGTACCAGCTTTTTCTGCAGCTCGGCGCTCAGGTAGATGAGGACGTTCCGGCAGGAAATGAGATCGAGCTGCGAGAACGGCGGATCACGGATGAGGCTGTGCTCGGAGAAGATACACATCTCGCGCAGCTCTTTGCCCGCCTGGAAGTCGGCCGCCCGGCCGGAGCCGTTCGACGGGTCTCTCACGAAAAAGCGTGCCAGACGTTCGGGCGACACCTGGTCGGCGATGTCCATAGGGTAGCGAGCATGTCGTGCCTCGGCCAGCATCGCGGCGTCGAGGTCAGTCGCGAAGATCTGCACGAATCGCCGCGTCTCGAGGCGATCGAGGTGCTCGCGCAGCAAGATGGCGATGGAGTAGGCCTCCTCGCCCGAGGCACAACCCGGGACCCAGATGCGGATGGGTGCGTCGGCCGATTTGCCTTGCACGATGCGGGGAATGATCTGCTGAGCCAGGGCCTGGAACGCTTCGGGATCGCGGAAGAACTGGGTCACGCCGATCAGTAGATCCTTGACCAGGCCGTCCGCTTCCGCAGCGTCCGTCTCCAGGAACGGCAGATAGGCTCCGATCGACGTTAGGCGGTGGACCTGCAACCGGCGCCGGATGCGACGCAGAAGCGTTCCTTCTTTGTAGCGGCTGAAATCGTGTCCGGTGCGCTGATGAATGAGCGCGCAGATCTTGCCGAGGTGAGCGGCAAGCTGCTCGCCGAGATCTTCCGCAGCGTCGAATTTGGTCAGGTGCTCTGCGTGCTCGGCGATGATTGCGGGCATCTGCGCGACCGGGACGACGTGATCGACCAACCCCGCCCCGATGGCGCTCTGGAGCATACTGTCGTGCGTGGCGGTCTCAGGAGGCTGCGCCAAAGTGAGTCCACCGTGCTCCTTCATGGCCCGCAGACCGACGGTGCCGTCATGGCCGGCGCCAGAGAAGAGCACTCCGACGGCGTGCTCGCCCTGGTCCTCGGCGAGCGAGCGAAAGAACGCATCGATGAGCGAACTGGACGGGCTCTCGGACGCCAGCACATGGAGGACGCTCTTGTCGATGGTCAACAGGGTGCCTGGCGGGATGACGTAGACGTGGTCGGGCTCGGGAGCCAGGCCATCGCTAGCCTCCACCACGGGCATGGCCGTGTGCCGAGCCAGCAACTCGGCCAGCATGCTGGGGTGGTGGGGTTCGAGGTGCTGTATCACTACAAAGACAAGTCCGCTTGCCACCGGGACGTGTTGCAGGAACTCCTGCAGCGGCTCGAGCCCGCCGGCCGAGGCCCCCAGACCGACGACCAGCGTGGCTCCCGGCCTACCTCCGGGTATTCCTCCTCGCTCAGAATGCTTTGGCGGCTCGCGACTCATGATTACACCTCAAGCAGGCGTGTCGACCAACTGGCGCCGATGACCGAGATCACTGCGATAGCCCCCAAGAAGCCCGCGATATCGAACAGGTCGTCAATGCGGGGGCGGGCTCCAAAGCCCTGAGGAATTCTCATGGATCACCTGTTGGCGGCTGCTGCCTCGGGATCTCGGCAGGGAAGCCCCCCAGAATCTGCCTGAACTCCGGGCTCGGCGGCTTGACCATGTGGGCGTCGAAGCGACGGGTGATGTCTAGCACAGCAGGACAGGAGGAACCTAGGAACGTCTGTCGGTCTCGCCTCCGCCTCTCAGCCCTGTTTCCGACTCAGGCGCGGCACGGCGATATCCTGGGCCGCATCCTCTCCAGCGGTGTCGTGGTCAGTTTGCGGTTTCGTCGTGGGCCCGGCTGGCTGGACCGCCGCAGACCTCCGAAGGGGCCAACTCTGCGAGGATCTTTTCGAGCTGCTCGATACTCGACGGTTTCGCGAGATGCGTCTCGAACCCCGCCTCCTCGGCCCGTTGTAGATCCTCGGGAAGCGCGTAGCCGCTCAGTGCCACGAGGAAAGCGCCCCTGAGCGACTCGTCAGCCTTCAAGGCGCGCGCGACTGCGAAGCCGTCCATGCCGGGCAGGCCGATATCGCACAGCACGACATCAGGGAGGAATTCCCTCGCCTTTGCAATTCCCTCCGGGCTGTTGTACGCGACCCCGACCTGGTGCTCACCAAACAGGAGTACTTCGCGTAGACTGTCCGCCGTGTCGACATTGTCCTCGATGACCAGCACTCGCCGCCCTTTGCCGGCGGCGGCACCATGTCGCGGCCGGGAGCTATCTGCAGGATGTCGTTTTTGCGATGGCACCAGATTCTTGACCTCGTTCCGGCAAGAAACCGAAAAAAAGTGGCCACCCCGTCGCGTAGTGGATAGCGCACCCACCTTGGCAGACCCAAGGCAATTTCCTAGCACGACGCCGACCCTTTGCGAGAGAATCATTGTTTCAGTTCTGTGAACATTCACAACGCTCTGCTCTGCTCACCGCAGCTTCTCCCGCCAGACCGATTCCTCATTTGGTTGACGCACCAAAGTTTACCCGTTGCGCCTCCCCGCAGCTATTGGCGTCGTGGCAATTCTGGATCGCCCTGACAGCCGCGCTGAGTGCGGTCTGTTGCTGCTTGGCCAGTGACGAGAAGGTGTTGTGCAGCTCGTGCGGATCGGCGACGAGGTTGTGATACTCGCGCTCTCCCGTCTCATACTCGACGTAGAGGTCGGTACGCGTGCGAATTGCTTCGTAGCTGGGTGGGTTCCCAGAGCGAACACCGGGGAGATCCGGGTCTGCCGGGTCCCGGTTCGGGCCGTGATGCTCGACCAAAGTCGCCGTTCGCCAGTCCGGCACCGTCTGTCCGTGCAACAGGGGAACGAGGCTGCGGCCATCTGCATTCGGTGGGGCTGTAGCGCCAGCCAGTTCAGTGAATGTCGGGCAGAGATCGATGTTCTCTACGATCTCCTCAACTGTGCGATCGGGCGGCACGCCCGGACCAGTCACGACCAGGGGCACGTGGATGTCGGTATCGTAGGCAGTCATCTTGCCCGGCATCAAACGGTGCTCGCCCATGTGATAACCGTTGTCCGAGCTGAACACGAAGTAGGTGTTTCTTTCCTGTCCGATCGCCGCCACCGCAGCCTGTAGCGCGCCGATCATGGCATCGACCGCGAGCACGGATTGCGCGCGCATGCGGAAGTCGCGATCGATGCCGGCCGCGTCGGCCGCTCGAAGGGCGTGCTTGTTGCGTTGCCACTGTGGGGCGCTTGCATCAGGGGCCGCATCGTACGCCGGGGTTCGCGGGGCTTTGAGCCCGGGGAATGCGTTGGCGTCCCTGGGCGCTGGAGTATAGGGCGCATGGGGCGCAAAGGTCGCGATCTCGATCAGAAATGGTTGTTCGGCCGACTGCTTGATGAATTGCACACCCAGGCCAGAGACCACGTCAGTCAGGTAGTCGGCGGGCGTGGTGCCGTAGTGGACGAGTTTATTGTCTTGTCTGAGGTTGTAGTTGAACCCTCCGTACCCGTTCCCCGCGACTGCCCAGAAAAACCACCCGGGCGCCGCCGGGTGCTGGATTGGCAAATACCCATTCAGATACTTGCCCGACATGGATGTGCGGTATCCGGCCGCAAATAGGGAAGTGGCGAAGGTGACCTGCTCGTGGCCCTTGTCTCGGAAGGCCAGGTAGCCACCATCGGGGCCTTCGTTCTTGAAGATGCCGGTGTCGTGCGCATAGCGCCCGGTGAAGATGGCTGACCGCGAAGGGCAGCACAGAGAATCCGTGACGAAGTAGTTGGCGAAGGTGACACCGTCCTTCTGCATCTGCAGGACATGGGGCATGAACTGGACAAGGTTCAATGAAAGATCGTCGGTCAGGATGAAGACGACATTCGGCCTGCCACTTGCTCTTGCAAGAGGTTGGGGCGAAGCCACCTGCACCGTCGGTGGGGCTGGCGCAGCGGAGCGCGTCTGCCCGAATTGCGGGTCTTGCGTTCGACAAGCCGCAACCGTCTGCGCATCGACCTGGGGCAGAGGCTTGCTCGCCCTACGCGGCTGCGATTGGCCCTGCATGATGGGGCTGATGCAGTCCAGCCAAAGCCCGCGCCCTTCCTTGCCGCCGCCCTGGACAAATCCGGCGCCCTGACAAGCTGCCTTGATCTGCTCGCAAGAGCCTTGTGCGCGAGTGTGGACCGGCGCCCTCGCTGAGGCACAAGCCACGGCCAAACCGAGCACCACGCCAAAACCACTGGCGATCCGAATCCTGTATGGACGCATCACCGCCTCCTCTTGTTTTGATGATGGAAGGGGTGGGTGAAGATTCAGTATGCCGTGGGGGAGCCGGCGCTCTAGTTCATCGCCTGTTCTTGTCCTTGCGCAAGCTCGGTTTTCGCGGGCGTTTGCTCGGCGAGCTGGGCGTCGCGATTGATCTCGAGGAGCAGGTCGGCCGTGGCCTGGTCAGCCGGGGGAAAAGCGTAGTTCTCCAGTTCACGAGGCGCTACCCAGCGAAGCTCGGCCACCCGAAGCGGACGAGGTTGTCTTGTGACCGGGATGGTGGCCCGATAGAAAACTAGGTCAACGACGCAACCTTCGGAGCGGTGGGTGCGGTGGCCGATAACGTCGCCCACATCCGCAGCGACACCGGCCCGCTCCCGCAACTCCCGTCGGAGCGCGGCCTCGTCGGTGTCGCCGGTTTCGACCTTGCCACTCGGGAACTCCCACAAACCGGCAAGGACGTCCGTCGAACGTCGCTGGGTGATGAGGTATCGTCCTTGCTGCTCGATGATGGCAACCGCCACGCGAATGTGAGATACGGCGTCGCCCACGGTACCGCGTCGAGAGCGGCCCTTCCCGAAAGCGGATCGTAGTCCGTCCTGGCGGTCTTGCGACGTCGGTTGGGGTGGCAGAGCATTGGTTTCTGTTTGCCTGATCATCTCGCTCAGTTGGATTCAGCGCCGGATGGATTGTTTCAAAAAGATCGGGCCCTTTTCCCGACCGAACCTTTTCGAACTCGGGAGGCATCGGAATTTTGGGGCAATGAACGCGTGTTGCTTGCGTCTGGATACCCTCCTGATCGGCGTGTGTTCCTGCGCCATCAGATTCTGTCCATGAGGCGGCAGATAGCCGGACGCGACGCCTCCCGGCATGAGACTCAGCTCCCCCTGCCTTTGGTTCGACATCCAAGTACAGAGCGAAAGGAGGAAACACCAATGAGATGCATGGTGATGGTGAAAGCCAACAAGGACTCGGAGGCGGGAGTTCTCCCCAATACCGAGATCCTGACCGCGATGGGAAAGTTCAATGAAGAGCTGGTGAAGGCCGGCGTGATGCTCGCAGGTGACGGACTTCACCCCAGTTCGAAGGGCGTCCGCGTCCGGTTCTCGGGCCGGGAGAAGACCGTGCGGAGCGGCCCCTTCCCCGAGACCAAGGAGCTGATCGCCGGCTTCTGGCTGTGGCAGGTGCGATCGCTGGACGAAGCCATCGAATGGATAAAGCGCTCCCCCTTCGAGGATGGCGAGGTTGAAATTCGCCCGATCTTCGAGCCCGAGGACTTGGGGGTCGAGTTCACACCCGAACTCAGGCAGCAGGAGGAGCGCCAGCGTGCGCAAATCGCTGCCAGGAGATAGACACGACGCTCGACGACCGAATGGAGAAGATCATGTTCATCAAGAGCGCACCGGAGGGGGAGGCGGAGGGCAGTCTCCGCGAGATCTACGAAGGCGACCGAAAGAGCTTGGGCTACGTGCCCAATCACGCCAGGGTCTTCAGCCTGCGCCCCGAGGTCCTGCAAGCATGGCGTGCCTTTCAGGGGAGTATTCGCAAGAACCTGCCATTGAGACGCTATGAGCTGGTCACACTGGCGGCTGCGAAGGCTTTGAATTGCCGCTACTGTCTCCTCGCCCACGGCAAGTGGGAGCGTCATTGTAGCCACCACCGCCCGACGCCAACGAGCGCTCCGGCGAGCACCAGCCACGCGGAGTTGAGCCGGAATTTGAGCAGCAGCAAGGCGCTGGATCCCGCGATCACCACTGTGAGTAGGTCGGTAAGCGCACTGCGACCGAGGTGCCAGGTGACGGTCGCCATGAGCGCCAGGGACGCGACGGTGACTCCGTCGAGAAATGCCCCCGCCCTGCGCGAACGCCGCAGGCGTGGAACCAGCGGCCCGGAGACTGCCACGAGAACAAACGAGGGCAGGAAGATACCGAGCGTCGCCACCAAGGCGCCGGTGCCCCCGTGAAGTATGTAGCCGATGAACGTTGCGGTCGTGAAAACCGGCCCCGGCGTCACCTGGCCTAGGGCAACCGCATCGAGGAGCTGGGACTCGGTCAGCCAGTGACGGTGGTTCACCAGGTCAGCGCGCAGGAACGCGAGGAGGACGTAGCCACTTCCAAAGAGTACGGCGCCCACCTTGAGGAAGACCATGAAGAGCCCCAACAGGCTCGCGGACGCGACCGCTGCGGCAGCAGGCGTGGCCGCGCTGCCGAGGGTAGAAAGCGCAGGCACAGCCATGGCCCGCAGTCCTCCGCGTTCCGGGATAGCCTTGGCCATCATCGCGAGCATGCCTCCGGCGACCAGAACCACGAGCGCGTCGACACCGGCGAAACTAGCGCCCACGGCGCCGAACGTGATGGCGCCCAGGATCCAGGACTTTACCGCCGAGCGCCCGAGCCCCAGGAGAGCCTGGAGGACGATGGCAATGACGACAGGCTTGACACCGTAGAGAAGGGAGGCGACCTGCGGCAACGCCCCGAAGCGTACGTAGGCCCATGCGCAGCCTCCGACAATCAATGCGGCAGGGAGGATGAAGCATGCGCCACCAAGGACGAGGCCGGTCCAGCCCGCGCGCCGGTAGCCAATGAAGATTGCCAGCTCGGTCGAGCTCGGACCGGGGATGAGATTCGCCGCGCCGAGCAGGTCGAGGAACTCCTCTCGACTGAGCCACGCCCGCCGGCGGACCACCTCCTGCTCCATCATCGCGATGTGTGCCGCTGGACCGCCGAACGCGGTCAGGCCCAGGCGCAAGAAGAAGAACGCCACCTCTCGCGCCGCACGCGCGCGCTCGCTCGGGGCCGCCGCCGTTTCAGTCACGCCTGGTCCCGCTCTTGCGCGTCAGGCGGGCGTCGATGGACCACGAGCCGCCACCGACGATGAGGAGGAAGGTCGCGCCCAGCAGCATCGACCAGTCGGTGCGTGCCTCGTGCGCCATGGCCCAGAACCCGCTCTTGAAGAGCATCGGAAGCTTGGTCGTTGCGATGGCGACAAGCATGTCGATGATGAGCGGTACCGTGGCGAGTCGGGTGGCGAGACCCAGGAGGATGAGCAGGCCGCAGCCAATCTCGAAGACGCCGTCGAAGGGCGCCGTGAATCCCGGCCAAGGGATGCCGATCTTGACAAAGCGGCCGGCCCCCAACGCCGCCGGGAAGATGAACTTCTGGAGCCCCTCGGAGAGAAACACCGCGCCTACGACGAGCCGCACCAGCATGGTGGCCGCCGGCGCATTCGTAACCAGCACCTTCGTCACCCTACTGGATGGATTCACCATGACTCCAACCTGTTTGATACAGGTTTGCAAATAACCTGCGTCCTTCGACCTTCTCTTCGATGCGGCGGTGGCGTTGATCGTGACCAGCATTGCGGTGACGGGTGACCACCGGGACCCGACGATGTTCGGCCCGATCTCGGCCGATGGAAGTTGCCAGGGTAGCGCGAAGCGCTACTGGCTCTCATCGGCCTTGCCGGTCATGGGCACGAAGCGCACGTGGGCACCGCGAGGGGCCCACGGTATCCAATCCGTGCGCGAAACGTCGGTTGCCCCTGCTTGTTTCGCTTGGCCTCGACCACGATTGAGCTCTCGGGAAGTTCGATCCCGCTGACCTCGTTCACGTGCCGTGCAAGTTCCTTGAGCTGTCGGAGCAGCTCGTCAGCGGAATAGAGCGCGCTCGGCTTGAGGGAGAAATCCAGATCTTCCGAAAAGCGGTAGGTTTCGAAACAGCATTTCTTCAAGCACGTTCCACCCTTGAAGACCCAGTGCTCTCGAAGCTCCGCGTGTTGAGCGATCCCGACGAGTAGCCAGCCGAGGACGCAGTCCTTCTCGACGACGTCTGGTCGAAGTCGCCATTCGGCTGCGCGCTCGAGGATGTGCTGCTTCGTGATCACGCGGAATCTTGTCCCACCGCCACGTTGGCGTTCACCCAGAGCCCCCACCTCTTCACCATGTGGCCGCGCGAGGAGACCGCAGGATCGAGCTTGATCACGCCCGTGGTTTTGGCCTGCAAGCATGCCGCGACCAGCGAGGGTTGCTCGTCTAGAACCTCTTCGGTGAGGAACCCGAGGCGCTTGTAAGCGGAGCCCCTGCCGAGTTCCTTCATGCGCAGCAATAGCTTTGAGGGGCTCCAGTCAGGCCCGCGGCGGTACGCGGCCAGGATCTCGATCAGGTGCCGCACTCCACCGAC
>Ga0182017_10003550_pt1 | contig 11610 bp, 12 predicted proteins | sample 712E3DmetaG_FD_120492 | JGI IMG/M metagenome (GOLD analysis project Ga0182017, IMG submission 120492) | Permafrost microbial communities from Stordalen Mire, Sweden - 712E3D metaG | ecosystem: Environmental > Terrestrial > Soil > Wetlands > Permafrost | place: Sweden: Stordalen | collected... | reverse complement strand
GAGATCTCCACGCCGGGGGGCGTCGAGGAAATGGACGTCAACCTCAAGGACGTCCTGCCGGGACTCTTCGGGCAGCGCACGCGCAAGCGCAAGATGCGGGTGGCCGAGGCCGTCGAATACGTGGTCCAGGAAGAAGAGCAGAAGCTCATCGATATGGACCAGGTGACGCGGGTGGCGCTGGAGCGGGTGGAGCGCAGCGGCATCATCTTCCTCGACGAGATCGACAAGATCGCCGGGCGCGAGTCGGGGCACGGGCCGGATGTCAGCCGCGAAGGCGTGCAGCGCGACATCCTGCCGATCGTCGAGGGCACCACCGTGAACACCCGGTACGGCTTCGTGCGCACCGACCACATCCTGTTCATCGCCGCCGGGGCCTTCCACGTTTCCAAGCCTTCGGACATGATCCCGGAATTGCAGGGCCGCTTCCCCATCCGGGTGGAGCTGAAATCGCTGACCCAGGAGGATTTCATCCGCATCCTGAAGGAGCCCAAGAACGCGCTGGTCAAACAGTACACGGCGCTGCTGGAGACCGAAGGCATCAAGCTCACCTTCACCGAGGAGGCGATCGAAGAAGTGGCGAGCATGGCCGCGCACGTCAATCAGACCACCGAGAACATCGGGGCGCGGCGCCTGCACACCATCATGGAGAAGGTGCTCGATGAGATTTCCTTCGAGGGGCCGGACCTGAAGAAGAAGAACGTCAAGATCGACGTTCCCTACGTGCGGCAGCAACTGACCGAGATCATCAAAGATCAGGACCTGACGCGCTATATTCTGTGAGCATGTCCCAACGCGCCTGTTGTTTCCTTCTGGCAATCGGTTGCGCGGTTCTCGGCGGCTGCGGCTACATTGGCGATCCGCTGCCTCCCTCCCTGAACATCCCCACGCGGATTACGGATCTGCGCGCGTTCGAGCGCATGGACAAGCTGGTTGTCGACCTCACGCTTCCCGCGCTCACCACCGACGGGGTGGGGATGAAACGGCTGGGAGACACCGAGTTGCGCATCGGGCCGGAGGGCGGCGACTGGGCCGCGGATGCCCGGAGGATCGAGACCGGCGCCCAGCTTCCCGGAGCGGTGCATCTTGAGGTCCCGGCGCGCGATTGGGTTGGAAAGACAGTCCTCATCAAGGTGCGGGTGGCGAGCCGCAGAGGCCGTTTCAGCGAGTGGTCGAACCCGGTGCGGCTGATGGTGATGGCGCCGTTGGAGCCGCCGGAGAACGTGAGGGCGGAAGGCGCCGCCAACGGTGTGCGAGTGACCTGGGCCCTGCCGCCGGCGCGCCCGGGGCTCGCCTGGCGCGTGTTCCGCCGCGGCCCGGACCAGGAGAAGGCCGAGCCGCTCGCCTCCTCCGCTCAGCCGGAGTACGTCGACACCACGGCGCAGTACGGCAAGACCTACGAGTATTCGGTGCAGGCGGCGATGAAGGCGGGCGACGGCGAAGCCGAGGGCGCGGTGTCCAAGCCGGTCGCGATCCCCTACGAGGACCGGTTCCCGCCGGCTGTGCCAGCGGGCTTAACGGCCATCGCGGGCCTCGACAGCATCCAGTTGGTCTGGAATCCGGATGCCGAGCCCGACCTGAAGGGCTACTCCCTCTACCGCTCCACCGGGGATCAGCCGTTCGCGCGTCTGGGCGAACTGCTCGATAGCCCGAGCTACACGGACCGCGCGGTCGAAGCCGGCAAACGCTACCGCTACGCGGTTTCCGCCGTGGACCAGAGCGGCAACGAAAGCGCGCGCTCGGCCCCGGTCGAGGTGCTGGCGCAATGACCAGGCTGGTTCGCTTCAGCTTGAACCCAAGCGCGGAAGCCACCACTCCGGACGGGGCCCCCGATGTCCGCTACGGCGTTCTGGAAGGGGACGCAATCCGCGAGAACGGGGCGACCCACCACCTGGCGGAGGTGCGGTTGCTGCCGCCGTGCTGGCCCAGCAAGATCGTATGCGTGGGCCGGAACTACCGCGAACACGCCTCCGAGCTTGGAAATCCGTTGCCCGCGGAGCCGCTGATCTTCCTCAAGCCGGTCTCGGCGCTCGCGGCGCACCGGGACGACATCGTGTATCCGCCGATTTCCGCGCGCGTGGACTTCGAGGGCGAGTTGGGCGTGGTGATCGGGCGCAGAGCGCGGCGAGTGAAGCGCGAGGAAGCCGAAGCCTGCATCCTCGGCTACACCTGCGTGAACGACGTCACCGCGCGCGACCTGCAGAAGAAGGACGGGCAGTGGACGCGCGGCAAAGGCTTCGATACCTTCTGCCCGGTTGGCCCTTGGATCGTGCCTCGGGAGGAAGTGCGATTCGACGAGCTGCGCGTGCGGACCTTCGTCGATGGCGAAATGCGCCAGGACGCCTCCGTCCGCGAGATGATCTTCTCAGTGGCCCGAATCCTCGAGTTCGTCACTGAGTTCATGACCCTGGAGCCGGGCGACCTGATCGCCACCGGAACGCCCGCCGGCGTCGGTCCGCTCGAACCGGGGTCAATGGTCCGGGTGGAGATCGAGGGCCTCGGCGCCCTGGAAAACCGGGTCGTGAAGCTTTGAGATTCATTCGCTCGATCGGCAACACGCTGCTGCTGTGGGGGCCTTGGGGAGTCCTGCTGCTGGCGGTGCTGGACTCGGCCGGAATCCCGGCGGTCGAGGGGGTGGACGCGCTGCTGGTGGTGATGGGATCGCGAAACCCCCGTGCGGCCTATTTCTCGGCCGGGCTGGCGGTGGTGGGCTCGGTGGTTGGCAGCCTGTTCCTGTACTACGTCGCCCGGAAAGGCGGCGAGGCGTATCTCGACCGGAAAACGCAGACCGGCCGGGCGAAGAAGTTCCGAGCCTGGTTCCACCACTACGGAGCGCTGACCATCTTCATCCCGGCGCTGGTTCCCATCCCGCTGCCGCTGAAGATCTTCGTGCTGTCGGCGGGGGCCCTGGGCATGAACCGTTGGCATTTCGCGCTGGTGATCCTGGCGGCGCGCATTCCGCGGTACTTCGGGCTGGCCTTTCTGGGCGCGCAACTGGGCGACAAGCCCCTTCACTACCTCAAAACCCACGTCTTTCAACTGCTGGGGTTGTCCGTCGCGTTGTTCCTGTTCCTGCTGTTTCTGGTGAAGCTGAAGGAACGCCTGCACCAGCGCGCCGCCCCATCCATGTTCTGACAGCTCCTTGGAGGGCGGCTCGCTTGCGGCGACTCAGTCCGCTGCCGAACCAATAACGAGATCGAGGCCGGCGGCTTCGGCGAACGCACGGAAATCCCGGTCTCGCGTAAGAAGAGGAATCCCGCGATCGATACAGCTTTGAGCGATCAGTGCATCGCCCAGGCGCGCCTTACGGCGCTTTGCCAACACCCTCGCTCGCAACTCACCTGCCCGTTGCCAATAGCCAGGCTCGACCTCGATGAGAGGCAGCTCCGAGAGAGTCTGTGAAACCTCCGAAGGAAGCTTCGGGTCGCTCAATACCTCCGTGAGCACAACGGGCGCCATCAGCACTTGCCGGTCCTGGAGTGCCCTGTCGAGTAACTCTGCGTCCTCGCCGCCGTCTCCTTGCAGGAATCCGATCCAGGTGCTGGTGTCGACCGCGATCATCGGTCGGCCTTCAACTCGGCTAACGTGCGCGTGAAACGAACCTTGCCCCGCAGTTGGCGCAGCCGCGCGTAGGCGTGCGACGCCGCAACTAGCTGCAGGCCTGTACGAACGGTCTGGGTGATGCCGCTACCGCTGGCTCGTTGTGCCTTTTCGAGAAGTTCCGGCGGCACCTCGACGGTGATCTTGCGCGCTGCCATGACGCCTCAATATACCATATCCGACACCAGCATTGAATATGGCCTCGCCGGGATCAGGACGCCGGCGCGTTCTCTTCCAGCAACTCGGCGACCTTGGTAATCAGCTTGTATTGCGTGAACGGCTTGCGCAGCAGACGCGCCTCGCCAAGCGACCGGCCCGTGCTTCGCAGCAGGATCTGATCCGTGTAGCCGGACATGTACAGCACCTTGGCCTCGGGTCTGGCGGTCCTCAATTGCTCCGCGAGTTCGTATCCGTTCATCTCCGGCATCAGGATGTCGGTCAACAGCAGTCGAATCGGCTCGGGGTGCTCGGTCGAGATGCGCAGAGCCTCGCCGCCGTCGGAAGCCTCCAGCACTTGATAGCCGGCCCTCATCAGCATCATCGATACAAGCGCGAGAAGCGGCGGCTCATCGTCCACAACCAGAATTGTGGAGCCGTGGCTAGCGGCCGCTGGCTTGTCTGCATCGGACATAAGGAGATTCTAGCACCTAACTCTCAACTATCTGGCCGTCCAGCATGTGGACGATGCGGTGGCCGTAGGCGGCCACGTTGAGATCGTGGGTGATCATGAGAACGGTCTGGCCGAGCCGCTCGTTCAGATCGCGCAGCACGCTCAGCACCGCGCCCGAGTTCTTCGAGTCCAGGTTGCCGGTGGGCTCGTCGGCCAGCAGGATGGCGGGATGGTTGACGATGGCACGGGCGATGGCCACGCGCTGCTGCTCGCCGCCGGAAAGCGCCCGCGGCTTGTGATTCAAGCGGTGGGAGATGCCCAGCAGTTCGAGCACCTCGCGGAATTTCGGGTCCTCGGTGAGGCTCTGGCCCGCAATGTAGCGGGCGATGGCGATGTTGTCGGCGGCGCTGAGGGTGGGCAGCAGGTTGTATTTCTGAAAGACGAACCCGACCATGCGCTTGCGAAGTTCGGTCCGCTCGGCGTCGGAGAGCTTGGAAAGATCGCGTCCGTCGATCAGCACCTGGCCGGAAGTGGGCGGCGTCAACCCGCCCAGAATGTGGAACAGGGTGGACTTGCCCGAGCCCGACGGCCCCACCACGCAGAGCAGCTCGCCGGCTTCCACCGTCAGGTTCACGCCGCGCAGCGCTTCCACATCCACGTCGCCGACGTGGTAGATCTTGCGCAGGTCGCGGACTTCGATGATCGGCTTACTCATAGGACAACGCCTCGATCGGGTCCTGCCGGGCCGCGCGCCACCCCGGGTAAGCCGCGCCCACCAGCGCGCCGGCCAGCGCGATGGCGCCGGCGATCGGCCACCAGCCGTACACGATGATCTGCGACAGCGATGCCGGCACCAGCGTCATGATGAGCCAGCGTGTGACGTAGGAGAACCCGATGCCCAGGGCCGAGCCGCAGATCGCCAGCAGGAGCGTTTCGCGGAACAGAATGCCCAGGACGAAAACCGGCGAAGCGCCCAGGGCCTTCAGAATGCCGATCTCGCGAGTGCGCTCCAGCACCGCTGTGTACATGGAGAGAAAGACCACCAGGAAGCCCACCGCCACCGAGAGCCCGATGATTACCCCGATGAACTCGCGCAGGCCCGGAACCTTATCCACCGAGAACAGGGAGACGAACTCCGGGACCGAGTAAATGGGGTAGCCTACGAGTTTGGACTTCAGGTCCGCGATGACGTCGTCGATATCCTCGGGATCCTCCACCTTCACGTAAATCTGGCTGATCTTGCCGGTACTGCTGGCCACATCCTGGAGCACCGGCAGCGGCATCACCAGGCGCGCCAGCATGCCTTGCTCGATAATCCCGCTGACACGCCAGCCGCGGCCCCACAGGTTCACGATCGAGCCGACCCGCAGCTTGTTCTGCCGGGCGTAGTACGTGTCGACCAGGATCTCGTTGGGCTGCCGGGGCGGACGGCCCGCCTGGTAGCGGAATCCTCCGCTCATGCGCGTGAAGCGGTCCAGGTCGATGCCGGTCATCAGCGTAAGACCGGCTACCGGGTGGTTCATCGCTCCGACCGCCATCTTGACGTGCGGCTGCTGTTCGACCCAGTCAACCAGCTTCTGGGGCAGTGGAGCCGAACTGAGGCTCAGGGCAGAAGTGTTGGGCGGCCGGATGATGATGTCGGCGCCGACACCCCGCACCCGCTGCTGCGAATCGGCCAGCATGCCCTCGCTCAGCCCCACGATGGTCAGCATCAGAGTGACTTCCAGGCCGATGGCGACGATGCTCAGCGCCGTGCGGACGGGCCGGTACTTCAGGTTCTCGATGACGAGTTTGTTGACCAACCCACTATCTTATGCGATGGCGGCAGCCCGTGGTGAAGGTCCTCCGGGGTGAACAGGGACGCAAGCTGAAGCTTACGCTACAGCCACAGGCTGCGCCGCTTGGAACGCAGCAGCCAGATGAAGAACGGCCCGCCCAGCAGCGCCGTCACCACCCCCACCGGCACCTCGGTCGGCGCCAGCACCGTGCGGGACAGCGTGTCGCAGACCGCCAGGAAGGCCGCGCCGAGCAGGAACGAGCAGGGAATCAGCACGCGGTGGTCCGCGCCCAGCCGCAGGCGCAGAGCGTGCGGGACGATCAGCCCCACGAAGGCGATCGGCCCGGTGAGCGCGGTCACCGAGCCGGTCACGAACGAGCCCAGCAGGTACCCGGTGAGCATCAGCCGCGAGACGTTGACGCCGCGGGCGGCGGCCCACTCCTCGCCCACCGCCATCAGGTTCCAGTCGCGTGCCTTCAAAAAGATGAGCGCCACCGCGGGCAGCGTGGCCGCGGCCAGCCAGGCGAGCGTCGAATACTCCACCGCGTCGATGCCGCCCATCAGCCATCGCACGATCGCGAAGGTCTGGCCGAAATTGGCGATGTACTGAAGAAACAGGATCGCCGCCAGGCAAATAGTGTTGATCGAGATGCCGGCCAGTAGCAGGGTGAACGACGACATCCGCCGGCCCTCGGAGGCGATTCCGAGCACCAAGAGCAGCACCAGCGCGGACCCGGCGAACGAGCAGATCCACACGGCGGAAAGGCCCGCCACCGCGCGCCAGCCCAGGCAGATGGCGATCACCGCGCCGAGCGAAGCGCCGCTCGAGATGCCCAACGTATAGGGAGTCGCCAGCGCATCGCGCAGCAGCGCCTGAAACAGCACGCCCGCAACCGCGAGGGTTCCTCCCGCGAGCAATGCCAGCAGCACGCGCGGCAGCCGGGTGTAGAACAGGATCTCCTTGTCGGGCGATTGCCCGGCGAAGGCGCGCGCGTAGTCGATCGAGGTCGAGCCGATCAGCGGCGCGATGCACAACGTCGCCAGCGCCACCGCGGCGGAGATGGCGACCGCCAGCCAGACCCGCCTACTCCCCATAGAAGATCCAGGGCTTGCCGCCCGGCCCCCGTTGAATGGACGATTCCACGCCGAAGACGCGGCGAATCGTATCCGTCGTCAGCACCTCGGAGGGCGCGGCGTCGGCGGCCACGCGCCCGGCGTCGAGGACCAGGATGCGATCGGTAAAGCTCGCGGCCAGATTCAGATCGTGCGTGACGGCGATCACCAGCAGCCCCTGGCGGCTCAAATCGCGCAGCAGGCGGTAGATCGCCACCTGGTGCTTCACATCGAGAAAGGTGGTGGGCTCGTCGAGCAGCAGGGTTTGCGGCTGCTGCGCCACCGCCGAGGCCAGGATCACGCGCTGGCGCTCGCCCCCGCTCAGGGTCCGGAAATCGCGGCCGCGGAATTCGAGCGAGTCGGTGGTGGCCATGGCCCGCTCGACCTCGCTCCAATCCTCCGGCGATTCAAACAGGCCGTCGCAGTGCGGCGTGCGGCCCATCAGCACCACCTGTTCGGCGGTGAACGGAAACTCCATTTTGAGGCTCTGCGGAAGGAAGCAGACCTGGCGCGCAAAGGCGCGGCGGCCCCAGCGCGCCACCTCCGTTCCGGCGTATTCGCAGCGGCCGGAATACTTCGGGCGCAGCCCAGCCATGATCCCCAGCAGCGTGGACTTGCCGGCTCCGTTCGGCCCGGCCACGGCGACGAATTGCGCCGCCGCGAAATCTAGGTTCGCGCCGCGCAGCACCTGGGCGCCGTCGTAGCGCATGCCCACTTCCCGCAGCGAAAACAGGTTCACAGACCCGCCTCCGGATGGAACATTCTGGCAAATTCGCGGGCGGCGTCCACCACCCTCGGGCCGGGCACCATGAAAAAATCCGAGGCCACCGCGAACACGCGCCGCCGCTGGACCGCGGCCAGCGACGGGAAGCGGTTCCACAGCGCCACTACCGCGCGTTTGTCCCGCTCGGTGACGCCGGTGGTTTGCGCCATCTCGCCCATATCCACGATGACCTCGGGATTGCGCGCCAGCAACTCTTCGAGCGTCACCTTCGGGTACGGAGCGATGGTGTCGCGAAAGATGTTGTTGCCGCTGGCAATGGCCATTACTTCATCGAGGTAGGAGGACTTCCCGGCCACCACCAGCTCCTCGATGCGCCCGGGCGCACGGCCCACCACGAAGACCACGCGCACCGGCGTGAGCTTCGCGGTGCGCTCGCGGATCTGATCGAGCGCGCCGCGAATGCGAGCCACCAGCGCGCTGGCCGCCTCGAGCGCCCCGGCCGCGCGGCCGATGCGCTGGATCGAATCGTAGATGCCCGCGATGGTCGCGTCATCCACGTCGATCACGTTCAGCTTGAGCGAGGAGAGATGCTCGGAGCGGCGCACGCCGCTGACTTCGGCCACCACCAGATCCGGCCGCAGCGCCACGATGGTCTCCAGATTCGGTTGCAGGTAGTTGCCGATCTTGGGCTTGCTGGCGGCCTCGGGCGGGTAGTGGCAGAACGTGGTGACACCCACCACGCGCGCGCCCAGTCCCAGCGCGTACAGCATCTCGGTGATGCTCGGCGAGGTGGAGACAATGCGCCCCGGTTGGCCGGCGCCGATGGCCGCCGAGGCGCATAGGACAGAAGCGAGTAACTTCACCATTCCAGGCGCAGCCCTCCATGCACGCTGCGGGAGAGCGCCGGGTATCCCAGGATCTCCTGGTAGCGGCTGTTGAGCAGGTTCTCGACGCGCAGGAACGGAACCACGTTGCGGCTCAACCGCAGCGACCCGGTGGCGTACACGTTCTGGTAGCCGCGGCTGCGCGTCACGCCGAACAGGTCCAGGTCCTGCCGCTCGCCCACCAGCACGGCGCCCGTCTGGAGCCACCAGCGCTTCCGCGTGAGCGAGACCGAGACCGCGCCGGAGTTGCCCGGCCGCCGCGCCAGCTCCTGTCCCGTGCCGTTGAACAGCGAATCCGGCGAGTTCGAGCGGGTGATGCGCGTCCACATGCGCGTGTAGTTCCCGGCGAGCGAAAGCCAGGAAGCGGGCTTCGCTTGCATCGAGAATTCGAGCCCGCGCGCGCGGCTGGCCTCGACATTCTGCCAGGTCGATGGGATTTGCGCGAACACGAATGTGATCAGGTCCTTGTAAGAGTTCGCGAACGCCGAAACCTCGGCGCGCAGCCTCCGGCCGAACGCCTCCTGAACCAGGCCCGCCTCGAAGCTGGTGGTTCTCTCCGGGCGCAGGTTGGGGTTGCCGACGCTCCACGCGTCGCGCGAGAAGTTCTGGATAAGACTGGGTTCGGTGATGCCGATGCCGGCGCTGGCCCGCAGGTAGGTGGAACCGGCGATGCGGTAGCTGGCCGCCCCACGCGGAGTCGCCTTCGTTCCGAACGCGCTGTTCCGCTCGAGGCGCACGCCGCCCGAAAGAAACAACCGATGCCCCACCGCCAGTTGCTCGTGCAGGAAGAAGCCGTGGTTCTGTCTGTCCACCTGGCTCCCGCTGACCTCCGCGTCCTGCCGCTCGTATTCATAGCCGAAGACCGCCGCCCCGCCCGTATGCGTCAGCGTGCCCTGGTAGGCGAAGTCCTTGCGCGAGCTGAGGCTGAGATAGGGGTCGTAGGGCCACAGCGTCACCGATTCCGTCACCAGCCGCAAGCCCGGCGGAACCGGCGCCGACGGATCGGCGAGCCCCTCGAAGTAGACCCGCGGCACGGGCTGCGTCACGTCGCGCACCAGCGCGGCGATGTTGTACGGGCCCTCGCCCTGGTTGTCCACGGAAAGATCGCGCGAGCGGTGGTAATTGAACCAAACGCTCTGAACATAGTGGCTCCCACGCACGTCGTCCAGGCGGATGCCCGCCGCCGTGTCCCGCGTCGCTTCGTTCGCATCCAGATCGTAGAGCCCATAGGCCACCTGGCCCGGAACCCCCAGCATGGCGTCGAAACTGCGAAAGACCCCACGAAGTTGCGTCGAGGGCGAGAGCCGGAATCCGAGATTCGCGGTGCCGCTCGAGTTCCGGAAGTAGTCGTTGGGATACTCGCCCACCGTGTGGAACTGCTCGGCGCCGAGCGAGTAATCGAAGCGCGCGCCGGAGCCGCCCGCCAGGCTGACCGCCCAGCGATCGGTCTGGAAGCTGCCGCGCTCCCAGGACAGCGAGCCGTGCGGGCGCGTGCTCTCGGGATCGCCCCGGCGCGTGAAGATCTGGATCACGGCGGAGGAAGCCTCCGCGCCGAACAGCGCGCTCTCGGGGCCGCGCACCACCTCGATGTGGTCCAGCGCGCCGGTGGTGAAACCCGCCAGGTTGATTTCGCCGCCCGGATCGTTCATTGGGATGCCATCGACCAGCACCAGCGCGCCGGTGCGCTGGCCGCCGCGCGCGAACACCTGGGTCAGGCTGCCCGGCCGCCCGTAGCGCACGACATCGAGCCCGGGCACATCCCGCAGCGCGTCGGCGAGCGAGGGCGACTGGCGGCGGTCGAGATCCGCGCCGCTGACGATGGTTGCGGCGACGCCCGCTTCCTCCGCCGTAGTCTCGCGCCGCGTGGCCGAAACCACCACCAGCTCGGAGAGCCCGGCGATCTTAAGCTGGATGCGGGCCTCCGAGCCCGAGACGATTTCCAGGCGCGCGGTCTCAAAGCCCGGAGCCGAAACGGAACCCTGGCAGCGATCGATTTGAGGGAAAGAGAATCGGCCGTCTGGCCCGGTGGTGGCGGAGGCGCCCGCGCACTCCACCATTGCGCTGGGAACCGGCCGTCCGGAAGGATCGACCACGACGCCGTCGGCGCCCGAGGCCATGCCTGCCGCTAACAGAAGGGAGGGTACAGCAAGAAGAAAGGAACCTGCGTGATGCATGAGACGTTCTCCCGCGGAACGACGTTCTCATCCACGAGGAATCGGTCTCCTGACTCGCGACACGGCCTGATCCCTGAGGGTGGGTTGCCCGGCCTTCCCGCTTTCGCAGTGACCGGCGCAGCCGTTACCTGTCGCTTACAGTTGCGGGGCAGTGGCGGATTTACACCGCCTTCCCTTGCATTCCTCGCTGATCGTTGAGGGTTGCCCTCCAGGGCAACCAGGTCGAGTATAACAGATCGGCACAGAACCGAGCCGCGACCGCAAGGGAGTGGTCCGGGCGGGACGTCTATTCGGCCTTCTCCCGGTTTCGGTTCATCACTCCCGCGGTGTGCCAGGTCACCGAAAACTGTCGACCAGCATCAGTTCGGAGGACACACGGTCCGCCTGAGACCAGACGACGAACCGATCGTTCGGGGAGACGCAGAGGCCATTCCATACATCTTTCTCCAACGTTGCCAGCGTGCTCACTCTGCCGTTGCCTGGGTCCAGAAAACGGATGGTGCGTGAGTCCGGCATGAAGTAGACGCCCTTGGCGGTCACTCCGAAGAAGTTATAGTCGTGCAGGCGCGGAACTACTTCAACCTCCTGGCCGCCCTCGACCGGCATGCGATAGAGAGAATCGGCGCCGCTCTCTGGGTTCCTGTCATGGTACAGGTACTTGCCGTCAGCGGATTCAAATGCCCCGCCGCCGCCGTTCCTGGTCACCTGCGCCGCCGGGCCGCCGGCGGCCG
>Ga0182017_10003549_pt1 | contig 11612 bp, 9 predicted proteins | sample 712E3DmetaG_FD_120492 | JGI IMG/M metagenome (GOLD analysis project Ga0182017, IMG submission 120492) | Permafrost microbial communities from Stordalen Mire, Sweden - 712E3D metaG | ecosystem: Environmental > Terrestrial > Soil > Wetlands > Permafrost | place: Sweden: Stordalen | collected... | reverse complement strand
TACGTATACATATATATAAGTAATAATTATAATAAGTCGTGTTAACATGTTGAGAACTCTGCACACCGTGAGTCAAAGAAGTCACGGCCGGAACCAATAGAATTTCTAGTTAATGCATTTCTTGAACTGATTGCGTGTGCACAGGAGTATGTTCCATGCACAAAGGGAAAGGACACAATGAAATTTCGATGTGTTGATAGACATGTTCACAGCGGCGTAACATCAAATCACTGATTCTCCACGCTCTTGTTAACATCTGCGGGTTGACTGCGAAGACATTACACGTGTCCGAGCATCTGCAGTCGGCGCCTGATCTGCTGAACATTGGCCTGATATTTCTGATCGATGCGCATCTGATCTTCGACGGACTGATAGGCATGAATCACGGTGCTGTGGTCGCGTCCGCCGAAGTGCAGACCGATTGTTTTCAGAGAGCAGTTCGTGAGTTCCTTGGCCAGATACATCGCAACCTGGCGGGCGCTGACGATTTCCTGTTTCCGGGTCTTTGCCCTGATGAGGTCCTCGGGTATGTTAAAGTAATCGCATACGGTCCGCTGGATAGTCTCTATCGTCAGGGGAGATTTGACGTCCCCGACGACGACCTTGAGAACCTCCCTTGCCAGATCGACGGTAATTTCTCTCCCTTCCAGCGAGGCCTTCGCCATAAGGCTGATAAGACATCCTTCCAGCTCGCGGATATTGGATGTCACGTTTGATGCGATGCATTCAACGACATCCTGGGGAAGATTTATTTTTTCATTTTCACTTTTGTTGAGAAGAATTGCTATGCGTGTCTCGAGATCCGGAGGCTGGATGTCGGAGGTCAGCCCCCATTGAAACCTCGAGAGGAGGCGGTCGTCGAGCCCCTTGAGTTCTTTCGGCGGTCTGTCCGAAGAGAGCACGATCTGTTTCCCCAGCTGGTGCAACTCGTTAAATGTGTGAAAAAAGTGGTCCTGCGTTCGTTCTTTTCCCGCAAAAAACTGTATATCATCGACGATCAGTATATCCATGCTCCGATAAAACCCCGCGAATTCGTTCGTTGTATCGCGTTGTATGGCCTCAACGAACTCGACGGTGAATCTCTCGCTGGACACATAGATAACCCGCTTGGCCTTCCCGTGAGCCATCGCATGGTTTCCTATCGCCTGCATGAGATGCGTCTTCCCGAGGCCGGTACCGCCGTAGATCACAAGCGGATTGAATGATGTGCCCCCGGGGTTATTGGCAACCGCGGATGCGGCGGCGCGCGCAAGCTGGTTACTGTCCCCCTTGATGAAATTCTCGAAAGTGTACCGGGAATTGAGAAATGTCTGAAAAGACCCCGGGGTTCCCTCACTTCTTCCCGTGACGAACGGCGGAGACGGCGGAACAGTAAAGGATGTCGGCTGGGGCGGAAATGTACGGCGCTCCTGGCGCGGCACCGAAGGCGGGGAGATCTGGTACTCCATGTCGATTTGCGGCTCATCCGTCCTTACGGAATACTCCAGGTGGGCATCCTTCCCCAGCACAGTCTCGATCGTCTGGCTGATAACCGTGTAGTAGTGTTCTTCGAGCCAATCATAGAAGAACTGGCTTGGCACCTGTACGGTCAACTTACCCGCCCGCAGGTGGAGCGGAATCATGGGCTCAAACCAGGTTTTGAAACTCTGTGTGTTGACGCTCTCCCTGATTTGATCGAGGCATGCGTTCCAAACAGCGCGTGCCTGGTCTTCCTCTGATGGATTGGCGAGAAGCTGCGGACTGGAATTCATTTGTCGGCCAATGGCTTAGAAGGTTATGCACACGGTGTGCGAAGTTGTCCACAGATTTATCCACAGGGCGTGGAGTCGTGCGCCCGGAAAAAGCTATCAATATTTTATCAACACTCTTGTGGAAAACAAAATCAACCCGAAAGGCAGTTATTTTCTGCTGGTTTTATAGGTTATCAACATCCGGAAGCAGATCAGGAATCCGAGAGCAATGAAGCACGGTGGGGATCAAACAGAGCTGAAGCTTATCAACAACTTGTGCACCCGCGAATAACACCGTTATGCTTCATGATTATAGCACAATGGGGTGGCCGACGCAAGCTGAATATTTCTTTTTCGAGCCCCATTTCTTGTGTCTGTGGCATATTTTTTATACCTTGTCTGCCTGAAAGAGAGTTTTCCGGTTGCGGGGAGGTCCTGTCGCCGGGGGTCCAGTACAACGAGCGGGAGATCGGAATGAGCATTACGTTTCAGCCGCACAAACGGAAGCGAAAGAACACCCACGGATTCCGCGCTCGCATGGCAACGAAGACAGGGCGTAAAGTGCTCGCCCGCAGACGGGCACGCGGCAGGAAGAAACTCACGGTCAGTGACGAACGGTAGGTGAGGAAAGAGGAAACACTTCGGGGCCGCGGGTCCTTCCAGGCGTTGTACAGGTCAGGGAGGAGATTCGACGGCGAAGTGTTGCGATGTTTCTTCCGGTGGGAGATTGGAGCCGGGACGCCTGTGCGTGCCGGCTTTTCCATCTCTGCCAAAAAATACAATGCGGTGAAAAGAAACAGGGCCAGGAGGCTCATGCGCGCTGCTTTTGATCTGGAGCGGGAGGGCCTGACCGGAGTTGCAGAGAAAGCCGGAGGTGCACTCAGCGTGCTGTTTGTGTACAGTGGAGGTAAGGAGATGGAGCAGGCCCGGTTCGTTTTTGAAAGCGTCAGGGGGGACATGAACTCGATATGCCGGAAGATATGTACAGCCGCGGGGAGAGAACGCAGGTGAGAAAGGGAGTGATCGCGGCGCTCCGCGCCTACCAGCTGATTCTTTCTCCGCTTCTGCCGCCGAATACATGCAGGTTTTCGCCGTCATGTTCCCAGTATGCGATAGATGCGGTCTCGATGTACGGCGTGCCAGGCGGTCTCTGGCGTGCGTTGAAACGTATAGGCCGCTGTCACCCATTCCATCCGGGCGGCTTTGATCCCGCCTGACTGAATCTCCCTTCCACGTGAATCAACAGGTTATGGACAAGAAGACTACGATCGGATTCGTCCTCATCGGATTGGTCCTCATCATCTGGATGTGGGTGCAAACCCCGACGGCTCCCCCCCCCCGTCCTCTGGCCGCAGACAGCATCCGCAGCGCCGTGGCGGCCCCGAAAGACACAATCAGGGTGGAACGTCCCGCCGTCTCCCGCGATACAGTCGTCCACACCCCCCAGGACATTCTTGGTTCCTTCTTCTCTCAGCGTGCGTCGGGTGAAGAGAAGATTATCGTCATCACGACCGATCTCTATACCGCCGAGATCACGACGAAGGGTGGGCTCATCAGGAAATGGGAGCTGTCCGGCTACAAATCATGGGACGGCCATCCGGTTCAGCTCGTAGATTTCGACAAGGGTGGAGACTTCAGCCTCCTGTTCACGTCGGGGGACGGCAAGCTGATCAACACGAGGAGCCTCTATTTTGATGTCCGTGAACGGTCGTGGACGACCTATCGGCTGTCCGGAGATCAGTCCCTGGTTCTCGAGCTCTCTCTTCCGGTGGCGGACGGACGCCGGCTCGCAAAGCGGATGACGTTCACCAACGGGAAGTACTCATTCGAAACCGAGTTTGATTTCGCGGGGATGGGGCAGGCGATATCAAACTTCGAGTATCAGATCGTCTGGGAAAACGGGTTGCGGTACGCGGAACGCAATAGCGTGGACGAATCCAACTTTGCACTTGCGTACGCATACTCGGGCGGCGAGTTGATTGAAGTGGACGCCGGAAAGAATGGTGAAACCACCAAGCGCGACATCAACGGGTCGACGGACTGGGTTGCGACACGGAACAAGTATTTCGCCCTTGCGATGATGCCCGACCGTGGCGCGAGCCAGGGAGCATACCTGGAAGGAGGGAGGACGACGGTTCCGAACGCCGGTGTCAAGAAAAACTATGCCCTGGCGCTGAAAATGCCCCTCACGACTGGATCGGAACACTCGCGCGTGACGGTGTATCTCGGACCGCTTGATTTTGACGTCGTGAAAGGGTACAAACGCGGTCTCGAACAGATCATGAGTCTTGGCTCCGCCTGGATCATCAGGCCGATTTCCGAGTACGTCATGATCCCGCTATTCCAGTTTCTCCATATGTTCATTCCGAATTACGGCTGGGTCATCATCGTATTCTCCATCATCATCAAGCTGGCGCTCCAGCCGCTGACGCGTACCAGCTTGAAGTCGATGAAGCGTATGCAGGCTCTCACGCCGTTGATGAACGAAATCCGGGAAAAGTACAAGGATGACTCGAACAAGCAGAACCAGCAGATCATGAACCTGTATAAGGAGTACGGAGTCAACCCGGCCGCGGGCTGCCTCCCCATGCTGCTGCAGATGCCGATTCTCTTTGCCCTGTATGCCGTCTTCAGGTCCTCGATCGGACTTCGACAATCTGCATTTATGTTCTGGATCAACGATCTCTCGATCCCGGACGCGGTACTCCGGCTTCCGTTTACAATCCCTCTTTTCGGGATCACTGACGTCAGCGGTCTGGCTCTTGCCATGGGCGTCACGATGTTCCTGCAACAGAAGATGACGGTGACCGACCCGCGGCAAAAAGCAATGGTATGGATGATGCCCGTGCTGATGACACTCATGTTCAACAGCCTGCCGTCGGGTCTCAACCTGTACTATTTCGTTTTCAACCTGCTTGCAATCGGCCAGCAGGTCTGGTTCAATAAGAGGACTGGAGACGAACCGCTGAGAAAGGTCGACCCGAAAAAAGGTGGAGGCGGGATCCTTGCCCGGCTGACAAAAAACCTCCCGAAGATGAAGTAATACATCACCCCGAAAGACCTCCAGCGCCCCCCGGCATCCCCGGGGGGCGTTTTCATTGTACGCGTCCCCATACGGTGCAGAGTTCGTTGATAGTCTATGTGGAAAGTTGTAGCTTATGAATCCTAATCGGATGCACTATGAAGATCTCGCCGACTGATACGATTGCTGCGGTGGCGACCCCGCCGGGGGAAGGCGCAATTGCCGTGATACGGATCAGCGGTCCCCAAGCGCTGCAAATCGGGAACCGGATATTCCGGGGACGCAGACCGCTTTCGGCGGCCCCGGGGTACACTCTCCATCACGGGACGATCGTCGATCAAGCGGGACGGGATGTAGATGAAGTTCTTGCGGCTGTCTTCCGGGCTCCGCGCTCATACACGGGGGAAGATGCGCTTGAGATCAGCTGCCACGGGGGTCTCTTTGTCACCAACGGTGTGTTGAACGCCGCGCTTTCGGCCGGCGCAAGAAGGGCGGACCCCGGCGAATTCACGCGTAGGGCGTACCTGAACGGAAAAATGGACCTCTCCCGCGCCGAGGCAGTCGCCGCACTGATTTCTTCCAGGAGCGATCGCGCGCACCGTGCGTCTCTCGAACAGCTGCGCGGACGCCTCGCCGGCACGGTGGAAGAGATGAAGAGCGGTCTGAAGCGTCTATGTGCGTTATTGGAAGTAGACCTGGATTTCAGTGAGGAGGGGATCAGCCTGATCGAGAAGACGGAAATCGAACGAAAAATCCGGGAGGCGAAGGAAAGACTTGAGCAGCTGGCAGAGACATTCAAGACCGGGAAGATCTACAGGGACGGAGTCTCCGTTGTGATCGTGGGCCCACCGAACGCAGGCAAATCAAGTCTCTTCAACGCGCTCCTGAAAGAGAGCCGGGCGATTGTCACCCCGATACCCGGAACAACCCGTGACTATCTGGAAGAAACCCTCGCTCTGGAGGGAATTCTGTACCGGATCACAGACACAGCCGGGCTGAGAAAGTCTGAAGACCCGATTGAATCAGAGGGTATTGCCAGAACCTTCACCTCTGCAGAAACCGCGGATATCGTTGTCTTTGTTGACGAGATGGGGAGTGACAAGTTGGAGAGGGATGCGCTGATCGGATCGCTTCCAATAACGGGAGAGCAACAACTGATTCTCGTCAGGAACAAAATGGACCTCAGATCGCGGGAGTCGGAAAGGCTTCCCCACATTGATCGCATCCAATTGAGAGGGGGGATCCGGACTGAGATTTGCCTCTCTGCCCTATCAGGTGCCGGTGTCCACACACTTGCAGAGGAACTCGTTCGTACTGCAGGGGGATCTGAACTCTCGGCCGAGGAAACTGTATCTGTAATCAGTGAGAGGCACGCTGAATCCCTCTGTAAGGGTGCCCGAAGTCTCGGAATAGCCCTCCAATCTCTTGAATCCGGAATGACGAACGAATTTGTGGCTTTCGACATAAGGGAGTCTGTGTCGGCTCTGGGGGAGATTACAGGAGAGATAACCAGCGAGGAGATACTGAATTCCATTTTCGATGAGTTCTGCATAGGCAAATAGGCAGGAATATGTTCCACGTGGAACAACACCAGTAGAATGGGATCCGAGGAGGGAGAAATAATTGTCGTTGGCGGTGGGCACGCCGGCATCGAGGCCTCGCTTGCAGCGTCCAGGATGGGGTGTCCCGTTACATTGTTGACAATGGACAGCAGTGCGATTGGCAGGATGTCATGCAATCCGGCCATTGGCGGCACAGCCAAAGGACACCTCGTCCGTGAGATAGATGCTCTCGGTGGGGAAATGGGGAAAATTGCGGACGCCACAGGGATCCACTTCAAGCTTCTGAACAAGTCCAAGGGACCTGCTGTCTGGTCGCCACGCTCACAAAACGATCGTGATTGGTACAGCAGAGAGGCGAGGCGCAGGATACTGGAACAGCCGGGTCTGCGGGTTGTTGAGGGGTCTCTCCAGGATATCATCCTCGAACAGAACAGTGTAAAGGGAGGTGTCCTCTCAGATGGAAGGATTCTCACCTGTTCCTCACTTATCCTCTGCAGCGGGACTTTTCTGAATGCCATCATGCACACGGGGACATATTCGACACAGGGAGGAAGGTTTGGCGAACCGAGTTCGTCCGGAGTGAGCGAACGACTCATGGACATCGGCTTTAAGACCGGACGGCTGAAAACAGGTACCCCGCCCAGATTGAGCAAGAAGACAATCAGTCTTGAAGAAACCGAAGAGCAGAAGGGGGATGAGCACCCGGCCCCGTTCTCATTCCAGAACGGCAGGATAGAGAACGCTCAGATCCCGATGTACATCACCTATACAAACGAAGAGACACATGCCATCCTTCGTACCGGGTTCGACAGGTCTCCGATGTTCACAGGAAGAATCAGGGGTATCGGTCCAAGATATTGCCCTTCCATTGAAGACAAAATCAACCGGTTTGCGGACAGGAACAGACATCAGATATTCCTCGAGCAAGAGGGGTATGACACCGACGTTGTATACATGAACGGGTTCTCCACGAGCCTGCCGACAGATGTCCAGGTTAGGGCGCTCACGACAATCCCGGGGCTCAGGAATTGTACAATGCTCAGGCCAGGCTACGCCGTTGAATACGATTACATACCTCCTCACCAGGTCGAGCACACGCTCGAGACCAAGCTCGTTAAGGGCCTGTACTTTGCCGGACAGATCAACGGGACCAGCGGATATGAAGAAGCTGCCGCACAGGGACTCATCGCAGGAATAAATGCCGCACTGCGGACACTCGGGAAGCCGCCATTCATACTCAGGCGGAACGAAGCGTATATCGGCGTGATGATAGACGACCTGATCAACAAAGGGACAGACGAACCTTACCGCATTTTCACTTCGCGTGCAGAATACCGGCTGTTGCTCCGCCAGGACAACGCCGATTCACGGCTCATGAGGAAGGGGCATCAACTTGGACTTATCGGAGATGGACAGATCCGCAGGCTCGATGAAAAGGAAAACCGAATCGAGTTGGGGAAGAAGAGCCTGACATCAAAACGCATTTCACCATCCATCGCAAATGAATACCTCCGGGCATGCGGCAGTGAGCCCCTCACGGAACCGGAGACACTCAGCCAGATTCTGAAGCGATCAGAAGTTGAACTTGATCCACTCCTTAAATTGAGCGGGGTCTCTTCCGACGCCGGTCTCTCTGTTCTGATCGAAGACAGCCAGGCGTGCGAGAGAGTGCAGATCGAAATAAAGTATGAAGGATACCTGAAGAGGCAGGAAGAACAGGTGCGGCAATTTGAGGAGAGCGAGCGCCTCGAGATTCCGATCGGCTTTGAATTTCAGAGTCTGAAATCGCTGAGCAACGAAGGGAAGGAGAAGCTCCAGAAGGTCAGACCACGTTCAATCGGACAGGCCGCCCGAATCAGCGGAGTGACCCCTGCGGACGTATCAATCCTCATGATCTCGCTCCTGAGGTGATGTTTCACGTGGAACAAAAGTAGCTCGTCCAACATGGCAGGTACGGGTCCACCGCAGGAATTCCAAAGGATATGCAGACGGAACGGGCTGGACCTTTCAGATTCTCAGCTCATATTGCTCGCGCGGTTCGTGGACGGATTGCTCGAGTGGAACTCAAAGATCAATCTCATTTCACGCCGTGATCAGGAGAACATCTGGTTCGGCCATGTGCTTCACAGCCTCACGCCCCTCTTCCATATCGAGTTCTCCGATGGACTCAGAGTTCTTGATCTCGGGACAGGAGGAGGATTTCCAGGCATACCCCTGGCGATTGCCCGGCCTGATCTCGAAGTGGTGCTCCTCGATTCAATAAGGAAAAAAACGCTTGCCGTTCAGGATCTCGTGGATCGCCTCGGGCTCACCGGTGTTTCTGTCTGGACCGGGCGGGCCGAGCAGGTCCATCACGACCGGAAGGCGGGCGGAACATTTGATCTCGTCGTCGCTCGTGCCGTTGCGCCTCTCAGGGAGCTCGTTCACTGGTCACGTCCGTACATGAGGGTCTCCCGCACGGCACCCGGAGAGACAAATGGCGGGAACCGGGTGAGGTTCATATCGCCTGGGCTCGTCGCTCTCAAAGGGGGAGATCTCGAGAAGGAAGTCGCAGAGACGAAGATAAAAGAGTCCGTCAGGTCTGTTCGCGTCATCCGGATGTCGTTCGAAGGGAGCATCGAACTCGGACTGGAAGACAAAAAAGCAGTCATCGTAAGCGTCTAATTCCCTATATCCGTTATTGCAAATGACAGAGGCAAAGCAACTGCACGACGCACTGGCCAGGTTGCTCACGGAGCAACGGAACCCGGACTCGTTGGAACTCGACTGGCTCCCCACGGAAGCAATCCTGCGTCTCATCAACACGCAGGACAAACTGGTCCCGCTTGCGGTGGAGCGCGAGATACCCTACATCGCCGAAGCAGTTGAAATCATTGTCCATGCGCTGAAGAATGGCGGCCGTCTTCTGTATTTCGGTGCTGGAACGAGCGGGCGACTCGGTGTTGTCGACGCTTCAGAATGTCCCCCGACGTTTGGGACGGATCCCGGAATGGTCCGCGGCATCATCGCGGGGGGGCAACCGGCGATGTTCAAGTCCCAGGAGGGAGCAGAAGATGACATCGAGCAGGCCCGGCTCGACGTGGATGGCCAGGGTGTCAATGCCCGGGACGTTGTCTGCGGGATAGCGGCGAGCCGGAGAACCCCCTTTGTCGTTTCCGCGGTGAACCGGGCCCGCGAGCTGGGGGCGAAGACAATCTATATCACCACAAATCCCCGGTCGGAATTCGACCTCGAGGTCGATGTGGCAATCTGTCCTGAGGTGGGGGCGGAGGTATTGATGGGATCGACCCGCATGAAGTCGGGGACAGCCCAGAAGCTCGTTCTCAACATGCTGACAACGGCAGCAATGGTGAAGTTGGGGAAGGTGTATGAGAACATGATGGTCGATCTCCAGTTGACGAACAGAAAACTCGTCGAGCGGGCAAAACGGATCATCGTCCTTGCGACCGGGGTTTCCTATGAACGCGCCTCCGAGATCCTCGAACAGTCGGGTGGGCACGTGAAGACCGGCATCGTGATGGCCGCTGCGGGTATCCCGCCGGAAGAGGCGAGGAAAAGGATCACACAGGCCGGTGGAACCGTGCGGGGTGCCATCGCCTTGAACACGAGGTCAGACAACCCACCGGCCAAGGCGGGGTAACCGGGGTCGCTTGAGGCTCCGGGCAAGAACAAGAAGCAATCCCTTCCGGCGCTCGCGCGGCAACGCGGCCCCGGAGGGGTGGAGTATGTTTTGTACGAACAATGATAGAAAGAATACGACATAGTGTCGAAGGCTTAGAGGTCTTCAAGTCGCTGAGCAAGTCCGAGCTGCGGGACATCACCGTGACCGGCGTGCCCGGTTCACTCGCCGCGCTCGTCGTGGCGGGGATCCGTGACCGGCGCGCCTGCCAGGTCCTCTTCGTCACGAGTGACGACGCCTCTGCGGAGCGGATGCGGGACGACCTCTCCCTCCTCCTGGGGACGGAAGCCGTGCATCTTTTTGCCGCCGCCTCTTCCGCCGGACACCTGCGCGGGCCGGATGCCGGAGTCCCGGACGTCCAGGCACTCCGTTCGCTCGTGGAAGCGCCCGCCGCCGTGGTGGTCACCCCTCCCCGGGGGATGACAATCGCGCTTCCACCGTCCTCCGTTATCTCGGAAAGGGTCATTCATCTCGTGAAAGGAGAGCAAACCGACTTCACGGCGCTCCTCCGCCTGCTGGGGGAATCCGGTTTCGAACAGAAAGATTTCGTGGAGACTCACGGCGACTTCTCCGTCAGGGGAGGGATCCTGGACGTGTTCACGTTCGCCGGGGACAACCCCATCCGCGCGGAATTCGCCGGGGACGAAATAGAATCTATCCGCGAATTTGACCCGGTCTCGCAGCGGTCCATCCGCGACCTGTCCGGGACGACGATTGTTCCCGATCTCTTCGCGTCGCGTACGGAGGGGGAAATTTGCACTTCGTCGCTCCTGGAGTACCTCCGCGATGACGCACTGGTGATATTGGATGAACCGGATCTGATCACCCGTGAGATCGAAAAGGGGATGCCCGGGAAAGAATGCATCCGGCCCGAGCTCCTCGCGGAACTGCTCGAGCTGTTCCCCCGGATCTCGTTCCGGTCTCTCCCCCCCGCGCGGACTCCTGTCATCGATTTCGGTGGCAGGCTTCAGCCCGCGTTCAACGGCAGCATCGCCGCGCTCCGCAACGATCTCGCCGCGATGCAGCGGCAGGCGTATTCTGTGTACTTTACTTCCGACACAAACGCCGAGCTTGTCCGGTTACGTGATCTGCTGAACAGCTTCCCAGGGGGGAAAGGTCCCGTGGAGTCCGACGAGGCACCCTCCGTGGAAACGGGGAGCCTCAATTTCACTCTCGAGGCGCTCCACGGTGGCTTCATTGTCCCCGGGGCGCTCCTCGCGGTGTATACCGAACACCAGATCTTCAACCGCCTGAAACGCAGGGGAAGAAAGCGCGCGCCGAAGTTCAAAGGGCTGACCGAACGGGACCTCCATATGCTGCACAGGGGGGACTTCGTCGTTCACCAGGACTTCGGGATCGGCCGTTACGAAGGAATGAAGCGCATAAGCGTCGGCGGCGCAGAACAGGAAGTCGTCAAGATATTGTACGACGCGCGCGATACCCTGTTCGTCAATCTCAACTATGTCGGAAAACTCCAGAAGTATTCTTCGAGGGAGGGGCACGTGCCGGCGCTTTCGCGCCTGGGAAGCGCGGAGTGGGAGAAACTGAAGAACCGCGCGAAGAAAAAAGTGAAGGACATCGCGCGGGAACTCATCGGCCTGTACGCGCGGAGGAAGAAG
>Ga0182017_10003548_pt1 | contig 11613 bp, 8 predicted proteins | sample 712E3DmetaG_FD_120492 | JGI IMG/M metagenome (GOLD analysis project Ga0182017, IMG submission 120492) | Permafrost microbial communities from Stordalen Mire, Sweden - 712E3D metaG | ecosystem: Environmental > Terrestrial > Soil > Wetlands > Permafrost | place: Sweden: Stordalen | collected... | reverse complement strand
GTTGGAAACGGCGTCAACCAATTCCGCGAGCGCGGCTTTGGCTTTTTTCTTCAGGCGCTCGGGAATTTCCTTCACCTCATATTTCAAACCTTCGTTGACGACTTCGCCGGCGCCCCAGGTGATTGCCTTCTGGCTGACGACGTCAATGACGCCTTCAAACTTGTCCTCGGCGCCAATCGGCAGATAAATCGGGTACGCATAAGCGCCGAGTTTTTTCCGCATGTCTTTCAGCGCGTTGTCAAAATTCGCGCCGGTGCGGTCCATCTTGTTGACGAACGCGATGCGCGGAACGTTATATTTGGTCGCCTGACGCCAGACCGTTTCGGATTGCGGCTGAACGCCTGCGACGCCGCAGAACACGGCGACCGCGCCATCCAAAACGCGCATGGACCGTTCGACTTCAGCGGTGAAATCCACGTGGCCGGGCGTGTCAATGATGTTGATGCGATGCGGCACCCCCGCAAAGGATTTGACCAGGCCCTCTTCTTTTTTCTGCGTCCAAAAGCACGTCACCGCGGCGGAGGTGATGGTGATGCCGCGTTCGCGTTCCTGCTCCATCCAGTCCGTGACTGTGTTGCCATCGTCCACGTCGCCGATTTTGTGGATGAGGCCGGTGTAAAAGAGGATGCGCTCGGTCGTCGTCGTCTTGCCCGCGTCAATGTGCGCCGCGATGCCGATGTTGCGCGTGCGCTCCAGCGGATATTCGCGGTGGGACGAACCGGCCGATTTCGTTGTTTTGGTGGCTGCTTGGTGCATCTTGATTTAGAGAATAAAAAGCGCCCCGATGTTGAAACACCTTCGGGGCGCGTCGAAAATAATATTACCAGCGGAAATGAGCGAATGCCTTGTTGGCCTGGGCCATCTTGTGAACTTCGTCGCGTTTGCGGATGGCATTCCCCTGCCCTTGATACGCCTCCATGATTTCCGCGGCGAGCGCCTCGCGCATGGGCGTGCCCTTGCGGGCGTCCGCGAAACCCACAATCCAGCGGAGCGCCAAGGCGGCCTGCCGGTCCGACGGCACTTCCAGCGGCACTTGATACGTGGCGCCGCCGACGCGGCGCGCCTTGGTTTCGATGCGGGGCTTGGCGTTGTCCACCGCGCGCTGCAAAATCTCCACCGGATTGCTGGCCGGATTCTTTTCGGAAATGCTGTTGAACGCGCTGTACACAATCCGCTGCGCCGTGCTTTTTTTGCCGCACATCATGATGGTGTTCACCAGCCGCGAAACCAGAACGCTCTGGAACTTTCCGTCTTTGGCAATCGTCCGTCTTGTAGCTTGTCGTCTGCGGGACATGGGATTCGTTAAGTCGTTAAATCGTTAAACCGTGAATTGAGTTAAGCTGCGGGCGCTGCTGCCGCCGGCGCCTCTGCCGCTGCCGCCGGCGCCGCGGGTTTGGAACCTGGTTTCGGGCGTTTCACGCCGTATTTCGAGCGGCTGACCCGGCGTTTTTCCACACCAGCGGCATCCAGCCGCCCACGAACAATGTGATAACGCACGCCCGGCAAATCCTTCACGCGGCCACCGCGCACCATCACGATGGAGTGCTCCTGCAAATTGTGGCCTTCGTCCGGGATGTAAGCAATGATCTCGTAACCGTTGGTCAGGCGCACCTTGGCCACTTTGCGCATCGCCGAGTTCGGCTTCTTGGGCGTGCGCGTCATGACCTGAATGCATACGCCGCGTCGAAACGGCGAGCCTTCCAAGGCTGGCGACTTGGACTTGTATTTAACTTTGCGTCGGCCCTTGCGGACCAATTGATTGATAGTCGGCATTTAGTCTCAAAAAATGGAATGCGGAATATAGCAGGCCAAATCCGGGTTGCAACAACTATTTCGCCCCATTTTGAATTGGGTTTCGTTCGCAGTTGCGGCGCGGCAGAAATTTGGCCAGTTTGTTGGGAATTGAATGACTGCTCTGTCGTCAGCATCGAAGGGAAGTTTGGGATGGCTGCGTGATTTGTGGGAGTGTGGCTGGCTGAAGGGTTTGTTGCTGGTCGCAGCCGTCGTTTTTGTTTACCAGCCAGCCTGGCACGGCGGATTCATCTGGGACGACAACACGCATATTTCCGCCAACGAGACATTGCGTTCAGGCAATGGTTTATGGAAAATCTGGTTCCAGCCCGGTGCGACTTGCCAGTATTACCCGTTGAGTTTCACCGCGTTTTGGGCGGATTACCATCTCTGGGGTTTGAATCCTTTGGGCTATCATTTGCAAAACCTGTTGTTGCACGGGCTGGTGGCTTGGTTGCTGTGGCAGGTGCTGAAACGGCTGGAGGTGCGCGCCGCCTGGCTGGCAGGAACAATCTTCGCCCTGCATCCGGTGAACGTGATGAGCGTGGCGTGGATGACGGAATTGAAGAATACGCTAGCTGGAGCACTCGTCTTGGGAGCTGTCTGGGCTTACCTGCGTTTTGCAGGCCTGGGAGTTTATGAAACGCGGACGCCGGTGGGGATGGATTGGCGTTATGGCCTGTTATCCCTGATACTTTTCATTTTAGCGATGTTTGCGAAGACAGCGGTGAGTTTTCTACCGTTAACGCTCTTGCTGTTGGAATGGTGGAAACGCGGACACATTGTCTGGCGATGGGTGTGGCCGGTGCCGATCATGTTTGGAATTGCTGTGGGAATGGGATTGATGACCTTGCACATGGAGCATCTCAAGGGGGCCTCTGGGGATGACTTTCGGCTGGGCTTGCTGGAGCGAGTGCTGGTTTCGGGCCGATCGTTCTGGTTTTATCTGGGCAAGCTGTTTGTTCCGTATCCGTTGACGTTTGTTTATGAGCGGTGGAAGGTAGATGCCGGCAACTGGTGGCAATATGGGTATCCGGCAGCGACGCTCGGGTTGTTGGGAGGTTTATGGCTGTTGCGAAAACGAATCGGCCGGGGGGCTTTTGCCGCCTTGATGCATTTCTATATCGCGACCTCGCTGCTAGTATTGATTCAGGTGCTTTACATGATGCGTTATACGTTTGTGGCTGATCACTGGCAGTATTTTGGCTGCATGAGTGTGGTAGCGCTTGCGGCAGTGGGAATCGAGGAGGGACTTGATTTCGTTACGCGGAGCCGGCTGCCCTTGAAACAGGCTGGTTACGGGGCACTGCTGTTAACTCTCGGCATTCTGACTTGGCGGCAAGCCGGGATGTATGCCGACAGCGAAACCCTCTGGCGGACGACCCTTGCCCGGAACCCCGATTCGTTGCTGGCCAACAATAATATCGGCGTCATCCTGTTCCAAAAGGGGCAGTTGGAGGAGGCCATCGCACATTTCCAAAAGGCCTTGCAAAACCGTCCGGATGATCCGGATACCCGCAATAACCTTGGGGTTGCGCTCGCCAGGGCTCATGGCGATTATGCCAATACACTCTCCCAGATGGGACGGGACGACGAGGCTATTGTTGAATTTAGAAAGGCCCTGGAGTTTTTTCCCGATTTTACCGCTGCCCGCCACAGTCTTGCGGTCATCCTTCTCAATAAAGGGCCGGTGGACGAAGCCATTGCCCAGTTTCAAGAGATTTTGGGGAAAAACCCTGACGATCCGGTGGCTTCTTTTGACCTTGGTAATGCCTATTTCGTAACGGGACAACTGGACGATGCGGTGGCGGCTTACCAAAGAGCTTTGAAAATCAAACCTGACTATGTGGCCGCCATCAACAACCTCGGGATGGCCTTTCTCAAAAAGGGAATGGTGGACGAGGCTGCCGCCCAGTTTCGGGAGGCTTTGGCCATCCAGCCGGATTTTGCGCTGGCCCGCGCCAATCTAAATAAAGCCCTTCTTAAAAAAGAGCATCCATAGATGTAATTTGTGTGTTCAGGTTCACGGCAAAACGATGGCAAAATCTGACGTCATTTTCCCATATAATCAGCAATGGTCGCAGGTTGGTGATGCCCCAATATGCGGCACTGCACCTTGCATGGCGACATAGGTATTCACAATTTGGCTTGAACGCCCGAAGGCAACCGCGTTGAAAGGGTGGCGGTGATTGCCGTTGTGCCGCCGCTGCCATCCCCCACTGTCCAGCGTTCATACATTTCCTTCACGGCTGCAAGTTCCGTGAGCCATTAGGATTTACACTAAATGTCACATTAAAAACACTCTGCTCATTGTAATCAGGAATAACATCAACTGCGAACCGCCCACAAACATTTCCGTTTCGGCTCTGCAGATAAAACTGCATTCCGTCCATTTCTCTTTTCCAGTTGGGATTATTGGTTGACATTGAAAACTCATATTTTGGCTGATAACCGGCTTCGGGAGCCTGATACATAAAATCATCTTGAGTTTGAATTATACCACCTTGAATTCCTTCTATCTCGAACGACCAATCAAATCTTTCCCTAGGTTTAACCTGTGCTGGACGTATAATTCTAACCCTAATGTCGCCAGAGACATTGTTACCGTCAGATTTTGTCTGCGTAAGAAAATCCATCGTATAAGTACGGTAGTCTGGAATGATTCCCCAAAACTTATTACCGTTTATTAGTTGTGCCTTCTCGCCCATTTTCCACATTTTAATAATTACTGGGTTTTCAAGGCTACCACTCGAAGAACTGAAATGGTTAGCAGCTTTTGGAGAAAGTTGATAACCCGCCTTTTGAATGGACTCAACATCGAAACCATTCACGCCAGCAACATCATGTATTTCAAAACGCCCGCCGAGATCAGTTTCTTTTTCAATTGGGATAATTTGATCTTCATCACCCCAAGCTGCCGGAACTATGACTTTTATGTGCCGAATTTTAACTTTCACTTTTACACCTGATACTGGATTTCCATCCTGATCGATAATTTGGCCAAAAAAATCAATTGGCTTGTTTAGCGATTCCATGTATTGCTGAATGGCATTTGTTTTTTCACGGTCATACTGAATCAGATTCGACTTTGGCGCGATAATCACTGACGACGTAGTGGCCAAAGCAGTATTCGTTGAAAAGACTTTCGAGGATGACGTGAATGCTGCATTTGTTTCCGCTAAATTTTTTGCATTCTGAATAATTTGCGGTTTCCTCAAAAAGAAAACCGCTATGATTGCTATCATAATTAAGATTATTAACAGGAAATAACTTTTTTTCATGGCTGTTTCAATTTGAGTTTTACCAAAACTTCATTCCAGAAAGAAACTCGGTTCATGTTGTCCGAATTAAATTCTCCACTGTGGTCTTTGTGCTCACTGCCGAAGTTATACGGGGCAGAAGATAAATCTGTTTGATTGCCATCAAAAACACCTCCGACATTCGCCTGTGCACCGAGCGCATAACAGCGCGCCTCGTCACAGTAAGCGAATATCTGGTATGTGTTAAATGGCAAAGTCAGCAGATAACTTCCGGCAAAGAAATTTGCGCCGTCGCATGAATAACTTAAATCTGGCTTCAAATCTTGGTCCAGTTGCCAATGGTCTGCCTCCAACGCCCAATCGTTCGGATTGAAAAAGTTGATGAAGCTTCCGGCGCCTGCGATACCACTGAAATAACATGGCCCGTTGTTTGTCGGGTAATTTGCATAGCGATCCGGTGTGCCACTATCATACAGCAAAGGAATGGTTCGAAAATCTGCTATTTGGTCGTAACAATGCGCCGCTATCGCTCCTTGCATCGCTATATAAGTATTTACGACTTGGCTTGAGCCAGCCAGCTTCAACGCCTCGCCTGCCACGACATTACCCATGCTGTGAGCAAAAAGATAAACATGGTTAGGGTAGCTGTCGTTCAAAGACGCGAGGAGGTTTTTTAAGCCGATTGCAGAATTCCAAGCGTTGAATTCACTATTGTCAAAATTGTCTGGATCAGTTGCCACGGTTTTCCAACTGCCAAAGCCGTACCCTGTCGGCCACTGGAACGCTCCGAAGTGTCCTTTGTAACCCTGCCAGTAAAGCCGTTTGAACGCGGTTTCGGCAAACGCATCGCGCTCCCACGGTGCCAGATTCCAGCCATGCACGAACAGAATGTAATTGTTTTCCGCCGGAATGGTTGAGTCATAAGAATACGGCGAAGTCACAAGACTTGCCGTTGTCGCGGGCGCGCCGCTTTCGCCAACTGTCCAGCGTTCATACATTTCCTTTACGTCCTTCAAATCAAGATAAAGCGGCGGGCCTTCCGCCAGCTTGGTCACGCCGTCATTTTTGTAAATCGAAATCACCAGCTTCCCGCTGCCGCGATTCACCGCGTCAATCAGAAAATGCGCCACCGGCTGGTCGGCGGAAATGTTCGACCAAAAGTTCGTCGGGAAAATAAACGGGTTGTATTTGGTCAGCGTATTCAAGTGCCGCCACTCAATGATACGTGTGCCATAATTAGAAAACTGCTGTTGTGCCACGTTGGTGTCAGTCAAATACAGCGTCCCGCCATCGGATTCCGCTGCTTGGAAAAATTGCATTTGTGGGTCGTCCACGGCGTCTTTCCACTCCAGCGCCAGCAGGAACGTGCCGCTCTGCAATTCTTCGGTAATGCCCTGTGTGTTGATCCACAGCCGCGTGTAATCCTCCAAATCCCGGGTGCAGGTAATTGAAAAACTTTGCGCATCTGTTCCCGTGGCTGGATCTAAGTCGTCGTAATCGCCTATGCTGTGGTCATAACCGTCATGGTCGTTATTTACCCAAAAGCGATACGGCTTGTCGGCGGTGGTTTGGTCGGGGTTCACTTGGCCAGCAGTGTCAAACGTGATGTTGCCATCGCGATTGGCGTCCACTGCCAGTTGCAAGTGTACTTCAAAAACCTGATTGGTGAATGTGTAATCCCAGTTCTCGTAAACCTGAGTGGCTGTTGGCGTGATGTCCACATTCTTTCCCGCCGGGGCTGATATAATCGTTTCACCCCAAACCGAGCCGTCGGTATTGGTGATTCCACTGTTGACTAAAGTTTGGCCTTTGATTTGGAACCATTCCGGAGGTAGCGGCACATCCCCGTTATTTCCCGAAGAACCGCCCTGTATCACATTGGGGCTGAAAATATTCGCTGATGCGGGATCAGAAAACTCCGAAGCACAGGCGCGAACAAGGTAGAGATTCGTACCAACAGTCGTCTGTTGGCCTGAAGGCACAATCATGACTTTGGCTTCAGTAGAATTATCATAAATTGCACCCCAATAAACGCCACCGCTATAAGAAGCATATGACCACGGAGGACCAAACGAGTTTTCAATTGCTTCCGCCCCCGAAAACCTAATCGTGCCGTCCTTTGAAAAGCTTCCGCTCCGACTAAAATCATCAACCGTAAAAGGCCATTCATTAAATACATCGTGCCCACAATAAACCCAGTTTCCGCCAACATTGTAAACCCAGTTGGCCACGTAATGTTGGTTTACGTAACCACTCGTATCTCTGTAGTGCAACGCTTCTGAATAACTTGCCGTAACCACCATCGGCGGTTGCACTTGCGGGAACTGTTCGGAACCCGTGGCCGTCCCGGACGGCAAATCATTCGCCCGTAGCGTTAATCCAGTCTGCGCCCGCGCCACCACGTTGGGACTGTTCCCGCCATAAACCTCCACGTCAAAAATCGCCGTGCCGGCCGGACTCACCAACACATTATCCGCTTCCCACGTACCATCTTCATTGACTGATGCTTGAACACCGTTGACATAAACCTGTGTCGTCGCATCGCTCACTGTGCCAAATACCGTTACTGAGGATTGGTTCAATTGGTCGCTCGTCAACGCATTCATCGTCACTAGCACACTGCTCTGATACAATGTCAGGCTCATAGTGCTGGCATTCCCTGCCGCATCCATCGCCGTGACCGTCAAGGTATTCGCGCCAGTTGCCAGCGGCAGATTATGAATCCAAACCAGCCCGCTCCGTTCCACCAAGCCTTGAACGGTATTCGTATTCCCACTGGCATCCACGATGGAAGCCGTGATTTTGGCCGTGGCGTCGTCCACCTGCCCCTGCAATGTGAACCGGCTGTCGCTGATATAAGTTCCGTCCTGCGGCCAAATCACGGTCAACACGGGCGCGTTGGTATTGGCGGAATATTCCAGTGTAAAGCTGATGTTAGTCGTATTGCCCGCCCGGTCCGTGGCGTGAAAGGTGATGGTGTTAAGACCGTCGCCCAAAACAACATCAGGACATTGGAAGTAATTGGTGGTGAATATAAACAGGTTGATATCGAAAAATTGACCCGTCAGATAACCTTGCTGATTGGTTATAAGACCGGAAGAATTGGTTACGTCAAATGTCAGGCTGCTCAATGGCTTGCTGGCATAACCCTGCAACTGGATGCTTGGCTGCGAAATCGTGCCAGCGAGGGGATTGGTAATCACGATTGTCAACGGGGTCGTGTTCTGGATGAAGTTGACATATTGCCAGGTCTGCTGGCCATCGGACGGCAACCCGCGCAACCCGATCCACACATCATAATTGCCGTCGCTGGAATTAAGCAGAACAACGACATTAGAACTGGTGTATGGTTGCCAACTGGCATCAGATAGATTGTAGTCGTTGACCAACACAGACAAATAGGACGGCACACCACCAGTGATGTTCAATGGCACCGTCGGGCAACTTGTGTCGATGTAGTTATTGGTCACTGCGATGGAAAAGCTGATGATGTTCGGGTCTATGCCATTTTGGTAGTCATACAAAATCGTGTTGCCATCGCCGTCATAGTCCGCATTGGATGACAAATTGAAATTCCCAAAGTAATGCCACTCCCACCAGTCTGGGATACTGTTGGAATTTTCATCAATACCCGTCCAGTCCCGCGCCCAAATAAACAAGTTCGTCCGATTTAGAACAGAAATTGCGAAGGGTGTCGGGTCTTGGCCCGTCTCCGGCCACACTGCCTGCTCGATGTTCCAACTTGGAGCCAGCAAGTCGGTCTTGCTCCAGATTTCATAAACCAGATTCGTCGCGTTGTGCAGGTTCAAAAACGCCTGCCCATTCGAGACCCCTGTCGGCTCCAGCCACATTTGGGCATAGACGAAATTCAAAGATGCGATAAGTCCGACGATGATTGCCAAACCACCGAGATGCTTTCTGATTTCTTTCATGATTCCCTTTCTCCTGCATTCCCGTTCCGCTGAATTGAATGTTTGGAACTTCCTGAATGACGTTTCGATTTCTACGCTCTTGGCCAAAATATTCCAAGAATTATTTCGGATAATTTTCGACGCGCGGATTGCTCTGACTGAAACAAAACAAGGCGTCCGGTTTCCCGAACGCCCTTCATTGAACAATTGTTTTTGGGTCAGGCCAGCAACGGATTCTCCGCCGCCACCGGTTCCGCCGGTTCCGCCGGCTCCGGTACATCCTCAGCTTCGACCAGATGTTTGAGCAGCACCTTGCGGTGCATGTCGAAACCGGTGCCGGCCGGGAATTTGTCGCCTTCAATACCGTCGAACCGGCTGAGCTCGACGCCATACGGCCGTACTGGTCCGGCGTGGACAAGGCCGCGCCGCCGAAGGGAAGTTACCTGGCGTTCAACCGCGACTCCGGAGCGGAGTTGGCTGGAAGGATGTTCTAAAGAGGATTGGTACAGGGGCAACCCATCGCCTCAAAATCTTTCCGGTTCCGGGTTGCCACCTTTGAACCCGTCCGGATCGCAATCGCAGCCAGGAGTCCATCAACCAGACTCGGATTGCCCTTGCCATTCCTTCGCGCTTCGCCCGCCAGACGCGCGGCCAGTTCAAAATCGGCGGCCTCATTGGAAAAGGAAGCGATCTTTGAAATCCGATCCCGGTAAAAACTTTCACCCCGTACACGTTTTTTTGCATCGGGCACGGCGTGAACGCCAATAAGAAATTCCGCGCGGATAATGTCGGCCGTGGCAAACTCATCGTTGGGCGTTTGGCTCCAAACGTCGAACGCGGGATTGCCGTGTTCACCCTCAATCAAAATGTCAGAGTCAATGAGCCAGCGCATGATCAGTCTCCGCGTCCATTTCCGCGATCTTGGCGGCGATGGCATCCGCCGCGGCCTTGTCCTCCGCCGTGGCTTTGTAGCCGGCGAACACTTTGGAGAAGTCCGTTCCGCTCATAAAGTCGCAGTCCGGCACCATCCGGATGGAAGCCCGGCCGTGTTTTCGGATCCGGACGGTCTCCCCCCGCTCCACTGAGCGGACCAACCGGTGGAAATCATTTACGGCAACCGTATTGCTGACTTCGATCATAAAGCTAAAATACCTATTTTCCCCCCGTTTGCAAGCCATAACCGGACAGAATTACCCGGACAAGTTCGGACAGATTTTCCGGGGAAGATACCCGGACACATGTCCAGAAACCGGTTTTTGAGCTTGAGGTTAGCTATTTTACCCGATGCACTTCCGGGGGGAAGGCAAAACAAGCGGCGGGTTGGCTGCGCGGCTCGGTTCAAGTTTATCGGCAAGTTTTCCCCCGTCCGACCGCCGCGCAGCCAACCCGCCGCATATTCGATTTCACCCTCCGCCCAAATCCTCCGGCAATTCGATTCAAGAATCGCGGTCGCTTCCTGTTTTCTGCCATGTTGACATCGTGCCCAGATAATGACGTCTGGATGATTAAAAGAAAAAGGGCGTCCGAGTTCGTCAGACGCCCTTCGTGAAACAATTGTTTTTGGGTCAGGCCAGCAACGGATTCTCCGCCGCCACCGGTTCCGCCGGCTCCGCCGGCTCCGGTACATCCTCAGCTTCGACCAGATGTTTGAGCAGCACCTTGCGGTGCATGTCAAAACCGGTGCCGGCCGGGATGATGTGGCCCATGATGACGTTTTCCTTGAACCCGCGCAGGTAGTCCACCTTGGAACGGGTGGCCGCCTCGGTCAGCACACGGGTCGTGTCCTGGAACGACGCAGCGCTGAGGAAACTCTCGGTTTCGAGCGACGCCTTGGTGATGCCGAGCAACACGGGTGAAGCCTCGGCCGACTTGCCACCCATTTTGTCCACCCGCTCGTTCTCTTCTTCAAAGACCAGCTTGTCAATCTGCTCGCCCCAAAGGAACTCGGTGTCGCCCGGTTCGGTGATGCGCACCTTGCGGAGCATCTGGCGGACGATGATTTCAATGTGCTTGTCGTTGATCGTCACCCCTTGCAGGCGGTAAACCTCCTGCACTTCGCTGACGAGATGTTCCTGCAATTCCTGCGGGCCGCAGACTTCAAGAATTTCGTGCGGGTCCATGGGGCCTTCGGTCAACTGCTGGCCTTTCTTCACCATGTCGCCCTTGAAGACGATGACGTGCTTGCCGATGGGGATGAGGTGTTCCTCCTCCACCTGGGTCTGCGGGTCTTTGATGACCACGCAACGTTTGCCGCGCACGCTCGCCCCAAAGTCCACCAGACCGTCAATCTTGGAAATTTCCGACGCATCCTTCGGACGGCGGGCTTCGAACAACTCCGCCACGCGGGGCAGACCGCCGGTAATGTCCTTGGTCTTGGAAGTCTTGCGCGGCGTCTTGGCCATCAGTGTGCCGGCGACAATCTTGCTGCCTTCGGCCACGACGACGTGCGCGCCGGAGGGAATCGGATAATTCGCCACCACTTCGCCGGAGTCGTCGCTGATGATGATTTGCGGGCGCAAGTCTTCCTTGTGCTCCACCAGCACCATGGCCTCCTGACCGGTGGTCTCGTCCGTTTCCTGCTTCATCGTCACGCCTTCGATGATGTCGTGGAATTTCACCTTGCCGGCTTTTTCGGAGAGAATCGGCACGTT
>Ga0182017_10003547_pt1 | contig 11614 bp, 7 predicted proteins | sample 712E3DmetaG_FD_120492 | JGI IMG/M metagenome (GOLD analysis project Ga0182017, IMG submission 120492) | Permafrost microbial communities from Stordalen Mire, Sweden - 712E3D metaG | ecosystem: Environmental > Terrestrial > Soil > Wetlands > Permafrost | place: Sweden: Stordalen | collected... | reverse complement strand
GGATTTTTCCAGGACGGGGAGAGAGATAACGCGGTAGAGGGAATCACGTCCGCTCAAACCGACGATAATCTTACCTTTACCGGAAATAAATGCGGTCATTTTGGATTGCTTGACGCCGGCGAACAATTCCTTGATTTTCTCCGACACTTGAGCTTCATCAACGATAACCCCACCGGTGACGAGACCGGGCGCCAGCGGAACACTTTGCCACTGTTCGGCTTTGCGGCCTCTGGCAACCAGCAATTTGATAGCGGTATCTTCAAAATAAAGAGCCATTACTGTTTCTGCCATATATTTATGCTCCTTGCGATGTCCAGACACTAAGGGTAATCACAGCCGAGGGAGTTGCGATACCTGCCTGGTCGTCAATCAGTATTTGAATCTGGCCGGCGCTTTGCGCAGCCAACGCCGACGCCACCAACTTGTCAACCGCGGTTTGAACCAGGGCATCAATCTGGACTTGCGGTAAATCGGAATTGTCGGAGGTAATTTGATTAGTAAGATCCGTAATCTGGTCCTGAATTCCGGACGCAATTTTAGCATTGATACCGTCAATCATCGCCTGAATATCGCCATCGGTCATCGGCTGCGGGGAAGAGATGTTGACTGACTGGATAACGGCAGTATCGAAATCGGGGCTGGCGGCAATAGAATCAAGAAGCGCCTGGAAATTACCGACAACAGCAGAGATATAAGCGCTATCGTCAACAGCTTTAGCGAAAATTTTATTCGGGGCGAAGCCGGTGACCGAGATAGTAAAGGTGGTGGCCTGATAAACGGTAGTCCCTTCCGTAATGGCGGCAGGAGCCGAGGCTGTCAAACTGACTACCTGCACTTTAGCAGTACCGGCCAGAGCGTAGATGATGCCGTCATAATCAATACTCTCAGCCGAGGACCGGAAATGGGCAGCGGTAAGTAAGGCCTTAGCAGCAGCAAGCTGATTCGCCAGGTCGACGCCGGTATTTTCCAGGGTAGTTTTTTGCGCCAAACCGTTCTTGTAAATCGTCTGACTCTGGCTCAGAGTATTTTTCAATTGGGTCTGTTTTTTCAGCTCACCGGAATTAGCAGAGTAAATAAACCCACCCGCTGCCAAAAAGACAACAACAAGAACAACCAGGATGATTTGCAGCATCTTGTTAGACTTCATCGGCCCTTCCCTTTTAATAAATTTGCCAGGCTTAAACCCGAGCGAGGCATTTGATTTTTATTTGGCATTAAACTGGCCGTAAATACCATACATGGTAGAAAGCATGGCGACGGCAATAAACCCGACGACCACAGCAATACCAATAGTCAGCGCCGGTTGGATTAACCCGATGGCCGCCGAAGTTTTATCATCAGCTTCCATTTCAAAACTATCGGCGACGGTGGACAACGTACTGCCGAGGTTGCCGGTTTTCTCACCGACATTAACCATCTGGACCATCAGGGGCAGAAAAATGTGCCGCTTAGCCATGGGCTGCCCTAAACCTTCACCGCCCATCATTTCCTGCTTGACATCACTGAGCGCTTTACTGACAATCCTATTGCCGGCGCTCTGAATGCACATGGTCATGATATCCGGCAGGGGCAAACCAACTTTGATCAACATGGAAATGGTGCGGCAGCAGCGGGCCAGCTCATTGAGCTGCACAATGGGTCCGACTACGGGCAAACGAAGCATCAAGGTATCCCAATTAATTTTGCCAGCGGGGGTTTTGGTATAAATAAAAGTCCCGACGATGGCAGCGACCATCAAACCTAAAACAATTAAGCCATATTTGGTGCCCCAAGAGGCGACGTCTAACAACAGCTGCGTCATAAGCGGTAATTTGGCGCCCAACTGACTATAGAGGCTGGTAAAAGTGGGCAGGACAAAAAGGACGAGGATAGCAACAACAACGACAGACGCCACCAGCACGATAATGGGATAAGTGAGAGCGCTTTTTACTTTCTTTTCCGCCAGAGCACTCTTTTCCAGATAGTCAGCCATGCGTTTTAAAACCATATCCAGGTTGCCGCTCTGTTCGCCGGCGGCAATGGTGCGGCAGTACATCGTCGTAAATTCTTTAGGGAATTTAGCTAAGGCATCGGATAAGGAAGTACCGCCGCGGAGGCTGGCAACAACATCATCCAAAATGCCGGCAAAGACTTTATTTTTCACCTGGGTTTTAAATAAATCAATGGCCGTCACAATATCAATACCGGATTCAATGAGGATGGCCATTTGCCGGGAAAACATGATAATTTCTTTCGGTTTCACCTGGGAACCAAAAGAGAAATTCAGGGATTTATTGAATTTGGTTAATGAACCGGTGGACCTAATACTGATGACCTGATAATTCAAATAGTTCAATTGGGCGACGGCTTTTTCCTCATCCGGAGCAGTAAGGTGCCCGTTAACCAGTTTTTTCTCAGCGGTATAGGCGACGTATTTAAAATCCATTCCGTTACCTCACAAAACTATTCCGGAGCGTAGGCACTACGCAGAATTTCCGCAGGAGTGGTAATGCCTAACTGAACTTTCTGCATCCCGTCTTGAAGTAATGTAACCATACCTTCACTAATAGCCTTAGTGCGAATCGCATTACTATTGGCACCGTTAAGGATTAACGCTCTAATACTATCGTTGATGACTAAAATCTCGAAAATACCGGTACGTCCGAGATAGCCGGTATAAGAACAAGTTTCGCAACCAACGCCGTACTGGAATTCTGATTTTTTCAGGCCGGTCGCTTTTTCAAAGGCGATTTGCTCGACAAGGGTTGCTTCCATGGGCCGACCGCAATCAGGACAAACACGGCGTACCATTCTTTGCGCAACGATGCCGATAACAGAGGAAGCGATTAAAAACGGCTCTACTTTCAAATCGACAAGACGGGCGACAGTGGTGGCCGAATCATTGGCATGAATGGAAGATAGCATGAGATGACCGGTCAAGGCGGCCTGTGTGGCGATATTGGCAGTTTCGCTATCACGGATTTCACCAACGAGAATGATGTTCGGGTCGAGACGAAGTATCGACCTTAATCCGGCGGCAAAGGTAATACCGGCCTGAACATTGACCTGAATCTGATTGATATTTTTAAAACGGTACTCGGCGGGGTCTTCGATGGTGATGACATTTCTCCCGACGAGGTCGAGGGTGTTAATGCAGGCATACAAAGTGGTGGTTTTGCCGGAACCGGTAGGGCCGCTGATCAAAATCATGCCGTAAGGAGCGGCGAGCATCGATTCGTAGATTTTCAAACTTGCAGGTGAGAAACCGATCTCCGCCAGACCGCGGCTGGCCCGGGATTTATCGAGCAGACGTAAAACCGCCATTTCGCCGTTGACACAAGGAACAGTGGCAACACGGATATCGACCTGACGTCCCTTAGCATCAAAGGAGAATTGACCATCCTGGGGGCGCATGTGGTCGGCAATATTCATATCGCTCAAAATTTTAATACGGGAAATAAGCGCCCGATTAATACTTAAGGGTAAGGTCATCATTTCATGCAGAATACCATCGATGCGATAACGCACTCTTAATCTATTTTCTTCAGGTTCAAGGTGGATATCTGACGTTCGCGTCTTAACAGCTTCTTCAATAATGAGGTTCAATGCCTGTGCCAGAGGGGCATCGAAAGCAGCATCCATGGCTAGTTTTTCGTCGGTGATTTCATCGGAAAAGGCAACATTAGCGATCTGTTTTTCAATTTCACCATAACCTTTGTAATTGAGATCAATAGCTTCCCGGACTTCATCAACTCTACCGCCGATGGGTTTGACTCTCATCTTAGTGGTAGCGGAAATGGCTTCCAAAGCAAAAACATCGGACGGGTCGGCCATCATGACCGTCAAGGTATTGTTGGCAATGGAAATGGGGATGATATTCAGTCTTCTGGCCATGACTTCGGGGATTAATTGCAGCGCTTCGGGTTCCGGGGCCATTTTGGCTGCTTTACCGGTGGGAACAGGCATTTTTTCAGTATCAATTTTGGTGGATTTTTCGGCGGGCCCCGCGGCTTTCTTGCCGGACACAGCAGGTATATTCTGGTCAATTTTAATAACCTGAATGGAATATTTTTGAGCGAATTGTTGAGCCTCTGCGCTCAGCGGCAGAGAGACCATAATGGCTTTATCACTGTAGCCGACATCATATGATTTCACTTCAAACAGTGAAATCCGATCCAGAGGTACCTCGCCATCGCCATTCATAAAGTTGATGATGAGTTTATGTCCGGTAATTACATCGTCATCGTAAGCGATGATGTCCATAGTATATTCCGTACCGGACTTACCTTTAACTTTGACGTCACGTTCGACGCGATAATTCAAATTTTCCAGGGCTTTCACCAGGGCTGCCTTATTTTCGAAAGTATCGGTTCCGGCTAGCTTGACAGGCTTGCGTGATTCATCCCGTAACAGCAATTGGGCTTCTTCAGGGGTAACGGTTTTCATGTGCTGATATTGAGCCAAACGCTGCGCATCCTGGCTCAGCGGACTGACGGTAATGATAATTGTACCGGACAGGCCGACATCATATCCCCGATTGGCACAAGTATGCAGGAAGTTGATCCTGGTCTTCTCATCGCCATCCGGTAAAACAGCAACACCGATAGAATGACTGACAAAACCGGCATCACGCTTGGCGAGCATATCAAAAGTATGCTCTGTCCCGGATTTACCGGTGAGCTTAACGCCTTCGGAGGTCTTATAGCCGCGCTTTTCCAGATATTGTTTAATCAAATCTTTGAGTGCAGCGGCTGAATCGATTGCAGTGGATACCATTTATTTAATCCTGTCTCCAATATCCCGATAGTTCTTCAGCATAATTATACCCTTTTTCCCAAGAAGTCTAAAGTACATTTTATCATTCGTCAGTTCTGAATCAGATTACCCCCTTGAAGGTACCGGATTAATAATATTTATATGCCGTATTAATTACGTACTAAATGCATAACATTATGGAGAAGAATTCTTCCTTTTGATTAAATATGAAATAGCGCCGCCGCTGGTTATCGAACTGCGGAAGGAGAAAATCATGTAGACGATGTTAAATCCATCGACCTGAGTCGGGATATCGATACGGGCTGAGACATCCCCGGCGTGTATCAGACCGCTGGACCAAAGAATATTGAATGTTTTAATGTCAACTCCGTCGAGAGTGGCGCCGGTCTGACTTTTGCCGTTCCAAACATTGTCAGGTTGGGCAGCACTGTTGGGCAAATTAGGATCACCCGATTGTCCGAGGTTAGGGGCTGCAAGAGGAACACCGTCATATAATTTCGAAGGATTGCCGTCAGGAATATCCCACGGTGTGTGTCCGGTAGTGACACCTTGATATGTTAACGGCGCATTCAACGCGATAAAATCACCCGAGTAACAATAATCACCTTCACCGACGAAGGCAGTTATTTTGGCGGCGATAGAATTCGGGTCACCGATCTCCGAAGGAAGCTGCGGCGGGACAAGGAAGCCACTGATAACTCCGCCCGGTCCGGCGGTATTACCGGTAACATCGATATCCGAACCATTATACGAATGACCAGTGTTGCCAGCAGCGGTAGCAAAGTTATCATAAAGGTATAATTGATGACCCAGTGTGGTGGGACCGGAATAAATAATGACCAGCGACCAACCGCAATTAGCCGCTTCGATGCCGCCGGTGTTATCGGTGGTGGAAGCCAGCGTACAACCTGAGGCCGCCCCGACATCATAGGTTTCATTGCCGGGTAAATTACTGGCACCCGGGTTTAATGCCTGGAGCTCATAACGAACTAAAGCGGTGACATCCCGGTAGCAGGAATAGGCATAACCGCCAACACTGACATTATTGGTTTGATTGTAAGAGGAAGCCAGCGGAGAATTACCAGCCACCGGCTGACCATGGGAATTATAATAAAGCTGGACGCCGTGAACCTTAAAATTCACCAGAGTGCCATAGGAAGCACCTAACGGTTTACTGGAGGTCGTGCCATCAATCCAGCCGGTCCAATAAAGATAAGCTCCCTGCACATTTGCATTAGACGGAATACCAGATGCCGCGGCAGAACTGTCAGAAACAACGACAGTACGGACATCGTGAGCCAGATTGTAGGGGTTGGTAGTGTCTACAGTCAGCAGTGAATTACCGACAGCAACATAATCACCGGATATGGCATTGCCAAGAGTACGGGTTTCGGATTTCGGGATAAACGCTTCAATGGCCGTGTTCCCGGCAGAGGCGGTCATATCATAAAGCGTGGTATCAAAATCCCAGGTATACGGATAAGGGAAATCTGTATTGGAGGTGGAACCATCAACAACCCAGGGAAGACATTCGGGCAATTTCGATAAGGCGGTAGTATATCGAAATGAAATTTGAAGAGTATTCCCGCCGGTCTGCGACATACTCTGTTGCAAACTATAAAAAGTTTGAGAAGGGAACGTCCAGACTACCGCTTCATTACCGGAGCACTGCAGTACCTGCTCGGTAGTGAATAACGGATTACCCCCCTGATATAAATTACTGCTGCCGTTATTATAAGTAAAACCTTGCGGCAGCCAGCAGCCGACGGAAATCACAGGGATAGAATTGGTCGCATTATTTGTCCCTGTAAATAAAACAGTAATTTTATAAGTAGGAATAGCGGAAACCGCCCCGGTAACGACGAAACTGGTATCATTCTCAATTAAACCAGCGGTGGTGGGCGAAGGCGGGCTAATAACGCCATCAGGCGGCAGCGGATTGGTTAAAGTGGGAACCCAACCAGGTGTACTATCATCAACCAACGGAACCCAGGTATTTTTCAAAGTGATCTTGACGGGGTAGGTATTAACATTAATAGGCGTGGTATTACCGGCTGACGGGTCATAAAGACGATATATCCAGCCACTGGTATTGTAGTCATATGGGTTAAATGAATTGGTATTAGGCGATACCGGGGTCAACAAATTGCTGGCAAGGTCAGAAGCAGATTGATTCAGAATATTCCAGATTCCATCCTGAATCCCGGCCTCGGAAGAATATAACGATATCGTATTATTGATATAAACCAGATTGGTTTTAAAGGAAGTACTCATAAAACCCATAGTAGAGGTAATAAATAAAATGCCGACCAGCAGCAAGACTAAAACGAGTAAAAGCACCTGCCCTTTCTCGCCGTCCTTCCGGCGTTTATTGTGACTAAATATTCTAAATAATCGATTTATTGTCATATTATTATCCCTGCATCCCTATATCACCCGACGATTAAAGGAGTTACCGAAGTAAATAACAGTTTTATTGTGTTTTATAGGTTACGACCAAGGCTGCCCATCTACCCGAAGTAATTGTGCCGCTTGCTGCGTATGCGTTTTTTAAGGTAACAATTCGCCATTCTGGTTGAATGGTTAAATTAGTGCCCGCGGCAATCTTTGTCAAAGCTGTGAAACCGGTCCCAGCGGTGAATGCCGAATTATTTTCATACCCGATTGCCCCGAAAACCAATTCGTAGTCTTGTGTTGTGGTTGCTGTATTTCCGGAAAGGGGGGATATACTACTACCGGTCGCTGTCGCCGATTGATCCTTAGGCAAAACCAAGCCGGTAACATAATAAATACTCACAGCTTTGGAAGCGACGGTAGCGGAAAAAGAGACTGTGATAGTATCAGTGGAATTCAAAGCGATACTCACAGGAGCAGAAAATACGAGAGTTCTAACACCATTGGTGCCACTTCCATTGGTCACGTCAGCATCTTTGGAGTAGGTATTGTGTGTGTCTCCGACAGTTACGGTGGCGCTTGAAGGATCCATTGCAATGCTAACGATAATTGTGTTAGACACAGAAACGTTTGTAGTGACATTTACAGCAATATTGTTACTGGAGGAAGTGGAACTTTTTGTTCCAATCAAAGTTAGTGACGGCACAGTTGTGACTTTAAACACTCCGAGAAAAGTCTTGGTGCCGGTTGCCGTTCCGATAATGCTGATATCTTTCAATCCGGGTGTCAATGAAGGGACTGTGATCGTCCCGGATAGATTGCCGGTGTTGTCAACCGTTAAATTAACACTTACACCGGTGCCACCGATAGATACACCGGATATCGTATCCGACATTGCCCAACCGACTCCCGATACCGTGATAACCGTACCTACGGGTCCGGAAGCAGGGGTGAAAGTGGCAGTCGTATTGGCAACAGTTTGAGTTATGCTGGTAGAGGTACTGCCAAGATAATTAGTAGTCGCAGCATATCCAGCCGTAATCGGATGAGCCCCAACAGTAAGAGCAGCCGTAGTGTAAGTTGCCTGGCCCGAGGCCAACGTGCCCGTACCAATTTGGAAACCATTGTCGTAGAAAGTAACCGTCCCGGGTGCGGAATTAGGCTGCACAACGGCGGTAAAGGTCACTGACTGACCGTTAAAAGAGTAAGGGGCCGACGAATTTACGGTGATGGTCGTTGGAATTTTGTTTACGGTCTGTGTCAAGGCGGTTAAGGTATTTGCGGTATTAAAATTGCCGTCGCCGGAATAAACGGCGGTAATAGAGTGAGTCCCAACACTAAGGGTAGCTATCGCATCGCTGTTGGCGCTGCCGCTAACAATGGTCTGCGCGGTGCCGAAATTCGTACCATCGATTAAAAATTGGATCGTACCGGTAGCTGCATTGGGTGGTACCGATATTACCGAAGCCGTGTATGACACTGATTGGTTATATTGGGAAGGGTTCAGGGCAGAAGTTAAAACTACCGTCGGCGTAGCTTTGTTAACTAACTGAGTAAACACGGGGGACGTACTGGACGCATATAAGGCATCACCGGAAAAGACGGCGGTCAAAGAATGACTCCCAACCGGGAGAGTGGAAATGGTATAAGTCGCAGAACCGTTAACCAGGGGAGCGGGAACGACACCAATGACATTACCGCCATCCAGAAATGTGACGGTGCCGGAAGTGACGGAAGAGGGGGTGACGCTAGCCGTTAATGTAACCGAAGCACCATAAGTGGAAGGATTGGGGGAAGAACTACCGACGATGGTATTGGGAGTTTGACTGGAGCTTTGAATAACTCTGGGAGTAAGAATAAATTGCCGGACCACATTTGCTTTGCCAATGACGATAGATATATTTATCGTCAGTTTTTTATTAGTGTTATCCCAAATACAATTGGTTTGATTTAAATTGATATTATTCGCGACATTCTGCGTGCTCACCAGGGTACCATTTAAAGATTCAGTCCTGGTTAAGACGCCATTTGATATGGTGTAGATGACAGCCGTCAAATTGGTAGGATAGTTAACCCAGCTCAAAGTAAGAGGAAAAACATTGCCGGTCGTGGTATTCACCATGCCGGCCATTTGAGAATCCCGGCTGATGTAATTGAAGGCATTTTTCGCCTGATCGATAGCATTAGCCTGATTAACGATAGACCTATTCATAGAAGTAGACGAATTAGTGAAAGTGACAACTGCTGCGAGCAGAATAGAAGCAATAGCGATTGCCACCACTAATTCAACCAGGGAAAAACCATTTTGTTGCAGCGTTATCTTTTTCATTAATAATTCACCCTAAAATCAGTCAGAGAAAAAACAACTTTTCCACCCCAATGGACGGTCATATCAATCCGCTGCTCATTGAACCGAAGATAAGTAACGGTAATGGTGGTGGTATAATTCCCGGTTTTCGCCGGCGGCGCAGATGTTGCCGGGGGAGTTGTATTAATAATCTCCGTTAATACTGTTGATGTAAGCTCGGAATATACCGCAGTGATATTATGAGTGCCGGCGGTTAAAGCAGAAGTGGTTAAAGTGGTCTGACCTAAACTAAGGGTACCGGTACCCAATGTCGAAGCTCCGTCGTAAAAAGTCACAGTGTCGGTAGCGGCGGGGTAAGAGACATTAACCATAAAAGTCACCGAATCACCCACAGTAGCCGAAGCGTTGGATGAAGTTAAAAGAATATAATTATCCGCAAACGGAATACTGCGAATGTATTCCATATCACTTGAAGCAATGTCTTTGGCTACTTCCTGAGTATTGGTTAGAACCAATACTCTTGTTGAGGTGCTGATAGCCATATAAATCGAGAGAGAGAGTATTGATGTAATAACAATCGCGGCTAATACCTCGATTAAGGTAAAACCCTGCTGGTCCCGTACGATTCCCGGTTTATGAAACTTTGGAAACTTGACGTCTAACATTATTTCTCACCAGAAATTCCAATGGTTAATTCAAGTGAATATTTATCCCGTATATTATTAACGCAATACTACAATAAATGGGCTTAAACGTCAATATCGGATAGGCTCAACAAACCGAAATGTTATAAATATTATATACCCGGCATTTTACCCTGGTATTTAAATTCCTTTTCAGGGGGTGGTTTTGAAGGTTGAGTCTTTCTTAGATTGCGGATTCTTGCCGGGATTGGTACCGAATACAACCTGAATTCTCTCCCGTTTTTCCCCGGACTCGGCATCAACACTGTTGGAATCAAATAATTCGGTGACCTGGCCGACATGGGGAAGTGTCCGCAACCAATTAGCCAAGGCTAAAGGCTTGCTTAAGAAAACCCTGATTAACGGGTTGGGTGTCTCAGGGAGAAGGTCGGTAGTTTTTACCTCAGGCAGCCGTTCAAGTTGTGAAATCAAATCCATGATTTTCTCAATATCCATGGGCGGCATAATTTCAATTTCCAGCCATGGGACATGATCAAGCAACGTTCCCTTTTCACCATCGGAAAGGGCAGATGCTTTATCCCTATTATCCCTGGATACGTTATGAGACGGCGCATCGCTAACAGATTCCACCGGTTTAAAATTAGTACCAAGCGTCAGAACACTTTTTTTCATGTTTTCAAGATTAGCAATTAAATCATTCTGTAATTTTTGGGCTAAACCCGCGGCTTCGGCCCGGATGCCATCCAGTTGCTGGTCCCGCACCAATCTGGCCTGCCGCTGAGCTTCGGCTTTGATGGCTTCCGCTTCTTTATCAGCGGCGTTTTTTGCTTCGGCTTTTCTGGCCTTAACAAACTGTTCAACTTCCTGTTCGGCCCTGACCCGGATTTTCTCAGCTTCTGCTTTAGCCTGATCTGCAGCCTTTTTCATCATCGATTGAGACAGATTGTTGGCATCGATAACTGTTTTTTCGGCTAATTCAGTTAGTGCGGCAAGATGTTCCTGACGCTTCACGGCGGTATCACGCTGGCTGATTAATTCTTCAACATAAGAGCGTACCTCTTCTTCAGCCAATCCAAGTTTTGTTTTGCGGAAAGAACGATCTCCGATGTGGAAAACGTCTTCATTCGAATCACTGCTCGAATTACTGCTATTGCGATTTCCCTCGTTTTTCTGCATATTATCCCCCATATTACACTAATTATTTCTAGCAAGTGACGGTATCACATGATTTTATCACATAATATTATGGCTGTCCATATAATATGAACACATTTAATTTACAGCGATACGACGTGAGTGTAAATAGGTAAGAGGTACAGGATGGAAATAGGTATTTAGTGACAATTCTTAAGGTACTGCATATACTTTCTGCTCATGTAAAGAACCTATTATCCATATTCCAAATTGTACAATGGTACTATGATAATTTTAAAAGGACAGTACTATCGTAGCGTATCCAAGCCTAGCGGACTCTATTATACTTGGTATGTTTGTACAGCATTATACCCGAGAG
>Ga0182017_10003546_pt1 | contig 11615 bp, 22 predicted proteins | sample 712E3DmetaG_FD_120492 | JGI IMG/M metagenome (GOLD analysis project Ga0182017, IMG submission 120492) | Permafrost microbial communities from Stordalen Mire, Sweden - 712E3D metaG | ecosystem: Environmental > Terrestrial > Soil > Wetlands > Permafrost | place: Sweden: Stordalen | collected... | reverse complement strand
TTTCCCGCGATAGTTATATCAACTGAACCGATTCTGCGGATGAGATTGTTTGCCTTGTAGGCTATTGCCGCACCGTCGGCTGTTCGCGGAATACTTGTGCTGTCTCGGTAGAGCGTAAGCCTCAATACTTTCGTATTTGAACTATCCGATGTCGCATAGCAATCTGTGATCTGTCCTTCCCACCCGCTATACGGAAGAGTGAACACTAAAACTTTTGGGTTCGCACTTGTCGAATCATTCAGAGCATACCCTGCAACGTATGGCGTATAGTTTGCCTTCCGCACAAGAGAATCTTCGCAGGAAAAATTATGAGGAAAATATGCGGTATCGGGTATGCCTGTGATCTTCACTGAGCTCGTATCGCTCGGACTGGCGAGGTACGTATATTGCGCCGAAGAGATCGACGCAATGAGAAGTGCGAGAAAGAGAATTGCTTTGATTGTTTTCATGGTTTCAGTTCCATTTCAGTTGGCTATAAGTGCTCGTCGAAGTATATGGCGACCACCTATAAATATAATTTGCGTAAGACTTGACCGCGTGATACGCCTGACGTGGAAACAAGAGCGACCACGTTGCCTCGTTGTTCGTTCTCCATCTCAGCGTATCGGTCGCACTGCGGTTTGTAATGGAGAATTCTATCACGTTCAAGCTGTAATCCGTTGTCACATGGCAGGTGTCGACCGTTGCTGTGATCGCTTTGTCTTTGGTTCCCGGATTTGCGGACTGCGCATAACACTGACTTCCGGCCATCAGTGCTACAAATAAAAATAGCAGCGTCTTCATTTTTCTACTCCTTTACTTTTTGGGTTTTTCGGTCTGCAGAACTTCCGGTGCCTGCGGTGCTGCCGGGGTCTTCTTCGCTTCCACGTAAACCGTCTTGCGTGCAAAAGCAAGAATCGCCTGGAACTGTTCGGGCGTCGCCTTCTTCGTGATCTCGGCCATCGTCGCGTTCTTGCCCGGCTCGTTCCACTTGTAGGCAGCTAAGTCAATCTTTGTGTCCTTCGTTACTTCAAAATACGGACTCTTTGGTGCTGCAACTGCGGGCTTCCCCCATTCATCGGGGACTTCTGCGGTCGGTTCAAACGACGCGTGAACCATTTTTCCGTTGACTGAACCCACCAAAACTTTGTGCGGGAGCTGTATGATGGGTTTGACTGCTACTAACATAAAAAATTCTCCTTTCAAGAGATAAATAATTTGATTTTGTTATTAGAATCTCTCGTTGTTTGAGAGAGTGCCAAGAGTTAATTACCCACGCTTTCGTAAAAAGCCCCTTCCGTCAAGAATAAAAACCCCAACGGAAGGGATTTTTATTGCCTCAACTGTTAATCACCCACGCACCGGCGAAGCCCGAGCCTAAAGCTCCGGTTTTCGTGTACGTGTGATGGTTCGTCGAGTCAAACGTTATTGATCCGTTGGGAGTGGTAAGGAATAACCCCACCGGGTTCCCGACGTACCAGATCAAGTGCGGGCTTCCGTAACCCGTCAGCACCAACCCAACCGCTGTGGCCGGGTAACCATACTGGTCCAACATGCTGACCGTTATGGGAGTCGCACCAAGCATTTGATTGTCCTGTGAGACTGCCATGATGTTTATTCTCCTAAAAAATGAGTTTTACAAAACGTGAACTTGAAAAAACTTGCGGACGCGCCTTATTCAAGAGCGTCCGCGTGATGAGTCTACTTTAGCGTGTAGTAACAGACAAGCGTTATCCAGACCTTTGTTGCGTTTGCAGCGATAATCGCATTGGTCTGCGCACCTCCGGTCTTTTTGGCAATAACTGATATGCCAAACCCTTTCAATGTCCCGGCTGTATAGGTGCTCCGAGTGATCTTGTCGAAGCCTTTCGTGGCCGCGGCAGATGCAGAATAAACGCTGTCGAATACCGCGTTTGTGATGTAAGCGTTCACTCCTGCGGTATACCTTACCTTTATAGCGAGTTTCACATTTACCGTCGAGTCTGCGCTTGTATACCACTTCACATAGACGCTATCCGGGTAAAGCGTCGCGGCTACGTTCGATGGTGCTACGAGATAAGTGTACGTCAAGTCCAGCCCCGTTGTGAGCGTGCTATCGCCCGTCCCTTCGGCTAACTGGAAGTAGCCTCCGGTTTTCGACATGATCTGCTGTTCCTGCACGGCGACCTGTGCCTGTGCGGTCTGCACTCCGATAAGGAGCGACAAGGCCGCAAGCACGAATACCATAAATAAAGATTTCGTTCTCATGGAATGTTCTCCTTATATTGCGTACGGTGATGCTGAAATAGCAACGAGCGAAGAGGTGTTATCAAGGAATAGACCAGCCGTACCGTTAATCATTCCAAGTGTATCGTACCTCTCGTTCCTGACAATCGACTGAATAACATCGATTCCGATCTCGATCTTGTTGCCGTGGTCGTCTGAATCTTCCGTCACGGTCAAATTCTTGCCCGTTCCCATCGTCATACAGCTCTGGCCGACAAGGATCGCGACCGCGTTCTGTCCCGTGTCCTCGGTGTCCAGATCTGCATTGAGCATCCATCCGTCACTGGCCTGGTCTGTCGTCGGGGTCGGTCCATACCACGTCTGCCCTGCCGTTACGTTGGCATTGCCGTTGGCCGCTGTGTAAGCGCAGAATAACGACTGATCCGAGTAAATCGCTGCGCCTGAATAAAACGCCATTGCACCATTCCCGAGCGGTGTTCGTGCCAAGGAACTGTTGTCGATTCTCTTTGCGAGGTCGACGAACGTCGGATCCTGAAGCAGTTGGAAGTACGCGCTGTCTTTCAGCCAAACCGGATAGAACGAAAATCCGTCCTTCGTCACGATCTGTTTGATTTTCTTGCGCGGGGCGTTCGCAACCATCTTCTGAATCAGCTTCGCCGTCATCGCCTGTGCCGCCGTCGCGCCAACAAGTCCATCGACTGCCGCTTGAACTGCCGCTTCATAGCCGGTCGTTCCGGGTGTTGAACCGACTGTGTAGGTTCCCGTTGTCGGATCGATACCGACCTGTCCGGGCGTTCCCGCTACCCAAAGATTCGGGTGTGAAATGTAAGTCACTGCCGCTCCGCCAACACTTGCCGGACGGGTTAAGTCCAGCGAGAAGCCCGTATACATCGCCATCGGGATAGACAAACCTGTCCATCCTGAGTACCATGTTTTCAGATCTTCGCGTGCGTTGCCGATAAGGTTCTTCGCCCACTGGCGGGTTTTTTGTTCCTGCATCCCTGTCGGGGGTGCATACGCTTTCCTGGTGCGGTTGATCTGCACGCTGCGGAATGCGATTTTTGCCGATTCTGCCTTGCCCTTGAGAGGCGTGTCGCCGAAAACCGGGGTCTTGACTAACCGATTCCTGATCGGAATCAGCATGTCCGTCCGGCCTTCTTGGATGAATGCGGTTCTCATCTCGATCGGTGCGCCGGTCCAGTTCGGGGTTTTCATCCCGACCGTTCCGACCTCATCCTTTACCGCTTTAACGAAATTCGGCGCCATCCATTTGCCGAATCTCGGTTCGTGCAACGGCTGATACGTCATCTCTTTTTCAAGGAGAGTCCGTAATTCAGGGTGGCCCGAAAGTTCAAAAATTGTGGCTGCCATAAAATTTGTCTTCCTTCCTTCGGACTTTTAAGAAGGAAGTGTGAGAGTCTTTAATCTGCCAGCATTTTTTCGATCATGTCCGCTGTTTCGCCTTCTTTTGCAAAAGCCTTGACCGATTCAGGGTTGTTCCAATCGACGACCGCTGATACTGCCGGTTTTGATCCCGGTACGCTTGTCGTTCCAATGGAACGTATCGCCTTGCTGTCCTGATTCTTGATGTCGGCAACAGCCTGTTTCCTTCCGGCTGTCGTGGCTTTTGCTTCGGTTAGCTTTCGGACTTGCTCGATAATATCGTCCGCTTTTTCGCTCTTGAAATATCTCAGGATTGCACCGTCCTTGATGAACAGCGATCCTGCTTGAACTTGGTAGATATTCCCTTTTGCCTGCGCGTCCTTGATTACTGCGGCGATATCTTCCGGCTTGATCTCAACTCCAAACTTCTTTCCGTAATCCGAAATTTCCTGTTTTGCTTTTTCAAGCTGTGAATTATTGAACGTCGGAGCTTTCGCTCTTGCGTTCTCGTACTCGTTTGTTCCCTTCACCTTCTGTCCGATAATCGGATTGAAGGCATCGTTGAACTCTTTCCAGAGCTGGCGGCTTTGAGTTTTCAGGTTCGCAAGGAAGTCAACCATCACCGGGTATGTGTGAGTCTTCTCATCGTAACTCGCTACAACGTCCTCCGGTTTTGGGAATTCCATACCGAGTGCTCTAATGTCCTCGGCAAGCCCCTTGAATCCTCCGTCGCGCTCGGGTGCAAAGAAGTCTTCAAACGCTGTCTCAAGCATGATTGTTTGAGTTTCCGCAGGCGACAAATCCGGTTCAGCAGGGGCCGCTTCGCTCGCGGGTTGCTCTACTGTCGGTTCTATCGGTTTTGCAGGCTCATTCTTCTTCTGCTCTGATAGTTGTGTTTCAACTTTTGTCTGAAGCTCTTTATACTTCGCTTCGACCTTCGACCAATCGTTTGTTTTATGAGCTTCGGCAATCATCGGCGCAATTTCTTTCTTGTCGCCTTTGAGCACACGGACCTCTTCAAGAACCGCCTCGGTCAGATCAAGCGTTGTATTGTATTTTCCCGCTAACAGCTTTTCTCCCTGTCTTGTATCGGCAGTTTTCGGAGGCTCGTTTCCGGTCGTCGTTGACGGCTCGGCTGCGGGTGGTTCTGTTTTCTCCGGTTTTGCAGTTGTCTCTGGTGCTACTGGAGGTGTGACCGGTTCAGGCGCAGGTTCGTCTTTTGGCGTCTGCGGTACTGTCGGCAAGTCACCTTGTTCGCTCAATAACGCATCGACGCTGTTTGAAATACCTTCTTCGGGTGCGTTATCGCTTGGTAGTGTTATATCTTCGGCCTGTAAAGGGTCTTTTTCCGCCATTTGCTTAAGGCTCCTTTCGGGAGGTTCTTAGTTTGTGGTGTGTTACTGAGTGAATTAAACTGGTGCTACTGGTTCATCCTCAAGAGCGCTGTCGATCTTTCCGCCGACTTCCTTCTCTCCCATATCCGCGACGGGCTTTTCTGTTTCCGCCGGCATCGCGTCCGCGCTCATTACTTCGAGTGCCATCGTGGGCGCTGCTCCGGGTTCCTCGGTTCCAGATCCGCTTGAGACTTTCGCCGTCAAGGTCACTGTCACCTGATCGCCCGCTTTGAACTTCGAAAGGTCGACGGGAATTTGATTCGGGCCTGTGCCGACCTGAATTGTTGGGTTTGCTTCCGGCGCCGGTGGTGTTGCGTCGGGCATTGCTGGCATCGGTGGTTGTCCTGTCGGGATTGCGTCTTGCTCTGCCATTTGTTCCTCCTATAAATAAAATAGGGAACCGCTCATCTCTCGATGAATGATTCCCTGGGTTCTTCCCATGTTGGGATCGTGTTACACTGAATTTATTGAGCCAACAGCGGGAATCGAACCCGCGACCGTCGGCGTTTTATTTAAGAGCGACTTACTGTGTGGCGCCACAATACAGAAAACTTTTACGCTCTCAATTTATCCGCCGCCGCTCTACCGTCTGAGCTATGTTGGCTTTTTTATGTTGCAAATATACACTATCAGCCTCCCGTATGCAAGTGAGCGATAGAATCTCGCAACCGCTTCAATCTCTCATCATCCTTTTTAGTGGTTAGTTTCCCGTGCGATTTCAGAAATAAAGCTACACGGTAAAGGTCTCGCGCTATAACGTGCATGGCGTTTGATATTTCATTCATGCTTTCGCCTTGATTCGGCTTAGTGGAATTCTTTAGCGCGATGAGCTTTAGGTTTGTCGATTTCATTTTCCTCTCCTATTTTTTAGGTTTAGTCCGGTATCGGTTTGTCCCATCCACTTTTGAACGGCTTTATATCTACGCTATCCTCTTTCTCGAAATGAACGATCCCATCCGGACCGCGAAACTGGATTCTTACCCATCCGTGATACTGGCTTAGAATTAAATCGCGTATGAATTTTATGAAGGGTATCATTGGACAAGACCGTATCCATTGTGTTTGGGAATACCGTTAAAGAATGCCTCGACTGCTGTTGTCGGTTCAGACATACTTCGTTCGGAAGAACCTGTCCGGTGATCTTTGAAGATTGAGAGATAGTAGTATTTCTTACCGTCAATCGTTACAGGAAGAATCCTTTGCTTGCGAGCATGACGCACCATTTTCTCAATGAGTTTTACTGTTACGTTGTCGTTCATTAGTTCAACCAGACTTTTATTGTTGTTGTCTCAAAAAATTGACATCCGCCGTATTGTGCAAAGTGTTCGTCGATGACGTGGAATGTGTGTTCCGGCGCACTCTTCAAGAGAAGCGTGTATTCGACAAAAGACTTTTTGTTTCGTTTCTTCATTTCTTCCCCTGTTCGTTGAGAATGCCAAACTCATCGGTAAATCCGGTGTCGGTTAAGTAATAATGTTCTGCGCCCTCAAACATCTTTGCAAGATATCGCTGCTCTTTCTTAGTCATTCTCTTAAACGGTGAAGGCGGTTTTTCAACTGATACGAAATTGGGATCGGCTTGTAGTTGTCGAAATTGTTCATCGCTAAGAAAAAGCCCGTAAGACTGTTGGTTGCTCATTTCTTCCCTTTCGGCGTCAATCGTCTTAATGCTCCGTGTGCGTCCCTTGTGTAGAATGTCTTGCCATCTCCGAAACTTAATACTCGCGGGTCTTCTTTTGCTGGAGCAAGAACAAACACTCGGTCGATGGAATCAATCAGCGATCCGTCTGCAAGGCGTGTCTTACCAGGTGGTGCGGGTTCGTCGTTCGATAACCTTGTGTCCTCTGTCCGAAAGGCTGGAGTTCGCGTATCAATCTTGATGTCTGGAATATCCGGCCAGTGTCGATGCTCTCCGTGGAATCCAAACATTAAACCTTCTGCGGGTTCGTCGGTCATTTTGTCTTCCTGATGACAAACTGAAAAAATCCAGTATGGTCTACCTCAAGATTGAGATGCTTGCATAACGCCTCAAACCTTGATTCCAGAAGGTTGTGATCTACTAATTTCGCAAGTCCTTCTTTCTGCAATCCCCCGAAAGAAATGTCTTCTCTTAGCCTTCTAACTTCTTGACCCCTGCCGTCAGCCTGCTGAGTGATTCTTTTTAGCCTCGCGTCGAACTCGATTATCCGTGCATCCATATCTTTCAGGTCGCTGGACACTGTTTTTATCTTGTCCTCAAGTATATTTAGAATATCGTTAAGATTATTGAACCTGTCTCGATTGTAATCTTCGTCAATTTTCTTAAGTTTGAACAACTGCTTGATCTGTTTTTTGAGGTTCCATATTTTAACAGAATCTATGACAATTAAAATGAGTAATATAAAAATCGCTATCGACAATAAAAGGACTGCATCCATTTTCAATCTCCTATTCTTTAGGTTTTGATTGTAAGAATGATTTAAGTTGTTGCGCTTTGCTCGTCGGCTTCACTCCCTTTGGAATATACGGAGGTTTGCTTGCGGCCATCATTGAGGTCGCCATTTTCGGCTTGACTGTTTTCTCCTTCTCCAATCGCTTTGCAATCAGAGTTTTCAATACGGGAGAATATGTGTTAGGATGTGCGGGCATTAGAATATCTTGAAAACAAGTATACGTTTGTTCTCTGAATCTGTCCCAATTTCAATTCCCTTAACGTCGCCTGCGTTTTTCGTTTCCTGCGGATTGATTATCAGGGCTGACAGTTTCATCGACGGTTCGAGGTATTGTAAAACCTCACGTAACGCGCCTACTGTTTCCAATTCGCAACGCCTCATCGTCTCACCCATTATCGTTTCTTCTTTCTCAAGTGTTCGCGGAGTGACTTCGCTTTTGAACTTGTCGCAAAATCATGTAATTGTTTATGTGACATTTTGAGCGCTCCGCGATTACGCGCATACAATTCTTCTGGGTGGTGCTCTGCAATCGCCATCATTTCACGTTGCTTCTCGCTCGTCGCTGGCATCTTACTTCCCTCTCAGAAATTTCTTGAGCCTGCTTGCCTTGCTCTGTTTCGCTGCGGCTGAATCGTCAATAGCTTTGTCGCTTGCACTCTGCAAACTGTCCCGCGTATGAATCGCAGACCTCAAGCTATCCACGTTCTGCGCGATATGCTCAGGGAATGGTACCCATCGATGAAGTTTTTTTGTGTCTTGTGGATCGCTCATAGGTTTGCGTGAATAATTTCTATCATTTTTTCGGCTAATACTTCCAGTTCTGATTTCGGCGTTTTCCTCGGTGCAATCTCCGAATATCCTGCCAGTACTTTAATTCTATCGACCCGGCAAACGCTTCTGTGTGGTGCGTCGCCGTTCTTCCGGTCGCACTCGTCGAGCATCACATCAATTTTGACAAGTTCGTCATTCATCTCAATAAGAGTTGCAACTGCTTCGTCTACTTTTTTGAACGTCATGGGATTCTTTCCCTTTTCTTAAAGAAATTTAATTATTGCAATCGAGCATCCGATCAGTACGACGATATACCCAACCATGATGCCGATTTCTTTCGTGTTAATAGGCTGATCCGGTTTCGCGTGCCAAAGATTCACGCACAAGCGAGCCGTAATCACAACTACAAGGATCAAAAGAATTATGATGAATACTGCGGTCATGGCTATTTGTCCTTATCGGCGTAAAACGATTCCTGCGACACGATCAGTTCTGCGTCCGATGAATCCGCCGCAGTCAGGTAATACGTTCGCTTTCGGTCGATGTGATCGCGCATATACGTGAAGTGCTTGATCCTGAATTCCAGCTTCTTGATCTCGTTCGGTGGAAGATGGATGATCGGTTTCCCGTTTGTTGCGCCCGTGATCTCCACCGGGTAAAGCCTGCGGTCGATGTCCGTGATGATGTTATCCCACTTCCGGTATAACTCCTCGCCCGATACATTGAAAAACAGTCCGACGATCTGCACGCTGTCCGATCTTTTCCTCACGGTGAATCCCCTGAACCAATTCTTCAGCGAGGCATTGAACTTGCTCTCGCGGTAGTCCTCGATCCAGTGATGCTTTTCGTCGCGCTGGTCGTACATGTGGTTGATCTGCTCTTTTACGTCCTGCTGTCTCATTGCAAGGGTTCTCCTTTTTAATTTGAAAGAATCTTATTGACTTTTTGCGAAGCGTTCAATCCAATCTCCCAGCGCTTGAGGGCACTCTTCTCGAAGAATGTCGGCTCCATTATTCCATTGCCCTTAATGTCTTGGACAAACCCGATCACCTCAAAAGCCTCACCATCTATAACCTTGAAATATCTGTCTTGCTTTTCTCCTTTGATTGTCATGGAAATATTACCAGCAAAAACATCTTTCATGGTTTTCCCATAAAACGGTGCATCGCCAACATAGCAAATTGGCTTTGGATTGAATATCGACCGCATCACAAATTTGAGTGAGTGCATTAGAGTTCTTCTCCTTTTAATGATTGTTTGACTGACATCCTATCTGCGAATTCAAAACTACAACCGTCACGTATTAAGTCCTCTCGAAGGTCTTCGTCGTGTTTTTCTTTCCGGTCGTCAACCGTTGGTATGTGGGCGGACTGTAATTCCAAAAGACCTTTGAGTTCTTCATCTACCATGATAATTGTTAGCGAATTGTCCCTTGCATTACCCCTTCTTTCTTTCCTCCAAAACACTCGCTCCCAATTCTCCTGCGGGATATGACAATATGATTCTCTGATGTCGCCAGCCATTATGTCGCTACCGCTCCTTCCGCTACTCCCTGTTGTGCCATCTGACTTGGATCGGGCGCTGTCAACTGTTTCTGCCCTGCCGCAAGTTTCTGCTGCCCTTCGAGGAGTTGCATCTGCATATTTTGCTCTGCTATCCCCATCTTCATATCAACGACCTTCTGCATCTTGTTTGCGATTTCGTTAGCGTCCGGGTCGTCTGCCGCCCTCACTACATACGGCGCCATGATGAGCTTTAACTCGTCGGGCATCTTGTCCATCAAGTCCGTCTTGACAAGAAAATTCATCTGCTTTGCCGTTTGCCCGAGCTGTGTCGGATCGGCCTTAAAATCGTATTCCCCTTCCGTTACATCGTTCAAAACGCCGTCCAAGGTCTGCTCATTCAGCTTCAGCCAATAAGCATCTTTGGTCTGCGTGTCCATCTCGACGCCTTCCATCCCTTTCGGCGGTTCTCCAAAAAGCCTGACCGCTCTCGGCATCGTCATAAAGGTCTGCAAGTTCCTGTCGCAATAGCTGAATATCTGTTCCTGTAATCTTTGAATATGCGAGAAGCCATGCTCCATCATTACCATTCCGGCCTGCACTCTGGAATTATACAGTCCGACGCCCTCCTTCGATGTTTCAGCCCGTCCCATTGAGTTCGGGGTTATTCCCGAAAGGTCTTTCAGGTGTTCAATCGCTCCCTCGGCAGAAGACGATAATGCGCTTCCGACCTGTGCGTCAAGTTTCTCTGTCTCCGGTGCATTTTCACCTTTGTAAATCAAAATCTTCCCGCGTGTCTTCGATTTCCAGTTATCCATCTCTACCGGGTCAATCGACTTATCTTTGGCGTAGATGTTCGGCATGACGCCCTTCATCATCCACTCAAGGAAGCTCATCATCCGCTGGTTGTTGAAGTCAATCGATCCTATGAGGTTATGCAAGATTCCTTTTGTCTCGATCGGGTCCGGGTCGAAGTCATACCAAAATACGGGTTTGAACTGATACCCATGCCCTTGCACGGGATATGCTTTTTCGGTCAATGGTTTATTCGGCAGTAGCTTCGGGCATACGGCAGTTACCCAATACTCTTGGCGGCTTGTGTCGCGGTCATACCATCCTGTATATTGCTCGGTGATGAATCGCCGGCGTAATTCTTCGTCCTTCATTACGATATCCGGGACGACGACCTTGTTGCCTGAATTCGGGTCGTAGAGGACTGTCGTTTCGATTGTCCGTTGGTCGTGCAGCTCAACTACCCGGTAAAGTCCTGATTTCAGATCCGCCCAATTATCGACGCCCTCGCGTAGTTTGTGTTCCTCTCGACCGTAGGGATCGCTGAAGTCAAGGATTCCAGCCAGGATTCTCCCCATCATGCCTTTTGGCGTGCGCGTTCCCTTGAACGGTCCCTCAAGGTCTTCAGCGGCCTTCTTGACTGTCGAGGCGTCTTTCCCTTTCAGGCCGTAGATACTCGTAATATCTTCTGAGGTAAAATAATCGTGATAGGTTTCGTATTTCCAATCCTTCTGATCTTCTTTTGCGCGCGCGTCGACATCGAACATCACGTTGAAAATGCTTGTGGATTTCGTATTCCACATTCCGCCATCTCCGGCGTTTGGATCCCAATAGTTATTCGTCCATCCAAGCCCTGTGATGCAGGCGTTTACCGCTGCGCGTGCCAGCTCATAATCGCCGTCGCAGTTGTTCATCGCCCACTCAATCAGCTTCGTATGCAGCATCGACTTGTGTTCGTTGCCCGAGCTCGTTGGATTGGCCTGCATCTTCGATTTGTTCTTGGCTATCATTCCAGCCATATAAACGATCAAGGGCAGAAGATAGTTGAATTCCAGTTCGGGCCGGTGTTCCTTCCTGAGCATCTCGCGGACTTCCTTATCGATCTGGTCCGTGCGGAGATACCGATACATCTTATAC